>WBZP01000077.1_pt1 | contig 19281 bp, 8 predicted proteins | sample 5204301 | NCBI WGS metagenome assembly WBZP01 (sample SAMN12412401, study PRJNA552823) | activated sludge metagenome | isolation source: activated sludge from nitrification reactor of wastewater treatment plant... | place: USA: Pennsylvania | collected 2017 | reverse complement strand
TAAGGGTATACGATGAAGTAGCTGAAGGAGTAAATGTGGCCGGATTAACAGTAGATATAATATTATTTCCCGCATCCTTCCAGCTATACGTAACCGGTAAAACAAAACCAGGCTCCGCACCGGTGATGGTTACATCATAATCCTGTGTTTCACCCCATGTGCTTGAAGATGCCCCGCATGCCTGGGTTGCTGTAACAGCCGCATCATTACCTCCAACAATTCTGATATGTGTAAGGCCATTATATGCTGTTACTGGTACCGTAAACGAAATAGCAATGGTACCATTTGAACCTGCATTGCCGGAAGCACCAAGGAATTCTGATACATCGTACGTGCCGTTATGATCATAATCTATCCATGCCCCGAAGTACTGGCTATTGTGTGACCCAAATGACACTGATAAAGTATGTGACACATTTGCCGCCAGGCTGGTTGTTTGTGTACCACCACCGTTAAAATAAGTATAATGACTTGCACCGCCGCAGCCACTGGTTGTATTATTAATCGTACCCAATGTTACATTGGTGATTTCGTCACCAGAGCAACCTGATGTGTGTGTAGATGCACAATAACTTGATGCAGCAGGTGCAACCGGCACTGGCCCTTTGATCATACCCGTGAGTACAACCGGGCTGCCGGCACATACCGTTGTTTGATTGGCCGATGCGGCAATGCTAAAACTTGTTAAATAAGCATCAGTAAAAGAAGTACCGGTTGCTGTCTGTGTGTAATACGTATAATCACTAATGGTAACGCTCCAGGTTACCAGCACATTTGGCGGAGGTGCCGGCAATGTTGCCGTTGCTGTACCTAATGGGTACCCGTAATCGAAAGCCATAATAATTGCTGGTTTTGGTACCCCATCCCATGAATAATTTAATGTTGCATCAACAATATAAGGCGTGTAGTCCCAATCTATGGTTGCAGTGATAGCCCTGGCAGTGGCTACACATTGTGGGGTAGCGGGACTGGCAGACAGGCTTACGAAAACAGGGAATTTTTTCACGAAATTATCTTCATATGCGCCGATATCCGGCACCAGCGTATTCCGTACTGTCAAGAAATAATCGTCTGTTATGGTACTGATAGGTTGGCCTCCACTTTCCACCGCAGTAGGAATGCTGGTATTTACTTTCAGGAATGCTGCATCAGAACCGGTTGTGCTTTGGAAAGCTACATTCTCTTCCTGCGAACTGGTTTCCCTGGGGCTGATTCCTGCAAAAGCTTTGTATGCAGCCATGCCCAGGTGGTTTGTACCATCCGAATAAATATGATTGCTGGCTCCTGCATTTACATAATAAATATTGTTGTTGGAAGAAGATGCAAAGTTTGTAAGACTTGTACTGCTTCTGCGGTAAGCCACTACCCTGCCCGTTCCGGTTGGCGTACATGCATTCACTACAATATTATTCCGCATATCCAATGCAGCGGTTGTTGCTGTTGTACTGGTTGTATGGAAAATACCGGTGCTGCCGAAACCCGCACCGGTAGATGTACCACTCAGGTAAATGGAATTGAAATACAGGCCGATGGTACTGTTTGCAGTTGCGGAATAGCTTGATATAGCCCTGATTGCATCAGTTGAAGCGGCCGCTGACGCGGTAAGGTTGCCGATGATATTATTGTAAACCCTGGTAGATGTTCCTGCATTTATCCTGATACCTTCTACAAGCACTGATGCACTTGTTGAAGTAGACGACAAGCCGTATATCCTGTTCCGGTTGATATTGACTGTTGAGCCGGCTTCATGGAAAATCCCCCTGATATTGCCTGCCGGTGCCATGCTAAGGTCATGAATAGAATTTCCTGTAATAGCTTTTACCGTACTGGATATGGAAAAAGTGTACAGGCCATAGATGAGATGGCCGGTGGATGTGCCGGCACCGCCAATACTGAGATTGTAAACATTGTTGTAGGTAAGGTTATCAACTGTTGGTGATGCACCATTGTTATATCCATACATAGATGATGCTGTTGCACCACTGGTATTCGGTATTGAGTTATTATAGACCAGGTTTCCTGTGAAAGTGACCTGGCTGCTGCCCGCTTTGGTACAGTTCATGATGCCTGATGCGCCGGTTATCTGGTTATCGTGTACCGTGTTATTACTGATGGTGGTAGTGTTGGTAGTCCCCATTGAACCGGCATCCAGTAATGTCATGGTACCCGTACCTGATTTAACATTGCCAAATACCTCATTGTTGTTCATGACCAGCGTGCCTGATGTGGCAGTATTGACGATACCGATAAGTGTACCCGTTCCCGTTAGTGTATTGTCCTGCACCGTATTATTGCTGATGGTTATGCTGCTGCCGGTACCTCCCGATGATGAGGTTAAGCCGATCAATTGCCCTGTTGTGGCCGTTGTATAATTAATATCCTGTATAGTATTACCCGTTATCGTTACCGTATTAGGGAAAGCTACACTGCCACCCGAAAGTCCGCAGGTGATGCCTATTACAGAAGAGGTGGTTGCATTGGAAGAAAGGCTGACCGTATTGTCTTTCACTTCTGCCCATAAACCAGATTGCAACTGGATACCGGTTACGGTGCTGGTATTGCCAACACCACCGCTGATACTGTTTCCAAATACTTTTGTATTCCGCTGGCCGGATAAGTTAATGGCAATGGCTGCTGCTGAACTTCCCCCGTAATTTGAAATTATGTTACCCTGGCCGGTATTGCCCACCACATTCATCGTATCATTCAGGCTAAGCGCACCGCTGGTTGCCGTATTGCCGCTTAGTGCAATGGCACTGTATACGTTTTGTATGATGTTGCTCAAAAGACTATTATAGCCGTTGCGGGAACTATCCACCTGGATGGCATCACCTGCTGTTCCGGTATAGGTAAGATTGGCAACACTTGTCCCGGTATGGTTACCGGAATATATACCTCTTGACAGTTGATTCGTTTTATTAAGTGTGACAGAACAATTGGAAATGGTATTGTGGCCCGATCCGTTATTGCCATCACATTTCAGCAGGGCGTAACCCCACTCCATCTGCGTGGTTACATCAACGTTAGCTACAGATTCCTGCAAATCAATCTTATTGAAACTAATATAATCGGCACCTACCAGTTTTACAATGCCGTCTACGGAAGTGGATGTTCCAACTGGCGCAGTAATAAGCGCCGCAACTGCCCCGCCCTGGAAGGTTACAGTTTGTGTAGCCGATGGCTTTAATACAGCATTTAATGCGCAATAATTAATAACCAAACCGCCGGCAGGTGCTGTTTCTGTATGCCCGCTGGCTACATTGAACAACACATTACCGCTTACCCCTTTTATATTGAGATCGCTGATGGCTGCAGCCATGGAAATATAATTGGTACAGGAAACCGGCAAACCGCTGTTGATGGTATACGTACCATTGAGCGCTGTATTGATCACTGATATAACATAAGGATCGGAAGTGACCGAACATCCCAGGCTATTGGTAACCGAAACTGTATAACTACCGGCAGCAGCATTGGGCAAACTGTCGTTGCTAATGGTTTGTGCCCAGCGCTGGATGCGATGATTTTCTGCATCCGCAATATAGATATTTCCGTTGCCGTCTACAGTTACCCCGGTAGGATAATTTAATTGATTAGCACCTGAACCAGATCCATTTCCGCCGGCTACCGTAACCCCTGTTATGGCTCCCGGAGCCCAGCGCTGGATGCGATGATTATCTAAATCTGCAACATAGATATTTCCGGTGGCATCTACAGTTACTCCATAAGGATAAGATAATTGATCCGCACCGGGACCATAACCATTTCCGCCGGCTACTGTTACCCCTGTTGTGGCTCCGGGAGACCAGCGCTGAATACGATCATTAAATGCATCTGCAACATAGATATTTCCGTTGGCATCTACACTTAGTCCAAAAGGATAATTTAATTGATTAGCACCGGAACCAGGGCCATTTCCGCCGGCAACTGTAACTCCTGTTGTGGCCCCGGGAGCCCAACGCTGGATGCGATGATTAACTTGATCTGCAACATAGATATTTCCGGTGGCATCTACAGTTACTCCAGCAGGACCATTAAGTTGATTCACACCGGAACCAGAACCATTTCCGCCGGCTACCGTAACCCCTGTTGTGGCTCCGGGAGCCCAGCGCTGGATGCGATCATTAAAATAATCTGCAACATAGATATTTCCGGTAGCATCTACAGTTACTCCAATAGCAAGATCAAATTGATTCGCAGCGGAACCAACACCATTTACGCCGGCTACTGTAACCCCTGTTGTGGCTCCGGGAGACCAGCGCTGGATGCGACTATTATATGTATCTGCAACATAGATATTTCCGGTGGCATCTACACTTACTCCATAAGGAAAATCTAATTGATTAGCACCGGAACCAGGGCCATTTCCGCCGGCTACCGTTGTACCGGAAGCAGCACCTGCAGCGAAAACCGTTGATATTGGGGATCCGTCCAGGTTCCAGGTCAAAGATGCCAGGCCGTTTGTTGGTGAAACCGTAAGCGTAGAACCGGCACACAACACAACGGATATGACCGGTATTGTGGGTACTGATTTTACCGTTACCGTTTGTGATGAACTGTTTGAACAGCCATTGACATCAGTATAACTGTATGTAATCGTATAAGGCCCCCCGGCACCCACTGTGGCAGGGTCAAATGTATTGCCGCTGATACCCGGCCCGCTGAAAGTTCCACCGGCAGGTGAACCGGTTAAGGTTACTGCGGTGGCATTGTTGCAATAAGATGGCTGCAGGCCGGTAAAACTTACCGTTGGCAATGCATTGATAACCGAAGACCCGGACATAGTAGCAATACAACTGGTAAGTATATTCGTGGCCACAACTGTATAAGTGCCTGCCGTGGTTTGATTACCAAAACTGATGGCTGCGCCTGTACCCGTAATGGCAGCCCCTACAGGAGATGCTCCATTGAACAACTGGTAAGTTACCCCTGTTTCAGAATTGCTTAAACCGATATTTACTCCTGTAATGGCACATCCATTTCCTCCGGTAACCGTAAACATGGCAGGTGCATTCAGGGTACTGCCGGGCGTAAATGCCACTCCACCGAAACCCGTATTGGCAGCAGCGGTAGCCAATAATGTTCCACTGTTTATTGCTAAGGAAAGTGTACTGGTTGCAGCGGCAATATCCGTGTACTTATATAAGAAAGTCGGTTTCACATTCGCACCCGTTGAAGACAGAATATACAGGTCTGCATTGCCGGTACAACTGTTGTACACTGCGGTAACACCAACACCAAAACCGGTTAGTGACCCTTTTGCCGTCCAGGTAGCACCCTGGTCAGCCGATGTATACTTAACAATACCAGCCGGTGCAGCATTGGATGAAGCTACATACACTACATCAGGGCCCGCAACAGCGTCTGTATTTAAGAAAACAAACCCGTAAGGATCTGTTGTAGCGGTTGGAAATCCCGGCAAATTCGTTAACGTTTGCCCGGTGCTGGTTGGCAAGCCGCTTCCAACCTGTGCCAGCCTTATGGAACCCGAAGCGGCAGAAGTGTATAATTGATTATTGAATATGCCAATACCTCTAACCAGGGTTGAATTCAGGTTAACAACAGCATTGGTAATGTTCGCATCGGGTACATAACTTACGCCGGCAGCCAATGATAACCAGTATCCGGTTCCATCCACCGTAACAGCCCCCCTCGTTCCACTATTGATAAATGTATGCAATGTTGTTCGGGTATCAGCAATCCCATCTGCCCCAATTTTGCCAACAACCCTTGTATTGGTTGGAAAAGTTGCTGAGGAACTGGAAGAAACTGATGCAGTACCTGCATTCACATTATAGCCGGTTAAAGTAAGAAACTGCCTGTTTACAGAAAGGTGCAGGAACCCTTCGGATATGGCCGATATATTTTGCGTAAGCGCCCGGTTAACGGCAGTAGTACCGCCCACGGCTGTAGCCGGAAGGGATGTACGTACGGTGCCTGTTTGGCCGGTACCGCTTAAATTAAACTCCTTTACAAAAACAGGGGCAGCTGTTCCTGCTGCATAAGTTGTTCCGTCTCCCACAACCAGTACGGCTATTTTGCCGGGATTGAATTGTGCAAAAACCTTTGAACCAAGTGCTGTTGAAAACAGGAAAATGATCAAAAACATTGATTTAATCACAGAAATCTTCTTTAATGAAAGATTAAGCAGTTGCCGGGCCATAAAAATTGTTTTGGTCTTAATTGATTGTAATCTTACTAATAATAAAATGTTAATTCCTGTTGCAAACAGGAGTGGCAATCGTTTTAAACTGAATAGCATTGCAGCCTATTCAACAAAGGGGGGAAATGAAAACTGGTGAATACAAATAGATTACACGGAATTTTAATGGAATGGATTGTATATTAAAAATATACTTTTTTTATAAATTAACAATTTTTATTTATTATTAATAAAACTATTATTTAGATAAAGTAATTTGTTACTTAAACAAAACCTGCAAATACCCATTATTGTAACAATTACAAAAAAAGTATACCCCGGCTATAAACCAGGGTATACTAATAATAACAATAATAATATCCTATTACGCCTCAATCTTACATCACAAATCATATATCACACATCATACATCATACATCATACATCAATCTAATACGGCCTCGCATAGAACAAAAACAACGGCAGGTTATTATCAACCACCTGCATATCCGAAGCATCCGTAGATCCGTCTCCCGTTGCGTCTGTTGTATTATAACCGAATGCGAACAGTGATACGTCATTATCCACATCACCCTGGTCGGATGCATCTATGCCGCCATCCTGGTTCACATCACCACCATAGAATGCAAACTTACTGCCAGCCATAGACGCCATTGAAGGATTCACCCCATCATCATAAGCCTGGGCCAGCGAAGTAGTAAAGTCATATGTAGTTGGTGAAGTAAAGGCAACGGGCAACTTGCTCCAGGTTTCCATATGGTTGCGGTGTTTAACGGCAATGTAATATGAATTACCACTTACCGTACCCGGGAAATCTACCGTTGCATTTCCATTTGTTAGCAACAGTGCCCTTACAGAATAATCAGGCAATGAGTTGGAAAGCGTTTCTTCAGACCAGAGATTAACGGTGATGCTGTCACAAGCTGTATTGCTCGCATGCAAACCCAGGTCAAACAAATTGGCTCGCATGGTATTAATATCACTGTAAAAACCTTGCAGGAAAACTTTTAGATTCAACGTAGTTGTAACAGGTTCTGTAATTACTGCTATGGTATCATCTACATAAATAGATGTATTGGTATTATCAAACAACCTTGTGCGCATACTAACGGTTGAAATTTTTTGTAGCATGATATCATCCACATTCCAGCCGGTAGCGGCCACACTGATATCAGAACCAAACCTCCAGCGCAGTTTCACTGTTGGCTGGTTTGCATAAGATGCCAAATTTACTTTTGATTCAATAAAAGAACCGCTGTTACCCGACCAGGCCTGCCTGCCACCTAATGGATTGCTAAAAGCAGTGCTGATAGTAGCATTATACCCATTTTGCGTAAAATTGGCTGCCCCGATATCTGCCCATGATGAACCGCCATTGGTACTAATTTCCAGCACAGCGCCATCATAGGTTGATTCGGAATTATACCAGTGCCTGAAACTAAGGATTGGCGGATCAGCCGGTAAAGCGAAACTGTTGGTGGTTGCCAGCGTTTGGTCAGACACAACCGAAGCATCCGGTGTAAAGAATGAATTGGGGGCACTGAAACTTCTTACATTGTGTGCCGTCCAAACATTGGCTGTAGTGGATGCTGATGTCCAGTCTGCAGATATGCTTGCAGCAGGCACCGTTTCATTAATCAGGTTAAGCGGCGGAAAATAAGCGGATGTATTTACATTAACCGTAAATGCATAATTCCCTGTTGCATCCGCTGCCAGGTTTACCGGCCAGCTTACCACCCTGGTTCCTGCATTATATGTACCGCCATTGGTGGCGCTTACAAAACTAACGGTTAAGGGTAACGTATCTCTTAATGTATAGTTGGAAATGGCATTGCAATAAGAGGTTACTTTATTATTATAGGTGATGTTCTGTCCTCCCGGTACGGAAATCATCCCGTTTTGTGTCAGTTCCAATACAGGTGAACCGCCGGTATAGTCAACCACCTGGTCATTCACACTGGATGTGGAGCCTTCGGAAGCGTTTACACCCACGCCCCTCCTGGCAAAGGCCGCCAGGATAGCGCAGCGATAAGCACCTCCATACAGGTTCATATCTGCCTGTAAAATCGCATTACGGCCACTCACAAAACCCGGACTGCATTGCTGCAGTTTCATCCCTTCCGTTACCAGTTTCATGGCTATGATATTTCCACCTCCTGAACTGGCATCATAGAGGTTGGGGCCAATAAAACCAACCTGGTTGATGATGTTCCAAGTCATGTCCCATAAAATGGTACACCAGACAAATCCCACGCCATGCGGAATAGCCATGGATGGCAGGTTGGCATAGGTATAATTGTTTACGGACATATCGGTACAATACCTGGCCGGCCTGATGCCTGCCCCGGTAATCGGCTGGTTTAATGCATATGTACCAATACCCCTAGGGGAACTGAATCCGGTATTCAGGTTTGCGTTTGCCCAGTCCTGGGTAAACATCAGCGAATAATAATCACTCCAGCCCTCTCCCATTTGTTCTGAATTCTGCAAACAGGTAGAAATATTGGGCCCGCCGGTAAAACGGTTACTGACACCATGGCCATATTCATGTACGATGATGCCGTTATCCACATCACCATCACGGTCAGGCGTAGGTGCAGTCCACAGGAACATCTGCATCCTGCCTGATGAACCATCATTCGGTGTGCTGAAATTGGCATTATTGGTACCAACGCCATCCTGGGCTTCCGCATTCACATGGTCATTGCCTGCACCGCCACGCCCCTGGTTATCATCCTGGAAATTACCGGTAACCTCATTAAAGCCATATTGATACATCACATCATGTATCACATTGTTCCAGTAAAACAGGTTGGTGATGTTGAATTGCTGGTTCTGCACCGGCGTGGTTTGTATGGGTTCAACATTAAAGTCGGGAACAAAATCGAACGTAAGCGGATCAGGCGTGGTGGTTGAACTGGCTGATCTTGCTACAGATCCTATATTGGAAGCCAACCGGTCTTCATAAGCCCACACATTATTTCCTCTTGTATAAGTATAATCTGTACCGGAAAGGCCTGTATGCCATTTCAGGGATGTTGCATTGCCCGGTGCAGACAGCCACGGATTAGTAACCACGGCTGGTAACCCTCCCGGATGTATCGGACTTTCGGCAGGGAATGGAATAACCCTATAAGAAGCTCCATTAATGATCAGCGGGCTGTTTTCAGCCTGCACCTGCTTATGTGCGGTTGATTTGAAATCAAACAGGTTTTCTGTTATTAAGTTCGTTTCAGCTTTGCCTGAAACATGACAGGCTGAATGGTCATCATGCCCGCCCGGATGGTCCCAGTTACAATAAGTAGTTAGATTATCTGAATCCACGATACTGTTATCAACTGCGTTTACCCGTACCAGCCAGTAATCGGAACCGCTTTGTGGTATAAAATAGATTTCCCAGGCCAGAATCACCTTACCCGTTTTTTCTTCCGGGTACCACATCAGTTGGGCTGTAATATTTTCCCTGGCGATGCCCAGTTTTCCGTACTCAACTTTCCTGCCATTGTCTTTGCTGTCTATGGCAACCGGTAGCCCCCTGGCAACAAGGCCTTTATCCGTTATAGCAGCCATTACAGCCATTTCGGGTGTAATGGCAGGAACGCCATTTTTTACATTTACCTGTTTTTCAATACTACGGTTATATTCACCGGCTTTAGATACCAGTTGCCCGTTTTTAAAAGCCAGCACCACTACCTGGTTATAAACAGGCAGGCCCAGGTAAGTTTGCAGGAGGTAAACCATTTGGGTTGAAGTAGATTTATCGAAGTAAGAGCTACTCACCGAATAATTTTCCAGGTCTTCTGCAGCCAGGCCTATTGATCCCGCATTTTTTTCAATCAGATTCTTGGCAGCCAGTTTCTCGTCTGTTTGGGCATAAGCACCTGAAGCAGTTAAAATCAGGAATAGCAAGTACAGGAGTTTCCTCATAAAACGTTGTTTTAGTTTGATAAAAAAATCTGATGGTTGAGGGAAGAGAAATTCTAAGGATAAAATTAGTTACCACTTACGTAAGTACTTAGTAATGTTAAGATTAATGTTTTGCAATAAACACAAAGTCCTTAACATTTCCTAATTTAATTAATCAAAATAATTGATATGATTATTAATGAGAAAAAAACAGGTAAGTGAAAGGTAAACAGATTGCAGAAAGTAACGCTTAGCTGGTACCATTATAACTGAGGATAAACAAAATGGAATGTTCACCATTCATTTTTCATGATCTTGTTGAACTCTACGAAAGTCTGGCTTTTAAATGCACCCTCTCCAAAATACTTCAATGGTGCTTCCATTTCTTTCGCCTTCAGGTATCCCGCAAGCGGAGCCGGCCGGGCATCTAAAGACGAAAGGAATACGGTGGTAGGATATGACATACGGCCATACAGCAGGTATTCTGCAAACTGGGCACAGGTGTAATTTTTCTTATTGAAAATGATATCTTCCCTGGATTCGGCATTCAGTTTTACAGCATAATACTTTTCGTTTATATATTTAGACAGTTTATCATGCTGGTAAGTGGTGCGGTCCATCTCTTTGCACCAGCCACACCAGTCGGTATAAACATCCAGCAATATCGGCTTGGGGTTTTTACTGTATAATTCATTCAACTGCGACAGGCTGATCCAGTTAACTTTTTCCTTTTGCGGGCCCGTAAAAGAAACCACCGTAACGGCAAGGAAAATAAAAATTAATAAACGTATAACTTTTTGCATCAATTGAATGTTTAGTAGCTTAGGTATTTAAAACGGAAAATTAATGCAAAAAATTGTAGTAGCAATAACCGGCGCCAGCGGTTCAATCTATGCCAGGCAATTATTAACAAAACTTGAGCAATTAAATGAACATTGCCGGCATACGGCCGTAGTTATAACTGATAACGCTAAACAGGTTTGGGCAACAGAGCTGGGAAATACAGATTATGATAAATTCGGGTTCCAATACCATAGTAACCAGGATTTTACCGCTTCTTTTGCCTCCGGTTCAGGCAAATATGATACCATGATCATAATTCCATGCAGCATGGGAACTCTGGGCAGGATCGCATCGGGTATTTCAAACGACCTCATTACGAGGGCTGCAGATGTAATATTGAAAGAAAGAAGGAAACTGATCTGTGTAGCCAGGGAAACCCCGTATAACCTGGTTCATATCAGGAATATGGAAACCATTACACTGGCAGGTGGTATCATTTGCCCGGCCACCCCGTCTTTTTACAGTTTACCACAAAACATAGAGGAACTGGCTGCCACAGTTACCGACCGTGTGCTTGACCTGGCCGGGTTGCCCGTTAAAACTTTTCGCTGGGGAAATACTTAAATACAAAAAAGAAAAGAAAACTACATTTATTAATGAATCCCTTATGTAAAGTAAAATTACTTAAACAAAACAGGTAATAAAAACTCAGGCTTTTCACTTAACAAAAGCCATAACCTCAAACTTCAAACCTCAAACCTCAAACCTCAAACCTCAAACAATTAATTATCACCTCAAATCAACCACTTCCACGCCCGGATACATTTTAGCATCAAAAATAAAAGTGGCATCAGGTATATTGGCATTGGTATTCATGTTATTCACACTATAGGTATACCTGTTACCGGTTTTCTCAAATACTTTGGTTGTACTAATCACTGCCTTATCTATAAATACCAGCACCTTATGAAAAGCCTTGGTTTTGTCAATAGGTGTTAATTCCACTTCCTGCATAGGTTTGCCATTAAGCGTGGTTTTACCGTTCAGTTTATATAAAAAATCTTTGTCATAAAAATTGGTGAATAATTTCTGGGGCGTGATTGAATTAGCGGAAGGATCAATCTTATTTATGGTTACTTCTTTTGCCGCCTTATCGTATGTCCAGATATTGCTGCCATCACAATAAATCTCCTGCCCTGTTACACTTACCCTGTACTTGGTTCCTTTCATAAATACAGTGCCTGTTTTTGTTCCTAATCCTTTTCCGGCCGCATTCTCAATTTTCAACAGGAATTTTGCCTGTACCGCTTTAAATGTTTTGAATTTAGCACTTACTGCATCCAATACTTTCTTTGCCTCCGGATCGCTGCTGCCCATCCCTTTTGGCGGTTGAGCCGGTAATCCGGCAGATAATGTGAGCAAAACGGCCAAAATACAGGTAACTTTCTTCATGATGATTTTTCTTAATGTAAACAAGGTTTAGGTGTGCAAAGATACATAATAGACGGCTCCGCACAATAGCTGTTTATCGGCCGGGTGTACAAGAAACTGTTAATGTATAAACGGTTTTAAAATATTTGATAACCGGGGGCCGTTAATCGGCAAAGAATATATATTTTGCATCTGCTTCAACTCAATTTTTCCGGCAACTTCAACTATTGATTTTTTATTAATCGTTTTAACCATTTAAAATGAGAGAACGGAATTTTGCCATTTCCCAAAGGGATAGCTATACCCCAACTCGATTCACTTGTTTCCTTTGGTGGTTGTCCGCAGCAGAAAAAGAATTACTTGCCGATGCGGTTATAGACAGGAACAGGTACCGCATCGTTGGCATGACGGTGCTGGCTACATGGGCATTTGCCAGTTTAGCCTGGACCTATTTTTTCTATACTTTCCTGCAATCGGTAACCTATGCTTTGCCGGCCGGGTTTTTTATGGGATTTATTATACTTACTATCGACAGGGCGTTAATTAAAGGCATAACCAGCTTTAACAAACGGACAATAGCACCCCTGCTTTTCAGGGGATTGCTGGCCATAACCATTGGAATGTTTATGGCGCAACCGGCTGTATTATTTATGTTCAATAAGGAAATACAATTACAGGCTTCGCTGGATAATGATAAAAAGAAAGAAAAAAAACAACAGGAACTGGATTCATTTTTTAAAGAAAGAAATGATGCCCTGCGGAATGAAGAAACCCGTTTGCATGAGGAGTTGGCAGTGAAATACAATGCAGTTTCGGATGCAAGAAAAAATTACCTGTCGGAATCAGACGGCAGTGGTGGTACCGGTAGAATCGGGCTGAAAGATATTGCCATCGCAAAAAGAAATGAATACCAGAAACTGGATGAAGAATATAAATCCTTATCCCAGGCAAACCAACCGCGATTGCTTGAAATAAAAACAGCCCTTGAAGATATAAATAAGCGCAAACAGGATGCCTTAGGGGCATTTGAAATGCAATTCAACAACGGTTTTCTAACACAAATTGAAGCCCTTGCCAATATGGTAAAAAACAATGATGCCCTTCGTTTCAGGTACTACCTGGTTGTTTTTATCCTGCTGCTGATAGAACTTATGCCGGTGTTGGCGAAAGCCATGTTACCCACGGGCACATATGCTGAAAAAGCCAGGCTAAAGGAAGAAATGGAAATTGAAATAGCCAATAGCAACAAACAAAGAGAACAACAACTGAAAGAACTGTATAACCGGCTGGCCTATGAAAACGATGCAGATGCTATTGCCGCATTCTTTTCTACTAACAGGGATTACAGGAATGAAAAAATGAAAGCATTCAGTAAAAGCTGGAAGGACGAAAACAACCAGACTTTTGATGTTTTGTGGGAAAAGATGAAAAGAGAGATTCTGAGTAAGCAGGAAAATTGAAGAAATGGATTGATTTGGAAATTAATCAATTTGGAGATTTGGAGATGAATTGATTTGGAGATTTGGAGGTGAATTGATTGAGGGATTTGGAGATTATCTGATTTGGAGATTTGGTGATGAATTGATGAGGGCTTAATAATGGAAATAGATTTTTAACTAAAGAACCTGTATTAATCAACTCATTTCCAAATCAGATAATCTCCAAATCAATTAATCTCCAAATCAATTAATCTCCAAATTGATTAATCTCCAAATTGATTAATTTCCAAATCAATAATCACCCCTCCACATAACTTTTGCTATTTTTGCTGCCCACCGGTAATCATAAATTGATACCCGATATTTGTTAGCATGGCAAAAGCAAATGCAGAAACCCCCTTAATGCAACAACATAAAGCCATCAAGGCCAGGTATCCTGATGCCATATTGCTATTCAGGGTTGGTGATTTCTATGAAACCTTTGGCCAGGATGCCATAACTACTGCACAGGTACTTGGCATAACGCTAACAAAAAGAAACAATGGGAATGCTGCTTCATCGGAACTTGCCGGATTTCCGCATCATGCACTGGATACATACCTGCACAAACTGGTTAAAGCCGGATACCGGGTTGCTATCTGCGATCAATTGGAAGACCCTAAATCGGTGAAGGGGATTGTGAAAAGAGGTGTTACAGAACTGGTAACGCCCGGCGTGGCCACCAGCGACAAATTACTGGAACACAGCAGCAACAATTTCCTGGCGGCCCTTCATTTTGCTGAAGATAAGATTGGCATCGCATTTCTCGACATATCAACGGGCGAATTTTTTATTGCTGAAGGCGACAAGGAATATACCGACAAATTGCTCCAAAGCCTGCAACCCGCCGAAGTGATATTTCAGCGAAACAAACAAAAAACATTCAGGGAATATTTCGGCAGTACATTTTTCACGTACAGCATAGATGAGTGGATATTTACAGATGCCTATGCCACAGAAACCCTGCTTAAACATTTTGGTACGCATAGCCTGAAAGGTTTTGGCGTGGAAGGTATGGCTGCCGGCATTATTGCATCCGGTGCCATCCTGCATTACCTGAAAGATACCGAGCATCCCAACCTGCAGCATATCACGTCGCTTCAACGCATCAATAAGGACGACCATTTATGGATGGACCGTTTTACCATCCGTAACCTGGAACTGATCAGCCAGTATGATAATACCCATACGCTCTTCAAAACGATCAATAACACGGTTTCTCCCATGGGCGCCAGGCTGCTGAAACGCTGGATGCTGATGCCGCTGAATGAAATTCTCCCAATCAATGAACGGCTGCTTGCGGTGGAATACCTCATAAAGGAAACGGATACACGAAATAAACTGGGGCAGTACATCAAACAGGCAGGCGATGTGGAAAGGCTGGCAGGGAAAGTACCGCTGAAAAAGATAAATCCACGCGAAGTGTTGCAGGTTGCCAGGGGATTGCAGCAGACAGAACTCATCAAGCAGGTATGCAGCGAATCGGGCAATGATTATCTTAAACGCCTGGGCGATTCACTAAACAGTTGCCGGTACATCCTGGAAAAAATAACAAAAGAAATTGCCGAAAACCCGCCCGCTGCTGCCAACAAGGGTGGCCTGATTGCAACCGGCGTACATGCTGAACTGGATGAATTGAGGGATATAGCCAGCGGCGGAAAAAACTATCTGCTCGAACTGCAGCAGCATGAAGCGGCCAATACCGGCATATCTTCCCTTAAAGTGAGTTTCAATAATGTATTCGGGTATTACCTGGAAGTAACCAACCTGCATAAAAACAAAGTACCCGGAACCTGGATCAGAAAACAAACACTTGCCAATGCTGAACGTTACATCACGCCGGAACTGAAAGTATATGAAGAGAAGATCATCGGCGCTGAAGACAGGATCTTCCATATTGAACAGCAGCTTTTCCAGGAACTTCTAAACGAATTACAGGACTATATTGCACCCATGCAGGTAAACGGTCATGTAATGGCCATCCTGGATTGCCTGTGCTGCTTTGCCGGTAATGCCCTGCTGTACCAGTATAAGAAACCTGTCATCCATGACGGCGACAACCTGGAACTGAAAGACAGCAGGCACCCGGTGATTGAACGGAACCTGCCAGCCGGTGAAACATATATCAGCAATGATATTTTACTGGATAATGCTTCTCAGCAGATTATTATACTAACGGGACCGAATATGAGCGGAAAAAGTGCCATCCTCAGGCAAACAGCATTGATTACCCTGATGGCACATATGGGCAGTTTTGTTCCCGCATCTGCCGCACTGATACCGCTAACTGATAAGATATTCACCCGCGTGGGCGCTTCAGATAACCTTAGCGGCGGTGAAAGCACCTTCATGGTGGAAATGAATGAAACCGCCAGTATCATCAACAATATCACCAGGCGAAGTCTTATTTTGCTGGATGAAATAGGTCGCGGCACTTCTACCTATGACGGCATTTCCATCGCCTGGAGCATTGCCGAATACCTGCACCAATCACCGCATGCGCCCAAAACCCTGTTTGCCACCCATTACCATGAACTGAACGAACTGGAAAACAAATTCCCCCGAATACGGAATTACCATATAACCAATAAGGAAGTTGGCAACAAGGTGATATTTTTAAGAAAGCTGGCTGCGGGTGGAAGTACACATAGTTTTGGTATACATGTTGCGAGGATGGCTGGTATGCCGCCGGCACTGATAGACAGGGCCAATGAAATTTTAGCGCAACTGGAAAATAGCCGCGACAGTAAACCAAGCCCCGGCATGAAAACCATGAATGAAGTATCGATGCCCAGGATGCAATTGAATATTTTTGACGCCCATTCTGCTACCTTTGAAGAAATCAGGGGTTTGCTGGAAGCAGTAGACATTAACAGGCTTACACCGGTGGAGGCATTATTAAAGCTGCAGGAAATAAAGGCAAGGATAAAATAATCCAGTAGAGAAAAGTACTGTTAAAAGTATTCTAACAATTGCAGCGGAAAATGTATTTCAGGCGTCTTTAAAATACCTTTAGCGTACGTATGATGAAATATTTTTTACTCTTTTTGCTCTGCATTCTTTCCGTTCACAACATATCGGCGCAAACCTGTACAAATTTAGGACAAACGCCGGCGACAGCGTTTCCTGTTTGCGGCACTACTACATTTAACCAGGGAAGTGTAGGTATTTGCGGAAACACATCTGTTCCAACACAATGTTCAGGAACCATTTTTACAGATAAAAACCCATACTGGTATAAATTCACCTGCTTTTCAGGAGGCACATTAGGTTTTGTTATCACCCCCATTGAAATAAGCGATGATTACGACTGGCAATTATTTGATGTTACAGGCAGAAATCCCAATGACGTTTATTCAGATGGCTCCTTGTTTGTTGCCTGCAACTGGAGCGGAGATGGCGGTCTTACCGGAGCGTCATCGGCAGGTACTTCACTGGTAAGGTGCGACGGGCCGGGCGTACCTTTATTCAGTTCCATGCCAACGCTAATAACCGGGCATAATTACCTGCTGCTGGTTAGTCATTTTACCGATTCACAGGTAGGTTATTCATTATCATTCGGCGGCGGTACGGCAGATATTACAGATCCGCTCCCATCTCATATTGTTAATGCTTATGCTTCCTGCGATGCTTCCAGTATAACGGTGAAGCTGAGTAAAAAAATGAAATGTAAAAGCCTGTCACCCAACGGGTCAGATTTTATTTTAAATGCCCCAGGCGTCAGTATTACAGGAGCTTCAGGTAACGGTTGTGCTACCGGATTTGATATGGATTCTCTGGTGCTTACTTTAAGTTCGCCGCTTACACCCGGTAATTATACACTCAGCATTGTAAAGGGAAATGACGGTAATACTTTACTTGACAATTGTGACCGCAGTGTGCCAGAAAATGAATCCCTTCCGTTAGCCATATTACCACTGGCGCCAACACCCATGGATAGCCTGAAAACACCCGGATGCAAACCGCAATCACTGGAACTTGTATTCCGTAAACCAATCAGGTGTAATTCAATCGCAGCAGACGGGTCAGATTTTATTATTACAGGATCATACCCGGTAACGGTAACGGGTGCCAGCGGAAATTGCAGCAACGGCCTCACCACAACCATAAACGTACAGCTATCTTCCCCGTTGCAGGTTGCCGGCAATTTCAATATCCGTTTACGCACAGGTTCAGACGGCAACACATTGCTTGATGACTGTACCCAGGAAACACCTGCAGGATCAAGCCTTGCATTTACCATAAAAGATACTGTAAACGCAGATTTCACTTATAGCATCCTCTATGGCTGCCAGCGCAATACCGTGCAATACCTGCACAACGGGCTCAATGGCATTACATCATGGAACTGGAATTTCGACAACATCCGCAGCAGCAACCTTCAGAGCCCAACGATCAGCTATAGCAGTTTTGAACAGAAAACAACAACACTCATTGTATCAAACGGTGTTTGTGCCGACACATCGGTTCAGACAATCTTCTTCGATAATTTCCTGGACGTTGCATTTGAAGCCACACAGCTCATATGCCCCGGTGACCTGGTAACCATCGGCAATACCACAAAGGGCAATATAGTTAGCTGGTCATGGGATTTTGGAAACGGGATTACCAGCATTGTAAAAGACCCTGCTCCACAAACATATGTAATAGCTGCATCAAACTATACAGCAAGGATCAGGCTAATTGCAACCAATAATTACGGATGCAAAGACAGCGCTTACCAGTACGTAAAAGTGATCAACAACTGCTATATTGCTGTTCCATCTGCTTTTACGCCTAACGGTGACGGGTTAAACGATTACCTGTATCCATTAAACGCATACAAAGCCGCAGACTTAAGTTTCAGTGTTTTCAACCGTTTTGGTCAACGGGTATTTTTTACCCGCGACTGGACCAATAAGTGGGATGGTTCATTCAAAGGCCAGGGAGCCGATCCGGGCACTTATGTGTGGGTGCTCAGTTACCTGCATACCGATACCAACAAACGGGTAGAACAAAAGGGTACCACTGTTTTATTACGCTAATGTTTGATTTGGAGATGAATTGATTTGGAGATTTGGAGATGATCTGATTTGGAGATTTGGTAATGAATTGATGAGGGCTTAATTTGAATAATGGAAAAAGAATACAACTAATGAACCTGTTTTAATCAATCCATTTCCAAATCAGATCATCTCCAAATCAATTCATCTCCAAATCAGATCATCTCCAAATCAATTCATCTCCAAATCAGATCATCTCCAAATCAATTCATCTCCAAATCAGATCATCTCCAAATCAGATAATCCCCAAATCATTTACTTTTGTACCAAAACCATCCTAATGGAACATAAACCTGTGTATTACGGCGAATACCTTCAACTGGATAAAATTATTGAAGCACAACATCCGGTAAGCTTTGAAAATGGGAAAGAACCGGCTCACGATGAAATGCTGTTCATCATCATTCACCAGGCTTATGAACTTTGGTTCAAACAGGTGTTGTTTGAAGTGAATTCCGTAATTGACATCATGGATAAA
>WBZP01002901.1_pt1 | contig 19295 bp, 17 predicted proteins | sample 5204301 | NCBI WGS metagenome assembly WBZP01 (sample SAMN12412401, study PRJNA552823) | activated sludge metagenome | isolation source: activated sludge from nitrification reactor of wastewater treatment plant... | place: USA: Pennsylvania | collected 2017 | reverse complement strand
GCGCCCGGGGGCGGCCGGGCGTGGTAATTTTCGCGGGTGAGACCGACCGACCTCCGGGGCATCCTCCAGTACGTCCCGCAGTTCCGCGAGCGCACGTTCGTGGTCGCGGTGGACGGGGCCGCGGTGGCCGACGAGAACTTCGTCAACATCCTCACCGACGTGGCGGTGCTGTGGTCGCTGCGGGTCCGCACCGTGCTCGTCCACGGCGCCTCCGTGCAGATCCAGGCCCTCGCCCGGCAGCGCGGCATCGAGCCCTCCGACCTCGAGGGCTCGGGCGTCACCGATCCCGCGACCCTCGACGTCGCGATCAGCGCGTCGAGCCGCCTGACCCACGAGATCCTCCAGGGCCTGAACTCGGCCGACCTGCGCGCGGCGGCGACGAACGCCGTCATCGCCCATCCGCTCGGCATCCTGAAGGGCGTCGACCACCAGCTCACCGGCCGCGTCGAGCGCATCGACGTCGAGCTCCTGCAGACGCTCCTGTCGAGCGGGGTCGTGCCGGTGGTGCCGCCCCTCGGCATGGACGGCGAGGGCCGCACGTTCCGCCTCAACTCCGACGCCGTCGCCCTCGAGGTGGCGAAGGCGCTCTCCGCGGTCAAGCTCGTCTACATGACGACCGCCGACGGGCTCGTGGTCGACGGGGCCCTCGCGCGGCAGGTCACCGTGAGCGAGCTCGACGAGGCGATCGCCCGCGGCCGGGTGGCCCCGGAGCAGATCTCGAAGGCCCGCCACGCGGTGGCGGCGGGCCAGGCCGGCATCCCGCGCGTCCACGTCATCAACGGCCACGTCGACGACGGGCTCCTCTCCGAGGTGTTCTCGAACGAGGGCATCGGCACGCTCGTCTACGCCAACGAGTACCGCCAGGTCCGGCGCGCCCGAAGGGGCGACGTGCGGGCCATCGAGCAGCTCATCCACGGCTCGATCGAGAAGGAGGAGCTCGCCCCCCGCACGCGAGCCATGATCGAGCGCGAGCTCGGCGACTACTACATCTTCGAGGTCGACCGGAACCCGATCGCCTGCGTGGCCGTCCACCACTACCCCGCCGAGGACAAGGCGGAGCTCGCCTGCCTCTACGTCCGCCCGTCGCACGAGAACCAGGGCATCGGGCGCACGATGGCCCAGTTCGCCGAGCAGAGAGCCCGCGAGCTCGGCGCGTCGACGCTCCTCGCCCTCTCGACGCAGGCCTTCAACTACTTCCAGTCGAAGGCCGGCTTCAGCGAGGGGACGCCCGACGACCTGCCGCCCGAGCGGCGCACCCGCTACGACGCGAGCGGCCGGCGCTCCAAGGTGCTCGTCAAGAAGCTGTAGGCCCCCGTCAGCGGCGCAGGTCCCGCAGGCGCATCGCCGCCTGCCGGATGAAGTGGCGGTCCTCCGCGAGGTACGCGTCGTGGGGCGTCATGGAGGCGCAGGCCGTCAGGAGCGCGATCGCCTCCTCGCGATGCGCCGGGTCGTGGCGCAGGAGGGCCTCGGCCAGGAACAGCCGGTTCACGCTGTTCCCGGGGGCCGCGGCCAGGGCCTTGCGCAGGTAGGCGATGCCGGCCGGGTGGGAGATCCATCCGGTGATGAGCGGGATGCGCGGGCAGTCGTCGTGGAGCCGGCCGAGGATCCGGTAGCCGCCGCCCTCCTCGATGCCCGGGTCGAGGTCGACGGACGCCTGCGCCAGGTCGCGGACCTTCCCCGCCGCTCCCTGCATCACCGCCGCGACCTTGCCGGACGCGAGCGCCCACTCGCCCCACGCGACCGCGGCCCACAGGTAGAGCGACGCCGCGCCGGGCTGATCGCGGAGAACGGCCACGCGGGCCGCGCCGCGCGCGGTCCCGGCCCGCCGCTCGAGACGGTCGACACCTTCGTCCGCGATCCGGCGCGCCTCCTCGAAGCGGCGGCGCTTCTCCGCCGGCCCCGAGGCGCAGAAGCGGCCCCGGTAGTGGAGGGCGCGCACCAGCCTCCAGCGCGCCTCGTCGGAGCCGGGGTCGGCCGCGAGCACGCGGCGGTAGCCGGCGATCGCCTGCTCGACCGGCTCGGGCGCGGCGATCTCGCCCGTCGCGCCCTCGGCCCGGCGGCTCCAGGCGACGTCGGCCTCGGCGAGCCGGTCCACGTCGCCTTCCGGCTCGCCGGCCATGCCGCGCGCGGCAGAGCCGGAGAGCAGCAGGCACGCCACCGCACCCGACACGGCCCGGCCGAAGGCGCTCGACATCACGACAGTCTAGGCGGTGAGCGGCTCGACCCGAACCGGGCCCGCGGCGCGGGTGTCGATGCGCGCCGGCGGAAGGTATCCTACGGCGGTGGAGACGCTCCGCGCCCCGTACCTCCTCCTCGCGATGCCGGCCCTCCTCGATCCCAACTTCGCGCAGTCGGTCGTGCTGATGGGGCACCACGACTCCGAGGGGGCCATGGGCTGGATCGTCAACCGGCTTCACGCGAGGAGCGCGCGCGAGCGGCTCGCCCCCGAGCAGCAGGAAGGCGTGCACCCGCAGGTGCCCCTTCACCTCGGCGGGCCGGTCCCCGCCGACGGGCTGCTCGCGGTCTTCCACGGCGCCCTCGACTCCGCCGAATCCGCCGCGATCGGGGAGGACGTGTTCGTCTCGAGATCCGCGGTCATTCTTCCGCTGATCTTTTCGACGGCGCCGGCCCCCGACCGCGTGCGGGGACGCCTGGTGCTCGGGTACTCGGGCTGGGGCGCGGGCCAGCTCGAGCGCGAGATGGAGGAGGGCGCGTGGCTGGCCCTGCCGTACGACGAGGAGCTCGCCTTCTCCGCGCGGATCGACGACCTCTGGCGGCGGTGCTACGAGCGGCTGGGCCTCAACCCGGCCCTCCTCGGCCGCGGCTCCTCCACCAGGAACTGAGCCGGGGCGGGCAACTGGAGTAACCTTCGCTCGTGCGCGTCGTGGGTCGCAGCGTCCCCCGGCGGGAGGGCCTCGAGAAGGCCCGCGGCGCGGCGCGGTACGTCGACGACCTGCGCTTCCCCGGAATGCTCCACGGACGCACGATCCGCACGAGCCTCGCGCGAGGCGAGCTCGTCGCGGCCCGCCTCGACTTCGACCCGGCCGGCTTCACGCTCGTCGACCACCGCGACGTGCCCGGCCGCAACGTCGTCGCCGCCATCCAGGACGACCAGCCGTTCCTCGTCGAGCGCGAGATCCGCCACGCCGAGGAGCCGGTGCTCCTCCTCGCCCACGAGGACCGCGACGTCCTCGCGGCGGCGAGGGTGGGCCTCGAGTGCCGCGCCCTTCCGCCGCTCCTCGACCCGCGCGCCTCGGACCACGTCTTCAAGGAGATCACGATCGGGAAGGGCGACCTCGCGCGGGGCTTCGCCGAGGCGCACCTCGTCGTCGAGGGCGAGTACGAGACGGGCCGGCAGGAGCACGTCTACGTCGAGCCGCAGGGCATGATCGCGGTGCCGGGCGAGGGGACGATGACCGTCTACGGCTCGCTCCAGTGCCCGTACTACGTCCACAAGGCGCTCGTGACCCTCCTCGGGCTGCCCCCCGAGAAGGTGCGCGTCGTGCAGACGGAGACGGGCGGCGGGTTCGGCGGGAAGGAAGAGTACCCGTCGATCGTCGCGGGCCACGCCGCGCTCCTCGCCCGCAAGTCCGGGCGCCCCGTCAAGATCGTCTACGACCGCGTCGAGGACATGCGGGCGACGACGAAGCGCCACCCGTCGATCGTCCGCCACCGCACGGGCGTCACCCGCGACGGGCGGATCACCGCGATGGAGATCGAGGTCCTCCTCGACGGCGGGGCCTACTGCACGCTGAGCCCGGTCGTCCTCTCGCGCGGCTGCCTGCACGCGACCGGGCCCTACCGCTGCGAGAACGTGCGCGTGCACGGCCGCGTCGTGCGGACGAACACCCCGCCGTCGGGCGCCTTCCGCGGGTTCGGCGCGCCGCAGACGGTGTTCGCGGCCGAGGTGCAGATGGACCGGGTGGCGGAGGCGCTCGGCGTCGACCCGGTGCGGCTGCGCGAGGGGAACGCGCTGCGGCCCGGCGACACGATGGCCACCGGCCAGGTGCTGGGCGCGGACGCGAGCGCCCTCCCGGTCCTGCGCGAGGCGGTCCGCCGCTCCGACTACCACCGCAAGCGGAAGGCCTTCCGCGGCACGAACCGCGGCATCGGGCTCGCGCTCTTCTTCCACGGCGCCGGCTTCACGGGCTCGGGCGAGGTGGCGCTCGCCTCGAAGGCGTCGCTCGAGCTCCTGCCACGCGGCGTGCGCGTGCTCGTCGGCAGCACGGAGATGGGCCAGGGGGCCCGGACGACGCTCGCGCAGATCGTGGCGCAGGCGCTCGGGTGGCCGGTCGCGCGCGTCGAGGTGGCCTTGCCCGACACCGCGCGCGTGCCGGACAGCGGGCCGACCGTCGCCTCGCGCACCTGCATGGTCGTGGGCGGGCTGCTGAAGGCCTGCGCGGAGGATCTGCGGGAAAGGCTCGGCCGGCTCTCGCCCGCCGCGTACCTCAGGAAGCACGGGCCGCTCACCCTCACGCGGCAGTACGAGCCGCCGGCCGGGATCGCCTGGGACGACGCGACCTACCGCGGCGACGCCTACGCGACGTACGGCTGGGGCTGCGACGTGGCCGAGGTCGAGCTCGACCCCGTCACGTACGAGCTGCGGCCGACGCGGGTCACCGCCGTCGTCGAGATCGGCCGCGCGGTGAACCCCGTCCTCGCCGCGGGACAGGTCGAGGGCGGCACGGCGCAGGGCCTCGGCTTCGCCCTCCTCGAGGAGGTCGTCATGCGCGCGGGCCGCATGGCGAACGCGCAGCTCACCAACTACCTCGTCCCCACGACGCTCGACACGCCGCCCGTCGACGTCACGATCCTCGAGAGCGCCTCGCGCCACGGGCCGTACGGCGCGAAGGGGCTCGGCGAGATGCCCATGAGCGGGCCCGCGCCCGCGGTGGCGAACGCGGCGCGCCACCTCGGCCTCGACGTCCGCTCGCTCCCCCTCTCTCCGGAGAAGGTCCTCGAATGCGCTTCATCCTCAACGGCCGGCGCCGCGACATAGGCGCGCCGCCGCTGAAACGGCTGCTCGACGTCCTGCGGGAGGACTGCCACCTCACCGGGACGAAGGAGGGCTGCGGCGAGGGCGAGTGCGGTGCGTGCACCGTGCTCCTCGACGGCGCGCCGGTGAACGCGTGCCTCGTGCCGTTCGCGCACGTCCGCGGGCGAAGGGTCACGACGATCGAGGGCCTGCGCGGGCGGCGGCCGGAGACGCTCGTGCGCGAGGGTGGCGCGCAGTGCGGCATCTGCACCCCGGGCGTCCTGATGGCGGCGGCCGTCCTCGGCCCGCGGCCGACCGCGGCCCGCGTGCGCGAGGCGCTCGCCGGCAACCTCTGCCGCTGCACCGGCTACGCGGGCATCGTGCGGGCGCTGGCGGGCGTCCGCGCCGTGCCGCGGCCGCGCGTGCTCTCCGCCGCGCCGGCCCGGGCCACCACGCGGAAGCGGCGGAGCTGAGCCATGGCCACCGCCGCGTCGCGCCTCGCGCTTCTCCAGCCGCGGACGCTCTCCGAGGCGCTGCGCCTCCTGCGCGACGAGGGGCCGCTCGTTCCGTTCGCCGGGGGCACCGACCTCTACGTCGGCCTCCACTTCGGCACCGAGCGCGCCACGCGGTTCCTCGACCTCCAGGGCCTCGCCGGCCTGCGCGGGATCCGCGCGCGCGGCGAGCGGCTCTCGATCGGCGCCCTCACGACCTACGCCGAGATCCTCCGCTCGCCGCTCGTGCGACGCCACCTGCCGATCCTCGCCGCCGCCGCGCGCGAGGTGGGCAGCCCGCAGATCCAGAGCCGCGGCACGCTGGGCGGGAACGTCGCCAACGCCTCGCCGGCCGGCGACACGCTCCCGGTGCTGGCGGCGGCCGAGGCGGTGGTGGTGCTGCGCAGCCTGGGCGGCGAGCGCCGCGTGGCCTTCGCCGACTTCTACACGGGCTATCGCCAGTCGGTCCGGCGCGCGGACGAGCTGATCGTCGCGATCGAGGTGCCTCCCGTCGACGGTCGGCAGTGGTTCCGCAAGGTCGGCACGCGCGCCGCGCAGGCCATCTCGAAGGTGGTGATGGCGGCCGTGCGCGCCGAGCGCCCGCGGATCGCCCTCGGCAGCGTCGCGCCCACGGTCGTCCGCGCGCCCCGCACCGAGGCCTGCCTCGCGGGCGGCGGCTCGATCGAGGACGCGCAGGGCGTGCTCGCCGACGAGATCCGGCCGATCGACGACCTCCGCTCGACGGCGGCGTACCGCCGGCGGGTGTCCTCGAACCTGCTCGCGCAGTTCTGGACCGAGACCGCGAGCCGCAGCGGGCGATGAGCTCGCCCACTCCCGAGGCCGTCGCCCGCGAGACGCTGGCGCTCCTGCGCGCGAAGGCCGACCCCGTGCGGGCCCGCGGCGCCGAGGCGTACTTCAAGGAGACGATCCGCGCGTTCGGCGTGCGGGCGACGGACATCCGGCAGATCGCGACGGGCATCTGGCGCCGCGTCCGAAAGGAATGGACGGTCGACGACGCGGTGCGGCTGTGCGAGCTTCTCCTTCCGCGACCAGAGCTCGAGGCCAAGGGCGTCGCGATCCTCGTGCTCCACCGCTTCCGCCGCACGGTCCCGCCGGAGCTTTTCGACACGATCCACGGGTGGCTGGCGGCCGATCGCCTCGCCAACTGGGCCTCGGTCGACGCGCTCTGCCCCGAGGTCGTCGGTGCGCTGGTCGCGGCCCACCCGCCCCTCCTGCGGCGACTCGACGCCTGGGCGCGGTCGGACAACCGGTGGGTGCGCCGGGCATCGCTCGTCTCCCTCCTCAAGCTGACGCGTCGGCCGGAGTACCGCGACGCGATCTACGCGATGGCCCGCCGCCACTTCGGCTCGGACGACGACCTCGTCCAGAAGGCCGCGGGCTGGCTCCTCCGCGAGGTCGGCCAGTCCGACATGGCCGCGCTCGAGGCCTTCCTGCGCGCGCACGGCCCGCGGATCCCTCGCACGACGCTGCGCTACGCCATCGAGCGCTTCCCGCCGTCCCGGCGCCGCGAGCTGCTCGAGGTCACCCGGGGGTGACCCCGGGATCGACCACCCCCGCGTTGACCGGGTTCGCGCGGCGGAGGTCGAGGACGCCGTCGACGAGGGCCGCGACCGTCAGGTAGGCGCGGAAGTCGAGGCGATGGCCGTCGGGCGTGCCCTCGGCCACCGTCGTGCCCGTCGGCGCGCGCTCCCGGTGCCGCAGCTCCAGCGTGACCCGCCCGTCGGAGAAGACCGCGTGGTCGCCCTCGGTCTCCAGCCGGTATTCGGTGCCCTCGAGACGGGCCCACGCCGTGGCGCCGTTCGGCCGTGGCTCGACGAACAGCCCGTCGCGCGGCGCGTCCGTTCGCCACGCCGCGAGCGAGCCGAAGAAGCGCGGCTTGACGCGGTACGGCCCGCCGTCCTCGGGGCAGAAGGTGTCGCAGTTGCCGCAGTCGTTGCAGAAGTCCTGGAAGCTGGCGATCTGGTGGCGCTCGGCCACGACGAACGTCCCGCCGTCGACGGAAAAGGCGCGGCCTCCCTCGACGCGGTAGTCGCGGTACGCGATCGAGGCCGCCTCGGTCTCGTACGCGAAGTTCGCGTCGTTCGGGCAGGCGGGCAGGCACTTGTCGCAGTTGATGCAGTCGAAGGTCGCGAGCGTCCGGCCGATGCGGCGCGGGGGACGGAGGGCCCCGGCTCGATACCGGGGATCGGCCTTCGCCCGCTCGACCGCGGCCGCCGGATCGAGCGCCGCCGCACGCCGGTACTCCTCGATCGTGCGCGCGCCCGCCGCGCGCATCCGCTCCTCGAGGTTCTCGAGGTACTTCGGAAGCCGTCCGTACCCGCCCGGCTTGAGGAGGTCGGTGCACGTCGTGACCGGCGCGAGGCCGAGGGCCACGCAGTCGGCGAAGTTGCGGTTGTCGACGCCGGCCGAGAAGGAGAGCGAGACGTCGGGCCGTGCCCGCCGCACCTTCTCCAAGAGGGCCAGCGTGATCACGTGGAGCGGCAGCCCCGAGAGGTACATCACGGCCTCGCCGGGCGGGAAGAACGCGCGGTGGTTCCGCACGACCAGCGTGTTCGAGAGCTTGAGGCGCAGCTCGCGGCCGAGTGCCCGCGCCCGCTCCACGAGGCGGTCGGTCATCTCGAGCATCGCGCCCCACTGGAGGTCGCGGTCGAAGTCCTCGGGGCGGGTCGAGAGGTCGGCGTAGCCGAGCACGTCGCGGAGGAGCGAGTCGACGGCCTCTCGCCCGAGGAGCGTGGGGTTGAGCTTCACCGTGACGTGAAGGCCCATCTCTTCCATCAGGAAGACGGTCATCGCCTCGATCTCGCCCGCGGGACAGCCGTGGAAGGTGGAGAGCGTGACCTGGTCGGCGAGGGCGGTGCGGAAGTCGAGCTCCCGCAGCGCGCCGAGGTCCGCGGGGATCTCGGCCCGGAGCGCCTCGATCTCCGCGCGGGCGTCCTTCATCGAGTCGATCCACCCGCGCACGGCCGGCGAGCGGATGCCCGCGAGGTCGTAGCCGACGGACAGATCGAAGACGGGCTCGTCCCGAAGCGGATCGTCGGGCCGGCCGAGGAGGCCCTTCGCCCGGGCGATCTCGACGAGCATCGAGCCCTTCGCGTACTCGCGGAGGCTCTCGGCGAGCCGCAGCTCCTGGCTCCACTCGACGTTGTAGCCGACCGTCTCCATGTCGATGCACGGCCGCGGGATCGTGAGCCGGTCGTTCGCCTGGACCGTCTTCAGCTCGAGGAACCGCCCGCCGGCGAGCCACGACAGGAGGACGTTCTGCGCCATCTGCCCGTGCGGCCCGGCCGCGGGGCCCACGGGGTTCGCGATCCGTCGGCCGTGGACCCGCACCGAGAGGTCGAGGTCGGCGGAGCCGCGCCAGAAGCGCCGCTCGGGCAGGTCGAAGACCTTCCGCTCGCGCTCCGCCTCCCGCAGCATGCGCCGCAGGAGGTGCGCGAACGGAGCGGGCGCGAGCTCGGCCACGGGCCTCGGCCTCGGCGGCGCTACCGGGCGGGCGGCTTCGCGAGGAGGTCCGCGACCGCGCTCGCGAGGAGGTCGGAGAAGCGCGCAGGATCCTCGAGCATCACGTAGTGGCCGACACCCTTCATGATCGTCACGTCGTAGGAGACGAAGTGGCGGCGGTTCGCCTCGACGTCGGTGGGATAGAGGTCGGCGTTCACCGCGTGGGCCGGAACGCGGACCTCCTTCAGCGTCGGACGCGCGTCGTAGCTCAGTACGGCGCGGAGGCAGGGGATCGCCACCTCCGGCGGAGCGGCGACGTTCTTCGCCGCCACCTTGTCGATCACCGCCTTGTCGCTCGTCGGCGTGAACATGTACTTCCGCGTGAACCCGTCGGCCGTCCCGCGGTAGTCCTTCTCGAAGGCGGCCATCAGGCCGGCCACCTCTTCCGGCGTGTTCGTCTGCTCCACGTTCAGACCGGTGTCGACCGGCACGAGGCCCACGACGCGGCCCGGCATGAGCCGCGCGGCCTCGAGCGTCACCGGCCCGCCCATCGAGTGGCCGACGAGGATCATGCGGCGCAGCGAGAGCGCGTCGGCCACCGCCCGCACGTCCTCGCCGAACGCGGCGATCGTCCACTCCTTCCGCTCTCGGCCGGAGGCGCCGTGGCCGGCCAGGTCGATCGTCACCACGCGGTGGTCCTTCGCGAGGCGGGGCGCCACGGCGTCCCAGAGATGACGGTCGCAGGACCAGCAGTGGACGAGCACGATCGCCGGCTCGCCCTTGCCCGTGGACTCGTAGTGGATCGCGACGCCGTCCTTCGACCGGACGACGGCCTCGGCGGACGCGAAGGTGGCGGCGGTCGTGAGGGTGGCGGCGGCGAGTAGGAGGGCCCGGTTCTTCATGCGCCCGACTATAGCCGACACTGCGGCTCCGATTGGTCCGATAATGCGCCCGTCATGGCCCCCCTTCTCGACGAATCCGCCCTCGCCGCCCTCCACGGCCGCTCTCTCCTCCTGACGCAGGACTGGTCGACGCCCGACCTCGGGGCCCTGCTCGCCCTCGCTGCGCGCCTCGAGGCCCTCGACCGCGCGGGGAAGCGGACGGCGCTCCTCGAGAGCCAGCTCGCCTACGCCCTCTTCTTCGACAACTCCACCCGCACGAAGTCCGCGTGGGCGGGAGCGGCGGCGCGCCTCGGGATGCAGCCCGTGATCGTCGACGGCTCGTCGACCCAGGTCGCCCACGGCGAGACGGCCGAGGAGACGGGCGCGATGCTCGGCATGAATGCGCACGCCCTCGGCGTCCGCCACGACTTGATCCTCGGCGAGGGCAACCGCTTCATGCGCGAGGTGAAGGCGGGGATCGACGCGTACCTCGCCGCCACCGGCGACCCGCGCGTCGTGCCGATCGTCAACCTCCAGTGCGACGTCGACCACCCGACGCAGACGCTCGCCGATCTCCTGTGGCTCCGCGAGCGGCTCGGCGATCTCGCGGGAAAGAGGATCGCCGTCTCGTGGGCCTACTCGCCGAGCTACGCGAAGCCGCTCTCCGTGCCGCAGGGTCTCGTCACGCTCCTCACGCGCTTCGGGGCCCACGTCACGCTCGCCCAGCCCGAGGGCTACCGCCTCCTGGACGAGCCGATGGCCGCGGCCGCCGCGAACGCGGCGGCCTCCGGCGGCTCCTTCCGCTGCGTCGCCTCCATGGACGAGGCCTTCGAGGGCGCCGTCGCGGTGTATCCGAAGTCGTGGGGCCCGTGGGACCTGATGCAGGAGCGGGTCGAGGCGAACCGGAAGGGCGACAAGGCGGCGATGGCCGACATCGAGCGGCGCGCGCTCGAGAGGAACGCCCGCCACCGCGACTGGATCTGCGACGAGCGGCGCATGGGCCTCACGCGGGACGCTCTCTACCTCCACTGCCTGCCGGCCGACATCGGGGCCGAGGTGAGCCCGGGCGTCATGGACCGCTTCCGCGTCGACGTGGCGCGCGAGGCGAACAAGAAGGTCTACGTGATCATGGCGCTCCTCGCCGCGGCGAAGGTGAAGGACCTCGGCGCGCGCCTCGCGGAGCTCGGCGGGTGAGCCTTCCCGCCTCGCCGGACGAGAACACGCCGACCGAGGCGGGGCCCGGGCACGAGCCCGAGGCCGCGCCCCAGGCTCCGGCGTCCGACGGCGGCCGGTTCGTGCCCGGCACGGTGATCGCGGGCCGCTACCGGATCGCCGGCCTCCTCGGCCGGGGCGGGATGGGCCAGGTCTACCGGGCCGACGACCTCAAGCTGTCCCAGGGGGTCGCGCTGAAGTTCCTTCCGCCGGCCCTGTCTCGCGACGGCGCCGCCCTCGCCCGCTTCCACCAGGAGGTGCGCCTCGCGCGCCAGATCGCGCACCCCTCGGTGTGCCGCGTCTTCGACATCGGCGAGACGGACGGCGAGCACTTCCTCACGATGGAGTACATCGACGGCGAGGACGTGGCCTCGCTCACCCGGCGCATCGGCCGCCTCCCCGAGGACAAGGCCCTCCAGGTCGCGCGGCAGGTCTGCGCGGGCCTCGCCGCGGCCCACGAGGCCGGCGTCCTCCACCGCGACCTCAAGCCGGCGAACGTGATGATCGACGGCCGGGGGCGCGCCCGGATCGCGGACTTCGGCCTGGCCGGCCTCGAGACGGAGCTGCGGCGAGGGGGCGACGCCTCGGGGACGCCGGCCTACATGGCGCCGGAGCAGCTCGCGGGTCGGGCCTTCACGCGACAGAGCGAGATCTACTCGCTCGGCCTGCTGCTCTTCGAGCTGTTCACCGGCCGCCGTTACTTCGATGCCGCGACGGTGCCGGCGGTGCTGCGTCAGCGGGAGGCGGGCGGCCCGTTCGATCCGGCCGCCGCCTCCGGCCTCGATCCGAACGTGGCCCGGCTCGTGGGGCGCTGCCTCGAGGAAGACCCGGCGCGGCGGCCCGCCTCGGTCGTCCACGTGGCGGCGGCCCTGCCCGGCGGCGACCCGCTCGGCGAGGCGATCGCCGCGGGCGAGACGCCCTCGCCCGAGATGGTGGCCGCGGCCCCGGCCGAGGGCGCCCTGGCGCCGCGCACCGCCGGCGCGCTCCTCGCCGGCGTGGTCGTGCTGCTCGCCCTCGTCTCGATCGGCGACCGCTTCAACCTCCACCACCGCGTGCCGCTCGAGAAGCCGCCCGAGGTGCTCGCGGATCGGGCCCGGACGCTCCTCGCCGGCCTCGGATACGAGGACCCCGTGGACCGGGCTTTCGGCTTCGGCCTCGACCAGTCCTATCTCGGCTGGGAGGGAGACCCGAGGCCGCCGCTCGAGCGGTGGAAGCGGCTCGCCTCGGGCCAGCCGCTCACCTATTTCTTCTGGTACCGCGAGAGCCCGGTCCCGCTCGCGCCGGTGGCGGGGCGCGCGCCGAGCCAGTCGGATCCGCCCGCGCGCGTCGAGGGGATGGCGCGCCTCGTCCTCGACCCGCGCGGCCGCCTCCTCGTCCTGGAGGTCGTCCCGCCGGCCAGCCGGAGCCGGGCGACGTCGACGCCCGTGAACTGGGCGCCGCTGCTCTCGGCCGCCGGCCTCGACTCGAGCCGCCTCGCCCCCGCGGCGCCGCAGTGGTCGACGCCCGTCGACGCCGACGAGCACGTCGCGTGGTCGGCCACCGTCCCCGGACACCCGGACCTTCCGGCCCGGGTCGAAGCGGCCGCCGCGGCCGGGCGGCCCGTCTTCTTCTCGCTCGCGCCCCCCTGGACCGAGGCGCCTCTCGCGAAGCCGCCGGCCGCGGACTCCGCCGAGCGCGCCGCGGCCCTCATCGGCGCGTCGCTGCTCCTCACCGTGCTCGCCGGAGGGCTCGTCATGGCCCGCCGCAACCTGCGCCTCGGCCGCGGCGACCGACCGGGGGCGCGGAAGGTCGCGGTGGCCGTCCTCGCGCTGTCGGTCGCCTCGAGCCTGCTCGCGGCGGACCCGGCGGGGACGATCGAAAGCGTCATCGTCGTCCTGTGGAGGATCCTCTCGTGGGGCCTCGGGCTGGGCGCCGTAGCCTTCGTCCTCTACGTCGCGCTGGAGCCCTACGTGAGGCGGCACCGGCCGGAGCTCATCGTCTCGTGGGCGCGCCTGCTGGGCGGCGAGTGGAGGGACCCGATGGTGGGGCGGGACGCCCTCGCCGGAACGCTGCTCGGCCTCGCCGCGACGGGCTCGTTCACTCTCGCCGGCTGGCTCAAGGAGACATTCGCCGCCCCGCAGCCGCCGAACCGGCTCGTCGAGGCCGCCGCGCTCGACGGCGCGCTGCCCGCCCTCGGCGTCGTCCTCGGCCTGCCCGTCACGGCGATCGCCTTCTCGTTCGCGACACTCCTCTTCGTCGCGCTCGTCCGCGGCTTCGTCCGGACGGAAGCGCGCGCGGCGGTCGCGCTCTGGGCCGCGCTCTGGGCGGCCCAGGTCCTCGCCACGGCGCGGAGCTGGCCGATGCTCGTCGCGACCGGGCTGTGGTCCGCGCTCGCGATCGGCACGGTCACCCGCTTCGGGCTGGTGGCCGGCACCACCTTCCAGCTCGTCCACACGCTCACGATGCTCCTGCCCCTCTCCACGGATTCCTCCGCGTTCTACGCGGGCCGGTCGCTCCTGTCGGTCGCCTTCGTCGCCGCCCTGGCCGTCGCGGCGTGGCGCATCTCGACTGGAGACGCGGGCTCGAGGCGCGGGCTCGAGGACTGACAATGCCGACACTCGACGAGAGAATCGCCGACCTGGCCGCCCGCTACCGCCCGCTCGCCGCGCGGATCCTCGCCGAGGCCGTACGCATCCCGGCCGACTACGTCGAGAAGCCGGTCGAGGAGGGCGGCGACCCGCTGTGCGGCCTGAGCAACCACGAGGGCCCGCGGATGGAGTACCTGAAGCGGATGGTCGTGGAGTCGGGCGCCGTTAGGCGGGCCGAGGACGCGGCCTTCGACGCGTACGGCAACCTCGTGTGGACCGTGGAAGACGAGGGCGACGGCATCCCCGCCGCCGACAAGCGCGTCGTCTACCTCGACGGCCACGCCGACACGGTGCGGGCGCTGCGGCCGCAGTGGCGCGAGAAGACGAACGGCGGGATCGACGCCTACGACGGCGCCGTCGACCTCGCGCGGGTGGACCGCTCGACCCTGCGGTCGCTCCTCGGCTACCTGCCGCCCGACGACGAGTGGGGGCACCTCCTCTTCGGCCGCGGCTCGGCCGACCAGCTCGCCGGCGTCGTGTCGCAGATCGTCGCCACGAAGATCCTGCTCGAGCTGGCGCCGGAAGGGGCGCTCCGCGGCGTCATCGTCCGCTCGTACGCCACCGCCGCCGAGGAAGACAACGACGGCGGCGGACCGCTCCACGTGATGGGCCAGGTTCTGCCGGGAGCGCCGCCCGAGCTCGTGCCCGACGTGGTCATCCTGACCGAGGGCACCGGCGACTCGGCGAAGGGGGCTCTCGGCATCTACCGCGGCCAGCGCGGGCGCATGCAGATCGAGGTGGTGGTCACCGGCCGCTCGTGCCACGGCTCGATGCCGTGGGAAGGCCTCAACCCGTTCGAGCACGGCGGCGCGATCGTCGCGGAGGCGGCCCGACGCTACGACGCGCGCGAGGGCTTCCTCGACCATGCCTTCCTCGGCCACGGCACGCGCACGGCGTCGTGGGCCCGGCTCGACACGCCGAGCGACTGCGCCGTGCCCGAGCGGCTGACATTCCGCTTCGACCGCCGGCTCACCGTGGGCGAGACGCCTGAGCAGGCCCTGCGCGACGTGGAGGCGTTCGACGCCGTGAAGGCCGCGCGCGCGGCCGGCCTCACGGTCGAAGTCTCGGTGCCGCCGTACCGCGAGAAGACCTGGCGCGGGTACCTGGCCGACAACCCGCAGATCTACCGCGGCTGGCTCACCCCCGAGGACCACCCCGCGATCCGCGCCGCGGTGGCCGCGTACCGCGGCGTCGTGACGCCGAACGTGGCGGAGCCCGCGGGCGGCGCGACGCGCGGGGCGCTGCGCCGCGAGCCCCGCGTCGACCGCTGGATCTTCTCGACCGACGGCGTCGGCTTCCCGATCCCGGTCGGCGACCGGACGATCGCCGTCCCGGAGACGAAGCGCTGGGTCGTGTCCGGCGACGTCAAGCACCCCGCGATGTTCGGCATCGGGGCCGGCATCGAGCAGAACACCCACCGGGTCGGCGAGTGCGTGGATCTCCGCGAGCTGCAGCACGCGATCGCGGTCATCGCCCGCTTCCCGAGCGCGTTCGCGGCGACGGCGGCCTGACGGGCGGCTTACCCGTGCGAGTGCGGGCCGTGAGGACTCATGGACTGGACCTCGAGGCGATACGCAGGACGGTCATCGTCGCTGCGTTCAGCGATCCGGTTCTCGTTGAGCTGCTGGTAGTCAAGGGCGGGAACGCCCTGCGGCTCGTGCACGGGATCGGGTCGCGGACGTCGCTCGACGTGGATTTCTCCACGCCGGGCGATTTCGACCAGAAGGAAGTGGGAGGCCGTCTCGAGCGTGCACTATCGGACCGCTTCGACTCCGCGGGCCTCTTCCTGTTCGACTTCACCATGAAGCGGCGGCCCGAGGCGCCGGCGATCCTGTGCAGACCGGCTACGAGGCGACCTTCAAGGTGATTCCGACGGCCAAGGCCAAGGCGTACCGCGGCGACATTGAACGACTGAGGAGAGAAGCCTCGACGATCGGGCCCAACCAGCAGCGCACGCTCTACGTCCAGATCAGCGCGCACGAGTTCTGCGACGACGCCGAAGACGTCGAGCTCGACGACTTCGTCGTCCGGGCCTACACGCCGGCGATGATCGCGGTGGAGAAGTACCGGGCCATCTGCCAACAGCACCCGGCCTACGAGGCACGGGCTCGAAAGACGGCGAGAGCCAGGGACTTTCTCGACATCCACTCCATCGTGGTCGGCCGTGGCATCGACCTCGGGACCGGGCCAGGCCGACAGCTCTTCAAGGACGTATTCGCCGCGAAGAACGTGCCGTTGGCGCTCCTGCGGGAGATCGAGGGGCAGCGCGAGTTCCACCGGGCGGACTGGCCGAGCGTGGAGCAGAGCGCTGCCGGTCCGCTCGAACCGTTCGACTTCTACTTCGACTTCGCGGTCGCCCGGATCCCTGCGCTATAGGCCGCGGGGGTAGTGGAGGCGCCAGTCGGCACTGTACTCCCGGTCCTTGAGGCCATGAGTCAGGTAGAAGTCGAAGTGGAAGCCCGGCCGCCGGGCGAGGTCGAGATCCCTCGATCCGTACCCTGCCCGCTCGAGGTAGAACCCGATCGCCTGGTGGTACGGGTACACGTAGCCGAGCTTCTTCAAGGTCGCGAAGAGGACGTTGACGGAGGCCCGGCCCTGCGCGCTTCGATACGCCTCCAGGACCTTGTGAACGCCGCCGGAGTAGACGGGGCGAACCGCGATGTCGATGAGCGTGCGCTCGAGCTTCGTGGCGGCCAGCGGCTCGCCGCCTGGGCCGGTGATCTCGCCGACCTCGAGCCGGTCCGTGAACTTCCCGGACACGACTACGTAGCGCCGGCCGGCGTCGTCCGCGAACACGAGCCGCGACTGTCGCGGCTGGGCTGCGAAGGCCCTGTCGAGAGACTCCTGGGTCAGCTTCCCGCCCTGCTCCTTGGCTCCCTGCTCCTTGTTGACGAAGAAGCTCGAGGGGACGTCCTGGCTCAGCCCGTGCAGGTACATGGCTGTGCCGTGCGACAGGTACGAATTCCCGCGCAGCGACAGCGCCAGGGCAAATGGGGAAGGCGATCCCCAGGCCCAGCGCTGCTCCGCGCCGTAGTCCTCGCTCGTGAGGGCGACCTTCGACAGCCTGCTCTCGCGTTGCAGGATGTCGACGATCGCGGACACGGGCACGGTGCTCAAGCGCCAAGTCGGTCGCAGGTCGCCGACCATTCGCTGGAGGTCCCTGCTGGTGTAGACCGTCCTTCCTGTCTGATTGAAGGACGCCTCGACCTCGGCCTTGTGCCGGCGGAACTGGATGACGAAACGGGGGTCCGGCTGCGCATCGTCCTGTACCGTGGGCATTGGTAGGTATATATACCTACCAATGCTGTCCGAAGTCAACGGGAACTGCTTGGTGCGAGGGCACTTGCTGCGCTTCTCGCCATGTCAGCAAGGTACATATACCTTGCTGACTTAGACGCGGAGCGGTCAGGACAGCCCGATCCGCTCCCAGAGACGCTCAGCCACGGCACGGGCCTCGGCCATGACCGAGGCCTCGTCGACGGTGACGATCGCACGGTCCTCCATCACGAAGCGGCCGGCGACCATCGTCGAACGGACGTGGCTGCGGTCGAGACCGAAGAGGAGGTGGCCGGCGAGGTTGTCGGCGGTGAGCGGCGTCGGCGTCTCGTAGTCGAGGACGACGAGGTCGGCCGGGGCGCCGGGCCCGAGCCGCCCGAAGGCTCCGCCGAAGAGCGCCGAGGCGAGATGATGGCCTCCGGCGAGGAGGTCGATCGCCGCGGCGAAGGCGTCGGGCCGGCCGTCGTCGCGCATCCGCAGGAACGCGGCCCGCGCTTCGGCCAGCAGGTCCTCGTCCATGCCGTCGGTGCCGAGGGCGGCGTGACGGAAGGCCGCGACGCGGGCGCGGCCCACCGCGTTGTTCATGTTCGACCGCGGGCAGTGGACGAGCCAGGCGCCGGCGTCCTGGACCGCGGCGAGCTCGCGCTCGTCGAGGTGCACCGCGTGGACGAGGATCGCGTCGAGCGCGACGAGGCCGTGGCGGCGCAACCGGTCGACGACGCCCGCGGCGCCCCGGCGGAGCGCGTCGTCGACGTCGGCCCGGTCCTCGGCCACGTGGATGTGGATGGCCGAGCTCCCCCCGCGCGCGGTGGCCGCAAGGCGCTCGAGGCTGTCGTCCGAGAGCGTGAAGCTCGCATGGGCGCCGACGCGCGCCCGCGTCAGCGCCGTCGGTCGCCCGGCGAGGAAGGCGGCGTTCTCCGCGATCCCCGCGTCGCGTCCTTCGAGGCCGTTGCGATCGGTTGTTTCGTAGCAGAGCACCGATCGAAGGCCGACTTCTTCTACCGCACGCCTCACCGTGTCGAGCGATCCGCGGACGCAGGACGGCGAGGCGTGATGGTCGACGACGAGCGTCGTCCCGGAGCGCGCGGCGTCGATCGCCCCGACCAGGGCCGACAGGCGCACGGCCTCCTCGTCGAGCGCGCGGTCGAGACGCCACCACACCTTCTCGAGGATCTCGACGAAGCTCCGCGGCGGCTCGGCCGGAGGCGGCATCCCCCGGGCGAGCGCGCTGTAGAGGTGGGTGTGGGCGTTGACGAAGCCGGGCAGGACGAGAGCGCCCGCGAGGTCGACCGTCTCCTCGCCGGCGTGCGCCGCGAGCTCCGGCGCGCGCGCGACGATCCAGCCGTCCTCGATCCGCAGGTCGCCGCGCGCGACCTCGGCCGGCTGGAGCGTCCCGAGCGTCGCGTGGCGCAGGAGCATCGGCCGCCTCAGGCGAGCGGGTGGTCGCGGAGGTGGGCGTCGAGGGCCGCGTCGTCCGGCGCCATGTCCGCCGGCTTTCCGGCCGCCCGCAGCGCCGCGCGCACGTCCTTGAGGCCGCTGCCGGTGAGGAGGACGAGCGCGGAGGCGCGGCGCCCGACGATGCCGTCGGCCACGGCCTGCCGCAGGCCGGCCACGGCCGCCGCGGCCGCGGGCTCGCCGAAGAGCCCGCTGCGCCGGCCGGTCTCGCGCTGCGCCTCGAGGATCGCGTCGTCGGACACCGCGACGAAGGCGCCCCGGCTCTCGCGCACGCGGGAGAGGGCCTTCCTCCAGTTGCGCGGGTGGCCGACGCAGATGCTGTCGGCGAGGGTCTCCGCCTTCCCTGGCTCGAGGTCGCAGCCGGCCCGGAAGGCCTCGACGAGCGGTCGCGCGCCTTCGGCCTGCACCCCGAGGAGGCGCGGCACGCGCGGGATGAAGCCGAGCGCGTGCATCTCGACGAGCCCCTTGCCGATGCCGGCGATCGTGCAGCCGTCGCCGACCGACACCGCCACCCAGTCCGGCACCTCGTCGCCGCACTGCTCGGCGATCTCGAGGCCGCCCGTCTTCTTCCCCTCGACGAGCGTCGGGTTGACGGCCGCGTTGCGGTTGTACCAGCCGTGGCGGTCGCACGCGCGCTGGCACATCTCCCACGTCTCGTCGTAGGAGCCGCGCACGCGGAAGACGCGGGCGCCGAACACGAGGAGCTGCGCGAGCTTCGGCTCCGGCGCGAACTCGGGGACGAAGATGACGCAGGGCATCCCGACGCTCGCCGCGGCGCCGGCGAGCGAGGTCGCCGCGTTCCCGGTCGAGGCGCAGGCCACGACGCGCGCCCGTCGCGCGAGGGCCCGCGCGACGCCGACCGCGCTCGCGCGGTCCTTGAACGAAGCGGTGGGGTTGCGGCCCTAGGGCCGCAACC
>WBZP01002466.1_pt2 | contig 19299 bp, 18 predicted proteins | sample 5204301 | NCBI WGS metagenome assembly WBZP01 (sample SAMN12412401, study PRJNA552823) | activated sludge metagenome | isolation source: activated sludge from nitrification reactor of wastewater treatment plant... | place: USA: Pennsylvania | collected 2017 | reverse complement strand
CTTCCCATGCAAAACTGACGCTTCCCATGTGAAGTTTCACATGGGAAGCGTCAGTTTCACCGGGTACCCGGTGAAACTTCGGGCCCCACGTGCGACCTAACGGTGCCGGGCACGGTAGGCAGCAACAGCGACCCGGTTGCCGCAGGTGGTGGAGCAGAACTTCCGGGAGCGGTTACGAGACAGGTCGAGCACAACCCCGTTGCAGTCGGGAGCCGCGCAAGGCGATAGGCGCGAATGTTCGTTTTGGCGGATGACATCGATCATGGCCATCGCGGTCTCGACGAAGATGCGCTGGGCTAAGGCGGAGTCGCTGCCTATTGCGTGGAGGTGCCAGTCGAAGGGGTCGTGGCGGACCAACTGGGGCACGGCAGCCGCATTGGCCATGATCGCGTTGACCAGTCCTGCGGCCTCGTCTCGTTCTGCCAAGAGCAAGGTGCGGAGGTCGCTTCGCATGCGTCGTACGTCGTCAAGCTCTTCAACGGATCGCTCGTGTGAGCCGGAGTAGTCGAAGTCGTCGAGGAAGTCACTCAAGTCGGCAACGGTGGCGAGCCCATCTGGACTGCCTTCGGAGTTGACGAGCCACACCGCGGATTGCAGCGACATCGCGGTGTCATGAGTGAAAGGCACGTTGACAGATTACACGAAACTCGCCTAGTGTCACGGGTCATGACGGCAATGACTCATGACTCACCTCAACGCCGTCTTGGGTCAGGCATCGCCTTCGCACTCATCTCCGCGATGAGCTTTGGGCTCAGTGGCCCGTTGGCTCGAGGCCTGATGGACACTGGTTGGTCCGCAGGTGCTGCGGTGGGGGCTCGCATCATGATCGCCGCGACGGCGTTGCTGATCCCGGCCTTGATATCCCTTAACGGCCGCTGGGGTCTGCTGCGTGCCAACGCGCCCATCATCATCGGTTACGGACTGTCCGCGGTGACCCTCGCTCAGTTCGCCTTCTTCAACTCGATCCGCTATCTCCCTGTCGGGATGGGCTTACTCATCGAATACACCGCCCCCGTGGCAGTGGTGCTCTGGCTGTGGGTGCGTCATGGCCATCAGCCGACCTGGATTACCGGGGTTGGAGCGGCCATTGCAGGCCTGGGTTTGATCTTGGTGCTCGATGTGTTCTCTGGCGCCCACTTCAGCCTCCCAGGAGTGCTGTGGGGGCTGGGTGCCATGGTCGGGGCGGCGTCGTACTTCTTGCTCTCAAGCAGAGACGACAACGGCTTGCCACCCTTGGTCCTTGCCGCCGGTGGCCTCCTTGTTGGCGGCACGGCGTTGCTTATCTTGGGTGCGCTCGGGCTGGTGCCGATGAGTTATGGCTCCCACGATGCGGTCTACGCAATCGGCCAGGTGCCGTGGTGGGTTGCCATTCTTGCTTTGGGTTTGGTCACTGCCGCGTTGTCATATGTCGCCGGCATCGCCGGAGTACGTCGACTGGGCGCTCGACTCGCCTCATTTGTGGCGCTGATCGAGGTGTTGGCGACGCTTGTCTTTGCTTGGGTGTTGCTTAACGAACTTCCGGCGCCGATCCAGTTCGTCGGGGCAGCATTGATCGTGGGGGGAGTCGTCGTGGTCAAACTCGGCGAGCGCGAACCGCACGAACACCACGTCAGTGACGATGTGGCCCTCGGGGTTTAGGTCGCGTCGAGTCGCCTGATCACGACTTCGCGCATGATCAACAAGATCGCTGCTGCGGTCGGGATGGCCAAGAGCGCGCCGATGACGCCCAGCAGGGTCGCACCCACAACCGCCGCGATCACGATGACCACACCAGGCACGTCGACTGACTTCGACATCACCCGTGGGTAGATGACGTAGTTCTCCAACTGCTGGTAGATCACGTAGAAGATCACGGCGATGATGCCGGTCTTGGTGTCGGTGGCGAATGCGATGCCGATCACGATGAGGGCACCAAGAGTGGCCCCGACCATCGGAATGACATCGAGGAAGGCGACCACAAGGGCCAACGCAACGGCGTACTCCCCAAGCCCCACCGCCAGCAAGAACACCAAGGTCGTAACCCCGGCGAACAGCGCCACTATGAAGGCACCAGAGACGTAGCCACCAATCCCATCAAGGATGCGCTCGCCCAACAGTGAAACCCGCTCGCGACGAGACGCGGGTGCTAACTTCCACATCGCTTGCTTGATGGTGGGCATGTTGGCCAAGAAGTAGAGCGTCAAGATCGCCACGATCAAGGTGTCGGCCAAGAAGCCCACCAGAGCGCCAGCAGCGCCAAGCACGCCCCCGAACAGTTGGCCGCCGAGATCGCTTTCGGCAAGGTAGGCCTTGACCTTGTCGATGACGTCAAAGCGCGAGTCGATGCCCTGAAGCCAGCGGTTGTTGCTGAGTTGGTCTAGCCACAGGGGTGCGTTCTTCACGATCTTGGAGATCTGATCACTGGCGACCGGGACGATCGTGACCACGAAAATGGTGAGCACCGCGATGACCATGGAGATCACCGCCAAGACAGCCCAGTGTCGTTTGAGACCTTTGCGCTGGAGCCATTCGACGGTGGGGTTGATGCCGACGGCCACGAACATCGAGACGACGATCAAGATCAACACGCCACTGATGGCGTCGATGCGGGTGGCCAGCCAGTAAGCAACGAGTGCGCCCAAGGCCCCCAAGAACCCCATCATGAACGGAGCAGACCTAGAAAACGGTGGCCCTGGCGTGCCAAAGGGTTGTTGGGCTGCGGCCTTGGCGGCTGCGCGTTTCGCCGCTGCCGCCTTCAGGCCACGAGTCTGCCGAGGGCTGGGGGCCTCGGCTGGCTTGCTCACTGGTGCTCGTCACCTTCGTCTGAGGCGTTCTCAGCCTCAACTGCCTCGTCCTCAACCTCGACGACCTTGGCGGCCTTAGCTGCCTTCGGCTCGGCCTTGGGTGCCTCGTCCTTGGCCTTGTCGCCAAAGCCAGACATGAGGTTGCTGAGTGCACCAAGCTGCCCGGCGATGCCGTCACGCTTGCTGGTGAGTACGTCGACCTCTGCACGTAGGGCGGCGAGTTCCTTTTCGGAGTCAGCGTGGCCAGCGTTGCGTACCGCATCTGCTTCGGCCTGCGCGACCTTCAGCATCTGCTCGGCCTCACGCTTGGCGCGGGTGAGCAGACTCTCGGCCTCGGCTGCGGTTTGGTCCCGGTGCAGGTTCGCTGCCGCAGTGGTCTCGCGGGCGCGGAGTTCGGCTTGTGCGGCTCGCTCCTCAGCTTCCTTGACCAGGCGGGCGGTTTCGTTGACCGCACCTTCGTGGTGTTCGTGCGCCTCGCGCGCCAGGCGTTCCTTTTCCACGGCCAGTGCCCGGCGAGCTTCGTGCACTTCGCGGTCAGCGGCAGCCTTGGACTTGTCCGCCTCGCGAGCGGAGGTCATCCGTTGGGCTTCGGCTTCCTTCTCCATGCTGAGCTTGAGTTGGTCAGCTTCGCGTTGGGCAGCAGCGCGCATGTCGTTGACTTCGTCTTGGTCGCGCTTGCGCTGTGCGTCGAGTTCAGCGGTGGTGCGCGACCGATGATCTTCGATCTCGGCGTGCATGGTGGTGCGCTGCTCGTCTGCTTCGCGCACAGCGGCTGCGCGGGTGGCGGCGGCATCACGTGAGGCCTGCTCCAAAAGTGCGGCAGCCTGGATCTTGGCGTTGCCCATCACTTCATCGGCTTGCTCTTCAGCAAGGCGCAACATCTCTGATGCGCGGCCACCCAGGCCGGCGTACGACGGCTTCTCGACTTCGGTTGCCTTGACCTTGAGTTGTTGAAGCTCGGCTTCTAAGTCAGCAACCCGCTTGCGTGCTTCAGTCAAGCTAGCGGTCGCTTCAGTCAAGCTGGACGTCAACGCGGTGCGCTCGGCTGAAACCTCTTGCATCTTGTGGTCAACGGCGTCTTTGTCATATCCACCGCGACGGCTCATGGGGAAGTTCATGATCCCCAGTGTGGCGTAGGTGGGTGCGCCTGTCGCGGGGGCCGGGGGGCGTGCCGGAGATGTGCTGGCGGTCACTGCCGGAATAACTTGCGTCGGCTGATCGGCGTTTGATCCGTCGTCGAAAATGGACAGGCCACGGCCGTCGGTCATGAGGTACCCCTTGTTGCACGGCGCCCAAGCAAGGGCGACTGGAAGTTAACTATCGGATAAGTGTGTCGGATAACTGAATAAGAACAAGTCCTAGGGTTGAACTACACGCCACGGAACCGGTTGATCGCCCCAAGATGTCTGCTTCGCATCTCTTCGTCCCGCACGCCCAGGCCCTCGGAGGGGGCTAGACACAGCACTCCAACCTTGCCTTGGTGGGTGTTGTGGTGCACATCGAGGGCTGCTTGCCCCACGTTGTCGAGGGTGTAGGTCTTCGACAATGTCGGGTGGATCATGCCCTTGCTGATCAGCCGGTTGGCTTCCCACGACTCGCGGTAGTTGGCGAAGTGTGATCCGACAATCTGCTTGAGGTTCATCCACAGGTAGCGGTTGTCGTACTGATGCATGAAGCCGCTGGTCGAGGCGCACGTGACGATGGTGCCGCCCTTGCGAGCCGCGAACACTGAGGCACCGAAGGTCTCTTTGCCGGGGTGTTCAAACACGATGTCGGGGTCTTCGCCGCCGGTCAATTCGCGAATCTTGGCGCCAAGCCTGCGCCACTCGCGCGGGTCCTGGGTGTTCTCGTCTTTCCAGAACTTCCAGTTCTCCTCCGAGCGGTTGATGATGAGTTCAGCACCCATGGCACGACAAATGCCGGCCTTCTCTTCGTTAGAGACGACACAGATCGGGGTCGCACCTCCGTTGAGGGCGTACTGCGTGGCAAACCCACCCAGACCGCCGCTGGCACCCCAGATGAGGACGTTGTCGCCCTGCTTCATGCCAGCGCCGTTGCGGCTCACAAGTTGGCGGTAGGCGGTGGAGTTCACCAGGCCCGGAGAGGCGGCCTCTTCCCAGGTGAGGTGACCAGGTTTGGGCATCAACTGGTTCGACTTCACCAAGGCGACGTGGGCCAGCCCACCGAAATTGGTCTCAAAGCCCCAGATGCGCTGCTCGGGGTCCATCATCGTGTCGTTGTGACCGTCAGGGCTCTCAAGCTCAACGCTGAGGCAGTGGGCCACGACCTCGTCGCCTGGCTTCCACGAGTGCACGCCCAGCCCAGTTTTGAGTACGACGCCCGCCAAGTCCGAACCCACGACGTGATAGGGCAGATCGTGCCGCTTGGCGAGCGGACTGATCTTGCCGTACCTCTCCAGGAAACCGAAGGTTGCCAGCGGTTCGAAGATGCTGGTCCACACAGTGTTGTAGTTGATGGCGCTGGCCATCACCGCAACCAGAGCCTCACCTGGTCCGAGTTCGGGCAACGCAACGTCTTCAACATGCAGGGACTTGCGAGGGTCCTTATCGCGGCTGGCCACGCCGGCAAACATGTCGACCTCGTCCTTGTGGACAGTCGCGGCGCGGTAGTGCTCAGGAAGGGGCAGGTTCGCGAAGTCTTCGCTAGCGGTGTCTCCGGCCATGATGGCGTCGAGGATCTGCTTCACAGGAGGCTCCTAGGGCTTTGTGGGGGCTTAATAATCAAACTTACTGGCCAGTCACAGTCCGGGTCACCAGTTGTCCAACGTGATCTAAGACGCGTCAGCCGAGGGTTGCTTGTTCGCAGACGAAGCAGCCCGACTCGAATCAGCCAAAAGGCTAAGTGCATCGCCGACGTTGTGGTCGACACTGACCAGCAACTTGCGTGGCCAACACTGCTTGATCTGCAGTTATCCTGACTCAGGTGGAGGGGCCAAGTGATTCGCGAGGGCCAACAGGTCCTGCCATAGACCGTCGCCGAGTGGCTCTCGTCACCGCGTGGACTCTTCCTACCGTGCTTGCCGCTTCGACAGCCCCGGCGTACGCGTTGAGCTGCACGCCAGTAATCAAGGTGCTGGCTCCGGCATTGGACGCAGGAACGTCTGTAGACAGCAGCGGCAAATTGACGATTCGTGACTCGAAGAACGCGAACTCCAACACCAACACTGACCCGTTGTCGAATGTCACTGGCGGGGTTACCAATCCTGTGGTCAATATGACGATTGAAGTCCGGGCGTGTGGTGAGGTGGTCCCTGGTGTCACTCTCGTGGTCTCCGGCGATCAGGTGAAGGATTCGGAGAACAACTACATGATCGGATTCTCCCCAGCCTCCCAGACTTCAGGGTTCGGCGAATCACCAACCCAGCGCATCGCAACTGTGACGACTGGCGTGGCCGGGACGACCGTTGTGAAAATCAGCACTGCGACCTACAACGGATCAGACAAACCCTTTATCCCGCGCAGTGGCACATGGACCGTCACTGCTAGCTATTCCGGGGGTTCCGCCATCACCAACACTTATGACTACACGGTCATTGATGGGGTCGCGCTGGTCTAGCCATGCCAGGAGCGCTTGACGACTGGGGGGACCAAGGCAAAGGTGCATGATCCCCTCAGATGGCTGATCTCTCAGTGGTCGGTAGTTCCAGGTTCGACGAGTTCCACGAGCACTCCGCCAGCGTCTTTGGGGTGGATGAAGTTGACGCGGGAGTTGGAGGTGCCGCGCTTGGGCACGTCGTACAACACGCGCACGCCGCGCTCGCGCAGCGTGGCACAGACGGCATCGATATCGTCGACTCGGTAGGCGACCTGCTGGATGCCGGGTCCGTTGCGGTCGAGGAATTTCGCGATGGTCGACTCAGGGGAGAGTGGGGCGAGCAACTGCACGCAGGATCCGGAATCGCCGACACCCATCATCGCCTCGCGCACTCCTTGCTCTTCGTTGGTCTCCTCGTGCAGGAGTGCCATGCCAAAGGTGTCGCGGTACATCGCGATGGCAACGTCAAGGTCAGGGACCGCCATGCCGACGTGATCAATGTGGGTGAACAAAGTCATGACTCAATCGTGGCTGCATCTGTTGGCTTCGGACAACGAGGTGTGACCGGTCACTCAGTTCAGGGGGGTGCCTCAAGCGCCCAGTGGCTCGGTATCGTCGCCATACGCTTATCGATTGGAGATTGTTCATGTCCGGATCCGTCATTGTTGCTGGAGCACGCACCCCGATTGGTCGCCTCTCTGGCGGACTCAAGGACCTCGCGGCCGCCGATTTGGGTGGCGTGGCCATCAAGGGCGCGCTGGCTAAGGCAGGCATCAGTGGTGACCAGGTCGATTACGTCATCATGGGTCAGGTCATCCAGGCAGGCTCCGGGCAGATCACCGCTCGCCAGGCAGCCGTCAAGGGCGGTATCCCGATGACCGTGCCATCGATCACGATCAACAAGGTCTGCCTCTCGGGCATCAACGCCATCGCGATGGCTGACCAACTGATCCGTGCAGGTGAGCACGAGATCGTGATTGCCGGTGGCATGGAGTCGATGACCAACGCCCCGCACCTGTTGCCCAAGTCGCGTGAGGGTTTGAAGTACGGAGACAACACCCTGGTCGACTCGATGGCCTACGACGCCTTGTGGGACCAGTTCACCAACCAAGGCATGGGCAACCTGACCGAGGCCTGCAACGCGGCCGGGGCCAGTCTGACCCGTGAGGAACAAGACGAGTTCTCCGCACGTAGCCACCAGTTGGCCGCAGCCGCATGGACCAACGGCGTCTTTGACGACGAGGTCGTGCCAGTGGAGGTGCCCCAGCGTCGAGGCGACCCGATCGTGGTCAGCAAAGACGAGGGCATCCGAGGCGAGACCACTGCTGAGTCGCTGGGCAAGTTGCGTGCAGCGTTCGCCCGTGAGGGCACGATTACCGCAGGTTCGAGTTCGCAGATCTCTGACGGAGCGTGCGCAGTTGTCGTGATGAGCAAGGCCAAGGCGGAGGAACTCGGGATCGAGTGGCTCGCCGAGATCGGCGCCTCTGGCCAGGTGGCTGGCCCTGACTCAACCTTGCAGTTGCAGCCGGCTCGAGCGATCGAGGCAGCCACAGCCAAGGAAGGCATCGCGGTCAGCGACATCGACTTGTTCGAGCTCAACGAGGCATTTGCGGCCGTGGGCATCGAGTCGGCTCGTCAGCTTGGCGTTAGCGGTGACATCGTTAACGTCAACGGCGGCGCCATCGCGCTGGGACACCCGGTCGGCATGTCAGGTGCGCGCATCGTGTTGCACCTGGCTCACGAGCTCAAGCGCCGTGGCGGCGGCATTGGCGCGGCTGCCCTGTGTGGTGGCGGCGGTCAGGGCGACGCCTTGATCATCCGCGTGCCCAAGGGATGAGCCGAACCCGGACGTCGCATGACGTCTCGGAGTTGTTGACGAAGGCCCGAGCTGGCGATGCCCGCTCGGTGGCTCGACTGATCACCCTTGTCGAAGATGCTTCACCGTTGCTTCGTGAGGTCATGACCGCATTGACGCCGCACAGTGGGCACGCCCACATCGTCGGCATCACGGGTTCGCCGGGCGTGGGCAAGTCCACCTCAACCAGTGCGCTGGTCGGCGCGTTGCGCGCCGCTGGCAAGCGGGTGGGTGTGTTGGCGGTTGATCCCTCATCGCCGTTTTCGGGGGGAGCCCTGCTCGGTGACCGAGTGCGGATGCAAGAGCATGCGCTTGACCCAGGCGTCTTCATTCGGTCGATGGCATCGCGAGGGCACCTGGGTGGACTGTCGTGGGCTGCGCCGCAGGCAATGCGGGTGCTCGACGCTGCTGGCTGCGACGTGATCTTGGTCGAGACCGTGGGGGTGGGGCAGTCGGAGGTCGAAATCGCTGGCCTCGCGGACACCACGCTCGTGCTGCTTGCCCCTGGGATGGGCGATGGCATTCAGGCGGCTAAGGCCGGCATCCTCGAAATCGGCGACATCTACGTGATCAACAAGGCAGAGCGTGAAGGTGCAGATCAGGTTCGCCGCGAGTTGCGATCCATGATTTCCCTGGGTCACCGCGATGAGGGCCAGTGGACCCAACCAATCCTGAAGACCACTGCGGTCAGCGGGGAGGGCGTCCCCGAGGTGGCTGTGGCGTTGTCGCAACACCTCGAGTGGCTCACTGAGAGTGGGGAGTTAAAGCGCCGACGGTTGCGTCGTACTCGCGCTGAGATTGAGGCCATCGCCTTAACGTCATTGCGCGAGCACTGGGCAGGGCTGAGCGGGCACGAGTCCCTAGGCCTCCTCAGTGAGCGCGTACTTGAAGGCGGTTTAGACGTCTATTCAGCAGCCGATGAACTGCTCGCCAACGCAACTGGCTGAATAGTGGTGGCGGCGAGTCGCGAGCTGGGAACCAGCGTTGCCTGAGTAATCTGGCGTGACCTATGAGAAAGGTGTGACCATGTCTGGGGCACTCAGAAAAGGCCTGATGATCATCATCGTCCTTTTCATCGGTTACTACCTCTTCACCAACCCGGCTGGGTTGGCATCGACGGCTCGTGATGGCGGATCGGCTCTATGGGGCGCTTTGACCGGACTCTTCGACACCCTCATTCGGTTCATTAGCGCGCTGTTCAGGTAGCCCGGTGTTAGGTCGTTTGTTTGCTGAGCCCGATATCCGTCGACACCTACTCAGTGACGAGGGCGAAGACGTTGTTGATGTGGTGCGCAAACACTGGGTGAGCTACGTCAAAGCAGTCGAGTTTGGCGTGCTGGGTCTCGCCTTCGTGATCAGTGCGGGGTTTGCGCGGATGCCGGTGGCGTGGCTGCCGATTCTGGTCGGGCTCGGGGTCTTGCTTTATGCGGGCTATTTGGCCGTGCTGACCAGCAAAGATTGCTTCGTGATCACCAACATGCGGGTGTTTGCGCTTTCGGGAGTTTTCAACCGCACCCTGGCCACGATGCCCTTGATCAGGATCTTGGACATTACCGTCGCTAAACCGTGGATTGGCAGACTGCTCGGCTACGGACACTTCGTCTTTGAGTCGGCCGCCCAGGCGCAGGGCATCCGTGAAGTGAGGTACGTCGCGCGGCCCGATCAGCGCGACCTAGAGATCCAGCGGGTGATTGCCCGTGCAGGCCTGCGCGGCCCAGGCGTTCGCTAGCTAAGAATCTCCGTAGAAGGCGGGGTTTCTTGACCTTTGTGATTTCTACAAACGTAGAAGGATGACGTACCCTCAAAGGTGTAGATCCGTCGTACACCTTGGGGAGATTTCTCGTGGCACGCCTTCTTTACCGTCTAGGCAGCTTGTCTGCGCGCCGACCAGTGGCGACTGTGTTGATCTGGTTGTTGCTTCTGGCAGGTGTCGCGGGCGCCTATAGCGCCTTGAAGAAGCCGACCAGCAACGAGTTTCGCATCCCGGGCGCTGAGTTCAGTGCCGTCTTTGACCACGTTGGAGAACAGGTCCCAGCAGTTGCAGGTGGCACTGGTACAGTCGTGATCCACAGCGAGCACCCGTTCACTGCGGCTCAGCGCACAGCCGTCGCGAACACTCTGGCTGCGTGGGAGAAGGCACCCCACGTCACCGGCACAGTCAACCCATTCAAGACCCAAGCCACGCTTGATGAAGGCCGCGCCAAGGTCACTGATGGTCAAGCGCAGCTTCGTCGAGGCGCTGCCAAACTCAACGACGCGAAGTATCAGGTCAGCAAATTGCGCTGGCTCGTTGGCCAAGGCCGGCGTGAGATAGCCAACCTCGAACGCTTCCACCCCAACGACCCGACCTTGGCCAACCGCAAACGCGGTCAGGCAGATGGTGAAGCGATGTTGCTCAAAGCCGATCGAAAGATCAGCGCCGGGCAAGCTCGTCTCGATAAGGCGCGTGCACGGATGCTCGACGCGGCCAGCCTGACGTCGTACAGCAGCAACCTTCGGTTCGTCTCCACTGACAACCGCACGGCTCTGGCCCAGATCCGGTTCGAGCGTGCCCCTCAGGAACTCGACCCGGCCGCTTTGGCAAAGATCCCAAGCATTGGCGCTCAACTGAGCAAAGCCGGACTTAGCGTCGACTACGGCCAAGAAATCGTGCACTCCAATGAGCCTGGTGGCGTGGGGGAAGTTCTTGGCCTCGTTGTTGCCGCTATCACTTTGATGGTCATGCTCGGATCGTTGATCTTGGCGGGCCTACCGCTGGCCACTGCCTTCGTCGGGGTGGGCGTCGCGTTGCTAGGCGGCATGAGCCTGACTCATTGGGTGTCACTGCACCAGCTCGCTCCGGTGTTGGGCATGATGCTCGGATTGGCCGTGGGTATCGACTACGCCCTCTTCATCGTCAACCGGCACCGTCGTCAGCTCAGCGACTTGGCAACCGATGAATCTGGTCAGGTCTCTAAGAACGACATCGTGCACAGTCTGGCGATGGCCACGGGTACGGCGGGAACTGCCGTGGGCGTGGCAGGCACCACCGTGATCATTGCCCTGGTCGCTCTCACAGTGACTGGCATCCCCACCCTGGTCCAGATGGGCCTGCTGGCCGCCGGATCAGTAGCCACCATGGTCCTGGTCTCATTGACCCTCACACCCGCGCTGCTCGCCCTGGTTGGCCGTCGCGCGGTGCCCAAAGTTAAAGCAACCAAGAAGGCCTCAACTCCAGGCTGGCCACAGCGCTGGGTTAGCACGGTCACCAATCACGCCTGGCTCTCGCTCGCGGCTGTCATCGTTATCTTGGGCATCGCCATCGTGCCCGCCTCTCAACTGCGCCTAGGGCTTCCTGACGGCGGCAGCGAACCGGCCGGATCCACCGCTTTTGCTGCTTATGAGCAGGTCGAGAAGGCGTTTGGGGCGGGTGCCAACGGACCGGTGTTGGTCGCAGCTGACTTCAAGACACCAGTGCCGAAGGCGGAACTCTTGGAGGCCAAGGCCGACATTGCTGGACAGATCTGGTCCTTGCCTGGGATCTCATCCGTCACACCCATCGGCGTCAGCGCTGACCACCAGACGATCGCTTTCCAGGTCATGCCCGAGCAAGGACCCTCCTCGGCCCTCACGGGCGAAGCAGTCGCCAGTCTGCGTGGCCCATTCCGGGCTCACATGGCCGAACAAGGGATATCGATTGGAGTGACTGGCCAGACGGCCGCCAACATCGAAATCTCCCAACGCCTTGCCGGAGCACTGCCTCTCTACTTGGGGTTAGTGATCGGTTTGTCGCTGGTGCTGCTGGCCATCGTGTTCCGCTCACTGGTGGTGCCGGTCATTGCGACCTTGGGCTTCTTGCTCTCGGTGTTGGCCAGCTTTGGTGCCATCGTCGCGGTCTACCAGTGGGGCTGGCTCGGCGACATCTTCGGAGTGCACCGCCCCGGCACGGTCATGAGTTTCATGCCCACACTGCTCATCGGGATCTTGTTCGGTTTGGCCATGGACTACCAGATGTTCTTGGTCTCGGGCATGCGCGAGGCCTACGCCCACGGGCAAGATGCCCGGTTGGCGGTCAAGACCGGATTCGTCTCCGGCGCCCGTGTGGTGGCTGCGGCCGGAATCATCATGGTCTCGGTCTTTGGAGGCTTCATCTTCACCTCGATGACCATGGCTCGCCCGATCGGTTTCGGGCTAGCAGTCGGTGTCTTTGCCGATGCCTTCCTGGTGCGCATGGTGTTGACGCCAGCAGTCATGCACCTGCTTGGCGACCGAGCCTGGTGGATGCCCATGTGGTTGCAGCGGCGGTTGCTGCACGTTGACGTCGAAGGTGCCAGCCTGGTCGAAATCGACCGCGCTCGACAGGCTCGTCGAGCAGCCCCCCGCGAGGCAGTGGGGGTCTAAGTCGACCTAGTCGGTGCCCAACTCCATGGCGGCCTCGTCAAGGAGCACATCGCCGAGGTCGCCTTCGGCAGCATCGTTATCGGCAATGAGTTCGGCGCCGCCTGACTCGATCGTGCCGAGCAAGTGACCGTGCTCAACGAGGATTTGCCCTTGGTTGAGCGGTTGGCTGGCGTATTGCTCGAGTTTCGCGCGCGAATCAGCGATATCGAGGTTGCGCATCGTCAACTGGCCAATGCGGTCCACTGGACCAAACGCAGCGTCCTCGGTGCGCTCCATCGACAACTTGTCAGGGTGGTAGGAGAAGTTTTCTCCCGACGTACGCACGATGGTGTAGTCATCACCGCGACGCAACCGCAGGGTCACTTCACCAGTGACCAGCGAGGCCACCCAGCGAATGATCGACTCACGCAGCATCAACGACTGCGGGTCAAGCCAGCGACCTTCATAGAGCAACCGACCCAAGCGACGACCCTCGGCGTGGTAGTTCGCGATGGTGTCTTCGTTGTGGATCGCGTTCAACAGACGCTCATAGGCGATCCAAAGCAGGGCCATGCCGGGTGCTTCATAAATGCCACGCGACTTGGCTTCGATGATGCGGTTCTCAATCTGGTCGCTCATGCCCAGGCCGTGACGCCCACCGACGGCGTTGGCCTCATGCACCAACGCAACGGAGTCATCAAATCGCTGACCATTGATGGCGACCGGACGACCGGCCTCGAAGCGCACTGTGACGTCTTCGGTCTCGATGACAACGCAGGGGTCCCAGAACTTCACACCCATGATCGGCTCGACCGTCTCCAGTGACACATCAAGGTGCTCCAGAGTCTTGGCCTCGTGGGTTGCGCCCCAGATGTTGGCGTCGGTGGAATAGGCCTTCTCCTTGGCGTCGCGGTAAGGCAAGTTGCGCTCGGTGAGCCACTGGCTCATCTCGTCTCGCCCACCAAGTTCGTGCACGAAGTCTGCGTCCAGCCAAGGCTTGTAGATGCGCAACCGCGGATTGGCGATCAGGCCGTAGCGGTAGAACCGCTCGATGTCATTGCCCTTAAAGGTCGATCCGTCGCCCCAGATGTCGACCCCGTCCTCGTGCATCGCCCGCACCAAAAGCGTGCCAGTCACTGCGCGGCCCAGGGGAGTGGTGTTGAAGTACGACTTGCCGCCACTGCGAATGTGGAACGCGCCGCACACCAAGGCGGCGAGCCCCTCCTCGACGAGTGCTCGGCGGCAATCGACAGCGCGGGCTAGTTCGGCGCCGTACTGCAAGGCCCGGCCGGGGACTCCGGAGATGTCAGGCTCGTCGTACTGACCAATGTCGGCGGTGTAGGTGCACGGGATCGCACCCTTCTCCTTCATCCAGGCCACAGCGACAGAAGTGTCGAGGCCACCAGAGAAAGCGATGCCGACGCGTTCGCCGACGGGCAGAGAAGTCAAGACTTTAGACACTCGCCCAGCCTATTGCGTTGTCCGCACTGCGTTGGTGTTGCCTGTCGTGGATGAGACTCGGCAGGAGGTTGCGAGACGTCATGCGTCACGGTCGCCATAGCAGCCGATTCGTATGACGTTGCTTAGTTGCCGCGACCCCGGTGTTTGGGTAATCCGCTTGAGCGCCAACCACCAGGGCCTTGCGAATAGAACGGCCTGACCTGGCGGTAAGGGCTGTTCCACTCACGCACGGGCCGCTTCGTGGCATCGGCAGCCGTCGGGATCGCAGCCAAGGCAGCTACCAAGGCCGCGACCTCCTCGTCAGTGGGGTCGCCTTTGACGATGCGCAAGAACGGTTCGGGCTCTTTCGGCTCTAAAGGCTCAGTCATCTCAGGCATCCTTACAGCGGGATGTTGCCGTGCTTCTTGGCGGGCAAGACCTCGCGTTTGGTGCGCAGCAAACGCAACGCCTTGACGATGTCGGAGCGGGTGTTGCGCGGCGCGATCACTGCGTCGATGTAGCCACGCTCGGCCGCGACGTAAGGGTTAGCCAGGGTGTCTTCGTACTCATCGATCAACTGAGCACGCTTGGCCTCCACGTCGCCACCTTCGTCGGCGATCTTGGCCAAGGTCTTGCGGTGCAAGATGTTGGCGGCACCCTGAGCACCCATCACCGCGATTTGAGCGGTTGGCCACGCCAAGTTGATGTCAGCGCCGAGGTGCTTGGAGCCCATCACGTCGTAAGCCCCGCCGTAGGCCTTGCGGGTAATGACCGTGACCAGCGGCACGGTGGCTTCGGAGTAGGCGAAGATCAGCTTCGCGCCGCGACGGATGATGCCTTGCCACTCTTGGTCGGTGCCAGGCAAGAATCCAGGTACGTCGACGAACGTGAGCACCGGGATGTTGAAGCAGTCGCAGGTGCGCACAAAGCGCGCTGCCTTCTCCGAGGCATCAATGTCGAGCGTGCCAGCAAACTGCATCGGCTGGTTAGCCACGATTCCGACGCTGCGACCCTCGACTCGGCCATAGCCGATGATGATGTTGGGGGCGAAAAGTGGCTGCACCTCAAGGAACTCGCCGTCGTCGAGCACGGTGGTGAGCACGTCGCGCATGTCGTAGGGCTGGTTGGGCGAGTCAGGGATGAAGGTGTCGAGGGCGATGTCACCTTCGTTGGGTTCCAGGTCAGCCTCGTCGTCGAAGTACGGCGCCTCATCGAGGTTGTTTGAAGGCAAGTAGGACAACAGAGCCTTGACGTATTCGATCGCGTCGTCTTCGTCGCTTGCCATGTAGTGGGCGTTGCCGGACTTGGTGTTGTGGGTGCGAGCACCGCCCAAGTCCTCCATTGTCACGTCTTCGCCGGTGACCGTCTTGATGACGTCAGGGCCGGTGATGAACATGTTGGAGGTGCCATCGACCATGATCGTGAAGTCGGTGACCGCAGGGGAGTAGACGTGTCCACCGGCGCACGAACCCATGATCATGCTGATTTGGGGGATCACGCCGCTGGCGTGCACGTTGCGGCGGAAGATCTCGCCGTAGAGGCCGAGGGAGACCACACCTTCTTGGATGCGGGCGCCAGCGCCTTCGTTGATGCCGACTATGGGGCAACCGTTCTTGATGGCTAGATCCATCACCTTGGTGATCTTTTCGCCGTACACCTCACCAAGTGAGCCGCCGAAGATGCCGAAGTCTTGGGAGAAGACGCACACCTGGCGACCATCGACCGTGCCGTAGCCGGTGATGACGCCGTCGCCGTACGGACGGGTCTTCTCGAGCCCGAATGCAGTGGAACGGTGTCGAGCGAACTGGTCCAGCTCGACGAAACTGCCCTCGTCAAAGAGTGCCTCGATGCGCTCACGTGCAGTCTTTTTGCCCCGTGAGTGCTGCTTCTCGACCGACTTGGCTGAGGCAGCGTGCACAGCTTCGTCGTGGCGGCGCTCAAACTCGGCCAATTTGCCAGCGGTGCTGCGGGTGTCAACCGACGCTTCTGATTCGGGCACTGCGCTCACGTGAGCCTCCTGCTCGCCTGTTTGGTGTGCATGGGCCAATCTAGTGCCCATGGAGCAGCAGTTGTCCGACAGCCCAAGTGATGCACCCGCGGATCGGCTTGACCAGGCCGCAGGGGAGTTTGGAACCTGGACCATTGAGTACCTAGAAAGCGCTGGTTCCACCAACCAGATCGCCGCAACGAACCCCCGAGATCGACGTGTGGTCGTGACAAACCACCAATACTCCGGTCGTGGTCGTCTGGACCGCGTGTGGGAAACCCCTGCGGGTCAGGCACTGACGTTTTCGGCTGTAGTGGATCCCCAACTGCCTGATGCTGATTGGCCCTGGGTGCCGCTGTTGAGCGGAGTCTTTGTTGCCACTGCACTCGCCGAGCTGGGGGTTGAGGCCAGCCTCAAATGGCCCAATGACGTGCTGGTGGCCGGGCAGAAGGTCGCGGGCATCCTTGTCGAGCGCGTCGCTGGGCCGTTGGCGATCATCGGGATCGGGATCAACGTCCATCAAGAGCACCTCCCGGTGCCCGCGGCCACCTCGCTAGCCAGGTTGGGGATCGATGTGGACCGAGGTGACCTGCTGCGCAGCATCGTGACCAAACTCGAAGCACTGCCGCTAGATGCTGGACATGGTCTGGGGGATTTGCGCGAGGCCTATCGCCGCCTGTGCTCGACTGTCGGACGTGAGGTTGAGGTGCACTTGCCCGATGGCAGTGTGCAGGCCGGGACAGCCGTCGAGGTCGACGATCGCGGGTGCTTGATGGTCGACAAGGACGGCCGCGTGATGCAGGTTGGTGCCGGCGATGTGATCCACGTACGACCGGTCGGCTCGTGGTGAGTTAGCTCACTTTTGCGTGAGAAGATGTGAGCGTGCCTGAGCCGAAGTACGTCGACGCCGATCTTGAGGTGGCGATTTTGGGTGAAAGCCCAGAGTTGACCGCTGAAGAGGTCTCGTCGGCCTCTGGATTCAGCGTCGAACAGACGTTGAAACTGTGGCGTGCACTCGGCTTCCCCACCGCTGGTGACGACTCAATCTTCACCGATGCTGACGTGCGGGCGCTGGCCATTGTGGGCGCGACGATCGAGCGCGGCACCCTCGATGAAGAAACTGTTCTGCGGATGACGCGCGCGCTGGGGCAGATGATGGCCCGCTTGGCTGACTGGGAAGTCGGCACTCTGGCTGGTCACATCGAGAAGATCGAGGCCTCCGACAAGGCGACCGGTTCGCGACTTGAGACAGCCATGAATCTTGTGGCGGACGTTCAACCAGGGTTTGAGGAACTGCTGATCTATGTGTGGCGCCGCCACCTGGCCGCCGCCGCAGCGCGCCTTGCTGCGGCCGGCAACACCGAAGACCACCTCAATGCGGCCGAACTCACGGTGGGCTTCGCTGACTTAGTTGGCTTCTCGGCCTACTCCAACGAGATTTCTCGCGAAGAAATCGGTGAGATGGTCGAGGAGTTTGAGAACCTCTGCCTCGATGCGGTCGCTCGGCGTCGTGGTCGGGTGATTAAGACGCTGGGTGACTCGGTGCTCTTCGTGTCTGAAACGCCTGCCGGGGCCTTCGAGGTCGCCGATGAAATCATCCGCCAAATTGTGGCCACGCCGATGCTTCCCGATGTCCGCATCGGTCTGGCGACCGGTCCGGTCGAGCTGCGACTTGGTGATGTGTTCGGTCCAGCGGTCAACCTCGCCGCCAGGATGATGACGGTTGCCCGCCGAAATCGGGTCATCTGCGATGAACAGACTGCAGCCGGTCTGCCCGAAGATGAGTTCGAGATCAGGGTGCTGCCAAGCCGACCCATCCGTGGGTTTGGTGAGTTGGCCCCTATCGCCGTACGCCGGCGCTAGAGCCTCACCACGCAGAGGCCAGCGCCTCCCCGAACAACTCATCGGCATCGCAAGCCAGACCCTTCTTGGTGAACCACTCGCACACGTTGACGCAATCGCGTAGCAAGAAGTCAGTGCCTTGAGGGTTGGCCACCAAGTCGATGGTTTGCGGCAAATCAATCACCGTGATGCGGTCGCTGATCAGCATGTTGTAGGCCGACAAATCTCCGTGCACGACTCCGTGACCGGCCAACCTGATGATGAACTCACGCACCTGCTCGAACGCAAGTGGGAGATCGCTGCTGCCATGGCTCAGGCTCGCCAGGCGGGGCGCTGGATTGCCGGTGTCATCGACGATGAGCTCCATCAGAATCTCAGCGCCATCAATTTGCACCGGGTAGGGAACCGGAAGTCCCCAGTTCCACAACCGGGTCAACGAGTCCCACTCCGCAAACGCCCACTGACCCGCAGCAACCTGCTTGCCATAGGCCGACTTCTTCGCCAGGGCGCGGGTGTCGCGGGTGCGACGAGTACGACGCCCTTCGGTGTAGGCCGAAGCCCGACGAAAACTGCGGTGATCGGCATCTCGATAGCGCTTCGCAGCCATCACCACGCCGTCGGTGCCCGGGGTGGCTCGCTGCAACAGGAAGACGTCGGCCTCTTTGCCGGTCTTGAGGACGCCTAGTTCGCTATCGATCGCGCCCTGGTCAGTCACGACCCATGACGGGCGAGGTTTGGGCCCCCTGCATAAGGGTTGGACTTGGCGCCACGTCGACCACCGTTGGTGTTCCTCGGGGTCGTCTAGCGCGTGAAAATCAAAGGTGAACGGGTCGTTGCTCACGTGTGCTCCAAGGAGAGGGGATGAGTTCTGAAGGCAAGGCAAAGCGCAGGTCAGTCATCGGTCATCCCTCCTTGGTGCGGTAGTTGGTGGCCCAATGGTCACATCTGCTGAAGCCACCGCCAACAGGTTTTCGAAGAAATGCGGCGCAACGCCTAGGGTTTGGCACGTGTCGAGTGCTCCCACAGTCGCGGTTATTGGCGGCGGTCAGTTGGCCAGGATGATGGCCGAACCTGCCGCAGCACTGGGCATTCCGCTACGCCTGTTGGCCGAGGCGCCTGGCGTCAGTGCCGCCCAGGTGATCCCTGACCATGTCGTGGGGGACTACCGCGACCTGGCGGCCCTCGAGGCCATCACTCAAGGGTGCGAGGTGGTCACCTTCGACCACGAGCACGTGCCCACCGAGCACCTGCACACGCTTGAATCCCACATTTCCGTGCGCCCGGGGCCGCAGGCATTGGTGCACGCTCAAGACAAAGCCGTGATGCGGGCCAGACTTGCCGAGTTAGACGTGCCATGTCCTCGCAACGCCGTGGTCCACGGCCCCGAGGAGGTGGCGGCATTCGGTTTTCCCGCCGTACTCAAAACCACTCGGGGTGGATACGACGGCAAGGGTGTGTGGGTTGTGCGCAGCCAAGAC
>WBZP01002900.1_pt1 | contig 19300 bp, 18 predicted proteins | sample 5204301 | NCBI WGS metagenome assembly WBZP01 (sample SAMN12412401, study PRJNA552823) | activated sludge metagenome | isolation source: activated sludge from nitrification reactor of wastewater treatment plant... | place: USA: Pennsylvania | collected 2017 | reverse complement strand
GAATATTTTTCACTTACCCTAAAAAAAGATTCTGATTACCTGGATGTTAACCACAGATTTCTGAGTGAAGGCTGGCCTGATGAAAGAGAGAAAACCTTAAGAAAAATCAAAGAAAACTATAGAAAAGCTCCTCATTTTGAGCAGATTTTTCCGAAAATAGAAGAAATTTTCAGAAATGAACAAACCAACCTTTTCAATTTTATTTTTTCTTCGCTGAAAAAAATATGCAACCTGCTCGATATAAATACGCCACTGGTGATTTCTTCAGAAATTGATTGTGACCATACCTTAAAAAGTCAGGATAGGGTAATGGCTATCTGCTCGGCATTGGGAGCGACAGACTATCTCAATCCAATTGGCGGCTGGGAATTGTACAATACGGCTGATTTTGTACAAAAAAACATAAATCTTCATTTTCAGAAAATCAAAAAAATAGAATATCAGCAGATGCCCGGCAGAGAATTTGTGCCCTGGCTTTCTATTTTGGATGTATTGATGTTTAACGATTTGCCCACTATCAAAAACTGGCTGGGCGAATTTGACTATTTAAGAAAAGAATCATGAATAAATTAACCAACGTCCTTGTATATCCATGCGGTGCCGAAAGCGGCCTCGAAATTCACCTGGCTTTAAAAGATATTATGAATATCAGGGTGGTAGGTGCTTCGGGAAAAGAGGACCACGGACGCATGGTTTACAAAAACTACTACGGTGATTTTCCTTATGTAGGTACTCCTGAATTTATTCCGGCATTAAATCAACTTATTGAAAAAGAAGCCATTGATATCATACTGCCCACACATGACACGGTTCTATTATATTTGGCCAGAAATGCGAAAAAAATCAATACAAGGATAGCATTCCCAAGCCTTGAAGCCACGGAGATTTGCAGAAGTAAAAAGAAAATTTATGACCTTTTCCATAAATATGATTTCTGTCCGGAAGTATTTGATGACATCGAAAAAATAGAAAACTTCCCCGTATATGCCAAACTTGATGAGGGTCAAGGCAGCAAGGGGGCTTTTATTGTAAAAGACAAAAAGCAGCTTACCGACCTGGAGGATATCGAGAACTTTGTGGTAATGGAATTGTTGCCGGGCGAGGAGCTCACTATAGACTGCTTCACCGATCGCCATGGCAGGGTGCAGTTTGTAGGTCCCAGAAATCGCAAAAGAGTATCCGATGGAATCAGTGTTAACAGTAACTCGGTGCCGGCAACAGAAGAAATAAAATCAATTGCCAGAATCGTTTCCGAAAAAATTGGTATTCGTGGATCCTGGTATTTTCAATTGAAGAAAGATGTAAACGGGAAATTTAAACTGCTCGAAGCCTCGGTAAAAGTGGCCGGAAACTCCAATACTTTCAGAGGTCTGGGAGTAAATCTGCCCCTACTGATGGTGTACGACTACCTCGACTATGACGTGGAGGTATTTCACAACGACTATGCCATAGAAGTGGACCGCTGTTTACAGAGCCGATACAATATTGGGTTGGAATACGATACTATTTACATCGATTTTGATGACACCATCACCAAAAATCAGGAAATAAACCCTAACGTGATGATGTTTTTGTATCACCAAAAACTAAAAAAACGCTCGATAAAACTCATCACCAAGCATCTTCATGATTTGAACCAAACCCTTGAAAACCTTGCGATACACAAAGGGATATTTGATGAAATCATCCATCTGAAAATGGAAGATGAGAAATACCGCTATATAAAGGAAAAAGAGAAAGTAATTTTTATTGACAATGCCTACGGCGAAAGAGCAAAAGTCAAAAAAGAATTGAATATTCCGGTGTTTGATGTGGATACCATACCGACATTGATTGACTGGAGAGAATAAAAAAAGGGAAGCGTTGGCTTCCCTTTTTTGGCTATAAAGACAATATTATCAGTCCTTTGTAAACTCACCACCTACTTTGAAAGTAACGTCATCGCTCAAAGTAGCACCTGAGGTACCAACTCCGAAAGCCACACGGTTTACTTTTCCTGTAGCATTGATACCCATCATCAATTTTTTGCTTCTTGGGTTCTCAACTGGTCCTTTGATGGTAGCAGCCAAAGTGATTGGCTTGGTTACACCGTGCATGGTAAGGTTTCCTACGATAGTGTAGCTTTGACCTTTACCTTTCTTCACTGAAGTGCTTTTGAAAGTGATTGTACCTGTTTTGGCAGCATCAAAGAAATCAGGGCTTTTCAAGTGACCATCTCTCATGTCGTTACCTGTACTGATAGAGTTAACGTCAGCCGAGAATTCGAAAACTGCATCGGTGAAATCAGCTTTTGAAGAAGTCAATTTAGCATCATAAGCTTTGAAACTACCGTCCACTTCAGAAATCATCATGTGAGTGATTGTGAAACTTACGTTAGAGTGAACTTTATCTAAAGTCCAGTTCTGTGCGAAAGAAGCTACTGAAACCAAAGCAGCCACAAGAGATAATAATGTTTTTTTCATGCAAAAAAAATTTAAATAAGTTTTAACAATTAATGTATATACATATATCAAATAGTAAAAGTTCATTTGGGTAAAAAAAAGTTTAATTCTTTACTTTTTAAGCAAATAATATTTCAAATTCTGCCGAATTCTCAACAAAAAATCCCCACATTTCAAAAAAATACCTAATTACATGATTTTCTGATGTTATTGGTTTTCAGAATTTTGAGCCATCAAATCAATTCTGACCATGAAGCATTATTTTTTATTATTCTCGTTTGTCATTTTATCACTTGGACTGAAAGCTCAGCAGACCATTCAGGACCAAACCAAAAGTTTCACCATCACGCCTTCGGGCATTACCTCCGGGAGAATTTTAAACAATGACACTACCAATCTGGCCCTGGGAAAAGATGCCTTGAAAACCAACGTTGATTCCAAAAACAACACCGCAGTAGGAAAAAATGCCCTGAAATATCACAAAGGCATAGGCACACCATCAGAAGAGGCAGATTATAGCCGCAGTGCCAACTCAGCCTTTGGTGCGAGTGCCATGGAGTTTGACTCAGCTGGAGTTGAAAACAGTGCATTTGGTTTCAGAGCCATGAGAAATAACAAAACGGGTTTTTCAAATGCAACTTTTGGGGCACATGCATTAAGCTCAAACGTCTCCGGCAATTGGAATTCGGCCTTTGGAGCCAGTTCTATGACTTCCAATCAAACAGGTGACAATAACCAGGCTTTTGGAAACAGTGCTTTAAGAGCCTTGATTTCCGGTTCGAGAAACAATGCATTTGGATTTTCGGCCTTGAGTGATGGAACTGCCTTTTCTGACAACAATGCTTTTGGAAATAATGCTATGGAGAAAAATGAAACCGGGGCTTTCAATGTGGCCATGGGGAATTCGGCACTCTCACAAAATCTCTCAGGTTCAAGAAATATCGCTATCGGCCATGCTGCACTTTGGAATAATAATAGTAATGGCAATGTGGCAATTGGAGACTCGGCAATGTACACCAACACTGGAGGAGCTGAAAACGTTGCCATTGGAAATTTTTCTATGCATGAAACCACATCAGGAAGGTTTAATGTGGCAATTGGAGCTTTGACATTGGACAAAAATTCTATCGGGAGTGAAAATGTAGCATTGGGATATGGAAGTCTTGGCTATAATTTAACAGGTAATAATAATATTGCTATTGGAAGCTATTCTCTTTCTAATAATATTGATGGAAATAATAATATTGTCATTGGAAACAGTGCCATGAACGTGAATACATCATCCCAAAATAACATAATAATCGGCAATAAAGCAGGCTCTTATTTAAACGGTAATAATCAATTAATAATAGAGAATTCTGATAGCTTAAATTCCCTTATTCAGGGTGATTTTATTGGAAATAAAGTAGGTATTAACAGAGCGAAAGCCGATCTGGATGCAAATCCTGCCACTTTTCAGGTCAATGGAAATGCCTCAAAAAACACTGCAGGCAACTGGCTCTCCCACTCTGATCAAAGACTCAAGAAAGAAATAGTTTCGCTGGAAAGTGAAGCGATACTCGAAAAAGTATTGAATATGAGAGGCGTAACTTACTATTGGAACGATACCCAAACCGGCACCGCCCGCCCCAAAGAAATACAGTATGGATTTGTGGCCCAGGAACTACAGAAAGTGTTTCCAGAAAAAGTAAAAACTGATGGAAAGGGATATCTGATGGCAGCTTATGGCGACTTTGACCCTATGCTGGTAGAAGCCATAAAGGCATTGAATACAAAAATCGAAAAGTTACAAGCTGAGCGTGATGGACTACAAAGCAGATTGGAGAAAATTGAGGCCTTATTGTCAATCGTTAAACCGGGAAATTAAACATGAAAGCTTATAGATTTAAATATGCCGGAAGGCCAAGGAATGTATTTCCATTTGAAATTCTGAAAATTGAGGCGGCGGAAAACTACTCCATTATTCATCTAAAGGAGGGAAAATCGATGATTATCGCCAAAACCCTAAAACGGTTTGAGGAGGAGTTGGAAAACGTATTTTTCAGGATAAACCGAAAACTCCTCATCAACATCGACTCGATAGATTCGCAGGAGGGCAACCAATTGAAACTTAACAACGGACAAAGTCACAGAATTTCACGAAGAAGAATACTTGGATTTGAAAATATTATTAAAAAAGCAGTATAACCATTTAAAATTAATTCAAAATGAAGAAACAAATTCTAGTAATCGGGTTAATGTTAACCATGTGCCAAATTGGTTTTGGGCAAATCAACAAGCGTCAGCAAAAACAAGAAAAGCGGGTTGAGCAAGGTGTAAAATCAGGCGAAATTACAAAAAAAGAAAAAGCTCAAATCGAAATGAAGCAAGCCAAGATTCAACATATGGAAAACCAGGCTCGTGCCGACGGAAAGGTAACCAAAAAAGAAAAGGCGGCCATCACCAAAGAACAAAACGAAGCCAACCGGCAGATTAACCGCAAAAAGACCAATAGAAAAGACAGAAACTAAAAAAGCTAACCATGAAAACATTTTTTAAAATACTCATGCTTCTAATATCCACACAACTCGCCTCCGGCCAATCTATCACGGACTTATTTTATAAAATTCCGGAGCAATATTTTGGTGATTTTAAAGAATTGGTTCCTGAGAAATTTAATCAGAAAATGAGGGAAAAGTTAATCTCAAGCAAAGAAACGGAAAACTTTGAACTTGAGTCGAATGACCCTAAAAACGGATACATGTCTTTCTTTACAAAAACCGATGGTGAAAGCATGACAGCCCAGTTGACGTATTGGAAATTTGGGAAGTCGATTCTGCTTGGTTTGGTGATTGACCGCAACGCCAACTGCACCGATTACTCAGAACGAGTGACTTTTTTTGAATATACCAATGGAAAACTGGTGGATATAAGCAAAACATTTTCACCAAAGCTTACCCTGAAAAGTTTCGAGAACGACACGCCGGAAAACGTAAAAAACTTTTCCCAACTGTTTTCAACCATCTGGAAACTTCCCAAAGTTGGGAAAAAAATCAAAATCTCGGCCTTTCATTATGACTGTGGTGGGGAAATCTGGTACCCGGCCAACGGCATTTATTTTGAAATGGAACCTACATCAATCAAAACCTTTAAAATCGTTAAAAAACATGGAGAAAACCCTAATCAGTAAAATCTTACTGCTTGCTGCTGTAGGCTTTGCATGCCAAAATTCACCCAAAACGGATACCCCGACTGACTCATTGGCGGTTGCCACGGGAGAAGCAATATCTCAAACTCCAGAAAAATTTATCAATGAAATCGAATCTGCCATAACAGATGGCGACTCGATGGTGAATAGCCTGGATGAAAGCGAAGAATCACTGGAAGGAGGCGAAGAAGTGGCATTTTTCACCCCAAATCTTGATCTTACCAAAATCAGAAAGGTGAATTTTGGCGAAACCTACCAAAACATCGAAAGTTTCTACTTCAAAAATCGCAAACTATTGGCTTTAACTTCTGAATATCTGAAATACAATAAGAGCACTTATGACGAAAGCCCTGAGCCTTTAGTGATGAGATCAGAGGGGAAATTCCTGATTGGCTTTAATGAAAATGGCGAAAAAGTTGACTACAAAAAAATCAATAATAAAAGAAGATTTGAAGACAAATATACTGAAAGTCAGGAGATTGAATTTTGGAAAAAGAGAGGCACGGAGTTATTTGGAAAATATGATGCTCATAAAGATGAGTTCTTCTTTTCCCATTATGAAGCCGCTCAGTATGACGAAATGGGCGTAACGCCTACCCTGGTTTTTAAACTCAAAAATCAAATATATTCGTTTATCGACCAGTCGGTTGAGCCATCAGAAAAAGGAAGAACGATGAATTTTGACGGGCCAATGTTTGGCGTTTCGAAGCTCATTTATGACCCAAAAACTGAAAAATGGAAGCATTCACAAAAGGCCACGATTCTAAATTTGCCGGAAGGCAAAATGGAAGTTAATGAAGGCATAAAAAATGTAATGGTGGATGGTCGGTCATTCCTTTTTATCTCTTTTACCACTTCTGAGAAAGGCACCAATTCAAGTTATTATACCTTGGTGGACACCATAGATTTATCGACAATTTCGCTCATAAAAACAAAAGGAAAAGATAACTCGGCTACGATTTCTTCTGAACCCATCCGAACATTTTTACTTGAAAATTCGAAATGAAATATTTTTGGTTATTGCTGATTTCAACCGGCCTTTTCGCCCAATCAGGGGTTTATGATGGATTAAATGTGGGCTTTGATGAAGATTCAAATACCCTTACTGCGGTCTTTGACTTATCAGATTATCATGCCAACGGTACAGTGGACCGCTGCCAACTGTATGTGGTAGCTTCAAAAAGTGCAGGTGAAAAACACTTTACAGCATCGATTTACAATTTTGATTATCAATTACTTGGCTATGGGAGTCTCAACTATTTCCCTGATATGTACAAATACAATTTTAAGCTGGAAAAGGAAATTCAACATTGTAACCGTATCATGACGGGATTTGTGGGTGCTGGTATAGATTTTTATCAGAAATACGCCATGGATTGGAAAAGGGTGAACCTGGTGAAATCACCAAGAACTTATTTTTATTCAAAACCCGGAGCAGAATTTAAAACCAAATCATACATCACCCGTAGCGAATGGGTGGGAGTCCTGGAACACAAAAGTTCCTGGCTGAAAGTTGATTACATCACCCCAAACACCAAAAAATTTACCAGAACCTGGGTACGAAAACAAGATTTGGTGGCGGAATAACCCTTGTTATTTTTTCAAAATGATTACAAATTCCGACCCTTTGCCCAATTCACTTTGACAGGTAATTTTTCCGCCGAGTTCATCCAGAAGTCGTTTTACGATATGTAGCCCAAGACCCGTCGAAGTTTCATTTTCGGTGGGTTTTGAGCTAGTTTGGCCATATTTTGAGAAAAGATTTCGCTGGTCTTCTAGGGTCATACCTACTCCGAAATCCTTAATTTTTACTTTTATTTCATCTACCCCTGATTCCAGATTAATCAATACTTTCCCATCCCTGTGAGAATATTTCAGTGCATTCGAAATCAAATTCTCCAATATCCGGGTCAAATATTGTTTGTCGGTCAGATAATCAACTACCTCTTTTTCAGGGACAAATTCCACTTTAATACCCTTACCAGTAGCTGCCGGGCCAAAATCCGCTATTATTTCTTTGATGGCGGAGACCAGATTTACTTTTCCAAGATTTAGACTCCTACCCTGGGTTTCATCTTTCTCAATATTCAAGATCTGCTGCACCATTTTTTGACCATATTCTGCCATTTTTTGGATATTGCTAACGGCTTCTTTGGCTTCTGAATCCAACTTTTCATTTTTACCCAAAATATTGCTCCATAGATTTATCCCTGAAAAAGGACTTCCCAAATCATGCGAAACGATACTGATTAGGTTATTTTTCTCCTGATTGAGTTCGGCTAGTTTTTTATTTTGAGATTGAATAAAATCGTTCTTTTCAGTCAGAATCTTATTCTTTTTTCGATTTTGCCACAATGCCCAGCCAATAGCAGCTGCTGCCAATGCCACCGCAATACTCAATGCCGCCCACAAAATATTCCTTTGTTTTTGGGTTTCTAATTCCTGAGTCAAAAGCTTGTTTTCAGCAGTTTTCTTTTCGGTTTCGTATTTGGTTTCCAGCTCTTCTATCGCACTGTTGGTTTCGGTATTGATGAGTTCTTTGTCTAAAGCATGAAATTTAGCATAGGTATAGTATGCGTTCTTAAAATCACCTGTTTCGTCAAAATACAAAGCCAGATTTTCATAAGTTCTGGAAATTTTAGCGGGTGAATTTAACTGTTTCGCTATAAGCATAGCTTCGTCTAAATGTTTTTTAGCATCAGGGTAATTATTTAAGTATCTTTCAACATTTGACATATTGATGTGATCATCCCAGAGGTCGTCAGTCTGCCCTTTTTTTGTGTGAAAATTTAGATTGTAGGTCAGGTTTTTCTTAGCCTCATTATATTTTTTCTGGGAAATCAAAAGTCCAGATAAATTGGTATAAATATTTGCAATGCCAGCGGAGTCTCCTATTTCTTTCTTTATTGCTAGTGATTTATCATAGAAATATAAAGCTGAATCAACCATATTCAATTTTCTGTAACAAATTCCGAGATTTGAATAGTAAGAAGAAATCTTCTTAGGTTTTGGTTTTACTTTTAAGGTTTGAGATAAATCAAGAGCCGCTTTAAAAAAGTATTTTGCCTTATCATATTTTTTCAAGGAAACATTTAATGCCCCCAAGTCATTTAATAGGCCCGACTTCCCTTCGTCTGATTTTTGTTCCTCACTTATTTTCAGTCCCTGCATATAATATTGGGAAGCTTCTTTGTATTTACCTTCCAATTCGGCCGCGTAACCTCTCACTCTGAAACTATTGCAAATTCCCAGCACATATTCGATTTTTTTAGAATCTTGCTCTATTTCATTAGCAAAAATCTTCATGCTGTCCAATTTGGTTTCATCCAGATTGAAGGCGTACTGGAATTTTTCATCTATTTGTTCCTTGGTATTTTGAGCTAATACCACTTCCACTAGTAATAAGAAGACTACAAACAATTTTAATTTCATGAAATCAGATTATGTTTAATTGCATATTTAACCAAACCCACCGTATTACTCACGCCTAGTTTTATCAAAATATTCTTTCGGTGGGTATCAACTGTACTCACGCTTAGGAACAGCTTTGCGGCTATTTCGCTGCTGCTCATTTCCTCGCAAACTAATTTTAAAATTTCTACTTCTCTGGGAGAGAGAATATCCTCCACTTTGTTATCAGGAAAAGTGAGCGTATTTTTCAAGTCGTCATCATTGTTGATTGAGTCGATTTCCTTAGAGAAATAGGTTTGACCATTCGCAACTAATTTTATTCCTTTCAAAAGCTCTTCTGTGGGTGCATTTTTAAGTACATAGCCCTGTATTCCAAACTTTTGAAGTTTCTGAATCATCCGGGTACCTCTCAGAAGAGTAAGGTAAATTATTTTTTGACTCGGAAAATCAGTCCTGATTTTTTGTAGGAGTTCTTCTGCGGAAATTTCAGGCAGTTGCACATCTAATACCAAAACTTCTACCGTTTCGTTGTTTAAAGCTCTCAATAAATCTTCTGAGCAGGTAAAACTACCCCTGACATCAAAAGTGTCCTCCAGCAGTTTTACCAGACCATTCAGGAAAATCTCATGATCGTCGAGTACAAAAATCTTAGTTTTCAAAAAGGTTTCGGGGTTTCAATCACAATTTATTAAGATTTTGACAAAATTCAGAAAATGAGTAAAATATTTTCACAAACTAAAAATTAGAAAGTTTCAAAAAATCCCTTAATTGCAATGTTTTTATCAACAAACAAAACCCTAAGCCAAAATATATGTCTGGATTTAAAAGAGAAATCAAACTTTATGATGCAGTAATGCTGGTGTCCGGCTCCATGATTGGCTCCGGAATTTTTGTAGTTAGTGCCGATGTGGCCCGGCAAACCGGTGCTTCCGGCTGGTTACTCGCCTCATGGCTTTTGGCTGGAATCCTTACACTCATAGGTGCATTATCGTACGGAGAACTCACCTCCATGTATCCGCATGCAGGTGGTCAATATGTGTTTTTGCAAAAGGCCTATGGAAAACTCCTGGCTTTTCTTTATGGATGGTCATTTTTTGCCGTAATACAAACCGGCACTATCGCAGCGGTAGCGGTAGCTTTTTCAAAATACACCGGGGTACTTTTTCCGGGATTGATAAATGATACTAATGAATGGTTTGCCTTGGGCGAAACGTCATTTAAGTTAACCTCCCAACGTTTTCTTGCAATTTTGAGTATTTTATTATTGACATGGGTCAACACTAAAGGGGTAAAAGAAGGCAAACTGATCCAAAATGTGTTTTCTACTACCAAAATCGGGGCAATATTATTATTGATAGTATTGGGATTTGCTTTTGGAAGTAACGCTGAGGTTATCAAAGCCAACTTCACCGATATGTTTGTGGCTTCAAAAAGCACGGTTGAAAATGAAATTTTAAACACTACGTCACTCACATTTTTTGGAATCATTCTGGCTTTAGGAGTGACTCAGGTAGGTACTTTGTTTTCGTCAGATGCCTGGAACGGCCTCACATTTGCTGGTGACGAGGTGGTAAACCCCACCAAAACAATCCCAAGAGGTATGGCAATCGGTACTTTGCTGGTAGTGGGATTATATTTTATCATGAACCTCTCTTATCTTTTTATCCTTCCGCTCAAAGGTGACCCCAATGGAGCCGATGTGATGGCACGCGGGATTCAGTTTGCCTCCGAAGACAGAGTCGCTGCCGCCACTGCCATCGTGATAGGAGGAGCCAAATTTGCGATAATCACTGCTTTGTTGATTATGATCTCCACATTTGGATGCAATAATGGTCTCATTCTTTCCGGAGCAAGGGTATATTATACCATGGCGAAAGATGGTTTGTTTTTTAAGAATTTCGGAAAACTCAATAAAAACGGGGTACCCCAAAATGCCCTTTGGTGGCAGGGAATTTGGGCCAGCGTGCTCTGCCTGACCGGAAAATACGGCGATTTGCTCGACTATTTTATGGGTGTTGTAATCTTATTTTATGCATTTACCATACTCGGAATATTTATTTTAAGAAAAAAAGAACCTTCGCTGGAAAGACCAGTAAAAGCTCCTCTATTTCCGGTTTTACCAGCACTTTATATTTTTCTAGCTTTTAGCCTCGTGATTATTCTTTTCAAAGAAAAACCCCAGTTTACAATTCCGGGCTTGGTTATTGTGGCTTTGGGGATTCCGGTTTTCTATTGGTTTAAAAAGAAGTCGGCAGAATAAGTTTTATTTTTTGGCCAGCCAATAATTAATTTTATGCGTAAGAAAAGCTGTTCCTGAGCCTATTATTGCACCCGCCAGCACATCGCCAGGATAATGCACACCCAGATGCATACGGGAATAGCCGATTGCAGAGGCATAAGTGTATGCAGGAACTGCCACATACCACTTTGGATAGGCTAATGTCAGAGAAGTAGCCAGCGAAAATGCGTCAGTGGTATGACCCGAAGGGAAAGAATCACTGCCGGCTTTAGTGAGTTTCTGTATTTCGGGGTAAATCACAAAGGGCCGGGGCTCTTTCACTGCTTTTTTGATTATTCCGGAAATTGCCGCTGACAATAGCAATGATGACCCTATATAAACTGCTTTCCTTTTCGCCACAGAATCATGTTTTATAGCAGCTACCGTAAACAAAATTACCGGAGTTCCTATGTCGGTGTAGGTGATAGAATTGGTAAGTTTTCTGAATCCCACATCTAGTGAAGGGTTTCTTTCCAGATTAATTTTTCTTAATATCTCGATATTGATATTTTGGGAAAAAGTATTTTGGAATATTAATGAAATGAAAAAAAATAAGAATATCCCTGATTTCAAATTTTCAGCTGAGATTATGACCTTTTGAAGGTTATTCGTTTTAAAAGAAAATATATTTAGCAAATATCGACTATTTTTGTGTTTCTATAACCCGAATAATTTGAAAATTACACATAAAACACTGCCATTACTTGTTTTCTTCATTGCATTAATTTCATGCGAAGAAGAAGTAAAAATTAACAAAGGTACCCTTAGCAAATTTCCCGAAATTGCAATTTCTCAAAACGCAATAAACCTGGGAGATATCAAATCAAATACTGCAGGATTTTTTACTTTAAAAAAATTGGGATATGGTAAAGTAAAATATACTATAAGTAGTGACAAACCGTGGTTGGTAATCAATAAAGGAGATGGAAAATTAGGTTTTTTTGCCTCAGACACGATAAAGTATTCTGTAAAAATGCCATTGACGGGTCTGGTAGAAGGCGAAAATACGGCAACTTTGACTTTTGCTCCTACAGTGGATTTTGCCAAGGAAGAACCTGTTAAGATTCAGGTAAAAGGAAATTTTATTGTACCAAGACTGGAAATTGATAAAACCGAGATTGATTTGGGAACAATCAGATCAGCCGTTAAAACCAAAGTTGTAATTACGAAAAAAGGCTATGAATTGACACGGTACGACGCAGAAACCGACAAGCCTTGGATTAAGTTAGATCACAATTCGAAAACTGTAGAAACTACCGATACGCTTACACTTTCAATAGACCCTACAAACCTGCCCGGCGGAGCTTTTTCGGGAAAAGTAAGAATTTTCCCCACTGCCATGGGCATAAAAGGAAGTCTCCTGGAAGTAAATGTGAAAGGAAACTATGATGACAGTATCTTTGGTGATGTTTCTGTCCATACCCTTACAAAAAACGAAGTGTGGAGAGATCAGATCAACCTAAAAGGCTCCGTAACTGTTCCAAAAGGTTTAACACTGACCATCAAACCCGGGACAAAAATTGTGGTGGAGAAACAATCAAGCCCTATTAGTCTCAATATTAACGGTAAATTGATAATGAATGGTGATCAGGAAAACATTATCGAAATAAAATCAGTGACAAACACATCCAATCTAGACTGGACAGGTATTATGGTAACCGGTGAGTTGGAGCTTTCTTATGCAATGATAAAAAATGCAGGGAATGCTCTAAGTTTTGAATATTTGACCACCAACCTGAGTACCGTAGCACCAAAAATTCACCATGTGTTGTTTGATTTTAACCGAATTGCCATTTTTGGGTTTAAATCAAATTCTACCCTTTCCCTAAATAATTTAACTTTCCGAAAAGGAGACCTGTTCAGTATTCATTTCAACGAAACGAGTAATACTACACTGGAGTCTTGTGAGTTTTTGACCGAAAACTGCTATATCGACATAAATATTTCAGCAAATAATGGGAAACTCAACCTTTCTAACTGCAATTTCATAAAGAAAAACTTTGATTTTCAGAGTCAACTGGAAGTAATTGATGGGTTTAAGTCTAATAGTGTTAGTGTAAACAATACCTATGCACTTTTTACCAAAAATGGTTTTGGGAAAAATGGAAATTCGATTTCGATTACAAACGAGAGATCAGCGGCATTACAAGGAATTGGCTGTGGTTTTGTAAATAAATACTCTTCTGCCAGAAAAAAAGCCGGAAATTAAATCTCCGGCTTGATTTTATTTTACATATTTCGAAAATGCCTCCAGAAACTTGTCAGCGTCTGATTTGGTCAGTGCCAAACTCGGTAAAAGCCTGATGGTATTGGCTCCTGCCACCCCTGTAAAAATATGATCGTCAAACAATAATTTATTTCTGATTTCAGAAACAGACTTTTCAAGTTCAATACCAATCATTAAGCCCTTTCCTCTCAGGTCTTTCAGTTCTTTGAAAGTTGACAATTGCTCTAAAAGATAAGTACCCACGTTAGCGGCATTTTCTACCAATTTTTCTTTCTTTATGATATCCAAAACCGAAATTGCAGCCACACAAGCCAGATGATTGCCACCAAAGGTGGTACCTAAGAGGCCGTGCTTAGCCTGAAATTTTGGTGAAATCAAAATCCCACCCACAGGAAAGCCATTTCCCATGCCTTTTGCGACAGACACAATATCAGGTTTAATTTTAAAATATTGATAGGAGAAAAATTTTCCCGAACGACCATAACCACACTGCACCGAATCATGAATAAAAACAGCACCGGTTTTGTCGCACGCAGCTCTGATGGTTTTTAAAAATTCCTCAGTAGCCACCTGAATGCCTCCCACACCTTGAATTCCTTCGACTATTACAGCACAGGTTTCATTGTCAATGGCTTTTTTTGTAGCCTCCACATCATTAAACGGCACAAACTGCACATGCCCGGCAAAGTTTATTGGTGCCTTGATAGAGGGGTTATCAGTCACGGCTACCGCTGCCGAAGTACGCCCATGAAAACTCTTGGTAAAAGCCACAATTTTAGTGCGACCCGTATGAAATGATGCCAGTTTCAACGCATTTTCGTTGGCTTCGGCACCTGAATTGGCAAGAAATATTGTGTAATCTTTCAATCCGGAAATTTTACCCAATTTATCAGCCAGCTCTTCCTGAAGAGAGATTCTCACTGAATTGGAATAAAACCCAAGATTTTTAATCTGCCTGGTGAGTCTTTTTACATAATATGGATGCGAATGGCCCACCGAGATTACTGCATGTCCTCCGTAAAGATCAAGATATTCCTGACCTTTTTCATCCCAAATCTTACTTCCTAATGCCTTTACTGGCTCGATATCATTTATAGGATATACATCAAATAGTTTCATCTTTATTTTAGCCGCTTAAGAGCTATCTCTTACAGCATTTTTTTATTTTATTTTCAAAATTTTAATTCAAGTTACTCATGACCCGTCCTTTAAATATCAAAATCCGGCTAATTTTAAATTTAAGCCGGCTTTTTCATCCATTCCGAAGGCAAGATTCATATTTTGTACTGCCTGACCGGAAGCTCCTTTCACGAGGTTGTCAATGATTGAAGTTACCAATAATTTTTTGCCATGTTTCTGGATTTGCAGAATACATTTATTGGAGTTTACTACCATTTTCAGGTCAATCTCCTGGCGGGCGACAACTGTAAACGGGTGTCCTTCATAATATTTTTGAAATAATTCAATTGCGGTACCTTCATCCAGATCACAATCAAAATACACATTGGCCATTATTCCTCGGGTGAAATTCCCACGGTATGGAATAAAGTTAATATCCTCAAAAAAATCATTCTGCAATTGTTTGAGACTTTGACCGATTTCAGCCAAATGCTGATGCGTAAATGCCTTATATATAGACACATTATTGTTTCTCCAGCTAAAATGTGTACTGGCACTCAAAGACTGACCCGCCCCGGTGGAACCCGTAATGGCACTGACATGAACTTCACTTTTCAGGAGACCTTGAGCCGCAATCGGTAGTAAAGCCAACTGAATAGAAGTAGCAAAACAGCCCGGATTGGCAATTTTCGTTGCTGACTTTATACGATCACGGTTGAGCTCCGGCAAGCCATAGACAAACCCCTCCGACTCATCTCGGTAATCGGTACTGAGGTCAATGATTTTTAAGGATGCCGGTATAACATTTTCAGAAAGAAATTTTCGGCTTTGTCCATGACCTGAGCAAAGAAATATCACATCTACCGCACTGAAGTCCAGGGAGTCAGAAAATAAAAGCTCGGTTTCTCCCAAAAGATCAGTATGGGTTTTATAAACCGGTTTTCCTGCCTGACTTTGAGAATTGACAAATACCACCTCTGCCTGAGGATGATTTATTAAAATTCGTAGAAGTTCCCCGCCGGTGTAGCCTGCCCCACCGATGATTCCCACTTTGACTTTTTCCATTAATATAAAATTGAATAAATAAAGAATAAAAAATACAAAAACCTCACCTATCGTCGGATAGCGTTGCGAATAGGGCTATTGAGTTCTAATATTTTTTGAAATAACATTGCAGTTTTTCGGAACGATATAAAGCGTAAAATTAGTTAATAATTCATAATATGTCTTAATATTTTTTAGTTTTGGGGTATTACATCTAATTTTACTTTAGAATAAAACAGCAATTATGACATTAGCACAGATAATTTGGGATGTTTCTCCCACCATTATAAAATTGGGAAGTTTTGAAATTCGTTGGTACGGTTTGCTCTTTGCCCTGGGCTTTGTAATTGGCTATCAGATCATTGCACGCATTTTCAAAATTGAAAATCAACCCGAGAAAGACCTGGATGCCTTATTACTTACGATGATTTTATCCATTGTGTTAGGTGCAAGAATTGGCCATTATGCTTTTTATGAGGGTCATAATTTTGCCAAAAACCCGGGTTTGTTTCTATGGGATATGCTTGTTCCCCCTTATTCGGGGCTGGCAAGTCATGGTGCGGCTTTTGGTGTTTTGATCGGGCTTTTTATTTTCAAAAATCGCCATAAACAATATGATTATCTTTGGTTGACGGATCGCATGGTGATTGTTTCAGCTCTTGGCGGAGCATTTATCCGTTTCGGTAATTTTATGAATTCTGAGATAGTTGGAAAAGCCACCGACAAACCCTGGGGCGTAGTTTTCAAACAAAATTTTGAATTTGAGCAAGTTGCACGTCACCCGGCTCAGTTGTATGAGTCAATCAGTTGTCTGATTCTTTTTGTTATACTTTTCTTTTTGTATGAAAAATGGAAAGGGAATACACCTAAAGGTTCGCTAACCGGCATTTTCTTTATCTGGATATTTGGATTACGGTTTTTCTATGAATTTTTGAAGGAAAATCAGGAGGCATTTGAAAATGGTATGGCACTTAATATGGGGCAGATTTTGAGTATTCCGGTGGTTTTGTTTGGGGTTTATGTTTTGATAAAATCTTTCAAAAACCGTCAAATACAAGTCTGAATTATTTAACTAAATCTTATTTACAATGACAGCAATTACCAATGAAGCAATGCGTTACCTCGAAAATGCAAAAGAAATCCTAAAAACAAAAGCCCGAAAAGATGAAGGGTTATATCTGGATAAAAAATATGTGAAAATGGCTGGTCATACAGCATATTCCGGAGTTCTTTATTCACTTGATGAACTCCTTCGAGGCAAAAAGAAAGGACGTAAGTCAGTAGAATGGTATCAAAAAGAGCTGTCAAATATTGACAGGAAAATTACCTCAAGATTTGCTACAGCATATCAAATATTACACCTTGATATGGGTTATGATGGAACTCAAAGTGCCAAATTGGCTCAATTGGGTCTTGATGAAGCAGAAAAAATAATTGAATGGGTAGATAGCAGGCTGAATTAATTTCAGCCTATTTTTTTATCCTGCAAACCCAAAGAGCCTCTTGATGGTGCGTTTAATATTTAGCAACCAAACCGGAATCACATGATCACGCAAAAGAATTTTTGCATTGGTAACCTTGGGAAACATCAACGAAAAGTATTTAATTACCAAACTCAGCTTCGCCCAATACCTTTCTTTATATTGTTTGGAATTGATCAATAGATAATACCAGCCGCCAAGATTCCGCTTAAACCGGTCATGAAACTTATAATCAGTATCCTTATCGAGGTTGGAATACATCAAAATCCTGTTTTCCAAGAATACCGCATCGTCCTTGTGATCTGAATTACTGGCTCCGGCTGCATGACGACGGTATGCTGCGGTTACATCCGGCAGAAACTTGATTTTCCCAAATCTTGCAGCCAACATAATCATTGGGATATCGCCACTTTTGACTTTCGGGAACCAGGGTCGGGTAGGAAATATCGCATCAAACCTAAAAAATAAGGAAGCCGTGCCCATAAACCACACTTCATGCTCGGCGATAAGGTCGTCAATCGTGAAAACGTCTTTATTTAGATTTTGATTTAACAAATAAGCAGGTTGCTTTTCATCAAAATACTCGACCCGACAATTGGTAAAACATACCGCAAACTCAGGATTAGCTTCCATAAAATCTGCCTGTTTCTGGAGCTTCAATGGGTCAATCCAATAGTCATCCCCTTCCAGAGCCGACATATATTTCCCCCGGCAGTTTTCAAGAATCCTGATAGAATTGGGCTGTGGCCCGCCATTTTTCTCGCCTCTAACAACTTTTATTTTTTCAGGAAAACGAGCCTGATATTCATCCGCTATCTGGCTGGTGCCATCTGTGGAACAATCATCACCAATGATAATTTCGAAGTCAAAGGTAGTTTGCTGTGCTAAAACACTTTCGACTGACTGGCGGAAAAATTTTGCATGATTATAGGTAAGCAGGTGAACACTTACCAGGGGTTTCATTACTGCAAACGTCGGGTTTATTTCCATATAAAAAAATATGCAGGACTATCACCCTGCATTTTTTTGAATTCTTTCACAAAAATATAAAAAAGCTTAATATCAGGATATCATTGCTTCTTTTATGTCCATTATTATCTTATCGGCCAGGTTATCGGCTTTGGTTTCAAACTCACTTTCGGCATATATTCTGATAATTGGCTCGGTGTTAGATTTTCTCAAATGCACCCATTCTTTGTCAAAATATATTTTCACTCCATCTCTCAGGTCAATTTCATATTTCGAATATTTCTTCTGGATTTTTGCCAAAATCCCATCGACATCAGTACCCTGACTCAATTCTATCTTCTTTTTAGCAATGAAATAGTTGGGGTACTTTTTCCGGAGAAAACCTACAGGTTTGCCAAATTTGGCTAAATGTGTCAAAAACAAAGCTATACCCACCAATGCGTCTCTTCCATAGTGCAGCTCCGGGAATATGATTCCTCCGTTTCCTTCACCACCTATGATTGATCCTTTTTCTTTCATTTTTTCGACCACATTGACTTCACCTACAGCCGCCGAAAAATACTCTCCACCATGACTGATAGTCACGTCTTTGAGTGCCATCGTGCTTGAAAGGTTCGAAACCGTGGTGTTTTTTTGAGTCTTATTTATGCTAAGAATATAGTCAGAAACCGCAACCAAGGTGTATTCTTCACCAAAAGGCTCTCCGTCTTCACATATCAGTGCAAGTCTGTCCACATCTGGGTCAACTACTATTCCAAGATCAAAGTCACCTTTCTGCATTTCACCTGAAATTTCTCTCAGGTTTTCAGGAAGTGGTTCAGGATTATGGGCAAAATGTCCGTTTGGCTCACAATTGATTTCTTTTATCTCTGTTACACCTAATGCCTTCAAAAGCATCGGCACTGCAATGCCTCCCGATGAGTTGACCGCATCTACAGCTATCTTAAATCCTGCTTTTTTGATTAATTCAACATCCACCGATGACAAAGCCAGTATCTGATCAATATGTTTTTGCAGATATGTATCGTCTTTGGTTACTTTTCCGAGATGCTTTACATCAGCGAATGAAAAGTTTTCGAACTCGGCAATTTCCAACAAATGCTGACCATCTTCCCCCGATATGAATTCTCCTTTTTCATTGAG
>WBZP01002899.1_pt1 | contig 19301 bp, 15 predicted proteins | sample 5204301 | NCBI WGS metagenome assembly WBZP01 (sample SAMN12412401, study PRJNA552823) | activated sludge metagenome | isolation source: activated sludge from nitrification reactor of wastewater treatment plant... | place: USA: Pennsylvania | collected 2017 | reverse complement strand
GGTCAATAACCGAGAGCTGCGCGTGACTCTCTGCCCTGATTCTCTGCTCGACCTCTGGCCAGGTAACTAACACAAACTGTCCGGTAGCTAAATCGAGAATCGAGAATCGAGAGGCTGGTGGCTGAGATGCGTTGCTCTTCATGGCTTGACGGTGCCGTTGGAGCTCAAGGTCGCGCCGCGGCGCGAATCACGTCGGTGATGTACTCGATCTCGGGCAGGGTGAGCGAGGAGGCCGAAGGCAGGTAGAAGCCGCGTCGGCACAGGTCTTCGGCCACGGGGAAGCGCTGGCCCTTGAACTGCTCCCAATAAACCGGCTGGCAGTGCATGGGGATGAAGAAGGTGCGCGTCTCGACGCCGGCGTCGGCCAGCACCTTGCGCAGCGCGTCGCGGTTCATGCCGTATTCCGCCTCATCAACCAGGATACCGTACATCCAGTAGACATTCTTCGCCCACGGCGCTTCGGCCGGCGTGCGGATGCCGGGAATTGTGTTCAGGCGCGCGCTGTAGTCGGCGGCGTTGCGGCGGCGGGCGGCCACAAAGCCATCCAGTTGCTCCACCTGCGCCAGCCCCACCGCCGCCTGCAGGTTCGTCATGCGGTAGTTGAAGCCCACATACTTGTGCCAAAAGTGGCGCTCGTGGCTAAAGGCGTGGTCGCGCAGGTTCCAGGCCAGGCGCGCCATCTCGCGGTCGTTGGTCGTCACCATGCCGCCTTCACCAGTGGTGATGATCTTGTTGCCATAGAAGCTGAAGCCGGCGGCATGGCCCAGCCCGCCCGTGCGCCGCCCCTTGTACTCGGCGCCGTGCGCTTCGGCGGCGTCCTCGATCACGGCGATGCCGTGGCGATCGGCCAACTCGCGCAGCGGGTCCATGTCGGTGGGGTGGCCGTAGATGTGCACGGGGACAATGGCCCTGGTGCGCGGCGTAATCGCCTGCGCCACGCGCTCGATGTCCATCTGCCAGTACTCCGGCTCCATGTCGACGAGCACAGGCGTGGCGCCGCAGTAGGTGACGGCGTTGGCGGTGGCGATCATGGTGAAGGTGGGGATGATCACCTCGTCGCCCGGCTCGAGCCCCAGCGTGGCAAGCGCCAGGTGCATGGCCACGGTGCCGTTGGCGCAGGCCACGCCATAGCGCACGCCGCAGGCCTCGGCAAAGCGCGCCTCGAAGTCGCGGATGAAGCTGCCGGCCGACGAGATCCAGTTGGTCTCCACGGCGCGCGTCACATACTTCAGCTCGTTGCCGCCCAGCGTCGGCTCGCAGACGGGGATGATGCGGCGGCGGGCGTTCTGATCAAAGTCAGGGATAGGGCGATAGGCGAGCTTGACCTCGGGGTCGCCGGCGGGGATGACGGCGGCGAGGTCGCCCATCTCTTCGAGGCTAAGTTCGGCGGGCTTGAGCATTTGGTCTTCCTTGCTGAATCTGAACTTTGCAGGCTGCGCCGGTGCGAGGCGGCGCTCTCTTGATTGCGGACCGGCTAGCGCCCCAGCCCCACCTGCACGGCGCTGGTGACGTATTTGCGCCCCTTGAGCAGGTAATCGAGCAGCGAGGCGCCGGTCTTGCTTTCGCCGGCGGTGCGGGGCACGCAGAGGTAGGGCGCCTCGTGCACCACGAAGCCGGCGCGCTGGGCGCGGCCCAGCAGGTCGATACAGTATTCGCCGTAGTCGCCGCGCAAGCGCAGGCTGCGGAAGACATGGGCGCGGCCGGCCACAAAGCCGCTGGTGTAGTCGGTGACGCCCCAGCCCAGCCAGAGCCGCGCCCAGCCGTTGATGGCGCGGCTGAGGGTGCGCGCCATCCAGTCGTGGGCAATGTCGGCGCCGCCGGGGATCCAGCGCGAGCCCACGGCCAGGTCGGCGCCGGCCTGCACTACCGCCACCAGGCGCGGCACGTCCTGCGGCGGCATCGAAAGGTCGCAGTCCATCCAGGTCACGATCTCGGCGTTGAAGGTCTGCACTGCAAGGTCGATGCCGCGCTGAATGGCGCTTGTGAGCCCCTTTTCGCCCACCCGCTTCTCCAGCGCCACGCGCAGCACGCCGGGGCGGTTCCAGCGTTCCATGCGCGCGAGCACCACGTCGGCAGTGCCGTCGGGAGAATTGTCGTCGACCACGAGCACCATGTGCGGCGTCAGCGCGCTCTCGAGCACGCCGTCGATAAGGGGGCCGATGTTGTCGCGCTCGTTCCAGGTGGGAAGCACGGTGCAGACAAGCGGCTGGGCAGAGAGGGGCGAGTTCATGCGCGGCTCTTCTGGGCGATGGCAAAGTAGCTGAGTCCAACCGGCAGGGCGGCGCGGCGCAGCCAGAGCGCTTCGCTGCGCAGGGCGGCCTGCACAACCCGGTTGGCCAGCGGCGACATATAGACGCTGCTGTTGGTTTGGTCGCGCTGGGCCAGCAGGCGCAGCAGCACCACCGGCGGCGCCAGCAGCGCGTTGGCGTGCGTGCCGGCCACAAAGGCAAAGCCATGCTGCTGCAGCGCCTGGCGCACTTCGTCGCGCGTGTAGCGGCGGCCGGTGTTGAAGGCGCGATCGTGGGCGCCATACAACCAGGGATAGGCGCTGACGCGCAGCAGGAGCTTGCCGCCGGGCGCGAGCACGCGCCGTGCCTCGGCCAGCGCCGCCGCCAGCTCCACGCCGCTCTGGTCAAAGCTGTCGAGCGCGAGCAGCAGGTCGAAGCTGCCGGTGGCAAAGGGCAACTGGAGCAGGTTCGCCTGCGCGACCGTCGCCGCCGATGCGCTGCCGAACTCTGCCGTTGCGCCGGCTGCCATGGCGCCGGATGCCGCAGTAACGGCTAGCGCGTTCAGGTCTACGCCCACTAACTGCGCAGCGGGCCAGGTGCGCGTCAGCAGGCGCAGGACGTCGCCACCGCCGCAGCCAACTTCGAGCACGCAGGGTGCGGCCGGCAGTGCGATGCGCTGCAGCAGGGCGCTGGTGACGGCGGTCATGCCGGCGTGCCAGCCAGCCGTCGTCTCGCTGGCGTAGAGCAGCGAGAGCAGATTCTCCTCGTTCATGGGCTCCCAATCTGCACGGTTCCAAGGCTGATCGAGCCGTCGCTGGGGAGGGTGTCGCCGCCGGCCGTGTAGAGGCCGACGGCGAGTGAATAACTGCCCGGCGCGAGCTCGGCAGGCAGGGCAATCTGGTACTCGTCGAGAATGCGCCAGCCCGGCTGCCAACGCGGGGTGGGCAGCGAACCGCCGCCGGGTTGGCTGTCCTTGCCGGCCAGCGGCGGCGCGGCTGCGTCGTCGCCGCGCAGGTGGGTGAAGACGGTCCAGTCGGTGGCCGGGACAGCATCCACCCGCCAGTGCAACTGCAGGTAGAGCGTCTCGCCGGGCAGAGGCGCCGCCGGTTGCAGGTCGTAGCCGAGCAGCGTGATGCCGTCGCCCAGCGCGCGTTCAAGCGCCACCTGCGGCAGGCGGGCGGGCATACTGCCGGTCGGCCGCTCCCACACCGAGGCGTAGGGCGCGCCGGCGTCGTCGCGCCAGCTCTGCACCGGCGTGGCGTCGGGCAGCAGCTGGGGCAGCAGCAGCGGCGTGCGAAAATCTTCGTGCTCGATCACCACGTAGCGCTCGGCGCTGGGCGCGGCGCCGTCGGTGAGCGGGAAGACGTTGCGCCCGTCGAAAGCGACCGGCGCCGCCACCTCCGATTTCACGCCAGCGGCGCGGGCGAGCGCAAAGGCGATCGTGGGGTGGCCGGTGCTGCGCGGCGTCAGATAGAGCGGCGTGGCGGCCGGCTCTGCAGCCATCCAGGTGCCCACCTGCCAAAGGCCGGCATCGAAGGCGTGGTAGAGGTCGGGAAGCGCCGCCCAGCGCACAAAGTAGTCGCGTGCGCCCACGCCGGCCGCGCCCAGCAGGATCAGCGCAGGCAGAGCCCACGCCGCCGCGCGCTGGAGTCCGGCGCATGCGCGCGTGCGCTGCAGCAGGGCGGCGGTGGCGCGCGCGAGGTCGTCCAGCCCCAGCCCAATCAGCAGCGCCGCCGGCGCCGCCGCCCCCAGCACGCGGTGAAAATGGGGCGCATATTCGCTCACAAAGCCCGCCAGCAACAGGCTCAGCAGCCCCAGCAGCGGCAGCCAGCCTACGGGCGAACGCAGGCGGCGCAGCGCCACACCCACGCCCACAAAGAAGGGCAGCGCCAGCAGCAGCGGCAGCGCCGGTGCGCCGGGCAGGTTACGGCGCGGGTCCAGGTCGCCGGTGGCGCCAAACGGCCAGAACATGGCTAACGTCTGCCAGGTGGTGGTGAAGACGCTGCTGTCGGCCGGGCTGCTGGTGGCGCCCACCACGCTGATCTGCGTTGGGCGCAGCAGGGCAAGCTCCACGTGGCGCGCCAGATAGAGCAGCAGCGGCGCCACCAGCAGCAGCGCCAGCCCAAAGGCGAGCGCCAGGCCGCCCAGGCGCCGCCCCAGCGCCGGCTTGCCCACGCCGCGCTCGCCCGCAATGAGCAGCAGCGCCGTGATGCCCAGCACAACGGGATAGTGCCACGCGCCCTGGTAGCTGTAGAAGGTCGCCGCCAGCGCCACGCCCAGCGCCACAAAGACCGCCCAGCTGCCCGTGCGCCAGCCGCGCAGCAGCAGCGCCGTGCTCAGCGCCCAGCCCAGCGGCAGCAGGATCGGCTCGATGCCCATGCGGCTGAAGTGGACATGCCAGCGCATGACCGCCAGCGCCGCAGCGGCAAAGAGCGGGAAGGCGGCCGTCAGCGGCACAGGGTGGGGTGCGGCGCGGTTGAGCAGCGCCAGCTCGTGGGCCAGCGCCCAGAGCGCGGCCACCCCCAGGATGCCGAAGATCGCCGCCGTGACGCGCATGACGGTGGGGCCGGGTGCGATGCCAAACCAGCCGGCCACCGTAAAGCTCAGCGCGTTTGCCCAGATGTTCCCGGGCGCCAGGCCAAAGTTGCCCTCCACAAAGATAGGGCGATAGCCGGGCTCCGTCGTCATGCGCAGCGCCTCTAGCCCCTCGAACGATTCGTCAAGGTGGAAGCCCGGCGGCAGCAGGCCAATCTGCCAGAGGCGCAGCAAGGAGGCCACGCCCAGGATCACCAGCAGCCAGATCAGCGTCGCGCGTCGCGAAAGAGGGGAGAGGCCGTTCATCGTCCGCGAGTATACCACCGGCCCCGGTGCGGAGCGGGCCGCGCCGGCTGCCCGTTGCAACCGTGCGCGCACTGGAAAAGAAACGAGCGCACCGGGGGGATGCGCTCGTCCAACTGCTGCTTCAGTTTGAGGGTTCGAAAGGGTTCGGAGGAAGCCCGCCTATGCAACTGATCTTACCGATGCCACCGATCCCGGCTATGCCACCGATCCCGGCTATGCCGCCTGCAGCACCAGCCGCTGTGGCACCACTGCCTGCGCCTGCGCTTCATGCACCAGCGCACCCTGCATGACATCGGGGCTGCGCAGGCTGACGATTGAGGTGTCAACCAGACTGTTCTCGCTGCCGTAACTGTTCACCACCGAACCGTCGGCGTGCCAGTCGGTCTGCCACTGGCCGTCAATCAGGTAACGGAACTGAAAGCGCTGCCCGGAAGCAAGCTCGACTGTGGCCCGCCAGACGCCGTCGCGGCCCTGGCGCATGGGAGTGGCGCTGCGTGTCCACTCGTTGAAGTCGCCGGTGACAAAGATACGGTCTGCCCAGATACACGATGGCAGCTCAAATGTAACCCGGACCATGTTGCAGCCTGATACAACTGTTTTGTGAATCATGGGCACCTCCACGATGACCCGGCGCCGGGCGTGGGTATCCGGCGCGTTCGTAATGCATGGGGAGGAAGACGGAGTGCGGGGCAACGCTGGCCCGCTGGCACATGGTGTAGAGCCTTCCTGGTCGGCCGGCGCCGACCCGGGACTGACACGCATGAAAACAACCCGATGGACTCTGCTACAGCGACCTGGACGGGAGGCTGACGTCAAGCGTGAAAGCTCGCAACGTGGCACAGTTCGGGGCGCCGCGCCTTACAGAAACGACTGCTATGCGGCGGCGGTTTCGCTGCAGCGGCAACAAACGCAAGGGTCGCAGCCGCAAAATGCCGGCAGCGTTAAGATTTGCTTCAGCGCCACAAGTGAGCGGAATGGCTTGATGTGAGTATGCACGTTTGCGCCCAATAAGACAATATGCGATTACTCTACGAACTTTTTTGGCACGGTTGTGCACGTTTGCGCGCACTGCGCACATCTTTGCGGCGGGGCCTGCTGTGGGCTATTGCCGCAACTGATGCGTGCAACAACTGCAAAATGAGCAAAGCGTATTTTCGCCTGCGCCGGCTTAATTGAAGCTGAAGCAAAGATGAGAACCAAATGAACATGGCACACAAGGGAGCGAAAAGCCAGCGAGAAGCGAGCAGCGAGGGGGGGCAGCGATGCAGGTGGGCGGCTCCTGGTTTCTGGCGGCCGGCGCAAAGGGCACGGGCGGGGTTGACGCGGTACGCAGGCTGTGCGATAAAATAGGCTACACGCAATGGCCCGGTCCTCCGGACACAGCGCAGCGCCCGGCACGTTCGCCGGCGCCGCGCATGCCCGGCGGCTTTGTCTCCCCGGCTCCCCGCCGGCCCGCAGCCCGGACTTGATCGACCCTTTCATCGCACGGCGCACGCAAAGTCAGACCGAAGGAACGGCCCTATGACCCAATTCATCATCGAGGGGGGCCATCCCCTCAACGGCTCGATCCGCCCCATCGGCAACAAGAATGCCGCGCTGCCCCTGCTCTCCGCCTGTCTGCTTACCGACGAGGCGGTGACGCTGCACAACCTGCCCGATATCGGCGACGTCAATACCATGCTCCACATCCTGGCGGGGCTGGGCGTTGACGTCGAGCGCAGTGACGACAGCGTCACCCTCTGCGCCCGCAACGTGCGCAGCACGCCCGATGCGTCGCTCTTCAGCCAGATTCGCGGCTCGCTGACGCTGATGGGGCCGCTGCTCGCCCGCTTTGGCCACTTTGCCGTGCGCAACCAGGCCGGCGGCGACGACATCGGCCGCCGGCGCATCGACACTCACCTTCAGGTCCTTGAAGCGCTGGGCGCCACGCTCGAGAGCAACGGCAAGTTCGAGTTGCGCGCCCCCGGCCGCCTGCGCGGGCGCGACATCATCCTCGACGAAGCGTCGGTGACGGCGACCGAAAACGGCGTGATGGCGGCGGCGCTGGCGCAGGGCACCACCGTGCTGCGCAACGCCGCCAGCGAGCCGCACGTGCAGGACGTCTGCAACCTGCTGGTGAAGATGGGCTGCCCGATCGAGGGCATCGGTAGCAACGTGCTCACCATCCACGGCCAGGAGCGGCTGCGCGGTGGCGAACTGCACATCAGCCCCGACTTTATCGAGGTGGGCAGCTTCATTGGCCTGGGCGCAATCACCCAGGGCGAGCTGCGCATCGAAGGCGTGGTGCCCGAGCACCTGCGCATGATCCAGATGGTCTTTGGGCAGCGGCTGGGCGTCAACATGAAGTTCGAGCACAACCCGTCGCTGCCTCCCGAGCGCGCTTGCACGCTGGTGGTGCCGGGCGACCAGCAGCTGGAGATTCGCCCCGACTTTGGCGGCGCCGTGCCCAAGATCGACGACGCACCGTGGCCCGGCTTCCCGCCCGACGTGATGTCGATTGCCGTCGTCACCGCCACGCAGGCGCAGGGCACGGTGATCATCCACGAGAAGATGTACGAGAGCCGCCTCTACTTTGTGGACAAGCTGATTACCATGGGCGCGCAGATCATCCTCTGCGACCCGCACCGCGTGGTGATTGTGGGGCCGCGCCGCCTCACCGGCCAGGCCGTGAGCAGCCCGGACATTCGCGCCGGCATGGCGCTGGTGCTGGCGGCGCTCGCTGCCCAGGGCACTACCACCATCGCCAACATCGAGCAGATCGACCGCGGCTACGAGCGCATCGACGACAAGCTGCGCAAGCTGGGCGCGCAGATCGAGCGGGTCAGCTGAGTCGCCCGGCTCAGTTAACCGGCTGAGTCGCCCGGCTGCCTGCGCTGATTCTTCTTCTGCCCATCATGTGTGTATCTGCCGCCCGCGCAGCGCGCGGGCGACTTCTCCTCTATGAACTCCGGCGCAGGCCGGACCCATGCCAAGGATGCCCGCCATGACCCACACCGACGTGGAGAACCTTTCGCCCGCCACCCTCGCCGCCGTGCACGAAGCCGTGGAGGCGCGGCGCGAGACGCTCGTCAGCTTCCTCAAAGAGCTCTGCGCCATCCCCTCCATGGATTCGCAGATCGGCCCTGTGGGCGAGCGTACCCAGCAAGAGCTGCGCGCACTCGGCTTTGAGACCTGGTTCGACAGCATGGGCAACACCGTGGGCAAGATCGGCTCCGGCCCGCGCATCCTGCTCTACGACAGCCACATCGACACCGTGGGCATTGGCGACCCCAGCGAATGGCAGTGGGACCCCTTTGAAGGTGTGGTGACGGATGGCCGCTACTTTGCGCGCGGCGCCTGCGACGAAAAAGGCAGTACGCCGGGCATGATCTACGGCCTGGCGCTGGCCCACCAGATGGGCTTGCTCGAGGGCTGGACCGCCTACTACTTTGGCAACATGGAGGAGTGGTGCGACGGCATCGCCTGCCACGCACTGGCCGAGCACGAAGGCATCGTCCCCGACTTTGTGGTGATCGGCGAGCCGACCAAGATGCAGGTCTACCGCGGCCACAAGGGGCGCGTGGAGATGCAGGTCGTCTCCAAAGGGCGCAGCGCCCATGCCGCCAGCAACCACGTGGGCGACAACGCCATCTACAAGCTGCTGCCGATCATCGACGGCGTCGCGAAGATGGAGCCGGCGCTGGGTGACCATCCCTTCCTGGGCCACGGCAAGATCACCGTCACCGACATGAAGGTCGAGACGCCAAGCATCAACGCCGTGCCCAACCTGGCGATTGCCTATATCGACCGCCGCCTGACCTTTGGCGAAACGGCGGAGGGCGCGATCCAGCAGGTGCGCGACCTCATCCCCGCCGCGCAGCAGGCCACGGGCGAGGTCTACGTCGAGATGCTCAACTACGCCGAGCCGAGCTACACCGGTTTTGTCTTCCCGGTGGACAAGTACTTCCCCGCCTGGGCGCTGGACGAGGCGCACCCGCTGGTGCAGAGCGGGCTGGAGGCGGCGCGTGCAATCGGTCTGCCCGAGCACCCTGCCGGCAAGTGGAACTTCAGCACCAATGGCATCTACTGGGCGGGCAAGGCGGGCATCCCCTCGATCGGCTTCGGGCCGGGAGAGGAGGAGACCGCGCACACCGTCAACGACAGCGTGATTCTTGACGACGTGGTGAAGGCCACCGAGTTCTACACCCTGCTGCCCACGCTGCTCAGGGCCAGGCTCGAGAACGCAGGCGCCGCATGAACCAGCCATCCCCCGCGACAACGGCGCCGCTGGGCGTGGCCGTGGTGGCAATCGGCGGCAACTCGCTGATCGCCGACAGCCGCTTTCCCGACGTCAAGCACCAGTGGGACGCCGTGCGCCAGACCGCAAGCCACATCGCCGCGATGATCGAGGATGGCTGGCAGACGGTGGTAACACATGGCAACGGCCCGCAGGTGGGCTTCATCCTGCGCCGCAACGAGCTTTCGCAGCACGAGGTGCACCCCACGCCGCTCGACCTGATCGTGGCCGACACGCAGGGCGCGATCGGCTTTATGCTCCAGCAGACACTGAACAACGAGTTCCACTCGCGCAAGATTCGCCGCCAGTGCATTACGCTGGTAACGCAGACGCGCGTGAGCGAGAAGGACCCCGCCTTCCAGGCCCCCAGCAAGCCCATCGGCAGCTTTCTGAGCGAGGCCGACGCGCGCAGCTTTGAGGTCGAGGGCTGGCAGGTGATGGAGGATGCCGGCCGCGGCTGGCGGCGCGTGGTCGCCTCGCCCCAGCCGCTGGAGATTGTGGAGATCGGCGCCATCCAGCAGGCGATTGGCATGGGCTGGATTGTGATTGCGGCCGGCGGCGGCGGCATCCCCGTGGTGCGCCACCGCACGGGCGAGCTGCGCTCCGTCTACGCCGTGATCGACAAGGACAAGGCCAGCGCCTTGCTCGCCGGTGACCTCAACGCCGACCTCTTCCTGATCAGTACGGGAGTGGAAAAGGTGGCGCTGCGCTTTGGCAAGCCCGACCAGCTGGACCTGGAGACGATGACGCTGGCCGAGGCGCAGCAGTACATGGTCGAGGGGCACTTTGGCAAGGGGAGCATGCTGCCCAAGATCGAGGCCTGCATCGCCTTCCTGCAGCGCAGCAACAAGCCGAACGCGCGCGCGATCATCACCAACCCGCAGAACCTGGCGCGCGCCCTGAAGGGCGAAACCGGCACAGCCATCGTGCGCGGCTAAGTCAGCGACACAACCACATGCCGGTTGAAGACCGGCTGCGTCAAGGGAGGGTCTCTGGCCTTCGTAGCGGCGAATTGCATTCGCCGGAGAGCCAGCCGAGCGCACGCGAGGCCTGGCGCTTGACCAAGGACTTGGAAGCGCAGGAGCAGGGCGAGCAGCTGATGGCGCCAGGACTCGCTGCGCTCATCCCGGCTGCCCGGCGAATGGAATTCGCCGCTACGAGCGCGAAGACACGTTGCAGTGGCGCGCGACCTGCAGGCCGGTTGCGCGGCCTCTTTCCAAGTAGACCCGCAACTTGCGCTTCTTCTGCTGCACAGTGCGGCGGCAACCGGCAGAAAAGGGCAACACCAAGCGCCCCGCACGACCTTCCGGCGTGCGGGGCGTGCTTTGCCTGTGGCGCAGAACGTTAACCAGCCGCAAATCGGGCGCGAACAAGAGGTTGGCACTGTGCAGCAGGCCGTGCGCGGCGGCTCTCCGCCGTTGACGTCTGGTGGCGGCCGTGGTTATACTGACGAGTGACGGAGCAACATCATCCCGACTTTGCTGCACTGGGCCACCTGCGGCCACACTGCGCCGTCACCCTCTGCGCACCATCGTCCACTTGCGCTGCCGCACCCGGCGCCGCCGCCCCATCCGTCCGAGAAACCCTCGCCATGGAGAATACACTGACCCCGGGAGGCCGGGCTCCAGCCACCGAGAGTGCCGCCGGCGCGATTGCCGCGGCGCGGCCGGGGCTCTTTGCCGGGCGCAGGGGGCGCAAGCTGCGCGAGGCACTGCTGGCCTACCTGCTGCTGCTGCCTGCCTTCGTGATTGTCTTCACCTTCGGCCTCTTCCCCCTGCTCTTTGCCGCCTACCAGTCCACCCTCAAAGGCATCAACAAGATCGTCGGCCGCTACGACGGGCTGGGCAACTACATCACCGCGATCGACTCAATCACCTACCTGATCTGCTTCTGGGGTGCGCTGGGACTGATTGTCTATGCGGTGTGGACGATCCACGACGGCAGCCGGCGCACGCGCGAGGGGCGGCGCAGCTACTGGCGCTGGGCGCTGCCGGGGCTGCTCTATGGGCTGGCGGTGGGGCTCTTGGTGGCCACCGTCTTCCGCTTCCTTGGCCCGTTCCTCGAGATTCCGAGCACGCTGCGCGGGGCGCAGGCCACCAGCGCCAACTTCCGGCTGGCAGCGTGGCAGGAATTTGTGGCCCCCGCCGTGCAGTTGCCCTTTTGGGGCGGCATCGCGCTGGTGGTGCTGGCCACCGTGCTGGTGAACGTGATCAACAACCGCCTGCCAGTCAAGCGCGACGAGAACGAATCCGGCCTCTTTGCCCAGGCAACCGTCTACGTGCTGCTGGCCGCCACGCTGCTCTGGCTGGCGTGGGACGAGGTGCAGCGCGCCGTGGTCGCCGCCACCGAGGCGGGCGAGACGCTGGACCTCGCGCCACAGCTGATCATGATCAGCGCCGGCTTTGCGCTGCTGGGGCTGGCGTGGCTGCTCTGGCGCTCGGCCGAAGAGCGCGGCAACTTGGGCATGGTGCTGCGGCTGGCCGGCGCCGCGGCGCTGATGGTGGGTGCCTGGGTGCTGATTGCCGAGCTGCCGATTGCAATTGGGCGCGGCGACCCGGTATGGTGGGATGGGTTGCTGGCCACCGTCTGGTATTCGATCGGCACGATCCCGGCGCAGCTGCTGGTTGCGCTGCTGCTGGCGGTGCTGCTCTTTCAGCCGATACGGGGCAAGGCGATCTTCCGCGTGCTCTACTTCCTGCCCTACATTGCACCCTTTGTGGGCACGGCGGCGGTCTTCCGCATCCTCTTCTCCAGCCGCGCCTCGGCGCCAATCAACGAGATTCTGGGCTGGATTGGGATTGGGCCGCTGCTCTGGCTGGCCGAGCCGCGCGGGCTGATGCAGATCGTCACCGGCTCGAACGCACTGCCGAGCCTCCTGGCCGGGCCAAGCCTGGCGCTGGTCGTGATCATGTTCTTCGGCGTCTGGACCTTCTTCGGCTTCAATACCGTGATCTTCCTCGCCGGCCTGGGCAGCATCCCCAACGAAACCTACGAGGCGGCCGCAATCGACGGCGCCGGGCGCTGGGCGCAGTTCCGCAGCATTACGCTGCCGCTGCTCTCGCCCACCATCTACTTCCTCACCCTCTACTCGGTCATCGGCACCTTCAAGGCCTTCAACCACATCTATGTGCTGCGCGAGGGCGCCGCGCTGGGCACCACCGACACCGCGTCGGTGGTGATCTTTCAGGCCTTCAAACGCGACCTGCGCTTTGGCTATGCCTCGGCGCTGGCGATTCTGCTGCTGCTGATTATTCTGGTGCTGACGGTGGTCAACAACCGCATCGCGGCGAAGCGGGTCTTCTATGGCTAAGTCCACACTGCCTGCAGCGCGCATGGCGGCGCCCACCGTGCGCTCCACCACGCTTGGCAAGCCGCCGAGCGGCATCAAGCGCGGCCACTGGGCCATCTATATGGTGCTGATCATTGGTGCGCTGGTAGCGGTGATCCCCTTCGTCTACACCGTCAGCGTCTCGCTGATGAACCTGACGGAGGCGACGGGTGGCGCCTGGCTGCCCAAGACGCCCCACTGGGAGAACTTCCCGCGCGCCTGGAACGAGGCCGATTTCTCGCAGTATTTTTGGAACAGTGTGCGCATTGCCGCGATTACGCTGGCGGGCGAGGTGGCCTTCTGTGTGCTGGCGGCCTATGCCTTTGCGCGCATGGAGTTCCCGGGCAAGGGGCTGCTCTTTACGCTGCTGCTGGCGACGCTGATGCTGCCCGAGGCGGTGACGTGGGTGCCGAACTTCATTACTGTTACCTGGATGGGGCGGCTGGGGCCGATCCCCTGGGTGAACAACTGGCCGGCGTTGACAATTCCCTTTATGGCCAGCGCCTTCAGCATCTTTCTGCTGCGCCAGTTCTTCCAGCAGTTGCCCAACGAGTTGTGGGACTCGGCGCAGATCGACGGCGCCGGCCACATGCGCTACCTGGTGCGCATCATGGTGCCGCTCTCGCGGGCGCCAATCATGACGATTGTGCTCTTCGGCTTCATCACCTCGTGGAATGCGCTGGCGTGGCCGATCCTCGTCACCACCACGCCCGAGTGGCGGCCGATCTCCTACGGCCTGCTCAGCTTCCTGGATGAAGCGGGGTCGCAGTTCCACCTGCAGATGGCCGGTTCGGTGATCACCATGGCGCCGGTGATTCTGCTCTACTTCTTCACGCAGAAGACCTTCATCGAGGGCATCGCCAGCACCGGCATCAAGGGCTGAGCCGCCGGTGCGCCGGTGCGCAGCAGGCACGTGTATTCCCGCCATACGCTCTGCCCGCTCGGCGATTCCCGGCTAGCAGGGAGGATGGCGTTGTGTAGTCCGATTTGTCCCAAAGTCCGTACACTGTCTGTCCCAATGTCCGTAGCATAGAGTGGTGTAACCGCTTTACCATGCAGAACGGGAGAAAGAAAGCAATGCGCAAACTGTTTTGGGTGGCAGCACTGTTGATGGCACTGCTGGTGGTGGTGGCCTGCGCCGCACCGGTGGCCCCGGCCGCCGAGGCGCCCGCAGAGGAAGCCGCGGCCGAAGCCCCGGCAGCCGACGCAGCCGCAACCGGCGAGTGCGCGCCCTCCACCGAAGGCGCCTACGCCGGTGTGGACCCCAGCGGCCAGGCGATTACCTGGTGGCACAACCATTCCGGCTCGCGCGAAGAGGCCCTGGCCCCGATCGTGCAGGAGTTCAACGAGAGCAACCCCTGCGGCATCACGCTCGAGGCCCAGAACCAGGGCTCGTACGACGACATCCGCGACAAGGTCAACGCCAGCATTGCCGCCGGCGAAATGCCCGGTTCGGTGCTCGTTGGCTACCAGAACGACCAGGCCTTCTACCAGCTCAACGATACGCTGGTGGACCTGGACACCCTGATCGCCGACCCGAACTTCGGGCTGACGGAAGAGGAGTTCGCCGACTTCTATCCCACCTTTGTGCAGCAGTCCGTGCACCCGCTCTTCGACAGCCAGCGGCTGGGCTTCCCGCCGAACCGCTCGATGGAGATGCTCTACTACAACCAGTCGTGGCTTGAAGAGCTTGGCTTCAGCGGCCCGCCGGCCACGCCCGAAGAGTTCAAGGAGATGGCTTGCGCCGCCTCTGAGGCCAAGGGCGACGGGCGCGGCGGCTACATCCTGCGCGACGACGCTTCGGCGATGGCTTCGTGGACCTTTGCGTATGGCGGCGACATCACCAACGAAGAGGGCACGGGCTACCTGCTCAACGGCCCGGCCACCGTCGAGGCCATGACCTTCCTCAAGGACGTCTACGATTCGGGCTGCGCCTTCTTCTTCACCGAAGGCTTCCCCAACACCGAGTTCGCCAACCGCAACGCCATCTTTGCCCAAGGTTCGAGCAGTGGCCTGACCTTCTACGCCGGTGACATTGCCACCGTCGCCGAAGAGCAGGGCAAGGACCCGGACGCGTGGGGCATCACGGCGGTTCCGCACACCACGGCGGACCCGGTGCAGAACATCTATGGCGGCGACGTGATGATCTCGCGCACGACGCCCGAGCAGGAGCTGGCGGCGTGGATCTTCGTCAAGTGGTTCACCCAGCCCGAGAACCAGGCCAAGTGGGTGCAGGCCAGTGGCTACTTCCCCACCCGCGCGAGCACCAGCGAGTTCATCGGCGACTTCCTGGCCGAGAACACCCAGTTCGCCTCGGCGGTTGAGCTGCTGCCCTTCACGCTGAGCGAGCCGCAGTTCATCTCGTACACCGCCGTGCGCGACGAGATGACGAAGGCCTTCAACGAGATCATGCAGGGCGCGCCGGTTCAGGAGCGCCTGGATGCCCTCAACGAGTTTGCCAACGCCCAGCAAGCGACGATGATGTCGGAACTGGAGTAACGGTTCCGCAGTGAGCTGCACCGCCCGCTGCTGCAAGGCGCGAGTGAGCCGAGAAGAACGGGGGGCGCCGCACTGGCTGCGGCGCCCCCTGTTTTGTGACCAGAAGTACTGCCAAAAAGGACAGCCAAAAAGTACACGGAAACGACGGACACGACGGAAACAACGGAGCAGCAGCAGCAAAAGGCGCTTTTCCCGTTGTTTCCGTTGTTTCCGTGTACTTTACTTTCGCGTAAAATCCTTCGGATAGTCACTTGCCGTCCACTGGATGCAACAGCTTCTCTCTGGAGTCGACGCCAACAAGCAGGCGGCGCCCGCTATTTCGCCGCTTTTCCAAGGCCCTTCCGGCAGCGCTCTATCAACGAGAACCGGCGTATTGAGCGTCGTTGCTGGTGAGCTCCAGAGAGAAATGCGACATGTTGCTGGAAGGCGCCGTTTCACTATCCGAAGGATTTTACGCGAAAGTAAAGGTGTACTTTCTTGCTTTGGCTGTTCCTTGCGCTTTCCTTCAGTTGCCTTTGCGCCCTTGTGTCAGAGTTGTTCGGTAAGCAGTAAGCAGTTGTTGCGCGCTGCGTTCCCAAGTGAAGTGGGCGGCGTGGGCCAGGCCGGCCGTGCGGAGCGTGGCGCGCAGCGGCGCATCGCCGGCCAAACGCAGCAGGCCATCGGCGATCGCGCGCACATCCTGGGCGTTGACGTAGAGGGCACCGGGGCCGCCGGCTTCGGGCAGGCAGGAGTTGTCGCCGGCGAGCACGGGCGTACCGGCTGCCAGCGCCTCGATCACCGGCAGGCCGAAGCCTTCGTAGAGCGAGGGGTAGGCGAAGAAGTCGGCGCCGCGGTAGAGCGCGGGCAGGTCGGCCTCGTCCACAAAGCCGGTGAAGGTGACGGCGTCGGCCAGCCCCAGCTCCTGCACGCGGGCGAAGGTCTGCTCATAGAGCCAGCCCTTGCCGCCGCCGATCACCAGCCGCTGGGGGATGGCGCCCTCGCTCCGGGCGAGCGCAAAGGCCTCGACCAGGCGCAGGTGGTTCTTGCGCGGCTCCAGCCGGCTGACGGTGAGGATGTAGGGCGCGTCGCCCAGAGCGTAGCGGGCGCGCACGCGCGCCTCCTCGCCCGCCTCGGCGCGCGGGTGGAAGCGGGCGTGGTCCACGGCGCCCTGCACCACGCTGATGCGCTCGTCCGGGACCTGCCACTGCTCGCGCAGGTCGCGGGCTGTGTGCGCGCTGTCGGCGATGATATGGTCGGCGCGGCGCACGCTGCGCGGCACAACCACGTTGAGGTAGCGCTGCAGGCCGGGCATTGCGGCCTGGGGGAAGAAGAGGAAGGCAAGGTCGTGCACGGTGAGCACGGTGCGCCGCGCCCAGGTGGGGGGCAGCACAAAATCGGTGGCGTGCAGCAGGTCGGGGCGGGCGCGCAGGAAGAGGTCAACCGGGGGCAGCGGCAGATTGAGCCGGTGCCAGAGGCGCACCATGTTGCGTTCGGAGAGGGGCGTGGAGGCGGCGCGGCGCGGGAGCGTGGCGCGCTCGGCGGCGCTGGTGCGGCCGACAACGAAGAGGCGGATGTCGAGCGCAGGATCGTTCTGTGCCAGGGCGAGCAGCGCGTTGACCTGGCCGCGCACAATCCGCCCGATGCCCGCGCTCTGGCGCACGGCGGGCGTGTAGTCAATCGCGATCAGGGGCATGGCGCGAGCAGGGGCATGGACAGGGTGCGCTCGCCCGCGCTCAGGCCATCTCGTCGGCGGGGTTGGCGGAGTCTGGTGCAGAGGTGCCGAGGCCGCGATAGGTCCACAAACGGTTGGCGGCGAAGTTCCAGAAGAGGACGACGCCGACAGCGACGCAGAGCGCGAAGTTGTAGGAGAGGGCGTGGCCCAGCCGCTCGCTGCCGGCCAGGTTGATCCACGATGGCTCGAGCAGGCGATGCACGACGGTGAAGACGAGCTGGTTGAGCACCAGGCCGACGACGCTGACGCCGAAGAACTGGAGCAGCTGGCGGCGCGGGTCGCGAATCTGGCTCTCTGGGAAGGTCCAGCGGCGATTGAGGAAGAAGTTCTGCACCACGGCGGCGGTGAAGCCGACGGGGTTGGCCATCACCTCGCGCCAGCCCAACAGCTGGACGAGAAGGTTGACGATCAGGAAGTGGGTCAGGAAGCCGAGCGCGCCCACGGTGGCGAACTTGGCGAAGCGCTTGGCTTCCTTGCGGCGGTCGGCCGCCTGCACCTTGGCCTGGAGGGATTGGAACGAGTTCCGCATGGTGGTCACAGAGGGGTCCCCGAATCGCGCGTGCCGCTGGGTTGCGGCAAAAAGCCGACGGCAACTAGCGCCGGCCACAGGGCAAGGGTCACATACATCCCTTGCACAAAGAGATTATCAACCAGGCTGTGCACGGCCAGGTGCACCAGCACGCCAAATGTGCCGACAATCAGCGCCCGCTGGAACCGGGCATCGGCAGCTGTGCCGGAAATGGCGCTCGCGGCGGAAGCGGCGCTGCGCAGCGCGCGTGCAAGCCACAGAATCAGGCTCACCCAGAGCAGGGCAAAGGCGGCGCTTCCCACCAGCCCCACCTCGGCCAGCGTGTTGAGGTAGGCGTTGTGGGCGTGGCCCAGCGCCTCCTCCCAGCGCGCGATGCGAAAATCAGGATACGCCGCGGCGTAGCTGCCGGCGCCCACGCCCAGCCACGGCGCAGCGGCGAACATGCGCTGGGCGGCCACCCAGTGCGCCACGCGCTCGATGACGGCGAAGTTGTCGTCGTTCACCTCTTGATCGAGCACTGCGCCGCCGCCAAAGAAGGTGGGCAGTTCGGCCAGGCGCGCGGCCACGGGTTCGGGCAGCTGCTCCTGCACGCTTGCCGGCGAGAGCATCCCCAGCAGCAAGGCGGCCAGCAGCGTAATGGTTGCGGCGCCGGCAACCAGCGCCGCCCGCCTCCCCTGCAGCACCACCACCGTGGCCAGCGCCGCTGCAGCGCCCAACCAGCCGCCCCGGCTCCAACTGGCGAGCAGGCCGGCACCAATCAGTGCCGCCGCACCGCTCCAGGCAAGCGCCCAGAGCAACTCGCCGCGCGCCGCGAAACGGCTGCGACCTGCGTTCATCCACGCGCCCAGGGCCAGGCTCACCGCCACAGGCAGCACCAGCCCCAAATAGCCGGCAAAGGGGTTGGGCTGGCCAAAGCTGCCCGACGCGCGCATAAAACGCCCGAGAATCAGAAACCAGTCGGGCCCGATGCGGTAGATGAACTGGTAGAGTCCCAGCAGGGATTGCGCTGCTGCTCCTGCCACAATACCGGCCGCCACCCAGCGCACGCGTCCGGCGCTCTGCTGCGCCGAGGCTGTGGCGCCGTTTGCCCAGAGCATAATGGGCAGCAGCGCGAGCACGGCGGCAAACTCGCCCCATTTTACCACTTCGGCCAGCGCCTGGCCGAAATCGAGCGCCCGCAAGCTGGAAAAAAGCAGCAGCAGCACGTAGAGCGTGGCCGCCGCCAACGGTGCGCTGAGGGCAAGGCGCAGCTGGTTGCGGCGCACGCCGTCGACGAACCAGAGCGCAAGCGCGGCGCCCAGCAGCAGGTCGAGCGCCGAGGCGGGGCCGACGTCAACGGCGGCGGCGAAGGGCAGCAGAGCGCCGATGCCAATCCAGATCAGCCACGGCCGGCGCAGGGTGAGCAACGCCGCCGCCGCGCCGCTGGCGAGCAGTGCGGCGCGCGTCAGCGGCAGCCAGGCCAGCAGCAGGGCAAGCGCGCCCAGCGCCGCGGCGGCGAGCAGGCGGCGGCCCCACAACGCGAGCAAGCGGTTGGCATCGAATGCGCTGCGGCTGGCGGAGGCGTGCACGCCGCGAGTGTACCCCAGAGCCCTGCGCCGGGGAAACGACAAACTGCCTTGACGCAAGGGCGCGAAAGACACCAGGGAACGCAAGGAAAAGCAACAGCAGGAAACGCCCCCAACAGTCACGCATCTCTATAGTCGGCTGGCCTTCCTCCGCAGTTTCCGTTTTTTCCGTGTACTTTTTCGCTTTTCCTTGCGTTCTGGTCTTCCCAGGGTTCTGTGTACACCGCGATAAGCAAGATGGTGTAGGATCAAGAGCCTTGGGAGGTAACGAATGAACAGTCGCAGGAAGTACAGCACAGACTTCAAACGCATGCTTGTGGATGC
>WBZP01002898.1_pt1 | contig 19302 bp, 20 predicted proteins | sample 5204301 | NCBI WGS metagenome assembly WBZP01 (sample SAMN12412401, study PRJNA552823) | activated sludge metagenome | isolation source: activated sludge from nitrification reactor of wastewater treatment plant... | place: USA: Pennsylvania | collected 2017 | reverse complement strand
CCGGATGGCCATGCTGTACGTGGTCGAGTTCGAGCGCTCCGCCCCGGCGTGGGAGGAGCGGACGACCGCCACGCCCGGCCCCAAGGCGATGCCGGGGGGGTACGTCGTGCTGTCGGGCAAGCTGACAGCCGCATCCGCCCCGCAGGTGGATGCGCTGAGGCGCGCTGTCGCCAAGAACATCCCCAAGATCCGGCTCGACCTGTCGAAGGTCACCGAATTCGACGACGCCGGTGCGCGGCTCCTCGCCGGTGCCCTCGAGCATGCCCGGCGCGCGCGGCTCGCCCTGGAGATCCTGCAGGTGGACAAGCTCCGGCGCGCGCTCGAAACCGCGGTGCGCCAGGGGCGCGATGGCGGCGAGGGCGCTTGGCTGCTGTCGCTGGAGTTCCTGCAGTGGCACAACGAGCGCTCGGCGTTCGAGGACCGTGCGATCGAGTTCGCCGTCGCCTTCGAACTGTCGCCGCCATCCTGGGAGCCGCCGCCGGTGACCGCGGCGATCGTCGCGCCCGATGCGGCGGCGACCGCCGCCGCGGCGGAGCCGGCACCCGAAGGCGAAGCGATCCGTTTCTCCGGGACGCTGGTCGGCTCGGCGGTGCCGCAACTCGCGAAGCTGGCCGAGCACGCCCGCGGCCGGCCGATCGTGCCGATCGACATGACCGAGGTCGAGCGGATCGACTTCGTCTGTGCCGGGGCACTGCTCAACGCGATCAACGCCGTGGAGATCCAGCGCAAGTCGGTGCAGATCCTCGGCGCCTCGCCGATCATCCGCGCGCTGCTGCTGCTGATCGGCGTGTCGCCGCGGCATTTCGTCAAGAAGGCCGACTAGCCGCCGCGCCCCGCCGGCACGTTCCGTCGCGGCCTTCGCCCCGGCGGGCGGAGGCGACGCAACGGCCGGAAACCGCCGAACCGAACGCAGCCATGGACAGCTTTCACGGCACCACCATCCTCTCGGTCCGCCGCGGCGACGCCGTCGCGCTCGGCGGCGACGGCCAGGTGACCCTCGGCAGCGTCGTCGTCAAGGCGACCGCGCGCAAGGTCCGCCGGCTCTACAACGATCGCGTGCTCGCCGGCTTCGCGGGCGCGACCGCCGACGCTTTCACGCTGTTCGAGCGCTTCGAGGCGAAGCTCGACAAGCACCAGGGGCACCTGGCAAGGGCCGCCGTCGAACTGGCGAAGGATTGGCGTTCCGACCGGATCCTGCGCCGGCTGGAAGCGATGCTGGCGGTGGCCGACCGGGCGACGTCGCTGATCGTCACCGGGACCGGCGACGTGCTCGAGCCCGAGCACGGCATCGTCGCCATCGGTTCCGGCGGCCCCTACGCGCAGGCGGCGGCGCGCGCACTGCTGGCGCACAGCGAACTGCCGGCGGCGAGGATCGTCAAGGAGGCGCTGGTCATCGCCGGCGAGCTGTGCATCTACACCAACCAGAATCACGTCATCGAGACGCTGGACGCACCCACGTGACCGCGCACCTGCCGCCCTTGGAACGACGCTGCGACGTGCTGGTGGCCGGTGCGGGGCTGGTCGGCCTGTCGTTGGCGCCGATGCTCGCGCGCGCCGGTCTCGACGTCGTCGTCGCCGATCGCGTGACGCCGGTGGCGCCCGAGGCCGACCCGGCGAGCTGGGATTCGCGGATCTACGCCATCAGCCCCGGCAGCGCGGCGTACCTGCGCGCGGTGGGCGCGTGGCAGGCGCTGCCCACCGACCGCATCGGCCCGGTCGAAGCGATGCGCGTCGCCGGCGACGACGGCGCCGTTCTCGACTTCTCGGCGTACGCCAGCGGCGTACGCGCGCTGGCATGGATCGTCGAGGAGCGCGCGCTGCGCGCCGCACTGGTGCCGCAGCTGTACGCGGCAGGCGTCAGCTGCGTCGCCACCGGCACGTTCTCCGCCATCGACTGGGCGGCCGACGCGGCGACGCTGCGCCTCGCCGACGGCGGCCGCATCACCGCCGGCCTGATCGTCGGCGCCGACGGGGTCCGCTCGTGGGTCCGCGAGGCGGCGGGCATCGCCGTGCGTGCAAGGCCGTACGGCCAGGCGGGCGTGGTCGCCAATTTCGAGTGCGAGCGACCGCACCACGGGCGTGCCTACCAGTGGTTTCGCGCCGACGGCAGCATCCTCGCCTGGCTGCCGCTGGCCGGTCGCCGGGTGTCGATGGTCTGGTCCTGCGGCGACCTGCTGGCCACCGAGCTGGTGGCACTGGACGGCGACGGGCTGGCCGCGCGCGTCGCCGCGGCGGGCGGGCACGCGCTGGGCGCCTTCCACTGCATCACGCCGGCGGCGGCATTTCCGCTGCAGTACCTGCGCCCGGCCGCCGTCGTCGCCCGCCGCCTGGCGCTGGTCGGCGATGCGGCGCACGGCGTCCATCCGCTGGCCGGCCAGGGCGTCAACCTGGGCTTCGGCGACGCCGAGGTACTGGCATCGGTGCTGCGCGGGCGCGGGCCGGTCGCCGACCCCGGCGCTCCGGTGCTGCTCGAACGCTATGCCCGCCGCCGCTGCGAACCGGTGGCCGCGATGCAGGCGGTGACCGACGGCCTCGCGCGGCTCTTCCGCAGTCCGGCGCCCTGGGTGCGGGCGCTGCGCAACCTCGGCCTGTCGGCCGTCGATTCCCTGCCGCTCGCCAAGCGCGTCCTCGCGCAGTCCGCGCTGCGCTGAGGGGCACCATCACGGCCCGCGCATCGCGGGGGCCTCACCGGAGAACACCATGTCGTCACGCCTTCCCCGTTCCCGCGACTGCATCGGCGCCGCAGTCGTCGCGCTCGCCTTCGCCTGCGCGCCGCTGCCCGTTGCCGCGCAGTCCGCGGGTCCGTCCGCCGCGCGGCCGGCGGCAGCCGATCCGGCCGCGGCAGCGCTGACGAAGGCGCTGCAGCAGAAGTTCCCGGGGGCGGCGATCCGCTCGGTCGCGAAGTCGCCGTACTTCGGCCTCTACGAGGCGCAGATCGACGACCAGCTGGTCTACACCGATGCCAAGGCGACGTACGTGCTGGTCGGGGCCATCTACGACGCCGAGAGCAAGCGCAACCTCACCGAGGAGCGCCAGCGCGAACTCAACCGGATCTCGTTCGCCAGCCTGCCGCTCGAGCTCGCGATGAAGAAGGTGAAGGGCACCGGCGAGCGCAAGCTCGCGGTGTTCTCCGACGCCGACTGCCCGTTCTGCGCCCGGCTCGAGAACGACCTCAAGGGCATCGACAACGTCACGATCTACACCTTCCTCTACCCGATCGACCAGCTGCACCCCGATGCCGCGCGGAAGTCGAAGATGATCTGGTGCGCGCCCGACAAGGTGAAGGCCTGGGACGAGTTCTTCGCCTCGGCGAAGCTGCCCGACAACGCCGGCGACTGCCCGAACCCCATCGCCGCGACCGCGCAGCTCGGCGTCAAGCTGCGGGTGACGGCGACGCCGACGCTGGTGTTCGCCGACGGCTCGGTCGTGCCGGGGGCGCTGCCGGCGCCGCAGCTCGAAGCGCTGATGAAGAAGGCGGAGCTCGACGCGACCAAGGCTGCCGCGAAGAAGTAGCTGCGCCGCGACGGGTGCCGCGGGGCCCGCTACACTGGCGCCGGGCGGCGACCGGCGCCGACTTCAACGAGGGAGAGGACGACGGCATGGCGATCATCGATTTCCTGAAGAAGCAGTTCATCGACATCATCGAGTGGACCGACGACTCGCGCGACACGCTGTCGTACCGGTTTCCCGACGACGACAAGGAGATCAAGAACGGTGCGCAGCTCGTCGTCCGCGAGTCGCAGGCGGTCCAGTTCGTCTACGTCGGCGAGTTCGGCGACACCTTCGGGCCGGGCCGGCACACGCTCACCACCGACAACATCCCGATCCTCACCAACCTCAAGAGCTGGAAGTACGCGCTCGAGAGCCCGTTCAAGGCCGACGTCTACTACGTCGTCACGCGCACCTTCACCGGCAACAAGTGGGGGACGGCGAACCCGGTGATGATGCGGGACCAGGACTTCGGCATCGTCCGGCTGCGCGCCTACGGAACCTACGACTTCCGCATCTCGAACGTGAAGAAGTTCCTGAAGGAGGTTGCCGGCACCGACAACCACTTCCGCCTCGACGAGTTCGCCGACACGATGCGCTCGCGGCTGGTCAGCGTGTTTTCCGACGCGCTCGCCGAGTCGAGGATTCCCGCCCTCGACGTGGCCGCCCGCTACGCCGAGCTCGGCGAGGCGCTGCTGCCGATCATCAACCCGATCATCGCCGACCGGTACGGGCTGACGATGACCGCGTTCGTCGTCGAGAACGTGTCGGTCCCGCCCGAGGTCGAGCAGGCGATCGACAAGCGCTCCAGCATGGCCGCGGTCGGCAACCTCAACGACTACGTCAAGTTCCAGATGGCGCAGGGGATGGAGAAGGGCGGCGCCGGCGCCGGCGGGATGGCGGCGGAGATGGCCGTCGGCATGGCGATGGCGCAGCAGATGATGAACCAGACCGGTGGGCTGATGGCGCAGGGAACGCCCGGCATCCAACCGCCGGCGGCTGCCGCGCCCGCTGCGCCCGCCGCGGCGACGCCCGAGCTGCTGACACCGGCGCAGGCGGCGCAGGCGCTCGGCGTCGGCGAGGCCGACGTGATCGCCAGCATCGAGGCCGGCGACCTCAAGGGCAAGAAGATCGGTTCGCAGTGGCGGATCACGCGCGCCGCGCTCGACCAGTTCCTGCAATCCTGACCTGGCCGGCGGGCGGCGGCCCCGCCGTCGCCGCGCCGCCCCCGTGGCGATGAACGACCCCCAAGAGACCGACGCCCTCGCCCGATTCGCCTGCCCGGCCTGCGGCGGCGAGGCGAACTGGAATCCGGGCAAGCAGAAGCTCGTCTGCCCGTTCTGCGGCACCGAGTCGCCGGCGCAGTTCGCCCCGGGTGGCGGGATCGTCGAGCACGATCTCGTCCGCGCGCTCCGCGGCATCGGCGACGATGCCCGGGGCTGGCAGGTCGCCAGGCGGCAGGTCCGCTGCCAGAGCTGCCGCGCGATCTCGGTGCTCGATCCGAAGCGTCAGGCGCAGGCGTGCGAATTCTGCGGTTCGGCCCAGCTCGTCGCCTACGACGAGGCGAAGGAGGCATTCCGCCCGGAGAGCGTGTTGCCGTTCAAGGTGCCCGAGCCGCAGGCCCGCGACCGGATCCGCGCCTGGTACGGCAAGCTGTGGCTGGCACCCAATGCGCTGGCGAAGAAGGCGCTGACCGACACGGTGCGCGGCGTCTATCTCCCCTACTGGACGTTCGACGCGAAGGTCGACGCCGCCTGGACCGCCGAGGCGGGCCACTACTACACCACCACCGAGACCTACACCGAGAACGGCCAGACGCGGACGCGGCAGGTGCGCAACGTGCGCTGGGAACCGGCGGCCGGCCGGCTGCAGCACGCCTTCGACGACGACCTCGTCTGTGCGTCGGTCGGCGTCCATCCGGGCCTGCTGCGCGGGATCGAGCCGTTTCCGACGGCCGAGCTCAAGACCTACGATCCCGGCTTCGTTGCCGGCTGGGTCGTCGAGCGCTATCAGATCGACCTGGTCGCCGCCGCGCAGCGCGCCCGCGATGCGATGGACGGCAAGGTCCAGGCGCTGTGCGCGCGGCAGGTTCCCGGCGACACGTACCGGAACCTGCAGGTTCGCGCCGACTATTCCGCGCAGACGTTCAAGCACATTCTCGCCCCGGTGTGGCTGCTTTCCTACACCTACGGCAGTCGTGCGTTCCAATGCGTGATGAACGGCGTCACCGGCGCGATCGCGGGCGAGTATCCGAAGAGCCCGTGGAAGGTCGCGCTGCTGGTGCTGGCGATCTTCATCGGCATCGTCGTCGTCATGTCGGTGGCCGGGGGGCGCTGAGAGGTCTTCTCCTGCGACGAATAGTCGCGGCCTGCGGCGGAGGCGGGCGATGTCGATTCGGGTGCCGACCGCCAGGGCGCCCGGCGTCGCCGTCGATCCGGGCGTGCTTCCGTCCGCCGGCGAGCATGCTAAGTTGGTTCGTGCCGTCGGTGAGGCGCCCGGCCGGGCGGATCGGCGCCGGGCGACGCGGCGACGGGTGCCGCGACGATCGACCGGCGAGCGGAGGCGAAGAAACGAGCATGGTGTCGAAGGCGGCAACCCGGGCACAGATCCTCGCGCGATTCGTCGCCGGCCTCGGCATCGCCTTCGACGCGGGGCTGTTCGTGCTGAAGGCCCCGGGAGCCTTCACCGTGGGCACCCACCTGTTCGCGCTGTGGCTGATGGCGACTTGGCTGGTCGTGATCGCGCTGGCGTGGCGCGGCAGCCCGCCGGGGCTCGGTACCGGGGTGGTGCTCTGTGCCGCGCTCGAAGGCGCCGCGTTCTATGCCACGTTCGTGTCGCCACAGGGCCCTACCGCGGCGCTGGTGTTCGCCGCCAAGCCGGTCTGGCAGACCCTGGTCCTGCTGGCCGCGATCGTCGCGACCGGCACCATCCGGTATCATCGGCGCCGCGCTTGAGGGGAGGGACCGGTTGTGGATGTGCATGCGGTGATCGTGACCGGCGTCTCGCGCGGCCTCGGCGAGGCGCTCGGCGCCGCGCTGCTCGCGCGCGGCGCGACGGTGCTCGGGCTCGGCCGGTCGTCGAGCCGGCGATTGGGTGGCGAGCGCTACCGGTTCATCCGCTGCGACCTCACCGACGCGGGCGGCATCGAACGCGCCGCGGCGCCGGCGCTGGCCGAACTCGCCGCGTTGCCGCTGCGCGCGGCGACGCTGATCAACAACGCGGCGGTGGCCACGCCGCTCGGCGTGACCGTGTCCGTCGACGTCGACGCGGCGCAGGCGGCGTTCGCCACCAACGTCATCGCGCCGCTGGCGCTGACCGGGCTGTTCCTCCGCAGCTTTCCCGACGCGATCGAGCGGCGCGTGCTGAACATCTCCTCGGGTGCGGCGCAGTCGGCGATCCCCGGCAGCGCGGTCTACTGCGCGTCGAAGGCGGCGCTGGAGATGCTGACCCGCGTCACCGCGGCCGATCACGCATCGCCGCGTTTTCGCTGCATCGCGCTGCGGCCCGGCATCTTCGAGACCGAGATGCAGTCGCTGCTGCGCAGCCAGGACCCGGCGCTGTTCCCCAGCGCCGGAATGTTCCGCGGCTACAAGGACAGTGGTGCGCTCAAGGACGCCGCGGCGGTCGCCGCGCGGATCGTCGAGCGGCTGGTCGCCGCGCCGGTCGACCACGGGCGGATCTACCACCCGTCGGATCTCTGAGCCGCGCCGATCCGGCTCAGCCGCCGGCGTCGATGCACGACGGCAGCGAAGTCGGGTCGGCGGCGATGGCGTCCGTTCCGGCGCGCTCCAGTTCCTCGCGCGACCCGTAGCCCCAGAGCACGCCGATGGCGCGGATCCCGTGCCGGCGTGCAGCGAGGATGTCGTGCTCGCGGTCGCCGACCATCGCGCAGCCGCCGGGGTCGAGGCGCTCGCTCGCGACGACGTGCGCCACCAGCGCGGCCTTGTCGTCGAGCGTGCCGGAGAGGTCGGCGCCGTAGACGCCGGCGAGGTGCCCGCCGAGGTCGAAGCGCTCGACGATGCGCTCGGCGAATGGCTGCGGCTTCGAGGTGCACAGCAGCAGCCGGCGGCCGCCGCGGCGCAGCGCGACGAGCATCGCCGGGATGCCGGCGTAGACGACGTTCTCCTGCCACCCGGTCGCCGAGTAGCGCTCGCGATAGTGGCCGATGGCGCGCTCGATCAGCACGCCGTCGTCGGTCGCCAGCAGGCGGGAGAACGAGTGCCGCAGCGGCGGGCCGACACAGCCCGTCAAGGTCGACGGGTCCGGTGCGGGCTCGCCCAGCGCGACCAGCGCATGCGTGATCGAACGCGAGATGCCGGCGAAGTTGTCGGTCAGCGTGCCGTCCAGGTCGAGCAGCACGACCTCGCGCGGTCGCCGGCCAGGCGGGGTCATCGTTCGCGCTGGCGGGCGCGCCAGTCGTCGACCAGCAGCGCGCAGCGCACGTGGTCGCGCCACCGGCCCTGGATCTTGAGGTACCGCGGCGAATACCCTTCGCGGCGGAAGCCCGCCCGCTCGGCGAAGGCGAGCGACCGGGCATTGTCCGGCTGCACGTTGACCTCGACCCGATGCAGTTCGAGCGTCCGGAACGCGACGTCTAGCGCGAGGCGCATGCCCTCGGCCATGCAACCGCGACCGGCGTGCGGGACGAACGCGAAGTACCCGAGATAGGCGCTTTGCAGCGCGCCGCGGGTGATGTCGCCGAAGTTGAACGCGCCGGCGAGCGCGCCGTCGTCGTTGCGGCAGACGAGCAGGCCGACGTCCCGGACCGCCGGGATCGGCCGTGGCGGGACGCCGAACCGCGCGGCGTAGGCCAGGAACAGGGCCTCGCTCTCCGGCGCCCGCACCCAGCGCCCGTGCAGGCGGCGGCTGGCGTGCGCCGCGGCGACGAAGGCGGCGGCATCCGCTCGCTGGGGACTTCTGAGGTGAACAACGGATCCGCTGCGCAGCGCGCGCGGCATCGCGGGTCGTTGCGAAGCCATTATTCGATTCTATCAATCCGGCGGCGATGGACGCCTGCTGCGCTGCGGTACACTGCGGGCGCTACCGGCGTGGAGCGATCGGGTCGGGCGATGAGCAAGTGGATCGAGGGCAGGGTGGCGGGAATCCGGTTCTGGACGCCCGAACTCTTCACGCTGCGGGTCGACGCCCCCCAGCTGTCCTTCGTCGCCGGTCAGTTCGCCCGGCTGGCCTTGCCGTCACCGCCCGGGGCCGCCGAGGAGATGGTCGGGCGCCCGTATTCGTTCGCGAACCCGCCCGGCAGCGCCCCACACGAGTTCTACGTCGTCACCGTGCCCGGCGGGCCGTTGTCGCCGCGGCTGGCCACGCTGGACGCCGGGGCGCCGATCTGGCTGCTCCATTCCGCCAACGGGTTCTTCTGCGTTCAGGAGGTGCCGCCGGCGCCGGTGCTCTGGTGCCTTGCGACCGGGACCGGCCTCGGCCCGTTCATGTCGATCCTGCGCACCGCCGACCCCTGGCAGAAGTTCGCCCGCATCGTCCTCGTCCACGGTGTCCGCTACGCCCGCGAACTGGCCTACCGCGACGAACTCGCCGCGATCCGTGCGGCCCATCCGGCAGCGTTCGACCTGGTGTCGCTGGTCAGCCGCGAGACGGCGCCCGCAGCGCTGGCGGGGCGGATCCCGGCGGCGATCGACGACGGGCGGCTGGAGGCCGCGGCAGGCGTCGCGCTGACCGCCGAGAACTCGCAGGTGATGCTCTGCGGCAATCCGGCGATGATCGACGACGCGCAGGCGGTGCTGGCCCGGCGCGGGATGAGGAAGCACCGCCGCCGGGCTCCCGGCCACCTGACCTTCGAAACCTACTGGTGATCCGGGGCCCCTGGAGGCGCTCACGCGCGGCGGCCTCCGTTGGTGCGTCGAGGTTCGCTGCTGCGCGGTGTCGGCCGCCCGCCGCGATTCGCCTGAGCGTCGATCCCCGGCCTGGGCCGGGGCCCCTCGACGCGTGGCTCACGCGCGGCGGCCTCCGTTGGTGCGTCGAGGTTCGCTGCTGCCGTGGTGTCGGCCGCCCGCCGCGATTCGCCTGAGCGTCGATCCCCGGCCTGCGCCGGGGCCCCTCGACGCGTGGCTCACGCGGCGAGATTGCGCGTCACGATCTCGGCGACATCCGGCGAGAGGCCCGGCAACTCGCCGATTCGCACCAGCGCGGCACGCTGCAGCGAGCGGCGCGGTTCGGAATGCCGCTGCCACTGGTTGAATGCGCCGGTCAGCGTCGCCGCGACCATCGGGTTGGTCCGGTCGAGCGCCGCGATCTCGTCGGCGACGAACGCGTAGCCGGCGCCGTCGCCGGCGTGGAACCCGCACCAGTTCCGCAGCGCGAAACTCGCGAGCAGCGCCCGCACCCGGTTCGGATTGCGCGCGTTGTAGCGCGGATGCGCGAGCAGTTCGCGCACGCGTCCCAGCGTATCGACGCGCGTCGACGTCGCCTGCAGCGCGAACCACTTGTCCAGCACCAGCGGCTCGTCGCGCCAGCGCTGCTCGAATCGCCCGAGGAGCGTCGCGCGGACCGGGGACGCCGAGTCGTTGACGGCGGCCAGCGCAGCGATGCTGTCGGTCATGTTGTCGGCGGCGGCGAACTGCCGCTCGGCGAGCGCCAGTCCGACCGGCGCGTCGCCGACGCAAAGGTAGCGCAGGCACACGTTGCGCAGCAGCCGCGGGCCGATCTGCGCCTGCGTCGGTGCGTAGCCGACGGTCGGCTGCAGTGCCTCGAACCGTGCGAGGAACGCGGCCTGTGCCGTGCTGGCGACCTGCCGGATCACGTGCTGGCGGGCGGCGAACAGCGCGTCGGCGTCGATCACCGGGTTGAGGCCGGCGAGGTAGGCGAGGTCCGGCATCGTGACCGCGAGCGCGCGCAGCGCCGGGTCGGAGCCCTCGTCGCCGAGGAGCGTGGCGACCAGCGCGCCCAGTTCCGGCAGCGGCGGCAGCGGCTCGCCGACGGCGAACGCGCGCGCGGCGGAGAGGATCGCGCCGCAGTGGATCCGCTGCGCCGCTTCCCAGCGGTTGAACGGATCGCTGTCGCGCGCCGCGAGGAGCGCGAGTTCCGCCGGCGCGTAGTCGTACTCGATCTTGATCGGTGCCGAGAAGCCCCGGTTCAGCGAGGGTACCGGCGCGACGGCCAGCCCGGTGAAGCGGAACTCCGCCCCTGCCTCGTTCAGCGACAGCACGCGCGTCGTCGCACCGGCGGCCGTCTCGCCCTCGAGGAGGAGCGGCAGGTCGTGGCCGTCCGGCGCCAGCAGGCCGATGGCGAGCGGCACGTGGAAGGGCGCCTTGTGCGGCTGGCCCGGCGTCGGCGGCGTGCGCTGGGCGAGCGTCAGCACGTAGGTGCCGGCAGCGGCGTCGAAGCGACCGGTGGCGCGAACCACCGGCGTGCCGGCCTGCGCATACCAGCGACGGAACCGGGCGAGGTCGACGCCCGACGCATCCTGAAGCGCCTGGACGAAGTCGTCGCAGGTCACCGCCTGGCCGTCGTGCCTCGAGAAGTAGAGGTCGGTGCCGCGCCGGAACGCCTCGGGGCCGAGCAGCGTGTGCAGCATCCGGATGACTTCGGCCCCTTTCTCGTAGACCGTCGTCGTGTAGAAGTTGTTGATCTCGATGTACTCGTCCGGGCGCACCGGGTGCGCCATCGGGCCTGCATCCTCCGGAAACTGGGCGCTGCGCAGGTAGCTCACGGCGGCGATCCGCTCGACCGCCCGCGAGCCGCGGTCGCTGGAGAACTCCTGGTCGCGGAACACGGTCAGGCCCTCCTTGAGCGACAGCTGGAACCAGTCGCGGCAGGTGACGCGGTTGCCGCTCCAGTTGTGGAAGTACTCGTGGCCGACGACCGCCTCGATCGCCTGGAAGTCGTCGTCGGTCGCGGTGTCGCTGCGCGCGAGCACCAGCTTGCTGTTGAAGATGTTGAGGCCCTTGTTCTCCATCGCGCCCATGTTGAAGTCGTCGGCGCAGAAGATCATGAAGGTGTCGAGGTCGTACTCGCGGCCGAAGCGCTCCTCGTCCCAGCGCATCGCCGCCTTGAGCGACGCCATCGCGTGCCGGCAGCGGTCGAGGTTCCTCGGCGTCGACCAGATCTCCAGCGCGACGTCGCGTCCCGACCGGGTCACGAAGCCATCCTCGAGCGCGACCAGGTCGCCAGCCACCAGTGCGAACAGGTAGGAGGGCTTCGGGAACGGGTCGTGCCAGCGGACGAAGTGGCGGCCATCGCCGGCGTCGCCGCTGGCGACCCGGTTGCCATTGGACAGCAGCACCGGGAAGCGCTCGCGGTCGGCGATCAGCGTGACCGTGTAGACGGCCAGCACGTCGGGCCGGTCCGGGAAATAGGTGATCCGGCGGAAGCCCTCGGGCTCGCACTGGGTGCAGAACACGCCCGACGAGAGGTACAGCCCTTCGAGCGCGACATTGGCGGCCGGGTTGACGGTCGTGCGCACCGTCAGGCAGCCGGTGTCGGGGACGCCCGGCAGCGTCAGCGTCTGGGCGGTGCAGGCGTAGCTGTCGCTGCCCAGTTCGACGCCGTCCAGCGCGACGACGAGGCCGCGCTGCTGCTCTCCGTCGAGGACCAGCGGCGCGCTCCGGTCGGCGCCGGGGGCGGGATTGCGGCGGAAGGCGAACGACGCGGTGACCCGCGTCCGCTCGGGTTCGAGCTCGAAGACGAGGTCGATCGCGTCGACGAGAAACGCCGGCGGGCGGTAGTCCTGCCGGCGGATCGCCTGCGGCACCTGCGCCCGCGATGCCGTCGCGCCCACCGTCAGCCCTTCACCTCGATAAGCTCGACATCGAAGACCAGCGTGGCATCGGGTGGTATCACGCCGCCGGCACCGCGCTTGCCGTAGCCCAGGTGTGCCGGGATGACCAGCGTGCGCTTGCCCCCGACCTTCATTCCCGCCACCCCCTCGTCCCAGCCGCGGATCACGCGCCCTGCCCCCAGCACGAAGCTGAAGGGCGTGCCGCGATCGAGCGAGCTGTCGAACCGGGCACCATGGCCGTCGGGGGCGTCCGGCGCATGCAGCCAACCGGTGTAATGGACGACGACGGTCCTGCCGGCCGTTGCCTCGGTGCCGGATCCCAGCTTCACATCGGACTTCACGAGTTCGCTCACCTTCGCTCCTGTGCTGCCGCGGCTCGCCGGGGCTGCGTTCGGACTCTGTCCCCATGCCGGCACGGCGGCGGCGACGACGAGCGCCAGGGCGGTGGCCGCCAGCCGCGCGGCGCGACGCGGATCGGGTCGGTGCGGGGAGAATCGCATTGCGGGTTCCTGTTTGACGCCGTCACGCCGGTGCGGACGGGCCTCGCGCCGGCGAACACCCCATGCATTCCTCCGGCGAAGGCGGATTGTAGCCGACCGCTCCGGCGCTTTTTGCGCGGCGGCCAAGAATGGGCTATAACGCCGGTGACGTCCCGGCGCGGGTGTGCGCGCCGGGCAGCGACCGCCGGAGGCCTTCCGTGCCCGCCGGCACCTCTACGACCGCCTGGCCAATTCTCGGACAATGTTCGGGTTTCTGACGCAATCGACGAAGGACTCGTCCGACCCGCTGCAGTCGCAGAAGAGCGCGGCGGCGTGGTTGCGCCAGCTGCCGGCACTCGACGTCATCGGCCGCCAGCAGCACGTGATGCGGGCGTTCGACGCGATGCGCCAGTCGCACAAGGACGCCGACCTGCATCGCGTCGCCGCGATCGAGTACCTCGACGCCGCCCTCGGCGCCGATCGCCGCCAGCTGCTCAAGCAGTACGTCGAGAACGTCGACGGTGCCGGCCGCCTGGCCGAGCGGATCTGGCAGGCGTCGCACGAGCTCGCGCAGGGTTTCGCCTTCGCCTACCAGTGGTTGCTGGGGCAGGCGCTCGCCCAGTCGCAGAACGTCCGCTGGCGGCCGGTGCTGCCGTTGCTGTTCACGCGGCTGATCCACTACTACGGCACCGACGCGAAACTGCGCGTGTTCCGCTTCGAGCGCTGGATCCCGGCGAAGTGGCGCGAGTTGCACGAGGTGTTCTCCCGCGCGGCGGAGGCGGGCGCCGAGCGCGTGCCTTGCGTACTGTCCGGCGCCGGTCCGAACGCCACCCAGTGGACCACCGAGCAGGAGTACCTGTTCGTCCTGCTCGTCCACCAGCTCAACACCGGCAACCTGTCGCCGGCCGAGCTCGACTGGGCCAGCGCGCAGCTCCGCGCGTGGTGCCGCCGGCTTTCGCTGGACGCAGTACCCCGCTCGCCAGAGGGGTTTTTCGTCGACATCGCGGGCCGTTCCGGCCTTATCCGCCGCACCGGCAACGACTCCGGTTCGATGCTGCGCTACGTCGACACGACGATGCTGGCCGAGCAGCTGGAGCGGGCGGTGAACTCGCTGCGGCAGTCGGAGTCCACCGAGACGCCGGCGCTCGCCACGGTGAACCGCCAGCGGATCACCATCCTGGAGAAGGTGCGCCCGGCCGTCTCGCCGAACCTCAACGCCGAGCTGCGGCGGGACCCGCGGATCCCGGTGTCCGTGGCCGCCCGTGTCCGCGTGGGGCTGTCGCGGATCTGCCGCGACCTCGCGTCGCGCGAGCTCGACGTCGCCGACGCGTCCGGTGCCGAGCACATCGAGGTGTACGCCGTGTCCGACGGGCCGCGCGTCCGGCGCCCCGCGGCGAGCGACCAGGACACGATCGCCGCGTCGATCTCGGCGCTCGGCGACCCGATGTGGCACGTCAAGGACCGCAGCGTCGCCGGCCTGCGGATCGCCGCATCGGGTGGCATCGGGCAGAGCCTCACGCTGGGGACGCTGGTTGCGGTGCGCCAGTCGGACGTCTCCGACTGGGTGCTCGGCGTCGTCCGGCGGCTGAACAAGCTGTCCAACGACGAGGTCGAGGCCGGCGTGTCGATCATCGCCGAGCGCCTGGTCGCGCTGTCGCTGGCCGCGCGGCGCGAGCCGCGCGACGACACCGGGATCATCGTCGACGGCTTCGACATCTCCACCATCGGTTCGCGCTTCGACGGCCTCTACCTGCCGCCGCCGTCGCGACCGGACAAGCCGCTGGCGGTGAAGACGCTGATCGTGCCCACCGCCGAGTACTCCGAAGGCCGGAAGCTCATCCTGACGACCGGACGCTCGGTCTACACGGTGGCGCTGCGGCACGTCGTCGAGCAGCGCGCCGAGTGGACCTGGGCGGCGATCCAGATCGTCGACAAGAACGCGCGCACGCTCTGAGCGCGGCGAGCCCGCGCTCGACAAGGGGTCACCCGAAAGGACACCACTAGTCCTGCGGCCGGAACTTGAGCGTCAGCGTGCGCTGGAACAGCTCCGCGCGCTCCGGGCGCGGCAGCGGCGACGACTTGACGATCGCGCGCTGCACGGCGTCGTCGTAGGCGCGCGCCCCGCTGGACTTTCTCAGCGTGACGTCGATGATCTCGCCGGTGGGCAGCTGCACGACGTCGAAGATCGCCTCGGGATTCCCGGCGAGCTCGGGCGGCAGGTTGACGTTGCCCTTGATCTTGGCCTGGATCCGGCGGATGTAGTCGGCGCGCGCGGCGGCGAGCGCGGAGGCCTCGGCGTCCGCCTTCTCGCGCGCGATCCGCGCGGCGTTCTCGCGTTCGGCCTGCGCCTTCAGCGCCTCGGCCTCGCGCGCCTGCCGTTCGCGCGACTCGGCGAGCCGCTTCTGTTCCTCCTGCTTCTTCTCGGCGTCGCGCTTCGCGGCCTCCTTCTTCGCCGCCTCCTTCCTCGCGGCCTCCTGCCGCTCGCGCTCCTGCTGTTCGCGCTTCTTCCGCTCCGCCTCCTGCTTCGCCTTCAGCGCGATCTCCGCCGCGCGCGGATCCGGACGCTCGACCTTGGGCACCGGCGTTGCCTTCGGCGGCTCGGGCTTCGGCTCGGGCCTGGGTTCCGGCACGGGTTCGGGCTTCGGCTCGGGCCTGGGTTCCGGCACGGGTTCGGGCTTCGGCTCGGGCGGGTGTGTCGCGACCGGCGGCGGCTCCGGGTTCGCCGATCGCGCCGGCGGCGCGTAGAGCTCCGCGGTGACCGCCTCCGGCTGCCGGTTCTGCCACTGCAGCGAGAACACCAGTACGCCGATGAACACCGCGTGGACGGCGATCGCGAGGCCGAGCGCCACCCACTTCCCGGGCACCCGGGCAGGCTTGCGCGGCCGGTCGCTGCTCATCGCGGGTCAGGTCGGGCCGGGACGGGCGAGCAGGCCGACCTTCTTCGCGCCGTTGCGCTGCAACAGGTCGAGGATCGCCAGCACGTCCTCGTAGCGCGACCCCTTGTCGGCGGCGATGACCACCGGTTGCGGCTGCTGCCGCGCCTGCTTGGCCCGTACCCGCTCGACGAGTTGTTCGCGCGAGACGACGACCGCGGCGCCGCCGGCTTCCTGGTCGCGCAGCAGCAGCGAACGGTCGGTCCGCAGCGTCACTTCGAGCGGCAGCGCCGGCGTGGTCAGCCGGGAGCCCACCGACGGCAGTTCGATCTCGCCCGGATTGACGAGCGGCGCGGTGACCATGAAGATCACCAGCAGGACGAGCATCACGTCGATGTACGGAACGACGTTGATCTGGTTGATGGCCTTGCGCGAGCGTCGCATCGTTCATCCCCTGGGGCGGCTCAGCCCTGCCGCTGCAGGATGTTGGAGAACTCCTCGATGAACGTCTCGTAGCGGACGGCGAGGCGATCGACGTCGTGGGTGTAGCGGTTGTACGCGACGACGGCGGGGATCGCGGCGAAGAGGCCGATCGCGGTGGCGACGAGCGCCTCGGCGATCCCCGGCGCGACGCTGGCGAGCGTCGCCTGGCTGACGTTCGCGAGCCCGCGGAAGGCGTTCATGATCCCCCAGACGGTGCCGAAGAGGCCGATGTACGGCGATACCGACCCGACGGTGGCGAGTCCCGAAAGGTGCGCCTCGAGCGCGTCGATCTCCCGCTGGTACGCGGCGCGCATCGCGCGCCTTGCGCTGTCCATCGTCACCGCGGCCACGCTGCCCTGCTTGCGGTGCTTGGCGAACTCGCGGAAGCCCGCGGTGAAGATGTGCTCGAGGCAGCTGCCCACGCGCGACTGGCTCGCGCCCTGGTACAGCACGTTGAGGTCGCCGCCCTTCCAGAACTGCTCCTCGAACGCCATCGTGTCGCGCGCTGCGCGGCCGAGCTGGAACCGCTTGAGGAAGATCTGCCACCACGACCACAGCGACAGGCCGACGAGGAGCAGCATCACCGCCTGGACGACGATCGACGCGTTGGTGACGAGGTGCAGGAACGAGAGGTCGGCGTGGACGTTCAAGCGCGGTTCTCCATGTGCGGCAGCAGTTCGGTCGGGATGCGCACCGGCTTCCAGCTCGCCTGGTCGAGGCAGACGACGGTGACCCGCGCATCGATCAGCGTCTCGGCGCCGCGGCATATCCGCTGGCGGGCGACGAGCCGCGAGCGGCGACCCTCGGCGATGGCGAAGGTCACGTCCAGCCGGTCACCGAGGCGGGCGGGCCTCAGGTAGTCGACCTCGACGCGGCGCACGACGAAGGCGATCCCGTGCCCGCGTTCCAGCGCCGCGACCTCGAATCCGCGCGTCGACAGCCACTCGGAGCGCGCCCGTTCCAGGAAACGCAGGTAGTTGGCGTAGTAGACGACGCCCGCGGCGTCGGTGTCCTCGTAGTAGACACGGACCGGGAAGTGGAACTCGGGCTCGGCGGCGGGCAGGCTCAAGGGAGGGGCCTTCGCGGTGGGCGCTGCGGAATGCACCAGGGGCACTCCCCGTCCGACTCACGTCCCGGGGAAGAGTTCACCGGGGCCGGGCGCCGGCGGCACCAGGCCGAAGTGGCGCCACGACAGCGCGGTGGCGACGCGCCCGCGCGACGTGCGCTGGAGGAAGCCCTGCTGGATCAGGAAGGGCTCGAGCACGTCCTCGATGGTGTCGCGCTCCTCGCCGATCGCCGCCGCCAGGTTGTCGACGCCGACCGGGCCGCCGGCGAACTTGTCGAGCACCGTCTGCAGCAGCTTGCGGTCCATCACGTCGAGGCCGGACTGGTCGACGTCGAGCATCGCCAGCGCGCTGTCGGCGACGGCCCGGGTGATCACTCCGTCGGCGCGCACCTCGGCGAAGTCGCGGACGCGGCGCAGCAGCCGGTTGGCGATCCGCGGCGTGCCGCGGGAACGGCGGGCGATCTCGACCGCGCCGTCGGGGTCGATTCCGATCTTCAGCAGCCCCGCCGACCGGCCGACGATCCGGGCGAGCTCGGCGGCGTTGTAGAACTCGAGCCGGGCGACGATGCCGAAGCGGTCGCGCAGCGGGTTGGTGAGCATTCCCGCGCGCGTCGTCGCCCCGACCAGCGTGAACGGCGGCAGGTCGAGCTTGACGCTGCGCGCCGCCGGGCCCTCGCCGATCATGATGTCGATCTGGAAGTCCTCGAGCGCGGGGTAGAGGATCTCCTCGACCACCGGGGACAGCCGATGGATCTCGTCGATGAACAGGACGTCGTTGGGCTCGAGGTTGGTGAGGAGCGCCGCGAGGTCGCCCGCCCGCTCCAGCACCGGCCCCGACGTCTGCCGCAGGTTGACGCCGAGCTCGTGGGCGATGATGTGCGACAGCGTCGTCTTGCCCAGTCCCGGGGGGCCGAACAGCAGCACGTGGTCGAGCGGCTCCCGCCGCTTCCGCGCCGCCTCGATGAAGATCGACAGCTGGCCGCGGATCTTCTCCTGCCCCACGTACTCGTCGAGCTGCCTGGGCCGCAGCGCGCGCTCGACGACCTCCTCCTGCACGCCGGTGGAGTGGCCGGCGACCAGCCGGGAGACGTCGTCGTTCTGGATGGCCATCAGCGATCCCCGGCCGCGGCGCGCGGGCGGGATGCGCGCGGCGTCGAGAGCGTGAGGTGGAGGTACGTGCGCCGGTATTCGCGCTCGGGGCGGCGCTGCGCGGACGCCGGGTCGCCTTCGCGCTGCACGCTCATGCCTTCGCCAACGCCTTCAGCGCCTGGCGGATGCCGTCGCCGACGGCAAGCCCTTCGGGGAGCGCCTTGACCGCGGCGACGGCCTCGCGCTCGCTGTAGCCGAGCGCCAGCAGCGCGTTGAGGATGTCTGCCGTCGCCGGCGGCGGGCGATTGACACCGGCCGTCGTCGCGAGCTCGACGCCCAGCTTGTCCTTCAGTTCCAGCAGCAGCCGCTCGGCGGTCTTCTTGCCGATGCCGGGAATGCGGGTCAGCCGGCCCGAGTCCTGGATCGTCACCGCCTGCGCGAGTTCGGCGACCGACAGCCCGGACAGCACCGACAGGGCGATCCGCGCGCCGATGCCGCTGATGCGCAGGAGCTGGCGGAAGGCGCGGCGCTCGGGCTCGCTGCCGAAGCCGTAGAGCAGGTGCGCGTCCTCGCGAACGACGAGGTGGGTGAACAGCGCGACGCGCTCGCCGGTCCCGGGCAGGTTGTAGAACGTGCTCATCGGCACGTCGAGCTCGTAGGCCACGCCACCCACGTCGAGCAGGATCTGCGGCGGATTCTTCTCGACGAGGATTCCGGAGAGGCGGCCGATCATGGGGGGACGCAGGCGATGGGGACCGGCGATTATCGCACGCGCCCGGCGGCACCGCCGGCGGCGGCGCAGGTCACCCCGGGAGGGCGGACAGGTGCGCGCGGACCTCGTGCAGGCTGCCCAGCACCAGCGGCTCGATCGCGAGCAGCGACGCGGACGGCGCGAGCAGGTCGGGGACCATCACCGCTGCCATGCCGGCGGCGAGCGCCCCCCGCATCCCCGGCTCCGAGTCCTCGAGCACCATGCACGCGCCGGCGTCGACGGCGAGCCGCGCGGCGGCTTCGAGGAAGATGTCCGGCGCGGGCTTGCCGCGGGCGATCTCGTCGCCGCCCACCAGCGTGGAG
>WBZP01002897.1_pt1 | contig 19303 bp, 22 predicted proteins | sample 5204301 | NCBI WGS metagenome assembly WBZP01 (sample SAMN12412401, study PRJNA552823) | activated sludge metagenome | isolation source: activated sludge from nitrification reactor of wastewater treatment plant... | place: USA: Pennsylvania | collected 2017 | reverse complement strand
GGGTCAGGAAGTCGAACTTGCCTCCGCCCAATGTGCCCCCACCCGGACGATCGACGCGGATCACGTCTGCTCCCAAGTCGGCGAGGATCATGCACGCGTGTGGGCTGGGGCCGATCCCAGCCAGTTCCACGATCTTGGTGCCCGCTAGTGGCCCCTGTCCCTGTCCGAGTTGGTAGGTCATGGCCGGAGTTTCTCAGACGCGTACCTCCCGGCTGGCGGAAGCCCGACTGTGATGTCGGACCACGCTGCGATCCACCGCGCGAGAGCGACTTCTGCCAGCCGTTTGGTACGCCTGTGGAAACCCACCGACCCATCACTCCGCGATTCGGCAGCATCGGGGCATGTCGGCTGCCGAAGCACTGCATGAACTGGGTGGCACAGCCACCCGGCAGCAGTTGCTTGCCGTCATTTCCCGGAGGCAACTGGCGGCGGCGGTCTCGGACGGACAGATCCAGCGGGTAGCCCGTGGGCGCTATGCGTGCCCTGAGGTCGCTGCGGCGCTCCAAGCGGCCCACGCACTAGGAGGCGTACTCAGTCACGAAAGCGCGGCGCTCCACCTTGGCTGGGCGACCAAGTCCGTGCCCGCAGTGCCGCACGTCACCGTTGCCCGCCATCGCCGCGTTTCGACCGTTCAGGCGGTGGTTCACTACGCGAACCTCGAGCCGCACGAGGTCTCCCAGGCCTCCACCTCGCCACAACGCACCCTCCTCGACTGCGCTCGCACCCTGCCGTATGACGCGGCGTTGTGTGTGGCCGACTCCGCTCTGCGCGCTGGCGTGCCCCCAAACACCCTGCGCCGGGTGGCCGTTTTGGCTCAAGGTCCGGCTAGCCCGAGCATCCGCCGGGTCATGGCGGCCGCCAACGGCGATGCCGATAACCCATTCGAATCCACTCTGCGAGCGATCAGTCACAAAGTCGACGGCCTCAAGCTGATTCCTCAGCTCCGTGTGATGGCTATGGGTGTCGAGATGCGGCCAGATCTGGTGGATCGCGATCTGCGGATCATCGTCGAGGCAGATTCGTTCGCCTGGCACGGGGATAGGGCGGCCCTGGCACGAGACGCTCGCCGCTATAACCGACTCGTGGCGGCGGGCTGGATCGTGCTGCGGTTCACGTGGGAGGAGGTGATGTTCGACCCCGGATACGTCTTCGATGTGCTCGTCTCGACTGTGGAACGTGCCCAACGGCTGGCCTAAGTGGGGCGCCGCTTCCGCGGCCAGGCTAGAAGCAGCGCCAATGGAGGACTTCTGCCCGTCGTTAGGTACGCCCTCTTAGGCCAACACCCGGGCCAAAAACTGTCTGGTGCGCTCTTCTTTGGGCTCCCCGAAGATCTGCGACGGCGGGCCGGATTCCAGGATCGAGCCGTCGTGCAGGAAGCACACCTTGGTAGCCACGTCACGAGCGAAAGCCATTTCGTGCGTGGCCAAGATCATCGTGGTCCCGTCGACGGCTAGATCTCGAAGTACGGCGAGCATCTCGCCGACCAACTCCGGATCGAGTGCAGAGGTGACCTCATCGAGAAGAAGGAGCGCCGGTTGGGCGCACAGCGCTCTGGCCAGCGCAACCCGTTGTTGCTGGCCGCCTGACATCCGATCCGGGTGGGCGTCTTCGTATCCAGCCAGGCCGACTTGCTCCAACAGTGTCCGCGCACGGGCCACAGCTTCGTCCTCGGCAACACCATGCACCTTGATCGGGGCCAAAGTCAGATTTCGCAGCACAGTCATGTGCGGAAACAGGTTGTAGGCCTGAAACACCATCCCCATCCGCTTGCGCACTGAGAGCGCGTCGACCCGCGGATCGGTGATCTCCTGACCGTCAAACACGATGCTGCCGTCGTCGATCGGGTCGAGCAGATTGATGCAACGCAGCATCGTCGACTTGCCACTTCCTGATGCGCCGATCAGGCAGACCACGTCGTGGGGCGTCACAGCCAGATCGATGTCGCGCAGGACGACGCGCTCGCCGTAGGACTTGCGTACGTCGGACAACTCCAACAAGTTCATCGCCCACCCCCAGCAAACATCCGCTGCCGCGCGCGCCGACCGAGCCAGTCGGTGAAGCGTGCCAGCGGGATGGTCAACGCGACGAAAAGCACCGCCGTGACCACGTAGGGGGTGAAGTTGAAGTGGAAGTTGCCGTAGTCGCGGGCGGCGAAGAGGCCCTCGAAGACTCCGACCGCGCCGGCCAACGCGGTGTCTTTTTGCAAGGAGACGAAGTCGTTGAGCAGGGGCGGCACGACTCGTCGTACGGCCTGAGGGAGGACGACGTGGCGCATGGTCTGGCCCTCGGAGAGACCGAGCGCTCGGGCCGAGGCGACCTGCGAAGGGTGCACCGATTCGATGCCCGCGCGGAACACCTCGGCGACGTAGGCGCCATAGGAGAGCACCAAGGCGACCGTGGCCCAGAAGAAAAGCGAGATCGGCAGGCCGGTGAGATTGAGCGCCGGCACACCCAGGGCCAGAAGGAAGACCAGCAAGATGGTCGGGATGCCGCGAAAGAGGTCGGTGTAGCCGACCGCGACCAGCCGGAGCGGGAAAAGTGCGGCCGACTTGGTGCCACGCACGATTGCCACGAGGGCACCGACGATCAAGATCAACGGCTCGGCAATCAAGAACATCACCACGTTGAGACCGAAGCCCTTGATGATCGAGGGCCATGCCTGCCGCGCCTCGTCGAGGTTGAAGAACGAGTCCCGCACAACCGGCCACCCCGGCGAGGAGGTGACCAGCCACGCGATCAGCCCGAAGAAGGCGATGGTCGCTGCGCTGGCAAGGAGAACGCGCCGCGTTGCCGCCGTACGACGAAGACGGCGTCGCTCAACTTCGCGAACGCTGGGCGACCAATCGCTCATCTGTCAGAGGTCAGTTGGTGAGGACCGGAACCGAGGTGGTCTCGGGGATCCACTCCTCTTCCAGGCCCTTGAGCGTGCCGTCCTCGGTGAGTTTGGCGATCGCGTCGTTGAGGCACGGGGTCAGCTTGGAGCCCTTCTCGCTGAGCAGCCCGAAGTGCTCGGCGTTGTTGGGGTCCTTGAACTGTCCGACGATCTTGGCCTTGGGGATCTCCACTGCGGTGATGTAGAGCGCGGTCGGCAAGTCCGCAACAATCGCGTCAACCTGGCCGTTGAGTAGCGCCCGCTTGGCCACGTTGGTGTCGTCGAAGACCAGCGGGTCAGCGCTGGGCTTGACCGTCTCGCGAATCGCGGTCAGCGATGTGGTGCCGGTCTGGGCGCCGAGCTTGTAGTTCTTCAGATCGGCCACAGTGGACGCCGAGGCGATCTTGCTGGATTTGAGCGCGATGATCGCCTGCGAAGCGAAGTAGTAGCCGTCGGAGAAACTGACCTTCTGCTCGCGTTCGGGGGTCACAGAGATTTGGTTGATGTCGAAGTCGAAGTTCTTGGCACCGGGGGCGTAGGAGTTGTTGAACGGCACCTTGACCCACTTGACCTGGTCGGCAGTGAAGCCCAACTGCTCAGCCACGGCATAGGCCACGGCGGACTCGAACCCCTTGCCGTTGGCGGGCTTGTTGTCTTGGAACCACGGCGGATACGCCGGCGAGTCGGTGCCGACGGTCAGCTGACCCTTGGTCTTCAACGCCAGATCACTCATGGCGCACGAAACCGCCGGAGCCTTGGAGCCGTCGGCCTTCGGGGCTTCCGACTTCGGCGCACAACCAGTGGCCGCAATGGCGAGAACCGCAGCCGACACGACAAGGGACTTCTGAATTCGCATGGGCGAATCGTACGACGGTGTGGCCACTACCTCCCGCACCGTCCGGATTGTCCACGAAGTACTTCACCTGGATGTTTGGTACTGCACCTGGCAGATCTGCCAGGTGCAGTACCAAAGTCACAAGTGAACTTGTGACTTTGACCCCATCTAAGGCCCTCTTGCAACTAGTTGCACTACCCTCAACCCATGGCCCTGGAGCACGCACTGCTGGTCTCTCTTCGCGAGCGACCCTCCAGCGGCCTCGAACTCGCCCAGCGCTTCGACAAGTCGATCGGGTTTTTCTGGTCGGCGACCCACCAGCAGATCTATCGCGTGCTACGCCGCATGCAAAACGACGGCTGGGTCGAGTCCGACACCAACTCCGACAGCGGCCGGGAGCGGATCATTTACAGCGTCACGCAAACCGGTCAGCAGGTGCTGAGCGACTGGCTCGCCCAGCCCGGCGATCCGGACCAATTTCGTTCCAGCCTCGCTGTTCGAATGCGCGGCGCCTCCTACACCACCGATGCGGGTCGAGTAGCCCTCCGAGCCGACCTCCAACGTCACCGGGCCGACCACCAAGCCCGCCTTGCGCACTATCAATCCCTGGCCGCCCGCGACTACCCCGACCCCGACCAACTCACCGGCCGAGAACTCGACCACTACCTGGTCTTGCGCGGCGGCATCGCCCATGAACAGTTCTGGATCGACTGGCTCACTGAATATTTGGAGACGAGATGAACTACCCACATCTGCTCAGCCCGCTCACCATCGGCGGCCTGACGCTGCGCAACCGGGTCGTCATGGGTTCGATGCACACCGGCCTCGAAGACAAAGCCAAGGATCTGGACAAGCTCACGGCGTACTACGTCGAGCGCGCCAAGGGCGGAGTGGGCCTGATCATCACCGGCGGCTTCTCCCCCAACAAGCGCGGCTGGCTCAAGCCGTTCGCCTCGGAGATGACCAGCAAGTCCCAGGCCGATCGACACCGCAGTCTCACCGACGCGGTCCATGCCGAGCAGGGTGCGATTGCGCTGCAGATCCTGCACGCGGGGCGCTACGGCTACACCCCGTTCTCGGTCTCGGCCAGCGCCAAGAAGTCGCCGATCACGCCCTTCAAACCCACAGCTCTATCCAGCAAGGCAGTCGACAAGACCGTCTCGGACTTCGCCAAGTCCGCCGCCTTAGCCAAGCGGGCGGGCTATGACGCGATCGAGATCATGGGGTCGGAGGGCTACCTGATCAACCAGTTCCTCGCCGAACGCACCAATGACCGCGACGACGAATGGGGCGGTTCGGCCACCCGGCGGATGCGCTTCGCGGTCGAGACCGTACGACGTTCGCGCGATGCAGTGGGACCAGACTTCCCGATCATCTACCGCATGTCCCTCCTCGACCTGGTCGAAGGGGGCCAGACCTGGGACGAAGTCGTCGAGTTGGCCCATTTGATCCAGGACGCCGGAGCCAGCGTGATCAACACCGGCATCGGCTGGCACGAGGCCCGAGTGCCCACCATCATCACCCAGGTGCCGCGCGGTGCCTGGACCTGGACGACCAAACGCCTGCGCGAGGTCGTAGGCATCCCAGTCTGCGCCTCCAACCGGATCAACACCCCGGAGCTGGCCGAGTCGCTCATCGCCGACGGCACTGCGGATCTCATCTCCATGGCGCGCCCCCTCCTGGCCGACGCCGAGTTTGTCGCCAAGGCCGCGGCCGACCGTGCCGACGAGATCAATACCTGCATCGCCTGCAACCAGGCCTGCCTTGACCACGCCTTCGCCAACAAGCGGGCCTCCTGCCTGGTCAACCCGCGGGCCTGCTTCGAGACCGAATTGGTGCTCCTGCCGACCCGCACCAAGCGCTCCATCGCCGTAGTTGGCGCTGGTCCGGCTGGTTTGGCCGCCGCCACGTCGTACGCCGAAACCGGTTGCGCGGTCACCCTCTTTGAGAAGTCCGAGCACCTTGGTGGCCAGTTCCGTTTGGCCCGTCAGATTCCAGGCAAGGAGGAGTTCGCCGAGACCCTCCGCTACTTCAGCCGTCGCCTCGAGGTGCTGGGCGTTGACGTGCGACTGTCGTCGGAGCCCACCGCAACCGATCTTGCGTCATACGACGAGGTTGTCGTCGCCACCGGGGTCGAGCCGCGGATTCCCGAGATCCCGGGGATCGAGCACCCGAGCGTGGTCTCCTATGCGGACCTGCTGAGCGGAGCCGCCACGGCGGGTGACCGGGTGGCTGTCATCGGCGCCGGAGGAATCGGCGTCGACGTGTCGGTCTATCTCACCCACACCGAGGAGTCCGACGCAGAGTGGCTGGCCCACTGGGGGGTCGGCGACCCGGCCGAGCACCGCGCCGGCCTCACCGCACCGGCACCACGTCAGGCAGCCCGCGAGGTCTGGCTGATCCAGCGCAAGACCACACCGATCGGAATCGGCCTCGGCAAGACCTCGGGCTGGGCGCACCGCGCGGTGCTCAAGCAGTCCGGGGTACACCAGATCAGTGGTGCCTCCTATGACCTGATCGACGACGACGGCCTGCATCTGACCACGCCTGAGGGTCCGCTGACACTCAAGGTCGACACGGTGGTCGTGTGCGCCGGACAGGAGTCGGTGCGCGGCTTGTTCGATCAACTCCAGGAAGCTGGGGTCAAGGCTCACCTGATCGGCGGCGCCGATGTAGCCGCCGAACTCGACGCCAAACGGGCGATCCGCCAGGGCACCGAATTGGCCGCTCAGACCTGAACCCGAAGCTGCATATCGACAAATCTTCTTTTTCTGGCGAGCTCGGAACCCTGCGCCCTGGTCGGGCGTTGAACTAGACAACCGACCCCCCAGCGAAGGAGAGCCATGAGCAGACCTGTCGACTCGCGACTCAACAGAAGCGGACTCGGCCAGTTGAGCGAGACCGACCAGTTGCCACCGGGCGGTCAGACCGCCCCGACAGTGACCGACGGTTTGGGCTCGCCGCCGCCCGAGCAGAGTCGGGGCCACGATCACGACACGCCCGATCGACCCGACCACGTTCACGAAGCCCTGAGATTGCCCGAGGAGGGGTCATGAGCGACCTGCTCGACAAAGTCCACTTCAGCGGCGGGTTCTCCGATATGGATCGGCACCTCGTCGCCAATACCCTTGCGCAGGCGCTAGATCGGTTTGCGCACCTCGACCGCACCTGGACCATGGAGTTGAGCGTCAAAGAGCGCGAACTTCCTGGCCAAACGGTCACTTTAGAGGCGTTCATTGCCGGCGTACCTCGCCTGGTGGCGACCTCGCGCCTGGCCGATCTGAAGGCCGCACTCAATGACGTGGGCAACGACCTGCGTCGCCAACTCAACAAGATGCGCGAACTGCAAGCTCCGCAGACCAATCGCGCCAAGCGCGACACCATCCGCGGCGGCGGCAACTAGCGCTAGGCGCTGACAAACTCCCGCACCACCGCGTTGAACGCGGTCGGTTGGTTGATCTGGGCGAGGTGGCGACTACCGCTGATGATCGAAGTCATCGACGACGGGATCGCCGCCATCGCCTGGATCACCGCTGGCGGACTCACCGGATCGTCGTCGGCGCCGACCACCAGTGTCGGCACGGCGATGTCCTTTAACCGATCACGCACGTCGAAAGCGGCTAGCGCCTCGCAGCACGCGGCGTACGAAGACTCGTCGGTCGCGACCAAGTCGTCCAGCACCGACTGAGCCCGACCACTTGAGCGCACGGCGTCAGTGAACCAACGTTCGCCTGTGCCTTCGCGCAGCACCCCGACCCCCTGATCGCGCACCAACTGAGCCCGCTCATGCCAGGCCGCCGGATCACCGAAGGCCGGAGCAGTGCAAGCCAGCACCACGCGGCGAATGCGGTTCGAGTGGTGGAGGGCCAACTCTTGGCCGACCGCACCCCCGAGCGAGATCCCGACATAGTCGAACTGCTCCAGGCCGAAATGATCGGCGACTGCGATGACATCGGCGGCGAGGTCTGCGACGCGGACCCCCGGCTCCGCCGCAGGAGAGGCCCCATGACCGCGGTGGTCGAGGGCGATCACACAGTGGTCGAGCGACAGGTCGGCCACGAGTTCATCCCACTGCCGATAGGTGGAGCCCAACGAGCCACCCAAGATGACCGTCGGGGCGTTCGTCGGCCCAGTGACAACGAAGTTCAACATGTGGCAAAGCTAGCGGTGCCCGGCGCTAACTGACTGGTCTCCGGCGCGCCCGGAGCCACACCAGGCCGGTGACCGCCAGACCCAGGCCGATCAGGCCCAGGCCCCATCGCGCAGGTACGAGCGACTCGGTCGGAGCCGCCTCGGCGGGCAACGTCACCGGCGGGGTGCCTTTGGGGAGGTTGGTGGCATCGGGGATCGAGTCGGGAAGCTTCGGTGCCGACAGGTTGCTGCACAGATTGGCGCGGTAGCCCTGGTCGAGGTACCAAATCCGTCGCTCGCCCACCTGCGTCTCCAATCCACAGGCAGCACTGTCGGCAGCAGAGGCCATCTCGATCCGCTCGGCGACTCGCTGGCCTTTGAAGACGCGATAGACCTGCACCTCGTAGACGATCTGCTGCTGATCCTTCGAACTGACCGACAGCACTTCGCCGTCGATCACGGTGGCGGCGTCGGCGTACACCTGCTCGGGGGTGCGCTGCGCGCATGAGCAAGCCGAACACGGCGCTTGGGCGAGAGTGAGCACGCCGCAGGCCAGCAAGAGCGACACCAATATCCGACTCACGCCGGTTGGACGTCCAGGGCGGAGCCGAGGTTCCACGATGGGCCGTGGTCTCGACAAGCAACAACACCTCCGCTGGTTGAGCAGCCCGCGAAGCGGGCGTGACGAAACCAACACCACCCCAAGGGCCGTGGTTTCGACAAGCTCAACCGACGGCGACCGGCCCTGGTTTCGACACGCTCAACCGACGGCATGGGTTTCGACACGCTCAACCGACGGTGACCGCCGTGGTCTCGACAAGCAACAACACCTCCGCTGGTTGAGCAGCCCGCGAAGCGGGCGTGACGAAACCAACACCACCCCAAGGGCCGTGGTTTCGACGGGCTCAACCACCGGTGACCGGCCGTGGTTTCGACACGCTCAACCGACGGCATGGGTTTCGACGGGCTCAACCGACGGTGACCGGCCGTGGTTTCGACAAGCTCAACCGACGGCATGGGTATCGACACGCTCAACCGACGGCATGCGTATCGACACGCTCAACCGACGGTGACCGGCCGTGGTTTCGACACGCTCAACCGACGGCATGGGTTTCGACGGGCTCAACCGGCGGCATGGGTTTCGACCGGCGGGACCGACCGTCTCACAGCAACGCCTCGATCACCTGTGCTACGCCGTCGTCGTCGTTGCTGGCGGTCAGCCGCTCGACCACCTCCAGCACACTGGGGTCGGCGTTGGCGACTGCGACTCCAGTGCCAGCCCAGGTGAGCATGGGCAGGTCGTTGGGCATATCGCCACAGGCGATCACTTGCTCGCGCCGCACGCCGAGCCGCTCACACAACCGAGCCAACGCGCCGCCCTTGGTCACTCCGGGAGCGCTGATTTCGATCAAGAAGTCGACTGACCAGGTCGGGGTGGCGAGGTCGCCCACTGCCTCAACCACGGCTGCACGGAACGGCTCCGGCTCGAGGTCGTCGTGGCGGACCATCAACTTGAGCGCTGGTTCGGTCCAGATCTCACTCAGAGGCCCCATCGGCGACCCGACGGGCACCTCCTCCGGCTCTTGAAAGCCGGGTTCGAGCGCGATTCCCGACACCGACTCCAACGCAAAATGACTCCCCGGCACTTGCTCGCGGATCCGGTCGACCAAGACCAACCCTGGCTCACGCTTGATGCCGGAGATATCGACCACTTGACGCGCTGGTACGTCGTAGACCGCCGCTCCATTGGAGACGATCGCCAGGCCGTGGGCGCCGACGTGGTCCCACAAAGCGGTCATCCACCGCAGCGGTCGGGCGGTCACAAACACGACATGCAATCCAGCCGCATCCGCCGCGCGCAGTGCGCGTGCGGTTCGCGCCGACAGGGTTCCGTCAGAGCGCAGCAGAGTGCCGTCTAGATCAGTTGCGACCAGTCGGATGCCCACGCTCGAAGGCTAGCCGCGCAGCGGTCGGGCGAGCACCAGATTGCCCTCGTCATCGCTGCCGCGCAGGTCGGTGAAGCCACACTTGGCCAAGACCCGCATGGAGGCGGTGTTGGTTGGCTCGGTGCGGGCTCGCACCCGGACCTCTGCCACTTCGCACGCAGCCACCAACGCGCGCACTACCTCAGTGGCCACCCCGTGGCCGCGAGCATATTCGACGAGTCCGTAGCCGATTTCGGCCTCGGCCACCTCGTCGGCTCCTGCAACCGGAGGGCCGAAGAAGCCCACCGAACCGATCACCATCGAGTCGACTCTGCGCACGATGTGGCGCGGCCCCCACAGTGAGAGTGACTTGACCATGGAGAAGGCGTCCAGGTCGTCTGGTCTCGGATAGTCCGGGTGCCAGGTTGGTTGGCGCTCACCTCGGGCTGCGGCGCGAGCCTCATCGACGCCGACAAGCGCAAGATCGAACCGGTTGCTGCGCAACACCTCCGGCAGCGTCGGGCTCAACCAAACCACCGGCGCAGTTCGATGGCCACGCCGTCGTCGTACACCGAATCGGTCACGGCATCGGCGGCCTGCTTGACCTCGTCGATCGCCTGCCCCATGGCGACGCCGCGCCCAGCCCAAGCCAGCATTTCTTGGTCGTTGCGCCCGTCGCCGATCGCCAGGGCGTCGGCTGGGTCGATGCCAAGGTGGTCAGCGACGTACTGCAGGCCGTAGGCCTTCGACACGCCCACTGGTTGCAGATCCATCCACGCAGTCCAGCCAACGATGTAGTCGGTACCGTGCAAACCGAGGTTCTCAGCAAGGGTGATGAAATCCTCCGCCGTGGCTGACGGGTCCCGAATGATCACGCGGCTCACCGGTTCGGACACCATGTGGTGCACGTCGGCTTGAATCATCTCGCCGTTGAGTTCGCCAGGTGGAAAGGGCCGGTTGATCCGGTAGCCGATCCCGCGCTCCTCCACCGCGACCAGTGCTTCGGGGTGGTGCCGCAGCACCTCGTGTACGGCGGCGCTGGCGTCGAAGGTGACCTCGTGCACGATCTCCTGAGGCGGATAACGAAACACCACGGCCCCGTTGGAGGCCACGATCCAAAGCCGGTCTTGAACTGCCTCAGGCAGACCGAGCAGGTCTGCAATCGGTTCCATGCCGTGTGGAGAACGACCCGAGGAAAGCACCACGTGGGCTCCGGCAGACACCGCCGCGTGGACCGCCGACCGCACCGCAGGTGTGATCTTCTCGTAGTTCTCGATATCCCCATCGACCCAGGCCAACAGCGTGCCGTCGATATCGAGAGCGACGAGTTTGGGCTGCCAGGCGCTCACCGCTTGATCGGTTCCAATCGCTCGCGGCCCTGCAGGTAGGGGCGCAGTGCCACCGGCACTGTGACCGACCCGTCAGCATTCTGGTGGGTCTCCAAGATCGCCACGATGGTGCGAGTCATCGCGCACAGGGTGCCGTTGAGCGTCGCCAACGGCCGGGTGCCGTCGGCGAATCGGCCGCGGATGTCGAGGCGACGAGCCTGGAAGTCGGTGCAGTTGGAGGTGGAGGTCAACTCGCGGTACTTGCCCTGTGTTGGGATCCACGCCTCGCAGTCGTACTTGCGTTCGGCACTCAACCCCAGGTCACCGGCAGCGACGTCGATCACGCGGTAGGCGAGTTCGAGTTTGTTCAAGAATTCCTTCTCCCACGCCAGCAGTCGCCTGTGCTCCTCGAACGACTCCTCCACGGTCGTGTAGGAGAACATCTCGACCTTGTCGAACCAGTGCACCCGGATGATCCCCTTGGTGTCCTTGCCGTGGCTGCCTGCCTCTTTGCGATAGCAGGGGCTGATCGCGGCGTAGCGCAGCGGTAGGGATTCGGCGTCGAGGATCTCGTCGGAGTGGTACGCCGCCAAAGGCACCTCGCTGGTGCCGACCAAATACATGTCTTGGCCTTCGATCCGATAAACATCGTCAGCGGCCTGGCCCAAGAAGCCAGTGCCATCCATGGCCCGTGGTTTGACCAGGGCGGGCGGAATGACGGTGGTGAATCCAGCAGCGCGGGCCTGGTCCATCGCCATGGCGATCAGAGCCAACTCCAAGTCAGCGCCCTGACCGGTGAGGTAGTAGAAGCGCGACCCGCTCACCTTGGCGCCGCGGTCGAGGTCGATGGCGCCCAGGATCCGGCCCAACTCGATGTGGTCGCGGGGTTCGAAGTCGAACTCGCGTGGTGTGCCCACGGTTTCGAGCACGACGAAATCGTCTTCACCACCTGCTGGCGCCGCGTCATTGGCGAGGTTGGGGATGCTCATGATCGAGGCCTGCCAGGCCGCTTCGGCTTCTGCTTGCGCGGCCTCGGCTGCCTTCACTTCGGCGGCCAGCGACTTGGTCCGCTCTAGCAGGGCGGTCTTCTCGTCCCCCTGAGCCTTCGGAATCTGCTTGCCGAGATTCTTCTGCTCGGCCCGGAGTGCTTCGAACGCCGCGATCGCCGTACGACGGTCAGCATCGGCCGCCAGCGCCACGTCAACCACGTCGGAGGAGAGCCCACGCTTAGCCTGAGCGGCTCTGACTCGGTCGGGTTCGGCACGCAGCACTCTTGGGTCGATCATGCTGACAAGGTTATGGGACGCCTCACTGGCCGCGCACCGCAGTTAGCGCCGCCGATCAGGCCCGTGATCAGGCCCCGTGATCAGACTCAGTCGAGCGGCGGCAACAGGAACGGCATCTCGACAGCGGCTTCGGGCACCACATCGGTGAACTTCTTGCCGTAGTTCTGCCACTTCTCGCCGTCAAGTTTGAGCATCTGCAAATCGGTGCCCTTGACGCAGGCGGCCCACGAACTGTTGTCGGCATCGGTGAACCCACCCACCAGATCACAGTCAGTCTTCGGCAGCCCGGCCAAGTTGCCCGTGTTGGAGACCAAGACGCTGCCACCACCGCGCTGGATCGGCACCTTGTCAGTCACCGAATAGCCAGGCGGGTCGGTGACGAAGGCGTTGGCTTTCTCGACGTAGGGCATGGCGGTGTCGGCAGTGAACCCACCTAGATAGAGCCACTGCGGCTTCAACTTGATCCGGCCGACTTTGGTCGCCTCGCCCGTGGATTGATCGACCTGCCAAACCTCTCGGCCGGACACCACCGTCAGTTTGGGCTGATCGGGAACGAACGCGACGTAGTCGGGCGTCACGTCACCTAGGTCGAGGGTTTTGACGCTGCCATCGGCCAACGAATACATCCGCACCTGATGAGCCGCCCGGTCCGCCCGCGGCGGTCGGGTGTCGCGCAGGGCAAACTCGTGTCGTGAGTCAACGAGCAGTGCCTTGACTGGGCCCGAGGCGGCCGCGGCCAAGGTCGCTGGCACCTCGACGCGCTGCATCTTGCCGGTCTCGGGGGTGATCGTCAGATAGAGCCCAGCGATCGACTCGCCGTCGGCGCTGCCGTCAGAGGTGTCAAACCGCAACACCCACTGTCGGCCCTTGCCGCCACCTTCGTCAGCACTGTCGCCGGGAGCGACCTCCCCGCACCCGGCTAGCAGCGCCAGTGCAGCCACTGCGGGCACGAGTCGCTTCCAGATCGCCATAGATCCAGACTAAACACCCACTCCCAGCATCGACGTACGACGATCCACAGGGCCGCCTGTGAATCCGATTCAGTTCCCGGCAGGCATAATCCGGTGAGTGACTGGCTCAAACCGTCGATGGTGGCTCCTCGGGATCCCAGCCCTTCTGCTCTTCGGGGCGATCTGGGTGGCGGTGGCCCGTCAGTGGCAACCGCTCTTCGACCTCGACGTCGCGGTGGGTGGGCCGCTGTTGCAGTTCACCGCCGACCACCCGTGGCTGTTTGAAATCGCCAAAGTGGTGCAGTTCCTCTTCGACACCCCGATGATGACGCTCTACACGGTCATCACAGCAATCGCGCTGGTCGCCCGCAACCACCGCCGTTTGGCGATCTGGACGGTCGTGGTGATGGTGCTCACCGGTCTGGTGATCAACCCGGCAGTCAAGGCCATCGTGGCGCGCAAGCGGCCGGTCTGGGACCACCCTCTCGAAGTGCTGACCAGCCTGAGTTTTCCCTCCGGGCATTCGTCGGGGATTGCCGCCGCGGCCTTCGTCGCGGTGGTGCTTTCGTCGATGCTGCTGCGCCGAGCCGGGCTGCGACGGCTCGTGCTGCTGGTTGCGCTGCTGCTGGTGCTGATCGTCGGGCTCGACCGGATTCTGCTCGGTGTGCACAACCTGTCTGACGTGGTCGCCGGGTGGCTCTTGGGATTCGGCGTCGCGGCAGTGACGCGGGCGGCGTTTGACCCCCATGAGAAGTCGCTGGCGCACAAGACCGAGCCGGTCGCTGAGGTCTATGGCAAGAAGAAGCACCTCGCCGTCGTACTCAATCCGATCAAGGTCGATGACGTCGGAGCGTTCAAGAATCTGGTCGAAGAACTCGCCCACGCCGCAGGTTGGCAGCGCGTGGACTGGTACACCACCACCGTCGAAGATCCAGGGCATTCGATGGCTCACAACGCCGCCGTCAGCGGCGCCGAACTGGTGATCGCCTGCGGGGGTGACGGCACCGTGCGCACGGTGTGCGAGGAACTGGCTGGCACGGGGATCCCGGTCGGCGTGGTACCGGCCGGAACCGGCAACCTGCTGGCCCGCAACCTGAACCTGCCGCTCTATCTCCGCGCGGCTGTCGACGTGGCCCTCAACGGTCAAGACCGCGCGATCGACATGGTCCGGGTCACGGGCGTTGAGATGGATGAAGCCACCTTCATGGTCATGGCTGGCATGGGTTTTGACGCCGCGATCATGGAAGGCGTCAACGACCAGATCAAAGCCAAGATCGGCTGGGTGGCCTATGTGGTCTCCGCGCTGAAGTCACTGATGTTCCCCGCCGTGCGGATCGAGGTGTCGGTCGACGGCGGCGAGCCGACTCAACACCGCGCCCGAACCCTGGTGATCGGCAATGTCGGCTACCTCCAGGCGGGGATGCCGTTGATCCCCGACGCCGCGATCGACGACGGCCAACTCGATGTCGTACTGCTCTATCCGCGCCGCTTCCTGTCGTGGCTCCCCTTGGCGGCTCGGGTGCTGACCAAAAACAAGCGCACCGACGAGACGATCACCCGCATGCGCGGGCGGACAGTCACGGTCAGGGCCCACAGCGACACCCCTCGTCAGCTAGACGGCGACCTGATCTCCAGTGGCCGCGAACTGCATGCCGAGTGCATCCAGGGCCGCCTCCTGGTCAGAGTGCCCCCGCGCTAGTCAGCGATCGGTGGGCTCCAACTGAAAGATCGGGATCACTCGCGGGTGGGCGCGCTCGACGTAGTGGCGGTAGTTGGGCCACACCTTGGTCATCTCGGCCAGTTTGGCTTCGCGCTCAGCTCCAGCTAGTTCTCGCGGCGTCACCGTCGAACTGCGGCCCTTGATCTCGATGGAGGCAGACTCTGCGGCCCTGAGGTTGCCGACCCAGGCGGGCGGCTTCTCCTGACCCCAGTTCGAACCTGCCACCAGGGGGCCGGCTGGATGGGGCGCATAGAGCAACGGCGTACGCCGAATCAAGCCGCTCTTGCGACCAGCCACACTCAACGTCAATTCCGGCAGTCCGGCTACCGACAGCAGCGTCAACCGGCCGCGACTGACCTTCTGGATCAGCAGGTCGAGGCCGACGATGTATTTGGCGAACTTCGGCAGCCACGGCTGTCGGCCGAGCACAACGGCCACCGGCTTGATCGGGTTCATGGGCGCAGAGCCAATCACGACTCTGCGGAGTCCGTCAGCCCCGACGCGCAGCCAGCTCGATCTCGCGAGCGCGTCGTTGCGACGGCGCGCTCACCCAGCGCAGCGCTGTCGTAGCGGTTCGACCAGCCACCTTCGAGACCGCAGGCGACACCTTGGACAGACGGAGTTGCTCACGCTGCCAGTCAGTGAGCAGACCGATGGCAGCCGTCCACAAGATCTGATAGCCGGGCCTCGCCACGGGGGTCAGCGGCGGCCGTAGGCGCACATGGGAGATCGCCGCGACCGCCTCAGGGGTGCCGCGGAGTTCGGGCTGAAACCGCTGCAACTCCGCCTGCAATTCGGCGTACGACGACGGCGGGTCCATCACGCCCAACATCCGAGCGATCACGCCGGTCTGGGCGACATAGTCATCGATCTCGGAGTCACTCAGCGGCCGACGCCCGAACACTTGGTGGGCCGCCAAGAACGAGTCGATCTCGGCGATATGCACCCACGCCAGCAAGTGCGGATCGCTGGCGGAATACGGCGTGCCGTCAGGCAGCACTCCGTTGACGTGGTCGTGAATCCGCCGAACCGTGGCCACGGTGGCCTCAACGTCTTCCTTCGCCCCAAAGGTCGTGGTCGCAATGAAGGTGCTGGTTCGCGCCAAGCGGCCCCACATGTCGCCTCGGAACCCCGAGTGCTCGTGGACGGCGCGCATCGGCGCTGGATGCAGCGACTGGACCATGAGGGCCCGCAGCCCACCGATATACATCGACACATCGGAGTGGACCCGCGAGATCGGCGCCGATCGCTCAAACAGGCGCGGACCTGGGTTGCCGTGGATGCGCTGTTGCACGGCGACTCCGTCGGGGCCCGCCACGAGCCGGAACAGCCCGTCGCTGAGTCGCGCTTGCAGGCCCATCGCTAGCCGTCGTACGCCGCTTGCAGGCCGGCGATATCGAGTTTCTGCATCTGCAACATCGCCTCTCGCACCCGATTGGCCTTGACCGGGTCGGGGTCGGACATGAGCCGCATCAACGCCGTCGGCACGATCTGCCACGACAACCCGAAGGCGTCGACGAGCCAGCCACACATCGTCAGCGAGCCACCGCCTTCGGTCAGGCCCGCGCTGAGCCGGTCGATCTCTTCTTGGGTCTCCACCGAGACGGCCAGGGAGAAGGCGTCGGTGAGTTTGTGCATCGGCCCGGCGTTCATCAACGTGATCGGCTGGCCGTGAATCGCGATTTCGGCGATGAATAGCGAACCGTCGGGGTGGCGGTTCAGGCTGCGCACCTCGGTGTCGTCAAACACCTGGCAATAGCGATCGACTGCGGCCTCGGCATTGTCGTCGAACCACAAGAATGGGGTGACGCTCAAGATCATGGCTTGCCTCTCGTGAGTGGACCGGGGTCAGCGGACCCGGATCAGCGACCATTGCGCAGGCGAGCCAGCCACGCCGTCGCGTCATGGAACTCTTCATCGCTGGCACCGTGTTTGACCTGCGGCGCCTGGCCGTCGACACGCGGATAAGACCCCAAGAAGCGTACGTCGGCACAGGAGCGCTTCAACCCCATCAAGGCCTCCCCCACTCGGGCGTCCTCGATGTGACCCTCACAGTCGATCGAGAAGCAGTATTTGCCGAGGCCAACCCCGGTCGGTCGCGACTCGATCCGGCTCAGGTTGACCCCGCGCAGGTTGAACTCCTCCAACAACTCCAGCAGGGCCCCGGCGTGGTCATCGCGGATATAGACCACGAGTGTCGTCTTGTCGGCCCCAGTCGGCGGCACTGACATCCCAGCGCGCCCGACCAGGACGAATCGAGTCTGGGCGTCGGGGTTGTCGCCAATCCCTTCGGCCACGGTGGTCAGCCCGTAGGCGGTGGCCGCCAGCGGCGCGCAGATGGCGGCATCCCATTCGGTGTGTCCCGAAGCCAACGCCTCAGCGGCTGCAGCCGTGCTCGCAGCCGGAACCACCATTGCTCCCGGTAGGTGCTGGCTGACCCAGCCACGGGTCTGGGCGGCAGCGTGGGGGTGGGTGCCGATCACCTTGATCGATTCCGCCCCTAGGTCTTGCCGCGCGACGAGGCTAAAGGTCACCGGCACCGTCATCTCGCGGGTGATCAGCAACGGGTCACCGCTGGCCAACTCGTCGAGCGTGACGCTGACCGAGCCTTCCACCGAGTTCTCGATTGGTACGACGGCGCCGTCAACGCGACCGGCTCTGACCTCGTCGAGGGCGATCGAAACCGTCGTACACGGGTGGAGTTCGGCGCCGTCGGCTTCTGGCAGCGAGCGCAGGGCCTGCTCGGTGAAGGTCCCGGCAGGACCCAGATAGGCATAGCGGCGAGGAGCTAGGGCGGGCACCCGCTCAGAGTAGTGGCCGCTAGGTTTGAACCATGCCGTCTTGCCTGTGCGTGGTCTTTGCCTGCGCGGAGTCATGCCCCCGGGAGGCCTGATGGACTGGGGTGTGCTCGCGCTGACCTTCGGCGCCATCTTCGTCGTCGAACTGCCCGACAAGACCTTCATCGCCGCGCTGGTGCTCAGCACGCGCTACCGGCCCTGGGCGGTCTGGGTGGGGGTTGGGCTCGCCTTCTTGGTGCAGACACTGATCGCGGTGGCTGCCGGGAAGGTGGCGACCTTCCTGCCCAACACGCTCGTTCATGCCGTTGCCATGGTGATCTTCTTTATCGGTGCCGTGTTGCTGTTTCGGGCCGCCCCGGGTGCCGATGCCGCCGAGCACGAGCAGGAGGAGGAGTACGCCGCCAAGGCAAAGCCGGTAGCCACCCCGTTCCGAGCAATCGTGGCCAGCTTTTTGGTGCTTTTCGCCGCAGAGTGGGGTGACCTATCGCAGTTGCTCACGATCAGCCTGGTCGCGAAGTACCACGACCCGGTCGCGGTCTTCATCGGAGCGTGGGGTGCCTTGCTCACCGTCTCCGGGTTGGCCGTGCTGCTCGGCCGCTGGCTGCTCAACCATGTGCGTCTGAGCGTGATCCACTATGTGGGCGCCGCAGTCTGTCTGCTGCTTGGCCTGCTCACCGCGTGGGAATTGTTGTCCTAATCCGCCCCTAAACTCGCCCCCATGCCTATGGGAACCAGCAGTGAAGTCGGCCGCCTGCGCACCGTGATGTTGCACCGGCCTGGCCCGGAACTGCAGCGGCTTACCCCGCGCAACAACGACAAGCTTCTCTTCGACGGGATCCCGTGGGTCAGCCGGGCCCAGGACGAGCACGATGCGTTTGCTCAGGTGCTGCGCGACCGCGATGTCGAAGTGCTCTATCTGACCGATCTGCTCACCGAGTCGTTTGAGAGCGCCGACGCGCGCATGCAGGCGATCGAGTTGGCTACCACCAGCCTGCAACTGGGCGACACCCTCGGCACCTACTTGCGCTCGGCGCTGGCTGACCTTGATCCGGCCGCACTCACCGAGGCCCTGACTGCGGGGTTGATGGCCCGGACCGTCCAGCCGCCAACGCGGTCTTCCCGGCCTCGAGGAAGTCGGCCTTCCACCGCCCGATCGACTGCTCGGACACCTTCTCCTTGCGCGCCGCCTCGGCGATCGTCATCTCCCCGGCCAACACACTCAGCACGATCCGAGTCTTCCGCTCGGCCGGGATCACAGGGGGTCTACCCATAGTTCAGATTCTCCTTCAGGACTGACTCAACAGCCCTGCCAGAAATTCTGACGCGCGACACCATGCCCCAAGTCGGCGTCCAAAGCACCGCGCAACTCCTCATCACCGCCGGCCAGAACATCGACCGAATGCGGACCGAGGCCACCTTCGCCAAACTCTGCGGCGTCGCACCCCTACCAGCAACCTC
>WBZP01002896.1_pt1 | contig 19312 bp, 14 predicted proteins | sample 5204301 | NCBI WGS metagenome assembly WBZP01 (sample SAMN12412401, study PRJNA552823) | activated sludge metagenome | isolation source: activated sludge from nitrification reactor of wastewater treatment plant... | place: USA: Pennsylvania | collected 2017 | reverse complement strand
TCGGCCAGGTCTTCGCCAAGACCTCCAACCCGGCCGTGGCCACCGGCGACGGACTCGCCGCCGCGATCCGTGCCGGTGCCGAGGTGGCCGACATCGAGTTCGTCCAGTTCCACCCCACCGTCCTGGCCATCCCGTCGGTCGCCGACGCCGCCGGTCGGGCGCCGCTGGTGTCCGAGGCGGTCCGCGGTGAGGGCGCCGTCCTCATCGACGCCGACGGCGTGCGGGTCATGGCCGGCAAGCACCCCCGCGAGGACCTTGCCCCCCGGGATGTCGTTGCGGCGACGATGGCCGCGCGGATGGCCGAGCTTGGCGTGGACCACCTCTACCTCGACGCGCGCGGGCTCGGCGAGCAGACCCTGCTGCGCCGCTTCCCGACCATCGTCGCCAGCTGCCGCGAGGCCGGGGTCGACCCGGTCACCACGCCCATCCCGGTCGCCCCGGCGGCCCACTATGCGTGTGGCGGGGTCCGCTCGGACATGACCGGCCGGACGTCGCTGCGCGGCCTGTATGTCGTCGGCGAGGTCGCCTGCACCGGCGTCCACGGGGCGAACCGGCTCGCGTCGAACTCGCTGCTCGAGGCGACCGTCGTCGCCCGCCGCCTCGGCGCGCTCCTCGTCGCGGACCTGCCGCCGCTGCGGGAGCCGGCTTCGGACACCCGGCCCGCCCGGGTGCTCGACCCCGCCCGGCGCGCCCAGCTGACCCAGGCGATGGTCCGGCACGCGGGCGTGGTCCGCCGACCGGACGAGCTTGCCGCGCTCGAGGCCACCCTCACCGATCTCGCAGGCTCCGAGGGGCCCGAGCTGCGCCATGCCGCCTGGGTGATGACCAACCTCCACACCATCGCCGTGGCGCTCGTCGCTGCAGCCCGGCTGCGGGAGGAGAGCCGCGGCTGCCACCGCCGCAGCGATATCGACCACCCGGACGATCACCTGCGCCGCCGCATCGTGACCACCTGCGCTCAGGGAGGGCTTGCCCTGGCGTGGAGCGACCCGGTCACCGACCCCCGAACTGCACCACAGGCGGACCCCGGCATACCCTCGATCGACCTGACCACGACGGCCTCACCCGAGGCGACGAAGGAGACCCCGTGACCGTCATCGGTCTACCCGACGGCGAGGCCGACCGGCTGGCCCGGCTGGCCCTCACCGAGGACCTCAGCCTCGGCGCCGATGTCACGACCGTCGCCACCGTCGCCGAGGACGCGACCGACGTCGGCGAGATCGTCGCGCGCGCCGACGGGGTCCTCTGCGGGCTCGACATCGCTCGCGCGGTCTTCGCCGCCGTCGACCCGGACCTGGACTTCCGCACCAGGGTGCACGACGGCGACCGAGTGCGCCGCGGCGACCTCATCGCCACGGTGAGCGGGTCGACCCGCTCGATCCTCACCGGCGAGCGCAGCGCCCTCAACCTGCTCTGCATGCTCTCGGGGGTCGCGACGCTCACGGCGCGCTGGGTCGAGGCGGTCGCCGGCACCGGCGCCGTCATCCGCGACACCCGCAAGACCGTGCCGGGACTACGAGCAGCGCAGAAGTATGCCGTCCGCTGCGGCGGTGGGCAGAACCACCGGATGGGGCTCGGCGACCAGGCGCTGATCAAGGACAACCATGTCGTCGCCGCCGGTGGCGTGGTGCCCGCCCTGCGCGCCGTCCGGGCGCTGCGGCCGGATATCGCCTGCGAGGTCGAGTGCACCCTGCCCGAGCAGGTCGAGCAGGCCTGCGCGGATGGGGCCACGCTGGTCCTGCTCGACAATATGACCCTCGAGGCGACGCGGGAGAGCGTGGCGATCGCCCGAAGGTTCGGCACCCGGACCGAGTCCAGTGGCGGGCTGCGCCTGGACAACGCCGCGGAGGTCGCGGCCACCGGGGTCGACTATCTCGCCGTTGGTGCCCTGACCCACTCGGCCCCCACCTTGGACATCGCCCTCGACCTGCGCTGACCTTCGCTGTGGCTCAGCTGCTGGGGTCGGTCCGGCTCAGCGGACGACCTTGATGCTGAACGTCGGTGTGCCGAGGGCGCTCATCAGCCCGAGCCACAGGGGCAGGTACATCTCGGCTCCCCGGGCGGTGGCGATGCCCCCGAGGTCGATGATGTCGCGGTGGCCGAGGGCCGTGAGCAGCTTGACGACGGTCTGCTTGGCCGATGCGTCGTCGCCGGAGACGAAGCACGTGTGATCGCCCCCGGCCAGCTGCATGGGGTCGACCATGAGAGAGACGTTCATGGTGTTGAGGGCCTTGACGACCCTGGCCCGCGGGAACCGGCGCTGGATCTGCTCACCCAGGGAGTCGGTGTTGGACACCAGGAGCGAGGGGGGCATCCCCTGGGAGAAGTCCAAGGTGTTGGCGAGGTCGAGGATGACCTTGTCGGCGAGGGCGTCGGCGCCGGCGGCATCGAGAGTCGCCAGCGAGCCGGCCCCGTTGGTGGCGTTGACGACCAGCTCGGCCCTGCTGACGGCATCAGCGAGGGTCGCGAGGTCGACGTCGGGGTGATCCTGCTTCCAGGTCGGGAAGGCCGGCGTGCCGAAGGCGCCCGGCTCGGTTCGGGCCATCGTGGTGGCCGGGTCGCGAGTGCCGAGAACCACCTGATGCCCCAGGGCGCTGAGGGCCGCGGCGATCGTCTGGCCGACGGGTCCGGTGCCGAGAACGGCGATCTTCATGGTGACTCCTTCTCCCTGGATGATGGAAGGACCGTAACAGACAGGTCTGTCTATTAGTCAAGTGACAGATGCCGCTGCTCCACGAGGGCGACCGGGCCACTCTGGTGGAGTCTGTCCTGGTCGGCAGGCATACCAGTCTGTACGCTTGGGCGCATGGAGCAGGTGATCCAGTGACGACGCCCAGCGGACCCCGACCGGGGGCCCGGAAGCGCATCGTGGACACCGCGTTCCGGCTCTTCTACGCCCGAGGCCCCCGCGGGGTCGGTGTCGACACGATCATCGACGAGGCGGGCGTGGCGAAGGCATCGTTCTACAAGCACTTCCCGCGCAAGGACGACCTCGTGCTGGCCTATCTCGACGAGGTCGACCGGACCTGGCTCGGCCAGCTGCGCGCGTGCGCCCGTGCCGCCGGCGATCACCCCGCCGAACAGCTGGTCGGGATGTTCGACGCGCTGCAGAGCGCCGCGCGGCGCGAGGGCTATCACGGGTGCGCGTTCATCAACTCCGCGGCGGAGGCTTCGCCGGGGAGCGAGGTGCATGCCCGGTCTGTCGACCACAAGCGGCTCGTGCGTGCCTGGGTCACCGATCTGGCCCGCCGGGCCGGCGCCGCCGATCCTGAGGGACTCGCACGGCAGCTCACCGTCCTCCTCGACGGTGGGCTGTCCGCGGGCGTGCTCGACGCCGACCCCGAGGTCGCCTCGAGTGCCCGGTCGGCGGCCACGGTTCTGGTCGCCGCGGCCTGTCCGCCTGCACGCGCGTCGACACCGTAGCCGCGGGACCCTCTCCGCGGTCCGGCGGCGACAAATCGCCACGGTTGTTCCGGATTGCCACCGGTAAAGGTATGGCGACCCAGAACAACCGTGGCGTCAGCGCCCGGCCGGTCAGGCCTCGGCAGCCTTCGCCGCCTCGACGGCGTCGTGGGTGTCGCCGCGAGCGCCGTTGAAATAGAGGTTGAGCACGACGGCCGAGAGCGCCGTCAGGAGGATGCCGGAGTCCATCAGCGGACGAAGGTTGTCCGGCATGTGCTGGGTCCACCGCGGGGCGACCAGCGGGATGAGGCCGAAGCCGATCGAGACGGCGACGACATACAGGTTGTTGTGCTGCTTGGCGAAGTCGACCGACCCGAGGATCCGGATGCCGGTGGCGGCGACCATGCCGAACATCACGAGACCGGCACCACCGAGGACAACCTGGGGGATGGACTCGACGAAGGCAGCCATCTTCGGGATCAGCCCAAGCAGGATCATGATGATGCCGCCGGTCACGGTGACGAACCGGCTGCGAATCCCGGTCACCCCGACGAGCCCGACGTTCTGGGAGAAGCTCGTGTAGGGGAAGGTGTTGAAGATGCCACCGATGAGGGTGCCCAGACCGTCAGTGCGCAGACCCGCCGCGAGCTCGGGCTGCGAGATCGGCTTTCCGGTCATCTCGGACAGCGCGAGGAACATCCCGGTCGACTCGATCATCACGACGATCATGACCAGGCTCATGGTGAGGATCATCGCGATATCGAAGGTCGGCGCGCCGAAGGCGAAGGGCTTGACCACGCCGAACCAGCTGGCGGCGCCGACCTTGTCGAAGCTCATCTTGCCCAGACCCGCGGCCACCAGACAGCCGACGATGATGCCGAGCAGCACCGAGATGTGCTGGACGAAGCCCTTGGTGTACTTGACGAGCAGGAGGATGACGACCAGGACGAAACCGGCGAGGAGCAGGTCGCCCACGGCGGCATACGTGGGGCTGTCGACCATGGGGACCGAGTTGAGGACGAGCGGCTTCCCCGGGATGGCACTGGCCTTGGCCTTCTCGACGGCGCCCGCGACCTTGTCGAGGTCGACATTCTGCGCCAGGTTGGCCGTTCCGTTCATCGCCCAGCCCACGCCAACACGCATCAAGGTGATGCCGATGATGGCGATGATGCTTCCGGTGACGACAGGGGGGAAGAAGCGCAGCAGCCGGCTGACGACCGGGGCGATGAGGATCGAGATGACGCCCGCGCCGATGATCGCGCCGAAGATGGCCCGCGCACCGTCGGTCCCCGGCTTGGCCGCCGCGAAGGCGAGCATCGGGGAGACGGCCGCGAAGGTCACGCCCATCATGACCGGCAGCTTGATTCCGAACCAGCGGGTCGCGCCGAACGACTGGACCACTGTCGCCAGGCCGCATGCGAACAGGTCCGCGCTGATGAGCAGTGCCACCTGCTCGGGGGTGAGCTTGAGAGCGCGCCCCACGATGAGGGGCACGGCCACTGCGCCGGCATACATCACCAGCACGTGCTGCAGACCAAGAACGGCGAGGCGGCCCGTGGGCAGCTTCTCGTCGACCGGATGAACCGCTGTGGTTGTCATGTGTCCAGGAGTCTCCTTAGGTGGTCGAGGCAGGCTTTGGCCCCGGCCGTCGGCACGTCCTGGACTCCAGCCCGTTCACCGACGCTAGTGTCTACAGTCGAGGCAACCCGGGTCCTCAGTCCCGGGAATGGCGGTTTGGTGCGAATTGGCCGGGCGTTTGGTCATGGCCGCCGCCCCAGCCTCCTCCGTACGATGAATGGCACGTCAGCGTCGACGTCCCTGCCCGACAGGAGCTGTACAGATGACCGAGCTATCCGTCACCGTCAACGGCACGAGCATCCCCCTGGACGGCATCGCGCCGTCGGTGAGCCTGCTCGACGCCTTGCGCGCGAACGGGCTGACCGGGGCCAAGGAGGGCTGCGCCGAGGGCGAGTGCGGCGCGTGCTCGGTCCTCGTCGCTCGCCCCGCCACCGGATCGGGGGGCGGCTCGCAGTGGGTCGCCGTGAACGCGTGCCTCCCACCCGCCCTCTCGTATGCCGGTCAGGAGATCGTCACCGCCGAGGGGCTCGGCTCCCCCGGCGACCTGCACCCGGTCCAGGCCGAGCTGGCCCACCGCGGCGGTTCCCAGTGCGGCTACTGCACGCCCGGCTTCGTGTGCAGCATGGCGGCCGAGTACTACCGGCCGGACCGCGCCGGACTCGAGGGCACCGAGGCGTCGGGCGCCGGAAGCAACCACCACGACCGCGACGACCACCACGACCACCACGACCGCCATGGCCATGGCCCGAACGGCTTCGACGAGCATGCCCTCAGCGGCAACCTGTGCCGCTGCACGGGGTACCGGCCGATCATGGACGCCGCGCACGCGCTCGGCATGCCCGCAGCGGACGACCCGTTCGCCGCCCGACGGGCGCAGGCGGCACCAGAGGCGGTCCCAGCACATGTTTCCGTTGCTGGATATGAGTATGTCCGACCGAAAACCCTGACCGAGGCCCTGGACGTCCTCGCGGCACACCCCGACGCCGTCCCGGTCGCCGGCTCGACCGACCTCGGCGTGGTGACGAACCTCGCGATGCACCGACCCCGGATGCTCGTCGCCATCGACCGCCTCCCCGAGCTGCGCACCCTGCGGGCCACCGACGAACGCATCGAGATCGGGGCCGCGGTCACGCTCTCCGAGGCCGAGGCCTGGCTGGCCGGGCGCGTGCCGCTGCTCGACGCGCTCTTCCCTCAGTTCGCCTCGCGACTCATCCGCAATGCCGCGACCTTCGGCGGCAACCTCGGCACCGCCTCACCGATCGGCGACGGCGCACCCGCGCTCCTCGCCCTCGACGCGACACTGACGCTGGCCAGCGCCGAGGGCACCCGTGAGGTCGCCCTCTCGGACTACTTCACGGGCTACCGCCAGACCCTGCGCCGCCCGGGCGAGCTCATCGCCACGGTCAGCTTCCCGGTCACCCAACCCGGAATCTGCGGCTTCCACAAGATTGCCAAGCGCCGGTATGACGACATCTCCAGCGTTGCGGTCGCCTACGCCCTCGACATCGAGGGCGGGGTCGTGACGCGAGCCCGCATCGGCCTCGGCGGGGTTGCCGCCACACCGCTGCGCGCCCTGGCCACCGAGGCCGCCCTCACCGGCTCGGCGTGGACCGAGGCGGAGGTCGACCGGGTCGCCGAGGTCCTCGCTGGCGAGGGCACCCCCCTCGGCGACCACCGGGCCAGCGCGGCATACCGCCGAGCCATGCTCGGGACCTCCCTGCGCAAGCTGTATGCCGAACACACCCTCACCACGACAGGAGGCGCACGATGACCGCCCTGGCCCAGCGCCCGGCCAACCCCGTGGTCGGGGAGTCGGTCGCCCACGAGTCCGCCGACCTCCACGTCACCGGGGCGGCGCTGTACACCGACGACCTCGCCGGTCGGTTCACCGGGCTGCTCCACGCCTGGCCGGTCGGCTCTCCCCACGCCCACGCGAAGGTGACCGGTCTGCGCACCGAGCCCGCACTCGCCGTGCCCGGCGTGGTCAGGGTGCTCACCGGCGCCGACGTCCCAGGGGTCAACGACGCCGGCGTCAAGCACGACGAGCCGCTCTTCCCCACCGAAGTGATGTTCCGCGGGCACGCCGTGTGCTGGGTGCTCGCCGACTCGCTCGAAGCGGCCCGGCTCGGCGCGGCCGCCGTCGAGGTCGACTACGAGCTGCTCCCCGCGCTGATGACCGTCGAGGAGGCCATCGCTGCCGAGCGCTTCCAGGGCGCCCGCCCAGTGATGACCCGCGGCGACGCCGCGGCGGCGATGGCCGGGGCGGCATACGTCTTCTCCGGTGAGACGACGATGAAGGGGCAGGAGCACTTCTACCTCGAGACGCACTGCTCCATCGCCCTGGTCGACGAGTCGGGGCAGGTCTTCGTCCACGCGAGCACCCAGCACCCGACCGAGACCCAGGACATCGTCGCCCACGTCCTCGGCCGTCCGGCGCACGAGGTCACCGTCCAGTGCCTGCGGATGGGTGGCGGCTTCGGCGGCAAGGAGATGCAGCCGCACGGCTATGCCGCCATCGCGGCGATCGGGGCGACCGTGACCGGGCGCCCGGTCCGGCTCCGGCTCAACCGGGCCCTCGACATGACGATGTCCGGGAAGCGGCATGGGTACCACGCCTCCTGGCAGGTCGGTTTCGACGCCGACGGCCGGTTCGTCGCCCTCGATGCCACCCTCACCGCTGACGGTGGCTGGAGCCTGGACCTCTCCGAGCCGGTCCTGGCCCGGGCGCTGTGCCATATCGACAATGCCTACTGGATCCCCGACATCGTCGTCCACGGGCGGATCGCCCAGACGAACAAGACCTCGCAGACCGCCTTCCGCGGCTTCGGCGGCCCCCAGGGCATGATCGTCATCGAGGACATCATCGGCCGGTGCGCCCCGCTGCTCGGGATCGACCCGGCCCAGGTGCGCGAGCGCAACTTCTACTCCCCCGGCCAGCAGACGCCGTACGGCCAGGAGGTCCGTCACGCCGACCGGATGCCGCGGGTCTGGGACCAGCTGATGACCTCGGCTGCGGTCGACCGCCGCACCGCCGAGATCGCCGAGTTCAACGCCTCGCACCGGCATACGAAAAAGGCACTTGCGGTCACCCCGGTGAAGTTCGGCATCTCGTTCAACTTCACGTCCTACAACCAGGCGGGCGCGCTCGTCCTGGTCTACAAGGACGGCTCGGTGCTCATCAACCACGGCGGCACCGAGATGGGCCAGGGCCTGCACACGAAGATGGCCCAGGTCGCCGCCACGGCCCTGGGGGTGCCGCTCGACCTCGTCCGGGTCGCCCCGACCCGCACCGACAAGGTGCCTAACACCTCGGCCACCGCCGCGAGCTCGGGCGCGGACCTCAACGGCGGGGCGGTCAAGGCCGCGTGCGACCAGATCCGCGAGCGCTTGGCCGAGTTCGCCGCCAAGCGCCTCGGCGAGCCGGTCGACGCGGTCCGCTTCGAGGGCGGGACAGTGCGCGCCGAGGGCTCGGCAGCGCCGCCGATGACGTGGGCCGAGCTGGTCGACGCCGCGTACTACGCGCGGGTCCAGCTCTCCGCCATGGGCTTCTACCGCACCGAGGGCTTGCACTGGGACCCGGCCGCCGTCCACGGCGTCCCCTTCAAGTACTTCGTGTATGCCGCCGCGGCCGCCGAGGTCGAGGTCGACGGGTTCACCGGAGCCGCCGTGACCACCCGCGTCGACATCGTCTACGACGTCGGCGACTCGTTGTCCCCGATGATCGACCTCGGCCAGATCGAGGGCGCCTTCGTCCAGGGCGCCGGGTGGATGACGATGGAGGAGCTGGTCTGGGACGAGCGCCCAGGGCCAGGTCAGGGCCGCCTGCTCACCTCAGGGGCGAGCACGTACAAGCTGCCGAGCCTGTCCGAGATGCCTGCCGTGGTCAACATCTCGCTGCTCGAGGCGGCCACCGAGGACGGGGTCGTCTACGGCAGCAAGGCCGTCGGTGAGCCGCCGCTCATGCTCGCCATCGCGGTCCGTGAGGCGATCCGCGACGCAGCCGCTGCCTTCGGCGAGACCGGGGACTTGGGCGAGACCGGGGCCAGCGTCGACCTGGGCCTGCCGGCGACCCCGGAGGCGACCTACTGGGCGATCGAGGCGGTCCGAGGTGGGGTGCGCGACGGCGGTGTGACGACGCTGCGCCGGCCGACGTGAACTGGCTCGACGCGGCCTCCTGGCTGCGTCAGCAGCGCCGGGCTGGCGTCCTGGTCACTCTCGTCGCGGTGCGCGGTCATGCCCCTCGGGAGGCCGGGGCGAAGATGGTCGTCGCCACGGACGAGGTGTGGGGCAGCATCGGCGGCGGCAACCTCGAGGCCATGGCGGTCGCGGCGGCTCGGGAGATGATCGGGTCGGGCGCCACGAGCCCCCGGACGATCGACCAGGATCTCTCCGACCATGCCGAGACGACCTACGGGCGGCAGTGCTGCGGCGGGACGACGACGGTCCTGCTCGACCCGCTGCCAGTCGTCGGGTCGGTCGCGATCTTCGGCGTCGGGCACGTCGGCCAGGAGATCGCCCGCATCCTGGCCCGGCACGATCTGGACCTGCACCTCATCGACGCCCGCGAGGAGTACGCCACCGCGGCCGCCATACCGGAGCTGGCGAACGGGTCGGCGACCATCCACTGGCACCACACGCCGTGGCCCGAGCCACTGCTGCGCGAGCTGCCCGCGGGCACGCTCGTCCTGGTCATGACCCATGACCACGGCGAGGACGCGGCGATCGTCGACGCGGCGCTGCGGTGCACGCACCTGCCCTACGTCGGCCTGATCGGGTCCAGCGCCAAGTGGCGCCGGATCGAGCGGGTGCTGCGCGAGTGGGGCCACGACGACGCCACCACGGCGCGCGTGACCACCCCGATCGGCGACCCGCGGATCACCGGGAAGGACCCGGCCACGCTGGCGTTGTCGGTCTGCGTTGACCTCATCCAGCGGCTCGCCGGGCGAGCGCCGGCGTCAGCGGCGAGCCGGGTGGCGTCTGCTGCCGCCCCCAGCACGGGAGAGACCGCGCTGTGACGATCTACCGCGGCACAGTGGTCGACACCCCGGTCAGCCCGTTCGACGGCGGCGCGCTGCGCGTCGAGGAGGACGGTGGCGTGCTCGTGCGGGACGGCGCGATCGTCGCCCGAGGCAGCTTCGCGGCGCTGCGTGACGCCCACCCCGACGAGCCCGTCGACGACCTCCGCGGCGGCATCGTCGTCCCCGGCTTCGTCGACACCCACGTCCACTACCCGCAGGTGCGCATCATCGGCGGGCTCGGGATGCCGCTGCTCGAGTGGCTCGACCGGCGCGCCCTGCCGGAGGAGGCCCGCCTGGCCGACGACGGCTATGCCGCCGGGGTGGCCACCGACTTCGTCGGCGCGCTGACCCGGGCCGGCACGACGAGCGCGCTGGTCTTCGGCTCACACTTCCCCGGTGCCGTCGACCGGCTCTTCGAGGAGTCGGCGCGGGTCGGGCTGCGGGTCACCGCCGGGCTCGTCGTCAGCGACCGGGTGCTCCGGCCGGACCTGCTCGTCAGCCCCGAGACGGCGTATGCCGAGTCGGTGCGCCTCGCGCAGCGGTGGCACGGCGCCGCCGGTGGTCGCCTGCGGTATGCCGTGACCCCGCGCTTCTCGTTGTCCTGCACCGACGAGATGCTCCAGGCCTGCGGCTCTGCCGTGGCGGCGGTGCCCGGGGTCTTCTTCACCTCGCACATCAACGAGAATGCGGCCGAGATCGCGGCCGTGGAGGCAGATTTCGGTGCGTCATACGGCGAGTCCTATGACCGCCACGGGTTGCTGGCGCGGCGCTCGGTGCTGGCCCACAATGTCCACCCGACCGACGCCGAGCTCGACCTGCTTGCGGCGCGCGGTACGGCGATCTCGCACTGCCCGACGAGCAACTCGGCGCTGGGCAGCGGGCTCTTCCCGATGCGTCGCCATCTCGAGCGTGGCGTGCGTTTCGCCCTGGGCACCGATGTCGGCGGTGGGATGACCTTCAGCCTGCTCCGCGAGGCGCTCCAGGCGTACCTCGTCCAGCAGTGCCTCGGCGAGCAGCGCACCCCGCTGAGCGCGGCGCACCTGCTCCACCTCGCGACGGCCGCTGGCGCGGACGCCCTCGACCTGCCTGAGGTCGGTGACCTGTCCGTCGGCAAGCGCTTCGACGCGGTGTGGCTGCGGCCTCGAGCCGGCTCGACCCTGGACGTCGCGGCGTCGAACGCCGACGACGTCGAGGATGCGCTGGGCACCTACTTCGCGCTGGCCGGCTCGGCCGATGTCGCAGCGGTCTTCGTCGACGGTCAGGCGCTCTGGCGTCCCGCTCGCGGGTGAGCTCCCCAGGGCACGCGCCAGTAGGCGGTCCTCAGCGGCAAACGCCGAAGAGTCGTCAGCGCCGCACGCCGGAGAAGAGGATCGCCACCCGCTCCCAGGGCTGCACCGCGGGACCGTCGGCCGTCGGGAGCAGCGCGGCCAGGCCGGCGGCCCCGGTCGGGCTCACCGTCGCACCCAGCCGGGTCGCCAGCGCGTATGCCGCCTCGACATTCGGCTCCGAGACGACGGTGGGCTGCCCGCCGCAGGCCCGCATGACCTCGATATCGGCCTGCCAGTCGTAGGTCTCGTCGTCGAGGATGCCGTCGGCGAGCGAGTGCGGGTCCGCCCACGGGGTCATCAGCTCGCTCCACCGGCCACCCAGCTCGCCGGTCGGCAGCTCTGCGGCCCGCGCCCAGGCCCGGGCCAGCGGTGCGCCGCCCTCGGTCTGGACCATGTCGATGCGGTACTCCGGGCCCAGGCCCCAGCCGAGGCAGGCTGCGAGCGCCCCGCCGCCAACCTGGACCAGCACCCGAGTCGGCACCGGCAGCACCCGGCGCATCTCCCAGCCGATCGTCCGACCGCCGTCGAGGCACAGGCCGTTCTCCGGCCCCTGGACGCTGAACGGGATCGCCCCGCGGGCCACTGCCTCCCGGAAGGCGAAGACGGCGGGGTCGCCGGCGGGCGCTCCGGGCTCGCGGCTGCACCGGTTGAGCCGGGCGCCGAGGTCGCTCAGGGTCCGCGCCACGGTGTCACTCACCGTGTCGGGGACGTAGACCTCCAGGGGCCAGCCCGCGCGCTGGGCCAAGGTGGCTGCGGCGATCGCGGCATTGCCGCACGAGGCGATCGCCAGGGGCGGCCGCGCGGCCCGGTCGGTCAGCCCCAGCTCCTCCGCCGCACGCAGGTGCAGCAGTATGCCGACAAGGTGTCGAGCCTTGTGCGACCCCCCGACATTGCCGGTCTCGTCCTTGACCCAGACCTCGGCGCCGAGCTCGTCGGACAGCTGGAGGTGCGGACCGATCGGGGTCAGCCGGAAGTCCCCGGCGACCTCCTCGGTCAGCTCCAGGCAGCGCTGCTCGCTCATCCCGCTGGCCCGGGCAAAGGCCCACCATGCAAGGGACGGACCGAACATGACGAACGGGTTGCGGCCCTCGAGCGGCTCCGGGTCAGGGCCGGTCACGACCGGGTGGAGGACATGGTGCGCGTCACCGGCGGGCGCGGCCGGGCACCGGAACGGGTGGACCGTCTCGATGCCGACCGCCGTCCCGCAGGTGGCGCAGCGGTAGCCGGTGACTCGGCCCCGCGCATACTGCTGCGTGGCCGAGCCGGTCACTTCGCCGCGACCTTGGCGTTGAAGTCCTCGATCATCGCGTCCCAGCGGGCGATGAACGGGCGCAGCCCGACCCAGAAGTCCTGCGAGCGGCGCTGCTCGAACAGCTCGAAGGGGGTGCCCTGCTGCTCGACCCAGGTGTAGTAGCCGAGGTTGAAGATCCGGTTGCGGTCCTTCTCGGTCAGCTCCAGGGTGGCGCTGGTCGGGACATTGGCCAGGTGCGCACCCCAGACCTCGGCGGCGTCGAGCTCGGTGAACTCGCCACCGAAGTCGCGCTCGGTGATCTTGGCGATCTCGGAGGGGTACATCTGCGAGCCGTCCGTCGCCACGGTGATGATGACGTCGTTCTCGGTGAGGTCGAGGACCTTAGCGGACGAGATCGCGGCGAGGGTGTTGCAGATCGAGGAGAGGCCGAAGTCGACGAGCTGGTCGATGACGTCCTGCGGCACGCCCTTGCCGGCGAGATAGCGCTTGCCGACCTCGGTGGTGAAGAGGACCTCGAGCTGGTCGGTCGCCTTGTCGCTGACCGCCGAGACGAGGTCGTGGTTCATGATGTTGTGGATCAGCGGGAGGTGCTTGTCGCCGATGCCTTGGATGTTGTGCTCGCCGAAGCCGTTCTCCAGCAGCGTCGGGCACTCCAGCGCCTCCACCGCGGCGACCTTGGTGCCGTAGACATCCTTGAGGTACTCACCGGCGGCGATGGTGCCCGCCGAGCCCGTCGCGCTGGTCATGAGGGCCAGCCGGTAGTCCTTGCCCGAGCTCGCCTTGACGTGCTCGAAGACCTTGGCCAGCGCCGCACCGGTGACCGTGTAGTGCGCCAGGTGGTTACCGAACTCGGCGAACTGGTTGAAGATGAAGTTCGTCGGGTCCTGGGCGAGCCGGTTGCACTCGTCGTAGATCTCCTTGACGTTCGACTCGGTGCCGACGGTCTTGATGACATCCTCGGCCGGGTTCTCGCACCAGCGGTCGAGCCAGTCGAAGCGCTCCTTGCTCATCCCCTGCGGGAGGATCGCCACGCCACGGCAGCCCATGAGCCGGCTGATCGCGACGCCGCCCCGGGCGTAGTTGCCCGTCGAGGGCCAGATCGCGCGGTGCTTGGTCGGGTCGAACTGCCCGGTCACCAGTCGCGGGGCCAGGCACGCGTATGCCGCGAGCACCTTGTGCGCGGTGATCATCGGAAAGCGGTTGCCGAAGACGACGACGACTGGGCTGGCGATGCCGGTCAGCGAAGGCGGCAGGACGACGTGCTCGGGCACCTCGACCCGGTTGCCGTCCTTGTCGTTGAACCAGGTGACCCGCCACAGGTTGCGGGGGTCCGGTCCCTGCGGGTCGGCGTCGCCGACGAGGTCGGCGGAGTAGGTCGAGGGGTCGGCGAGCTGGGCGAAGGTCGGCATGACGATCCCGCGCTCGCGGAACCGCTCGACGCTGGCGGCCAGGGCCGCCTCGTCGACGACCCGGTCGGCCAGACCGAACTGGTCCTCCAACGCGGCGTGCAGGGTGTCAGTGCTCGTGCTCACGGTGCTCATCGTCCTTCGTGTCGTCGGTATGACGTTGTCGTATGTCGAAACTGCCGGTCCGGTCGGCGTCGGCGCACTCAGTGCGGGGGTGCCGCTCAGGCCACGATCCAGGTGCCCGTCTCGCCGCGCAGCCCCTCGACGAGCTTGTCGAGCGAGGTGACCAGGGTGCGCCGGCCCGGGGCGGAGCCGGTGAACCGCATCGCGGCCTCGATCTTGGGCAGCATCGAGCCCTCGGGGAACTGGCCCTGGTCGACATACTCCTGGGCCTGGGCGAGGGTGAGCTCGTCGAGGTCGCGCTGCTGCGGGGTGTTGAAGTTGACGGCGACCTTCTCGACGCCGGTGAGGACGGCGAGGGTGTCGCACTCGGCATAGCCGGCGAGGAGGACCGAGACCCAGTCCTTGTCGATGACGGCGTCGGTCGCGCGGTACCACTTGTCCCGGAAGACGATGGGTATGCCGCCCCCGCCGCCGGCGATGACGATATGGCCACTGGCGACCATGTCGAGGATCGCGTCCTTCTCGAGGATGTCGATCGGCAGCGGAGAGGCGACGACCTCGCGGTAGCCGCGCCCGGAGTCCTCGATCATCGTCTTGCCGAGGGCGCTGAGCTCGTCGGCCTGCTCCTTGGAGAAGAAGGCGCCGATCGGCTTGGTGGGTCGGGAGAACCGCGGGTCGTCGGCGTCGACGAGGGCCCGGGTGATGACGGTGACGACCGACTTCTCGACGTCGATGCCGTGGGCGTGCAGCTGGTTCTCGATGGCGTTCTGCAGGTGGTAGCCGATATAGGCCTGGCTCATCGCGACCGCCTCGGACAGCGGCACGAGCGGCTGGTGGACCTCGCTCTTGCCCCGGTCGATCGACGACTTGATCATCCCGACCTGAGGGCCGTTGCCGTGGCAGATGACGACCTCATGACCGTCGACGACCAGCTCGACGATGGGCTTGGCGACCACACCGACGGACTCGACGAGCTCGTCGAAGTCGGTGCCCAGGGCGTTTCCACCCAGCGATACGAGAATTCGAGACATGTCGGTGTCCTTCTAGAGGTGTGTCCGGCAGGGGTGGTCCTGGCGGGTGGTCGGTGGCTGACGAGCCACCGACCACCGCGACCGGGGTCAGGCCTGCGTGCGCTCGCAGTAGATGGTGGGAACGACCGCGTAGAGCGCGGCGCAGCGCACCAGGTCGTCCTTCCACTGCAGCTCGTTCGGGGCGTGCGCCTGGGCCTCCTTGCCGGGGCCGAAGCCGACACCGGGGATGCCGTGGCGGCCGGCCGTGGCGACGAGGTTGGTCGAGAAGGTCCACTTGTCGACGTGCGGCTCGCCATACAGACCGCGGTGGGCCTCGATAAGTGCGGCGACGTGCGCGTCCGACTCCTGGTTGACCCAGGTCGGGAAGTAGCACTCCTGGCCGTACTCCTTACCGGTCCACGCGGTGGCGTGGTACTCGTACATCGAGACCTTGGCGCCCCACTTCTGCACCGAGGGAAGGTCCTCGATCTCCTTGATGGCGCTCTGCCAGGTCTCGCCCCAGGTGAGGCGGCGGTCCAGCGAGATGGCGCACGAGTCGGCGACGGCGCAACGCGACGGAGAGGTGAAGAAGATCTCCGAGGTGGTGACGGTGCCCTTGCCGAGGAAGTCGTCGACGTGGAGGCGGTCGTTGAGCTCGCGGACCTCGAGGAGGATCTCGGCCATCTTGTAGATCGCGTTGTCGCCGCGCTCGGGGGCCGAGCCGTGGCAGGAGACGCCGGAGACGTCGACGCGGATCTCCATCCGGCCGCGGTGGCCGCGGTAGATGCCGTGGTCGGTGGGCTCGGTGGAGACGATGAAGTCGGGCTTCACGCCCTCCTCCTCGATGAGGTACAGCCAGCACATGCCGTCGCAGTCCTCTTCCTGGACCGTGCCGGTGACCATGTACGTGTACTTGTCGGAGAGCAGGCCGAGGTCACGGGCGACCGCGCCGCCATACACCGCGGACACCACGCCACCGAGCTGGTCGGAGCCACCGCGGCCACCGACGACCTCGTCGTCCTCCATGCCCTCGAAGGGGTCGAAGTTCCAGTTGTTGATATTGCCGACGCCCACGGTGTCGATGTGGCCGTCGAAGGCGATCAGGGTCGGGCCGTCGCCCATGTAGCCGATGGCGCTGCCGAGCCCGTCGATGCGGGTGCGGGTGTAGCCGAGCTTCTCCATCTCGGCGACGATGAGGCGGCTCTTGGCCTCCTCCTGGCAGCTCGTGCCCTTGTTGAGGATGAGCGCGCGCAGGAAGGCGACCATGTCGCTGCGGTACCCCTGGGCGACCTCGGCGACCTTGGCGTAGTCGATCTCGGCGATGGCGGTCATAGTGGTGTCTTCTCCTCGAAGGTCTTCAGTGTGAGACGTCGGTGTGGTCAGTGATGGTGCGATGGTCGTGCGGTCAGCCGGCATACCGTCGTCCGGTGGTCCGGCTGTGCCGGTGGTCCGGCTGTGCGGGCGGCGGCGCTGCCGCCGGAGGCGGACGGTCAGCCCTGCCAGCGAGGCTGGTGGCGGTTCCACAGCTCCTCGAGCTTGGCGATCGGGTCCTTGACCTTCTGGAGGAAGATCATCGACGCGATCGAGTAGGGCTTGTTGCTCGCCTGCTTGTACATCGGGTCGCGGTACCGGTCGAAGACCGAGGTCTCGACCTCGCCGTGGGCGCAGCTCGTCCCGGTGATATCGGCCGGCAGCGGGTGCATGTAGAGCGCCTTGCCGTCCTTCGTCCGGGCCATCATCTCTTCGGTGGTGGTCCAGTCCTGGTGCTCGGCGTTCTGGGCCAGGAGGCGCTTCTCCAGGGCCTTGATGCCGTCGCTGTCGCCATTGCCGTAGAGCTCGGTGCGCTCCTCCATCGCGGCGTATGGCGCCCAGCTCTTCGGGCAGACGATGTCGGCGCCCTCGAAGGCGTCCTCCATCGAGTTGGTGACCCGGAAGCTGCCCCCGGAGGCGGCCGCATTGCGGCTGGCCACATCGCGGGTCAGCTCCATGACGTCATACCCCTGCGGGTGGGCGAGGGTGACATCCATGCCGAACCGGGTCATCAGGCCGATCATGCCCTGGGGCACCGAGAGCGGCTTGCCATAGCTGGGGCTGTAGGCCCAGGTCATCGCGAGCTTCTTGCCGCGGAGGTTCTCCAGCCCACCGAACTCGTGGATGAGGTGGAGCAGGTCGGCGGTCGACTGGGTCGGGTGGTCGATATCGCACTGGAGGTTGACCAGGGTCGGGCGCTGCTCGAGCACGCCGGCCGCGTGGCCCTCCTTGACGTACTGGGCGAACTCGGCCATGTAGGTGTGACCCTTGCCGATGTACATGTCGTCGCGGATGCCGACGACATCGGCCATGAAGGAGATCATGTTCGCGGTCTCGCGGACCGTCTCGCCGTGGGCGACCTGGGACTTGCCCTCGTCGAAGTCCATCAGCTCCAGGCCGAGCAGGTTGACCGCGGAGGCGAACGAGAACCGGGTCCGGGTCGAGTTGTCGCGGAAGAGCGAGATGCCCAGCCCGGAGTCGAAGATCCGGGCGCTCTTGTTGTTCTCCCGCAGGGCGCGCAGGGCGTCGGCGACCGCGAGCACGCCGCGGATCTCGTCCTCCGACTTGTCCCACGTCAGCAGGAAGTCTTCGTTGAAAAGGCCCGACAGGTCCAGGCCATCGAGCTTGCTCAGCTGCTCCCGGAAGTCCATCCCGGCAACTCCTCGTCCGTTGTCCAACCCTGGCGAGATGTGGCGCCTTTGCCAGATCTCGGAGCACCCTCGGTGATGATGCCTCTAGTTCCCGTAGTGTAGAGCCAACTATTGGCATTGTCTACGGACTCTTGGGCAGAGTATGGTGGCGGTATGAGCAGTCCCAGGCCACAGGCCGACGAGGACGCCATCGCCCTGCTCACCAGCTCGCCGTCGCTGCTCGCGAAGGTCGCGGCGTATGTCGGGACCGACACCGACGACCGGTATGTCGACTGGTCGGCCATCGCCACCCTCGCGGCCGAAGGCCCCTGGTCGGCCAGCGACCGCGCCTTCCTCGGGATCTGCGCGGACCTCGGCGGCCACGACCCGGACGGGCGGGAGTCGACCGAGTCCTTCGGCGCCCGGTGGGAGGCCCTCGACGGGCTGCACCAGGCGATGATCGCCTCCGTGCTCACCGCCTCCGCCCAGACGAAGAAGGCCGAGGAGCGCGCCGTCCTTGAACGCCTCGGGGTGACCTTCCCGGACCCGTTGCCGGTCGGCTCGCGGGCGGTGCGGGTGCGCCTGGGGCCGGACGTCCCCGCCGTGACCGGTGACGCCTTGGGCCGCGAACGGGTCGGCTACCGCGAGGGCCTGTCCCCCGCCGAGATCTGGCTCCGCGGCCGGGGCGTGTGGAAGATGCAGGCCGCCCGGGTCATCGACTCGCAGCTCTTCCTCATCGCCAGCTCCGGCCTGGTCCGGATGGTCGGGACGATCGACGGCATCACCTTGCACGGCGAACGCCTGGCGATCATCGGCCGGCCCCTGCCCAGCCACCCGCTCGTCGGCCAGCCCGACCCGCTCGAGAACGGCAGCCAGAACCCGGTCGCCTATGGCGACCTCGATGACCCGTCAGCCGGCGCAAGCGACGACTGACACGTCCAGCATGCCTGTAGCGGCAGCGCGTCCCCGGCTAAGGTCCAAAGGTATGACGGACGCCGCGAACCCTGCTTCGAGCGACTCGAGCCTGAGCGTGGACCGGGTCGACCTCGCCGTCGACGCCGACGTCGCGCAGTGGGCCCGGGTGCGTAACGAGGTGGGCGTTGCCCTGCTCGGGGACGACGCCCAGCTGACCAGCGTCGAGATCGTCCGGGCGATGGCGCAGCGCTCCGACCAGGTGCGCGAGCTCTATCTGGCCCGCGACGCCGGACAGGTCGTCGGCGCCGGGTCCTTCCTGCTCCCCGGTGGCCCCGGCGACACCGACGCCGAGGTGTGGGTCGGCGTGCTGCCGGAGGGCCGGCGCGGCGGGGTGGGCTCCGCCGTCGTCGCCGCGATGGAGGCCCGGGCCCGCGAGCTGGGGTGCTCCCGTGTCGTCCTCGACCAGACCAGCCCGCGCGAGGACGGCCTGCCCGGCTCGCAGTTCTGCGTGGCAATGGGGTGTCGGCAGAGCCAGCTCGTCCTCGGGCTGCGCCTCGACCTGCCCGTTCCCGCCGAGACCCTCACGCCGCTGCAGGAGCGGGCGACCTCGGCCAGCGATG
>WBZP01002895.1_pt1 | contig 19313 bp, 19 predicted proteins | sample 5204301 | NCBI WGS metagenome assembly WBZP01 (sample SAMN12412401, study PRJNA552823) | activated sludge metagenome | isolation source: activated sludge from nitrification reactor of wastewater treatment plant... | place: USA: Pennsylvania | collected 2017 | reverse complement strand
GACGTAATGCCTATGGGGTATCTCGTTTCGGGTCCGGTAGGAACGGGGAAAACCTTCCTGATTTCCTGCTTCGCAACCGATATTGGTGTTCCAATGGTGATGCTCAAAAATTTTCGGTCCCAATGGCAGGGAGCTACGGAAGGCAACCTTGAAAAAGTACTGAAAATTCTCAAAGCAATGTCTCCGGTAGCAGTAATGATAGATGAAGCGGATGCTTATCTTGGTAACCGGAATGCTCAAGGTGACAGCGGAGTAAGCAACAGAGTGTTTTCTATGATTGCTACCTTTATGAGCGATACAGAAAACAGAGGTAGAGTTATCTGGTTTCTCATCACTGCCCGCCCCGATTTGATGCCTGTAGATTTCAAACGTCAAGGAAGAGCAGAAGAGCATATCGCTTTATTTTATCCGGAAAGCATCGAGGAAAAAAAAGAACTCCTTCAGGTAATGCTAGGAAAAACGGGGCTTTCTTATATTCCGCTTGATGAATTTGATGAAGATTTTTTTGATGATATGAGCATAAAGTCCGGTGCGGATATGGAAGCGGCTCTTACTCGCGCCAAATTCAAGGCGGCTAGTTTGGGCCTCGAAAAAGTTACTTTTGATGTAATTGCTCAGGTATTTGCGGATTTCTTACCCCCTACTTATCCGGAAGAAATCGAGTTGATGAATTATGCTGCAATTTTGGAGTGTACCTCCAAGGAACTGTTACCCCCTCATTTCAGGGATATTCCAAGGGCGGATGTCCTTGCAAAAGTAGAAGAACTTAAACAAATTATCAGAAGATAAAATGCGAATAAATCAGCCTTTTGTGTCTTTTTTTCTCCTCGTAGCACTTAGTGGACTGCTGTCGGGGTGTGAGAATTTTTTTGGAAAAAAAACAGATAAAGACTTTCTCGATGTGCCGATATACAATGACAAAACCGTAGCGTATGTACCCGTTCAGCCCGTTTGGTCTGGTTTTGACACCCCCTCTGATATTCTTATCGGCTGGGACCAACTCATCTACGTAGTGGATTCCGGCAAGCAGACTATATTTGCTTACGATGAAGCAGGAAATGAGTTGGGGAAAATCCTCGTTCCGGGCGTTACGGCGATAGCGCAAGACAGAGCCCTTGACCTTCTTGCGCTTGGTAAAAAAGACACAACCATAGGTGGGATAGAACGAAGCCTGCCTGCTCTTTACCGCATTCATCAGATGAACACAACCGGTCAGATAAGCTTATCGGAAGCCAAGATCACCCGTACACTAATTCATCCTTTTTGTTTCAATATAGCCGCTTCTCCCACAACTACAGACGAGCAAGTACGATTTAAATCTGTAGGAGTATTGGCGGACAATCGTTATTATGTGGTCAAGACAGGCAATGGCGCAACCGGAAGTGTACAAGGAGATGCAATCGTCTTATTTAACAATGATGATGTATTTGTTTCTCCGGTTAGTGTGAATACTTCTCTGGGGGTTTTTAATAATTATTTCAAAAAACCGACAGCTATCAGTACTTATGCGCAACCGCCACAGTCTCCGGCAGTCAGTCAAAAAGGGGACTTTCTATTCTGTTCCTCAGAGCCCTCTCAGGTGCTTAAAGTTCAGGGAATCGCATTTAAGGAATCCGATGCAGGTGCTTCCTACGAGGTAATGGAATTTCCTCAGGTTACAGATACCGCCAAATCCGATGGCGTACTCTATCAACCCTATAAGTTCACCTCGCCTTCCGATGTAGTGGTTGCAGGAGATGGCTCGGGTTATATATTCATCACAGACGAGGCCAAAGATTCTGTGTATATTTATAATGGATTAGGGCTTGAAGGAGTAAATCCTCCGGCGGGTTCCTCTTCTAATAAAGCGGTAAGGGTATCTTTTGGGGGTAAGGGAAATGGATTGCTGCAATTCAGGAGGCCGTTAGCTGCTGCCTATATGAATAATATTCTTTATATCGCTGATGCCGGAAATAAAAGGATTCTGAAATTTAAACTTACTACGGACTTCCGCTAAGAAAAGGCGGAAGATAACCCTTAAGGAAAAAGCCAAAACTCAATTTGTATTATGGGGAAATTTATAAAATTTGAAGATTTAATTGTTTATGAAGATGAGGATATTCTTGTGGTGAATAAACCCTCAGGAATGTCAAGTCTGGACGATAAAAGCAATCAGAATGTATTGACACTTGCTAAAAAATACAATCCTGAACTGCAATTGTGTCATCGCCTGGATAAGATGACCTCAGGTATTCTTCTGCTTTCCAAAAAAGAAGAGCATTATCGTCACATCGCTATTCAGTTTGAAAAAAGGCAGATTCATAAACAGTATCTTGCAGTAATTGAGGGGATTCACCGCTTCGAAAATCATAAAATTGATTTACGCTTGCTCGTTTCTACTAACCGGAAGGTTGTAGTCAACAAAAAGGAAGGAAAACCCAGTACAACGTATGTCAACACAGAAACCATCTATAAGCACTATACCCTTCTCCGCTGTGAACCGATAACGGGACGTATGCACCAAATACGGGTACATCTTGCAGCTCAGGGGCACCCGATTGTTGGAGATGAATTATACGGTGGAAAAGACCTTTTCCTCTCAGCCATCAAATCCAAGTACCGTATAGGAAAATTCTCCGAGGAAGAGCAACCTTTAAATCACGGATACTTGCTTCACGCGTTCAGTCTTTCATTTACGCATCCCGGAACAGAAACTCCGGTAAAGTACGAGGCTCCGCTCAATAAAAACTTTGACGTATGCGTAAAAATGCTGGAGAAGTTTGATAAGGACAAAAAAACGACGACGGAAGACTATGGAATTGCTACAAAATAAAGTGTACTTATTCTCACTTGTCCCGCTTTGCGGGTTCCTTTCGTATAAGCCAATTCTGTTAATTATCTTATATTCAGGAATGCCCCATAATTTTGTGCAAAATTTTTGGTACTTTATTTCGCCGTCATTCCTAAACAAAAATTTCCTTTATGAGCAACTCGGCATTTTTTTGGTTGGAAAAGAGTGTATCTAAGTTGTTTTTTCTTTTCAGTACCTCAGAATCTGGAAATTCTCTATTCTGAAGTATCTGAATCTGAGTTACAAATTCTGCTGAGGAATCACAACGAATACAAAGGGATTCAAGACCTGTATTTTGTATCATTTCCGAATTTACAAGCACAAATCTTCCGTTAAAAAGCGCATTGATTAATTTGAGTTTAATCCCAGTTGCCTGAAAGGTGGGCAGAATATTCATATGCGCCTGCCGGATAAGGCTATGCATTTCTAATGAAGATGGGTTTTGAATTAGTTGAATATGAGAAAAACGGGCGATTTGCTGCATGAGTTCTTTACGAGGGGCTGCACCCGCAATAATCAGCGGATACTGAACTTTACTGAAAACTTCTTTTATCAGAAACATTGCCGAAAGATGATTCTCAATGACAGACAAATTACCATGATATAGCGCAAAATCGCCTTTCCCAGCCTGCGAGCTGACGAAGTCATAGGGGTGAAATGCAGGAAGATATACTACTTTTGGATACTGTTTGCGGAAGTAATCTGTATCAGAGGGTGAAATGGTAAATATTTTTTCAGCAAGGCCAATTATCGGCTCAAATATTCGGATTATTCTGGACTCCCACAGAAAATAACACTTTTGTACAAAATTATTTTCGGATTTACCAAGCAAAGCATAATACTCTGACTCATTATTGTGCATTCTTATAAAGCAAGGAAAGCCTGTTTTTTCTTTAATCTCTTTGAGGTGAAAACAAGTATGAAGTCCTTCAAATAAGACCGGTGCAGGAGTAGCCTCAATGTGAGAAAGGAGTTTTTCTGACCTTCGGGAATATACCATGTAAGGATATAGTAAAGGCATGGAAATCAGGGGGCTTTTACGAGGGTAATAATATACCTTAGCACATATTTCTTTCAGTGAATCATCCGAAATTCGTTTGTCATAAAAACAATGAAGGTGGATTTTACAGCCTTGGGCGTGTAACGCTTTTAGTTTAAAAAAAACGTCTATGACCCCTCCGTAATCCGGTGGTGAGGGGATATCAAAACTGACGATATGAATTATGTTCTTCAACCCGGTTTACAATTTAAGGCGCAAAGTTAATTCAATCTTTTTATTTTGCCATTAAGATATAATTTTTGCCCATTCAGGATAAAATTTACGTGTAGCATAAACGTTTTATTATTTTTGCTCCTTATATTAAATTATTTAATTCAATAAAAAAATTATGAAATACTTCTCAGCATTAGTATTCCTCATTACAGCCTTAGCGGGAAAGGTAATTGCTCAGACCAACGGATATTATCTTGGCGTTGGCGGAAATTACCTCAAGCTTACAGAACTCAATGACGCGCTCGCTCAGGCTGGCATAGGGCCGTCCGGGATTCCCAAAACCAATATCACTCTTGGTGTATTTCATCAGGCCGACCGTGCTTTTTACGGAGGGGAATTATCTGTGCTCACGCGGGTAATTGCCAATAGTGTAAGTATAGGACAAACCACTCAGGCCTACACTCGTTTTTATCAGTTAATGCCTAGATTTGGATATGCCCCTGTGACTTTTGATGATATTTATTATTTTTACCCGTCAATAGGTATCGGAGGCGGCATTGGTACGGTACGTCGAGTGGACAATAGCGTTTCTCCTGCACAAATCCGTACTTCAAATGTTTTCGGTGGATCACTAGAGGGCTCACTGAATATGACCATCATTACCCCAATCCCGGGAGATAAAGGCAGCAATGTTGTAATTGGTGCAGGAGGTGGATATCTTTATAATCCCTTATTTGGAAAATCATGGAAATCGGATAAAATTATCGGAGGCAAAACAATTCCGGTAAGGTCTGATGGATTTTTCTTCAGGCTTACAATTGGTATGGCAAACAGTCAATAACGTTCTTTTTATTTGTTTTTATTACATACGCAAATCCTACCTAAAAAGGTATTTGTGAGTAATAATCAAGGCATTTTCATATAAAATACTTATAAAAAGTATGTAATATTTCAGAAAACTTACTTTTTATCGTGATTCCTTACGTTTTTATTTGTACATTTGTGGTATGATAATTGCCTTTTACATCGAAAGTGTGCAATTTTGCATTTAAGAATAAAAACACAAATCTCTATAGTTAATAAAATATGTTCAGATACAAAAGTGTTATGCTAGTAGATGACAATGAAATTGATAATATTATCAATGAAAAGATCATGGAGTCGAATCAATTTTCTGAAAAAATTCTTGTATTTCAGTCTGGACAGGAGGCACTTGACTTCCTGAAAGTCAATGAGAAAAACTCGGAAATGCTGCCCGAAATAATTTTTTTGGACATAAATATGCCCATTATGGACGGTTTTCAGTTTCTCGATGTATTTGAAAAATATGGTAGCGAAGTCATAAGTAAATGCAGAATTATTATGCTTTCTTCATCTATTAGCCCTAAGGACATTGATCGTGCAGCAAGCAGTATTTACGTAAAAAAATACCTCAATAAGCCACTGACGGCGCGCTATCTTAACGCAATTACTGTTTAAAAATAAGCATAAAAAAACAGAAGCTAAACCCTTCTGTTTTTTTATATTATAAGTTTATGTGGTACAATTTCACTAACGTCAAATTTTTATCCCTTTTATAATTCCTCTACTCTCTTCCGATTTAAGGAAAATCATGATTTCGATTTTTTCCTCAGAGTCAGGTAAGTTATTTTCGATTTCTTCTAGTGCATGTTTGTAAGAATATCCCATGCAAAACAAAATCCGGTAAATATCATGCATTCGGTTCATTTGCTCAAAAGTAAAGAGTCTTCTTTTAAGCCCCACCTTGTTAATACCCTCATACTGAACAGGATATCTTCCAGCATTAACAAAAGGAGGAATATCTTTCCCGATAAGGGAGCCTCCTGAAATCATTGCGTGCTTCCCAATTCTTACAAACTGATGAATTGCGGTCATTCCCCCAACTACGACAAAATCATCAATCTGAACATGACCACCCATATTCACGCTATTGGCGAGGATTACGTTGTCTCCGATTTTACAATCGTGGGCTACATGAACATACGCCATTATGAGGCAATTTTTGCCTATAATAGTAGTATTACTATGCTTCGTCCCTCTATTAAGTGTTGCGTATTCTCTTACTACCGTATAGTCCCCTATACACAAAGTGCTTTCTTCGCCTTCAAACTTCAAATCTTGCGGAATAGAAGAAAGGATTGCCCCTGAAAATATTTTACAATGATTTCCAACTCTTGCTCCATGATGTACTACGACATTAGATCCCAACCAAACATTTTCGCCGATAGTAATTTCTCCGTGTAATGTACAATAAGGCTCAAAATGCGTATTATTACCAATTGAAACACTATACTCTACGCGAGATGAGGCTTCTTTCCAGAAAGCGAGCCGGTCAGCTTCAGGGGAGATGGAGCAACCTATTGAGATATAGCAGGATTCGCCTATCGTAACCCCCTTTCTTATACAGACATTCGACTCCAGAAACGAGCCTTTTTTTATCGTTACGCCGGATTCTACTATACAAAAAGGACCTATAACTACCCCGTTTTCTATAACTGCTTCAGGGGAAATAATTGCAGAAGGATGAACCATAAATAATTATTAGCAAATCTGTCAGGCTAAACCTGAAAAAAATTAAATCTCTGTGTATTAGTCCTCCGTTTTGGGGACTACACTTGCGATGAGGTCGGCGGAACAGGCAAGTTTACCATCGACAAAAGCCTGTCCTTTCATCTTACAGATTCCCCGTTTGAATACATCCATTTCCAATTTAAAATATAATCTATCTCCAGCCGTAACCGGCCTTTTAAATCTGGCGTTGTCAATTCCGGCAATATAAACCCATACTTTTGTATAATCCTCAACCTTATTCATGAGCATAATCCCCCCAACCTGAGCCATTGCTTCCAACTGAAGTACTCCCGGCATAATTGGATTGCCCTCAAAATGACCTACAAAAAAAGGTTCGTTAATCGTTACATTTTTATAGCCCTCAATAGTATTCTCATCAAAATGAGTTATCCTATCCACGAGTAAAAAGGGGTAACGATGAGGAAGCAATTTCATGATTTGATGTATATCAAATACTATTTCTGATTTTTCCACGATTTTAATTTAATAAAAAAATGATTTCCAGTATATAATTCAAGGCGCAAAGATAGATAAAGTATTCGTATTAATGACAAACTGTTGGATAAATAGTATAGAATTTCGGCAACCTTCTGTATTAAGGCTTCCAGAACGGATAAAATGTTTCTTGTTTTTTTACCCCATAGAGAGTATCGGTTCAAAATATTTTCGCTGAATTAGTTTGGCCAGTTCCGTATTGGCTTTGTGTCCGGGTTTTCGGGCGGTTATCTTGCCCGTAATAGGAAGCCCTACAAGGCTAAGGTCTCCAATGATATCTAACAATTTATGCCTTGCGGGTTCATTTTCGAAAAGCAGCGTTGTTCCGAGAAACCCAGTGGTGATTTCACTATTTGATATAGGGAAAAGTTTTGTCAACTGTTCTTTTTCGGATTCGGTAAGGGGTTTATCCACAATTACAACGGCATTTTCGGGAGACCCTCCGCGAATTAATCCTACACTATGCATATACAATACATCTTTCAGAAAACAGAATGTACGGCAGGGCGCAATTTCTGTTTCAAAGTCGTCAAGGTTTCTAAGGGATGCGGATTGAGGCGGTAATATATCAGAGTCATAATCTACATCAACGTAAATTTCGAGATGCGGGTGCGGCTCAATGGAAAGATATACATCTCGTTCTTTTTCTTCATACACTATTTTTTCGGTAAGAACCAGTTTATTTTTAGGGGCATTCTGATTTTGGATTCCGGCGGATTTCAATAGTTCCATAAACTGCTTTGCGCTGCCGTCCATGATGGGTGGCTCGCTGGAATTGATTTCAATGATAAGGTTATCTATCCCTAGCGCGAAAACGGCAGCGAGCACATGCTCAACAGTCTGCACTACTGCATTCCCTTTACGTAGTACCGTTCCTAAACGGGTATCTACCACAAACTGTGCATTCGCTTCTATCGTTGGGCTATCCGGCAAGTCGGTTCGTTTAAACACTATTCCGGAATTTTCATTTGCCGGCACAAAAGTAATGGAGGAGGTAAATCCAGTGTGTAAACCAATACCAGTGAGGCTAACCGGTTTTATAATTGTCCGTTGTGTAAAACTCATGTATTCCTATTCATTTATCTTATAAGACGAATAAAATCGTAAAACCGCTGCCTGTCTATTTTTTTGAAGGTCTTTGTGAGTTGAAGTTCCTGCTCAGATTTCAAGAAATCTGCTTCTATTTTAGGGGACATAAACCCCAAACTTAAAAATGCGAGCTCTTCTTGTTTGCGCAATCATTGTTGCTTCGTATTCTGATAAATAATGACTCCTGCTGCAATTACAATGGCTACAAGTAAAAGCGTCAAGGCTATTTTCCATACAGAATAAGGTTTATTTCCAGTAACTTTACCCGTTTGACCATTTACAAGAAACCGGTAAACCTTATTATTGTACCGGTAAGCAGCAATCCACACAGGCAATAAAATATGCTTAAACGTAAGTTCGTTTTTGCAGGTAGAAACATTCAGAAAACGATAGGTATCTCCGGGTATTCTTTTGATGCACTCCTGACGGATATAGTCATCCATGATCCCGTCAGCAGTCTGATAGCCCTCTTTCACATCTTTTTGATACACTTCGCACTCCCATCCCAAAAGATACTGACTATCATAATTTACCACTTCTTTTAACTCAAAAGGATATAATTGCTGTATCGTATCTTGAGGAATTCCCTTAGAAGCAACTACCACCACATCATCAAAAAAATGGTCATAATATCCTCCGGCGGGCACCCATCTTACTTTTTGTACCTGACGGGTTTGAGAATTTCCTTCAGAATCCGTGTAGGATTCTGATTCATAATAATAATATCCGGCATCTGCCGTCCATGAAGACTCCGTAAATGCGTCAAATGTCCAGAAAGGGAGATACACTCCTTGTATTTCATGAAGTTGTGCCATTTTCTGGAGATTATTGGGGTGAAACCAGCCCTCCTTTACCCAATCCTCAAACGCTTTGAAAGCCATTTTTTGAGGAAAAGTAAAAGGAAGTACGCCCGAAGGCTGAATCACCTTTGTATCCATTGCTTCCTCATTTATTGCGGTAGAGCCACAAAAAGGACAAGACGTATTCACCTGATTCTCGGGGAAAGCGGTATTAGCTCCACAACTATTACAATGGCATACTTTGGTATCCAAACCTAATCCAGAGGGCATATCTTCCAGTCTAAAGCCTTCCCCCAATTTCCGCTCCACCACTTTATCACTTTCCCTCGGGATATCCCATGTGTTTTTACAAAAATTACACTTCAATTTTTTTTCTTCTGCACTATATCCTACATCCAGAGAGCCACAACTGGAACACTTAAACCGCCCTACTCTTTGAATTTTATTCTCTTCCATTTTTTCAATATCAGTATAAAGGATAAAACGAGTTACTTTTTATTTACCGGAAAGTATTTTTTTATATTCTGTAACATTATTCAAAATAGAAATCGCCTCTTTAATAAAAGGATCATTTTCGAAGCCGGATTCAATCATACCCCTCCTGTAATAATATCTTTTGATAATTTCGGCAGAGATTGCCTCCGAAATTTCCTCCTTATTTTGGATAAGTTCCCCCTCTTTAGTGCTTTTCAATCGCTCTTTTAGTTCATTTATTTCTTTCTTGAGGGGTTCCAAATGATTTTCCTCTTCCAACAGATGCTTTAATTTGCTTATTTCTTTTTCTGCAGGGGTATCATAAGTGAATTTCTTTTTGCGGACAAATTCAACAAAGTCCTGATAATCTGTATCAGAAATTTTAAACTTCCTTGCCTCTGCGATTTTAGGGTGTTTTATGTAATACTCCGTAGCAAAATCAAAAATAATTTGCTGGGAAATTAGTTCGAGTGTAATGGATTTGATTTTTTTCTGAGTGATTTCTATTTCAGGGTCAATCCCGCTCACATCATAAACAGTTCGGCTATTGCGGGTTTTGAAGGGTTTACGGAGACTATCAGCCGCTTTCCCGGGTGCTTCGTCGGTGTATCTGCGGGAATAATCAATTGCCTGAACACATCTTCCGCTAGGAATCAGGTATTTGGCCGTTGTAATTTTAAGTTTGGCGTTATAGTTCAAGTCTTTCGTTGCCTGTACCAGTCCTTTTCCAAAACTGCGTGTCCCAACAATAACTCCTCTATCCAAATCCTGAACTGCGCCCGCCACAATTTCAGACGCACTTGCGCTTCTGCCATTCACTAATACTACCAACCGCATTGCCGTATCAATCGGAACCTCAATTGTTGGATATTTATTTTGGGTGCCCTCCATTCTTCCTCTTGTTTCAACCACCGCTTGCCCTTTTTTTACAAAAGCAGACATAACACTTACAGCCTCATGCAAAAGTCCGCCAAGATTTCCTCTCAAATCCAGAATTACGCTTTCCATTTCGGGGTTATTTTTTTTGAGGTCAGACAAAGCATCCCTCACTTCTTTTCCAGCCTCCTGTGTGAACCCCGTTAAGGCGATGAAGCCTATTTTTTCATTAATCATTCCAAAGTATGGAACATTTTCGATTTTTACATCTCTACGTTTGACCGTAATTTTTTGAGTAGAGGCCTCTCCAAACCGTTGAATAGTCAGCACAACTTGACTCCCTGCCTGTCCTCTGAGGAGAGTACGGATATCCGCTTTGGCTTTCCCTTGTATTACATCATTATCTATGGCTACAATTTCATCTCCTACTTTTACCCCTGCTACCACCGCCGGGTCATCTTCATAGGCTTCCGTTACGATATAATGTCCGTCTCTTTCAGCTACCGAAGCCCCTATTCCGCCATAAGAACCGGTACTGATAAATCGGTAATCTTCAATCTCACCGGCACTAATATAATTGGTATAGGGGTCCAAGGACTCAAGCATCGCATCAATTCCTTTACGCATTACTTTGGTGGGATCCACTTCGTCTACGTAATATGCGTTTGCATCCCGAAATACTTTACCGAAGATGCTGAGATTTTTGGTAATTTCAAAATAATCATCTGTCCCTTCTGCTACGTGACCAACACTGACAAAAGATGCAAGGATTATCATCCCATACAAAATACCCCGTTTCATTTTAGTTTGCATATTTTTTATTTAACCAGTTATAAATAGCTTTACTTAGATTATTAGATTGCTGAACGTGTTACCAACTGCAAGGTGCTCCCTTCCGAGTATTTAAGGATAACTCCTTTTAGGTAAAAAACATCTGCAATAACTTCAGCACAAAATTACTGTTTTTTTTGAACTTTTTCTGCAAAGTATGTATAAAATCCCAATTAATGTATAAAACAGAAACCGTCGATAGAAAGAATACCGGGTTTTCTTTTTAAGTGGGTTTATTCATAAAAAGCCTTTATTACTAAGTATGCTTATCTTTCCCACCACATCAGCACTTTTGCGGCTACTGAGCGTATTTTGAGTTTTACTGCGGCAATATCCATTCCGTTTTTTTGTTTTTGCTTGAAGTAATTCACTTCATTCACAACCCTTCTTACTGCATAGTCATAGTACTTACGGGAATAAGTACGTTTAAAGTCTATCTCTCTGTCTGTGCTACTAGCCCAGTCCGGCAATGCCGAAATACGGGTTTCTATTTCGGTGTATAATTCCGTACCCTTGATAGGATAAGCCACTGTAATCGTAAACAAATCCGGGTTAGATACCTTTAAGTGGTGAATCGTTTCTTCGATATCCTCCTCTGTTTCTCCCGGGTATCCTAGCATAATGAAGGTGCCTGCCTGAATTCCGTTTGACTGCGCCAGTTGAATCATTTCTCTCACCTGATTTACACTTACCCTTCTGTCCATTAAATCTATCACTTTCTGAGAGCCGCTTTCTGCCCCAATCCATACTCTAAAGCAGCCGGTTGCTTTCAACAGCAAAATCACCTCTAGGCTCAACCTATCTGCTCGTGTAATACATTCATAAGGGATATGGATTTTTTTTTCGGAGAGAACCTCGGCAAACTCCCTTAGCCACTTATGACTAATCGTAAACACATCATCCACAAACCAAAGCGTATCCGGTTGATAGTTAGCCTGTATCCACGCCAACTCCTCCGCTACTTTTTGGGGCGAACGCCTTCTGTAACTCAACCCGTAAACGGCTCTACTACACCATTTGCAGGTGTAGGGGCATCCTCGCATTGTACTTACAGAAATGGCATTTTGTCCGTGTTTTTTTTTCCACGCATCCAAATAAAGCCTGAGGTTTACCTTTTGTCTTGCAGGAAAAGGCAGTGAATCGAGGTCTTTGATTTTGGTTCGCTCCCGGGTAAATACCGTTTCCCCTGCTTCATTCCTATATGCGATTCCTTCTATCTCCGCTCTGTCTTCTCCCTTATTATTAAAATCCCCTTCTATACGACGATTGAGGTACTGAATGAGAGAAAAGAGCGATTCTTCCCCTTCTCCTATAATCAGATAATCGGCATGATGTGCCAGAAAATTATCGGCATGATTTTTTACTTCCGGTCCTCCGAGAATGATAATTGTATCTTTTAATTCCGGGGTATTTTTGACAAATCGAATAATTTCGAGCACAGAGACTTTGGTCATTAAATTGACATAAATCGCAAGAAAACGAGGCTTTTTTTCGCGTAAATGCTGATAAAGCACTTCAGGAGTGGAAAAAGTAGTATCAAATACCTCGTTTTCTATATTCTGCTCATCCAGAAATGCAGCAAGGTATAATATCCCCAAAGGGACGTAAGGCCGCATGATTTGCTGCTCTTTTTCGTCATTGCACAAAAAATATCCGTGTGTAAATAAAACCATAGAGAAATTAGCACTTTTTTCAGAAATCAATCCGTCCTTTCCATTTCAATATAGGCGTGATCAGACAAACGGGCAAAACCTGAAAATGAATTAAAAAGTTTTTCACCAAAATATAAAATGTGAAAGAGGTATTTATGTTTTGAAAAAAAAGGAGTAAGATAAGAAGGGGGCAAAAATAAGCCCACCGGGCGTATCTTTCTGACTTTAAACTGCGGTAAAAAATTTCGGATTTGGCGGGAGCTATAATAATAGGTCAGTACAGAAACGCCTTCAACTGAGGCCACAGAGGGCGTTTTATACAAGCGGCGAAATGCGTCTTTTGGGCGAAATTTTAGCATAAAATAAATCGTTTCCCAAAGACAAAAAGAAGGCATCCATACTACTATCAATTTCCCTCCCGGCTTAATCAGAGGATAAAGCTGATTTCCCAACGCTTTTATTGCTGCTTCATTTAGGCAATTCCACCCCCCAAAATTAGAAAAGGCAATATCATATCTCTCCCCTTGTAAAAAATCTGCGGGTTGAGTTAAATCCCAACCAAAAACCTGAATATCAGCAGATTCTTTTTGGGCTTTTTCTTTGGTTGCACGAATCATATTCGGGGATACATCAGTAGCTGTAACTTTTGCACCGCAGCGGGAAAAATAAACAGCATCTTCTCCCGTTCCGCAATTCATTTCAAGAATCCGGGTGTGCATGAGTGCCGGCAAAAAAGAATAGACGCACTCTCTCTGCCGTCTTCCGGTTTCGGTATGCGTAAAATCCTGATCATAAGTGAGCGCAGCTATATCAAACTCCTTGATATCATCCATTTTTCTTACAAAAAACATCTTTCAATACAAATATACGGATTATTGTGGTTTTTTCGTAAGAAATTTTCATTCCTCTTGCTAAAAAACATTAACCCAAGAAATGTAGAGAGGAAGAAATGGTTTTGGGCTAAGAAAAGCATGATACAAAGAATAGAATCCGTACTTATTGAAAAGTGTATTAACTTTGCAGTAAAAAAAGAGTATGCCTTTACTGAGAATTGTAAGAATGGACTTTAGTCCGGAAAAAGTTTCGGACTTTATGGAGGTATTTAATGCCAGTAAGCAAAGAATACGGGCATTTCCGGGTTGCCTTTATCTGGCACTTCATACGGATATACATCACGAAAATGTAAAATACACTTACAGCCTGTGGGAGTCAGAAAATGCGCTGACAAATTATCGGCACAGCGAGCTTTTCAAAAACACATGGGCTGAGACGAAAATCTTATTTCAGTCAAAAGCACAAGCGTTTTCCCTCGTTCAGACCGAGGAAATACAAATACCCTAATACTTTCAGTCAAGATAGGTCTCTATCAACCCTTCGGGCAATTCTACATTCAGAATCCGGTTGGGCTTATCCACTTCTCCTACAAAAACAATCGGGATGAGCACCTCTTTGTTCTGATAGTTCATGACGATAATGTCATTTCCGGGCATTTCCAGAATGTCTTCTATCGTTCCGAGTTCACCCATTTTGTTGTCTTTAATCCTGAATCCGATAACTTCAAAGTAGTAAAAACGACCTTCTTCTAATTTGGGTAATTGATTTTCCGAAATAAAAAGTGTACTTCCGATGAGTGCTTCGGCGTCTTCTCTTGTTTCAATCCCTTTAATAGCCAAAATTCCCTCATTCGAGTTTTTGAAACTAATTTTTTCAATGCTAAACGAAGTCGGTTGCGCTCCTTTTTTTGCTAGAAATACTGATTTAAGATTCTTATAATCGTTAATATCTTGTACTTCCATACGGATTTTTACTTGTCCGTGTATCCCGTGTGCATCGGGAATGTACCCTATTTCTATATACTCTTTATACATGATATTGATTTTCAATAATAAACCCCGACAAAAAGATGTCAGGGTTATTGGAATTTTTTGTAAATGATAAACGAATTACTTCTTTTCGGCTTCGATAAACTTGAATTTCTCCAATTTTTTCGTACCGTTTTGGCTCCACCAACGGTCAAAAATTCTTTGTTGCTCTTCTTCAGATTTTTTCTGCTTTCTAAGCGCAAATTTCAATCTGATTCCGGTATGACGCAATAAAGCATCTACTGTATCAGTAGGCTGAGCACCAAAACCTAACCACTTTAACGCAAGTTCGTGGTCAATACTTACCTCCGCCGGTTCTTTTACAGGATTGTAGTATCCTACTTTCTCGATAAATCTTCCGTCACGAGGAGCGCGGGCATCTGCCGCAACAATCGCGTAATGAGGGGCTTTACCCCTACCTTGTCTTCTCAATCTGAGTTTTACTGCCATATAGGACTGAAAATTAATTAGTTAAATACGTATTACTTAATTTCGGACTGCAAAATTACTACTTTTTATTAAATCTCCAAAATCTTTTTCGTTTTTTTATCAGGCGTTTTTTTATTTTCGGGAAAGCCTTGCTTAATTTGTGTTTTGATTGTCTTACACTAATATAAATTGTATGAATATTTTCGAATTAGAAGAAGGGCAAAACCCTTGGAAAACGCTTTCGGGCAAAAAAATTTATGAAAATAAATGGATTAAACTTACGGAGTTTCAGGTCTTGAACCCCTCGGGAAATCCGGGAATTTATGGTGTAATTCATTTTCAGAATAATGCGGTTGGCGTTGTCCCCTATGAAAACGGCTATATTTGGATGGTGGGGCAATACCGATACCCTCTGAATCGGTACTCATGGGAAATTCCTGAAGGAGGAGGGCCCTTGGAAATCAGTACCCTCGATGCCGCAATCCGAGAGCTAAAAGAAGAAACCGGAATGACTGCCTCAAACTATGAAAAAATCGTAGAAATGCACCTTTCCAACTCTGTATCCGACGAATATGCAATCGTATATCTCGCCACAGGCCTTACACACGGAGAAGCAGAGCCCGAAGAAACCGAAGAACTCAACGTCCGGAAAATAAAATTGGAAGAAGCCTACAGCCTAGTAGAAAATGGCATCATCACAGACTCTCTCTCTGTAGCGGCTATCTACAAAATGATGTTGATGAAAGCCGACGGGAGATTAGGGCAGACGCAGGCTGGATAAGACTATTATTTATCTTTTGATTTTGGCTTTGTGTGGCTTCATCGCATTCATATAAATTGTATGATTACGGCATCCTTTTTTTGCACTTATACTAAAATGAAATAGTTATGTCGTATTAAAGTATGGAAATTTAGTTATACTTATTACAGATTGAGCGTTTTGCCAATATTTATCTAACAAATTTTGGATTTTGTATTCAATTTCTTCAATCAAGTGAAAGACCTTAGATTTTAGACATTTGCGTAGTTCTTTGAAAAATCTTTCGACAGGGTTTAATTCAGGACAAGCTGGAGGGAAAAACATCAATTCTACTTGTTCATTGTGAGTAGAACTTGTATGACACTTAGCTCTATCTAGCATAAGAGTTACCTTTTTTTGAGCGTGTTGAGCAAGATTTTGGACAAAAATATCAAAACAAGTTTTTGTCATATTAGGCATAAACATAGCAAACAAATCGCCATTATAGGGGCAAATAGCGGTATAAAGATAGCCAAATTCATATCCTAATTTGATACGACAAACAGGGCGTTCCCCACAAGGCATCCAACGTTTTCCTGCTTCGGTACGAGTACCGTAACGCATTTCATCCTGACAGTAAATTTGCTCCTGAGGTATGCCCACTACGCTTTCACTAAACTTTTTTTAAAAAGTTCAACATCTCCCTCTTTTTGTCTAATATTTACAGGACGACCCGTTTTTAACTTGATTTTCAAGAGTTTAAATAATTTTGATATGCCAGATTGACTATAATGAACCCCAAAATTACTCCCTATCCAATCTCCTATCTGCTCCTGCGTTAAGTCTGTTTCACTATTTCGCAAAAAAGATTGTAAACGGCTTATCTCAACATAACTTAAATTACCAACAGTTCCCACAAAACCGGGTTTCAACAAGCCTGTTAAACCCACTTCCTTATACCTACTCCAAATTCGTTGCCCTTGACGAAGCGTCAAGCCAACTAAACCACTACTTATTGTTTGATTTGCCGCTGAACCATCTTTCAGGTAACGCAAAAATCTAACATAATTTAAGAACCGAACTTTCGTTTGACTAGCTTCTAATGCTTTGAGTTCGGAAACACTCTCTTTTATTTCTTCGATATAATTTAAGCCTTTCATACCACAAATATACGACTTCTTTATTTCATTTTAGTATTACTTAATCTTAGTGGCTTCTTTACTCCTTTTAATGATGAAAAGGGATTCTGTTTCAAGTATAAAAAAAACGCTAATATAACAGAATATAAAGAAGATCATTTCACCACCCTCCGAACCTCCTGTTTATTCGCCCATTGAATTACGATAAAATAAACTCCGCTTTCCCATGCGCTGGCGGAAAGCCTCAAATAGTCTTGTCCTTTTTGGAAATCTACGGTTTGTCCGAGTGCGTTCAGGACGGTGATTTCTGAATTACCCGAATGAGAAGGGAGTGCGATATATAAATCTTCTGTTACAGGATTGGGATAAACCCGGATTGTGTCGGTAGAAAAAGGCGAAAGTCCGGTTGTGGGGAAAAGTGCTGAGCCGCATGCGGGATAATATCCGGTTTTGCCGGTGATATCGGTTCCGGAAATGTAATATTCCAGTGCGCTGAAGATGGAGGTGGGAAGCATGAGGTAATTACCCCATATTCCGTCATTGGCCAAATAATCATTGTGTTGACCGTCGTCATACAAGCTGATGGTTTGAAGATTCCCGCCATTCAGGCTAAATTCCATCGCAACAGAGAGGGACGCATTTTGTTCATCTTCGGCTTTTACCATAAAATACAAGGTATCATTTCCCTGTTTGATTTTTGTCTGATGAAAAAAAGGCGCAATGTCCACAAGTTGAAGTTGCTGGATTGCATTATTTCTTCTGGTAGTGATATAGGGTTTCAGTCCATAGGCGACATGTCCACCTAAAGATTGGGTATAGGCATTGGTAAAATCTGCGTAGGAATATCCATAATCGAGGGAACGGAAAGGGTCGGTCGCTGCGAAAGGAGCAATCCGGTTTTTTAAAGAGTCAATTTCCGGAAAAAGCGTAATTTCTTTGAATTCGTTTTGAATCCACTGATTCATAAAATAGGAAAAACGGTTGCGGTATTCAGGGATGGAGAGAATTTTTGTATATAAAGCCCGTTTCTCCGAAGTAGAGGAAGGATTCCAACTGTAAATATTTCGGTTTCCCCAGTCTTTTCCCAACCAATCAATGCCGAGCGTATTGTCAATATCGTATGGAATGTATTCAAATTGACCCGTTAGAAGATTATGATAGAGATAATAATTATTTTTATTGTAAATATATCCGTCCCAGTTTCCTGTAAGGATATCAAAAACCATGTACTGAAGATACTCATTCACATTAAACACTTTTTCCAGTTCGCAGGGTAAATCCTGAGTGGGGGTGTTGTTCAATACGTTTATGAAATGCGCAAGGTCGCTGTAATCATCCTGAGACTCATTGATTTTCAGGTCGTATGCTTGTCTTCCATCGTATTCGGCTTTGTATAAATCGGGGTTTGTACCCAAATAGCTTAAATCGGCAGGATAAAGGCATTTAAATAAATTTCCATCGTTATCTCCGAACCGGCTTTTGACAAAACGGTCATCAATATGCTCCACGTTGATATAAAGGCCATAATACATCCCGTTGATATAAACCTGTACGTGATTAGCCCTCGGTGCAGCAACTCCGGCCTTTCTTAATAAATCCCAACCGGTTTTTGCCCGCATAATACAAGGATCATTGTGTTCTCCATTCAGGTTCATTTTTTCAAGTCCGTAATACCGCCTTCCGGGAATGAAAGAATTAAAGGAGACTTTAAACGATTTTTTATCGGCGTTTCTTGACGTATTTCCTCTCAGCCTGAACCCTACATTTAAAAGCGTGTCCAAGATTGTTCCATTGTCAAAAATAAAAGTAGCCGCATATTCCTTGTCGCTCCAAACATCTGCATAAATCGCAGAGAGAGAATCCGGATGAATCAGAATTTCTATTTTGGGTACAACCGAATCCGAAAAAACCTCCCCGGGTTCGGGATTAATCCATGACTGAGCGTTTAGCGTTACTAAAAAAGATACCAAAAAGAGCGAAAGTAAATATTTAATCATTTTATAGTTGAGTATTGAGACGCAAGTATTTTGCTATAACGAAAAATTGCCCTCCGGAGTTTGTAAAAACAGGATTTAACGGTAAAAGAAAACCGGAATACTTCCGCAAAGGATATATTCCGGTAATAAACAAGGGTTGTGAAGCCCAAGTACTAAAAGGTAATGGTCATAAGTTTGTAGTTATTCTGAGAGGGATTTCCCACCCCAACCAAAAGCATCTGATTGGCACTTACCATACGGGAACGTGCAGGGAAAAAATAGTTCATGGATTGGTCATTGTTAGCAAGCACTTTAT
>WBZP01002894.1_pt1 | contig 19315 bp, 19 predicted proteins | sample 5204301 | NCBI WGS metagenome assembly WBZP01 (sample SAMN12412401, study PRJNA552823) | activated sludge metagenome | isolation source: activated sludge from nitrification reactor of wastewater treatment plant... | place: USA: Pennsylvania | collected 2017 | reverse complement strand
ATATTTGCCACCACCGGCGTTGGCGATACAGACCAACTGATCTTTTTCTTCGCGGCTCACATCGAAGCCGACCACATGGACCTTTAGCTTGATCCCTTGGCCTTTCAATGACTTCACCAGGGCGCAGGGGTCCGCCTCGCAGGTCTCCTGACCGTCGGTGATGAGCACCAGTGTGGATTCCTCTTCGGCGGTCCGTAACCGCTCCGCGGCCAGCTCGAGGGCCTTGGTGATCGGCGTCTTGCCCTTGGGATTGATGGACTGGATCTTGTCGATCAGGATCGACTTATTGCCCTGACCTATGGGCACCATGAGTTCGATATCTCCGCAGTCTCCCTTGCTGCGGTGCCCGTAGACCTCGAGACCGGCCTGCACCTGATCCGGCAGATCCTTGATGAGCTGGATCATGACCTCCTTGGCGATAGCGATTTTCTCCACCTGATCGATCTTGGCCTTCATGCTGCCGGAGCCGTCCAGGATGAAGAGAATCTTCTCCTGGGTTCCGGCTTGGGCGGCGCTAGCGACGGCCTCCAGGGTGGCACAACTCAAGGCCAGGCCCAGCAGTAAGCGGGACAAGGAAATCGGCAGAATCTCGAGCATGGGTGACTCCGACATTGACTGAATGAATCCAGTGACAAGAGACAGTATGACGGCTCATGGCGATTTGCCTAGCCTCGTTCTTGGCAAAAGCCAGCTAGGGTCCGCTCCGCGGACCCCTCGTATTGTGTTTCGGTGGAGGTTGTCCATGATAATGGCCTTTGTTGCCCCGTGGAGCCTGGCCAGTGGGACTCCGTATTCAAGCGTTTTCCCGCTGGTGTGCGGGAATCCCTCCTCAACGAGGAGGAAGCCTTGGGGCGCTCCCAGGGCGGGTTGGCACCAAGTCCGTGGGACGCGGCGAGGAACGAACCGCATCCACTATAGCTCATCACATCTTTTGGCCACCCTCGCCGGGGCCGTTTGGAATGTTGGGATGACGGTGTCAATCCAACCTGTGCGGCTCGCCCGCCGATTACGGATAGACCGGACAGGAGCTGCTACGAGATTCAGCCGTGGGAAGGGAAGGTTTCGGGAACCCCTACCCCGGAAAGAGGAATCAGACGCGGCCGTCAGGTGAGGATGAGGACTTGGCCAGCAGGGCCGGGACCGTGGGGCAAACCCCAGGCTCGACATCTGCCACATAGGGAGTGCGGATGACACCGTCCTTGACGAATCCCGATGGCTTTCCCCATTCATCGTAGGATACCGAGGTATCGGCGCTGATCTGCAGGTCACCGATATAGCCATGGGGGATACGACGCTTGAGATTGACGCCGAAGTCCAAGCCGAGAAAATGGCTGACCAAGCCGCGGATCACCCCGGCATGGGTAACCAGGAGAATGCTTTGGTGGCGATGGACCGGTTCGAGGGAGAGCAGGTAACTCAGGCTACGGGTCTGCATCTGGCGGAAGCTTTCGCCGCCAGGGTAGACAAAATCCGGATCGGTTTTGTATTCGGGGAGATGCTCCGCGACCCACTGCTTGGTTTTTTGGAACAGACTGCCGTAGTTGATCTCATTCAGGGACTCCGAGCTACGTACCCGGACGAGGCCCCGCTTGGTCGCGTAATAGAGGGCGGTCTGTCTGGCCCGTTCGAGGGCGCTGGAGTAGATCGCATCGAAATGGATATTCCGTTCGCGGAGGACCGCATCCACCTCCGCCACATCCTCTTCCCAATCCACCGCCGGGGGGGCATCACCCCAGCCCATGATCCTTTGCTCGCTATTCAGTACTGTCTTGTAGTGACGGACCAGAATGACTCGCATCGACATTTTCCAGCACCGATTGAGGTACCTGTCAGAGGTTGTTGATATCGGTTCTAAACAGCGAACCGGTCTTACCCTTGCTCCACAATCCTAGTGCCTTGTTTCGAGCCTCCCGCTGGAACTCTCCCCTTCGCCAACAGCCGGTGGCTACATCATCGGTAGCAAATGTATTGTATCCCCGGCGGAAAGGCTATAGGAAAAGCCCCTCGCAGGAAGAATATTTATTCAATAAAAGCAAGCAACTAACTTGGTTTGGCAAGGCCGGCTGTTATGTCTGCGGCAAGGCATAATTCAACACGGTACGTATCGCATTGGCAAAATCCTCGAAGGAATGAGGCTTTACAATATAATCTTCAACCTCATAGCGAAATGCTGCGGCGCGATCGTTCGGCTCATTGGAAGAAGTCAATACGATCACCCTCAACTCCCGTAATTTGGGGTCCGAGCGCAACTCCTGCAGGAACTCGATGCCACTCATTCTGGGCAGATTGAGATCGAGCAGGATGAGGGAGGGCGTGGGGATGGCTTCGGGAAAGCCCTCTCCACGCAGCATGCCGAGGGCGTCGCTCGCCGTTCGGGCCACATGGAGTGGAATATCGCTGCCGTTACGGTGCAAGGCCCGTTGTACGGTCATCACATCGACACGATCATCTTCGATCAGGAGAATACCGGCGTTTCGATTCATCATTCCCGCCCTCCCCCAGCGGTTGCACTGGACAACTCGGATACCCCCCGCCTGCCTTTGTACCAGGTGAACTCGAATCTGGCACCCCGACCGAGTGCGGAGTCAAGTCTGATCCTGCCCCCCTGTTCCTCCACCAGCTTCTTCACCAAGGCAAGCCCGATTCCCGTATGAGCACCGAAGTCTCTGACTTCAAGCGTTTGAAACATCAAAAAGACCTTATCGTGATACTCGGGGTCGATACCCGGACCGTCGTCCGCGACACTGAACAGACAGTAATCGCCGAGATCCCGTCCGGAGATCCAGATCCGCCCCTGTTCCCGATGGTGATGTTTGAGGCTGTTGCCGATCAGGTTGGCGAACACCTGGCCGAGATGGAGGCGGTTGGTACAGAGTTTCGGCATGTTCGGCGCGATTTCGATCCGGAAACCCGGGGGCGGAGCCAGCGAATCGATTGTCTCGGCTACCAATTCCGCCACATCCACTTCCTCGATCGCCCCCTCGGTACGTCCGATGCGGGAGTAGGCCAGCAATCCTTCGATCAGGGCGTGCATGCGCGACACCCGATCCCGCAGCAAATCCAACTGGTCCCGGGTGACCGGGGTCAGGCTGCCTTCGAGGTCCTCCTTGAGCCAGCCGGCAAGATTGGCGATGGCGCGCAACGGGGCCTTGAGATCATGGGAGGCCACATAGGCGAACTGCTCCAATTCCTGGGCCCGTCGCTCGGCCTCGGCGGTCCGCTGGGCCACCCGTTGCTCAAGGGTGGCATTGAGGGACATGAGCGCGTCCTCGGCCCGGTGGCGTTCGGCGATCTCGTTGTTCAAGGCGATATAGCTTTGTTCCAACTGCAGGGTACGTTGGGAAACCAGGCGTTTGACCTGTTCGGCGCGTCCGATCAGGGTGAACAGATAGGCCGCGAACAACAGGGTAAAGGCCAGTCCGCCGCCGAAGATCACCCAGGTCGTGTAGGAATCGGGTTGATAATGGCCGGGGATGGAGTTGCACATCACTGTCCATTCCTGATTGGCCAGGCGAATATGGTCCCTGTAGGTCCATTCCGTGGACTTCGGGCCAACGTGAAGCGGCATGGAGTCGGGCACTCGTAAACGGGACTGGTGAGAGACGATCGGCTGCAACCGTCCCTGCTCGTCGGGCGCCATGAGATGCACATCGATACCGCTGGGGACCAGGTGGGAGAGCGCATTCTTGACAATCGCCCCGAGCCTGAACAAACCCAGGGCGAAACCCCGCAGGTTGTGCCCATCCGGGCTGGTCAAGGGACGCTGGGTATCTTCCGCCTCCTCGGTTTCTTCCCCCTGATACAGGTCGAACACCGGAAGGTACACCAGAAAACCCGGTTCATTGGTTTCCGGCAGGAGGCGGGGCGGGGAAACGTAAAGCTCTTGCCCCTGCCTGGCGATCGCCAGGACCGCGGCCGTCTGGGGATCGGCGGCCAGATCAAGACCGAGTAGCGGTTTGTTGGGTGGATAGGGCTGGATATAAAAGATCGGGTAATAGACCTGGCGATTGGCTAGAACGGGCTGCAACCCCTCCTCGCGTTGTTCCGTGATCTGGAATCCCGGCAGACCATTCCGGGCGCGGGAGATAAAGGTGGCTTTGTCCGCGTTACCTATCTTGGGCGCCCAGCTCAAGGCCTGGATGCCTGGATTCCGTTTCAGCGCCGGGATGACGAATTCCCGAAAATCCCGTCGGGTGACGTAGGGGGAGTTCTCGAAAAAACTGCCGATGTCCTGCACCACCCCAAGGGCATGTTCGATCTCGCGTTGGATCACCAGAACCCGGTCCCGCGCCGTGGCGGTGAAGGCCGTCTGTATCCGCTGGCGTTCCAGATCCTTGACCTTGTAATAGAGAAAGAGATCCGCCACCGCCCCCAGAAACAACACCAACAGAATCGGGGCATGACTATGCCTGACGACCCGTTCGAGTATGGAAAAGAGCTGACGGACCGGTTTTCCCAAGCCAACGATCAGGGGACGCAGCAGCTTCTCCAGCCAACGAACGCCGCTACGCGCCAAGGCGTCCACAGATCTCGGCTTCTCAGGAATGGGGACAGGCATTTCAGATTGGGTTTTCGATAACCAAGCGCCGTGAGACTCTCGACCCCATCGAGCCGCTCCCCTTCAGGTGAAAGTACCGACTTCTATTATTGCAGCGCCGCCGGATCGGGAGGAAAGCGCTCGGTGATCCTGGTCATGATTTCGGCGATCACCTGTTTCACGGTTTCTTCGATCCGCCAATTGGCCACCACCGGGATACCGCTTTTATCCGCCTGATCGAGCATGAACTTCTGCAACTCCCAGATGGCTTCGACCTCCTCCCGGGTGCGGGAGGAGTTGCGATCCGGCTGTTCCCGACTGCGGCGGGCGAGCTGGCTGACCAAACGCTTGCGTGTTGTCACGGCCAGGGTGACGGGCACCACTATGGCCTTGGTGGAGGCCTCGGCCAGATTGAGCAGGGTCGGCAAGACGTGGACCCCATCCACGATGATGTCGTGACGTTCCTTGACCGCCCGTTGAATCGTCGCCTCGATCGCCACCTTGACCGTACCGAACTGAGAGAGGAAGCCCGTGATGACCGGATTTTCCGCCGCGATCACGCCGCCGACCAAGGGCTCCATCTCGGGCAGCCCCCGCCAGGCGTTGTAGCTGGAATAACTCAGGGTGGGAGCCACATGGGGCACGAGATAACAGCGAATGATCTCCCGCATGATGTCGGTTGACTGGGTGCGCACGATATCCAGCAGATAGGACAGCTCGGTGGTGACCGAACTCTTGCCCGAGCCGCTGGCCCCGCCGATGAGCACGATCAAAGGTGTCCCGCTGTCGTTGAAGATGCACCTGGAGAGAAAGCGATCGGCCGCCTCCTGGGAACAGCCTTCCTTCATCGCCTGATGGATGACCTGCTTCAACTCCTTGCTGTCGATGCTCTGCATCCCGCGCTGGCGCAGGGTCTCCTGCACCCGGCGCGCACCCTGGATCGCCTCCTCGCGATTGATCGCGCAACCCTCCAGATACCTGGATAAAAAACCAACGGAAAAGGGTGCCTCCCGGGAAGGGGTACGCACGGTGATTTCGGCCAGCTTGGGTTGGAAGGCGGCATAGGCCAAGCCCCGCTCATTACCGAAGCGGCGGGTCAGCTCCTCGACGACCAGTTGACGGAGTTCCTGGGTGGAAACGCTGCCAACATTGGCTTCCATGGCCTCACGAACGGCCTGGGCGGTGTCATAGGCCTCCTCGAAGGTCAAACCGACGCTTACCAGAGACTGCACCATCACCCCGCGCAGAAAGGGTGACTTTTCTCCCGAGGAATTGACAACAGTCAGTTTCTTTGCCATGTGAGCTCCAGCCCCGTAGCCGTAGGCGGATATTCTGAGACAGCATCCGACTCAGGGATTCCTCTTGACCGATAAGCAGAAGTGTATCCTGCTTTGGACGCTGATCGAAATCCCTCTCCCTCCCCGGTCGGGGAAAGACCCTCTAGGTGCCCAATAATGAGGATAGACCAATATTTATAGTATATAATTATTTTCTTATTTTTCTTGGCCGTCAATGCGGCCCTCTACTGCCCATCCGCTTGGTCCCCCTTCGATACGGAAAGGCCGCGAGGGTGAAACGCTTGTCTCCCGCGCTAGGGTTCCAAGGCGATTGCCGGACAAGGAAATCGACTAAAGGCCGCCCTGATATCAATGTTTCGGAGTGTTCGGGCGGATCGGCGGCTCCGGGCATGGGCGGCAAATGGCCATTTTTCGTTCTTATTTCGAGAACATAAAGCCAAAAAAACAGAGGCATTGTTCTCAATCAGAGAACATAAAACCGGACTACCCCCCCCCGGCCCCGGGCGAAGCGGTCATCAGCTAGGGCCATGGAGGTAAGGCTGGTGGTTTGGATCGCCTGGGCGTTGTTGCTTCTACACTTCGCCAAGCAGCCATCAAGACTCAATTCGCTAGCCCGCGGCCTCGGGGTCGTCGAACAGATCCACCTGGCCAGAGCGGCTGTTCGTGACCGGCAGACCGAAATGCAGATAGGCGCTCCGGGTGGCGACCCGTCCACGGGCGGTGCGCATCAGGAAACCCTGCTGGATGAGGAAGGGTTCGAGCACATCCTCGATGGTATCCCGTTCCTCGCCGATGGCGGCGGCGAGGCTGTCCACCCCGACCGGACCGCCATCGAATTTTTCGATGACCGCGAGCAGCAGCTTGCGATCCATGAGATCGAAACCATGGCCGTCGACCTTGAGCATGCCGAGGGCCCGGTCGGCCACCTCCAGCGTCACCCGCCCGGCGGCGCGTACCTGGGCATAGTCCCTGACCCGGCGCAGCAGGCGGTTGGCGATGCGCGGCGTACCCCGGGAGCGGCGGGCGATCTCGGTAGCACCGCTCTCGTCCAGATCCACCCCCAGAATGCCCGCCGAGCGTTGCACTATGGTGCGCAGTTCCTCCACCCCATAGAACTCCAAGCGCTGGACGATGCCGAAACGGTCCCGCAGCGGGGAGGTCAGCAGCCCGGCCCGGGTAGTGGCACCGACCAGGGTGAAGGGCGGCAGGTCGATCTTGATGGAACGGGCCGCCGGTCCCTCGCCGATGAGGATATCGAGTTGATAGTCCTCCATGGCCGGGTAGAGCACCTCCTCGACCACCGGGCTGAGGCGGTGGATCTCGTCCACGAAGAGCACGTCCCGGGGTTCCAAGTTGGTGAGCAGGGCAGCGAGATCCTTGGGCTTTTCCAACACCGGGCCCGAAGTCTGGCGCAGGCCCACGCCCATCTCGTTGGCGACGATATGGGCCAGGGTGGTCTTCCCCAGCCCCGGCGGGCCGAAAAAGAGCACATGGTCCAGCGCCTCGCCACGACCTCGGGCGGCATGGATGAAGATCTCCATCTGCTCCCGTACCGCGGCTTGACCCACATACTCCGCCAAACGACGCGGGCGGATGGCGCGCTCCAAGGCCTCGTCTTCCGGACGGGCCTGGGCGCCGACCAGGCGATTGGGCTGGGGCATGGCTCGGCTACCCCTTCCCTGAGGCGGCTCGCAAGGCGGCGCGGATGAGTTCCTCGCTGCTCAGGCCGGGTTGTTCCACCGAACGTACCAGGCGGCTCGCTTCCACGGCCTTGTAGCCGAGGGACTCCAGGGCGCTGATGGCGTCCCCAAGCGGGGTGCCGATCTGAGTCGAACCCATGGCCGCCGCGGTCGGCCTGATCTCCCCGGGAATACCCGGCAGGGAGAAGGCCTCCAGCCGGTCGCGCAACTCCACCAGCAAACGCTCGGCCGTGCGTGGACCGATGCCGGGAAGACGTATCAGACTGGTCTTGTCCTGATTCTGAATGCAGCGGGCGAATTCCTCGGTGGTCATGCCGGAAAGGATGGCCAGGGCCATCTTGGCCCCGACACCGCTGACCTTGATCAGGGTACGGAACAGATCGCGTTCACGCTCCCGGCGAAAGCCGTAGAGTGCCTGGGCATCCTCCCGCACCGCCAGATGGGTGAAGAGCACGATCCGTTCGCCCACCGGCGGCAGATCGTAAAAGGTGGAGAGCGGCGCCTCCAATTCGTAGCCTACCCCATTGACACCGAGCAACAACCAGGGTGGCTGTTTGTGTAGGATCTCCCCCTGCAACCAGCCGATCATCTTCCCCCTCCTCCGGCCTGGGCCAGGCGTCGTTTGGTGGCGTCGGTATGGGCATGGCTCAGGGCCACCGCCAGGGCATCCGCGGCGTCGGTGGCCGGCAGGGCCGACAGGCCCAACAGAAGTCGTACCATCTGCTGCACCTGGGCCTTATCCGCCGATCCCGTACCCACCACCGAGAGCTTGACCGCCCGGGCCGAATATTCGCTCACCGGCAGGCCACAGCCGACGGCGGCGCAGATGGCCGCCCCCCGCGCCTGACCGAGCTTGAGCGCCGAACTGGGATTCTGGGCCACGAAGACCTCCTCGATAGCCAGCACCTGGGGGTGAAAGCGCTGGATCAATTCGCTCACTCCCTGATAGATTCGACCCAGGCGCTCCGCCATCTCGCCGGTCTCAGCATGGATACAGCCGCTCGCCACATGACGGGACTGCCTGCCGTCGCTGTCGATCACCCCATAGCCGGTGATGCGGGAGCCGGGGTCGATACCCAGCACGCGCCGCAGCTCAGCCATGGTGTAAAGAGGGTTGGAGGTTCACCCGAGGGCCTCGATAATCTCGGGGGGGATGTCGGCGTTGGAATAGACGTGCTGCACGTCGTCGAGATCCTCCAAGGCATCCACCAACTTGAGAAACCGCTCCGCCGTCTCCAGGTCGAGGGCGGCCATGGTGCCGGCATTGTAAGTGACCTCCGCCTGCTTGGTGGCGAAACCAGCCGCTTCCAGCCCTTTGCGGACGCCGGGAAAGGTCTCGGGGGTGGCGATGACGTCCAGGGAACCGTCCTCATTGCTCGCCACGTCCTCCGCACCCGCCTCCAGGGCCGCCTCCATCAGGGTATCCTCGTTGACGTCGGGGGCAAAACTCAGCACCCCCTGCTTGACGAAGAGATAGGAGACCGAACCATCGGTGCCCAGATTACCGCCATATTTGGTGAAGGCGTGGCGTACATCGGCGGCGGTACGGTTGCGATTGTCGGTCAGACAATCCACCATGACCGCCGTGCCTCCCGGGCCATAGCCTTCGTAGCGGATCTCCTCGTAGTTCTCGGTATCCGCCCCGCCGGCCCCGCGTTTGATGGCCCGTTCGATGGTATCCTTGGGCACGTTCTGCGCCAGTGCCCGATCCACCGCGAGACGCAAGCGGGAATTGGCGTCGGGGTCGGGCAAGCCATGACGCGCCGCTACGGTGACCTCACGGACCAGTTTGGTCCAGGCGCTCCCGCGTTTTTTGTCCTGAGCCTCCTTGCGGTGCTTGATATTCGCCCATTTGCTGTGTCCTGCCATCGTCAACCTCGTCTATGCTCACATCTAGAGAGTATAACAGTCTGATATCTCTATAGAAACCAAAAAAGGACGCGGTTCCGCCGCCCACCGGACGCGGTCCCGTGCTCGCGCCGGGATTGTCTTTGCATCCTGATTCGACGATCTTCGCTCACCGACGTCGACTCTCCCCGCCGGGACGTTGATCCAGGTCAATGCAACCTCCGGCTTCCATCGCTAGTCTCCCTGGACTTCTTCCAAGCCCCTACCGCCGCGCGTGACCCAGGTCATCAGCTACCGCATCGAAAACAGCCTCTATCTTAGCATCACCGACCGCTGCACCCTGGAGTGTGCCTTTTGCCCCAAGACCCAGGGCCGTTACGAGGTCAAGGGTTACGACCTCAGCATGGACCACCGCCCCGATGTCGCCGAGATCATCCAGGCCGTAGGCGATCCGCGGCTGTACCAGGAAGTGGTATTCTGCGGCTATGGCGAACCCACGCTCCGCCTCAAGGTCTTGCTGGAGGTGGCCACATGGATCAAGGACCATGGCGGGCGGGTGCGGGTCAATACCGACGGTCTCGCCAATCTGGTTTATAAAGAGGATGTGCTTCCCTTGATGGGAAGCTGCGTGGACGCCCTCTCCGTGTCCCTGAACGCCCAGGACGAGATGACCTACGAAAGACACTGTCAGCCCAATCTACCAGGCTCCTATCAGGCCATGCTGGAATTCCTGCGGCGGGCGCCGGCCTATGTGCCCGATGTCACTGCCACCGCCATCCAAGGCTTGGAGGGGGTGGATATCGGCGCCTGCGAGCAACTCGCCCGCCAGTTGGGGGTGAAGTTTCGGCGCCGGATCTTGAACGAGGTTGGTTAAGCCGCCGATGGCTTTTTCACAGGCGTTAAATCCGAGGTTTCACTCCATGGATCTCGCCAAACAGGTCAACACCTTCGGGCAATGGCTGCTCCGTCGCTATGGCGAACGGGTACACAAGATCGCGGTCGACGCCGCCTTCACCTGCCCCAACCGCGACGGCGCCAAGGGTCGCGGCGGCTGCACCTTCTGTAACAACGTCTCCTTCAGTCCCAACGGACGTCGTCCGCCGCCGGTGGCGGAACAGATCGAGGCCGGTCGCCGGGTGATCCGCAAGCGCACCCGGGCCATGAAGTATCTGGTCTATTTCCAGGCCTACACCAACACCTACGCCGATCTGCCGACCCTCAAGGCGCTCTATGATGCCGCCCTGGCGGAACCAGATGTCATCGGCCTTTCCGTGGGTACCCGCCCGGACTGCGTCTCTCCGGCGGTGTTGGATCTGCTCGCCGCCTATCGGCAGCAGGGGTTCGAGATCTGGCTCGAACTCGGGCTGCAGTCCGCCTTTGACGAAACCCTGGAACGGGTCAACCGTGGCCACAGTTTCGCCGACTACCGTCAGGCCTGCCTGGCCGCCAGGCGACGTGGGCTGCCGCTCTGCACCCATCTGATCGTCGGTCTCCCGGGCGAGCACCGCCGTCATGCCCTGGAGACCCTGGAGCGGGTGCTCGATCTGGGCACCGACGGGCTCAAGCTCCACCCCTTGCATGTGGTCAAGGGCACCGCCCTGGCGAATGAATGGCGCTCTGGCGGCTATCAGCCCCTGAGCCTGGATGAATATGTGAGTATCGCCGCCGACCTCGTCGAACGCTGTCCGCCCGAATTGGTCTTTCACCGCCTGACCGGCACCGCGCCCCGGGACATCTTGCTGGCCCCGAGCTGGTGCGCCGAGAAATGGCGGGTGCTCAACGCCATCGAGCGGGAACTGCGGCAGCGACGCACCCCCTTGCGGGAGGCGGCCTGATGTCTCCAACCCTATAACCCCGAACACCGAGGCAAGAACCACCGTGGAACTGGTCTGTCCCGCAGGCAACCTCCCCTCTCTCAAGGCCGCCGTCGATAACGGCGCCGATGCGGTCTACCTGGGTTTGCGGGACGACACCAACGCCCGTCATTTTCCTGGATTGAACTTCGATCGCGCCCGCGCCGCCGAAGGGATTGCCTATGCCCGTCAGCGTGGGGTCAGGGTCTTCATGGCGGTCAACACCTACCCGCAGCCCAATGGCTGGTCGCGCTGGACCGCCGCGGTCGATATCGCCGCCGAACTCGGGGTGGACGCCCTCATCCTCGCCGACATCGGCGTCATGGACTATGCCGCCCGCACCTGGCCGAAACTGCCCTTGCACCTCTCGGTCCAGGGCAGCGTCACCAATTACGAGGCGCTGAGCTTCTATCGTGAGGAATTCGGCATCCGCCGCGCGGTCCTGCCTCGGGTGCTGTCCCTCGCCCAGGTGAAATACAACGTCGAACACAGCCCGGTCGACATCGAGGTGTTCGGCTTCGGCAGTCTCTGCGTCATGGTGGAAGGGCGCTGCATCCTTTCTTCTTACGCCACCGGAGAGTCGCCCAACACCTGCGGCGCCTGCTCGCCGGCGAAATTCGTCACCTGGAAGGAAACTCCGGACGGTCTGGAATCCCGTCTCGGTGGCGTGCTCACCGATCGTTACGCCGCCGACGAAAACACCGGCTATCCGACCATCTGCAAGGGCCGTTACGAGGTCGGCGGCCATACCTTCTATGCCATCGAGGAACCCACCTCGCTCAACACCCTGGGGATCCTGCCCGAACTCATGGCGGCGGGGGTGAAGGCGGTGAAGATCGAGGGTCGCCAGCGCAGCCCGGCCTATGTGGCCATGGTGACCCGGGTCTGGCGCCAGGCGATAGAAAGTTGTAGCCGTAATCCCGCCGGCTTCCGGGTGCGGGAAGACTGGAGTCGGGAACTGGCCAAGGTGGCGGAAGGCACCCAGACCACCCTGGGCCCCTATCATCGCCCCTGGCATTGAGCCTCAAGAGAGCGAGCGCCCATGAAGACGCCCAAACTCAGCCTCGGTCCCGTGCTCTATTACTGGTCGCGGGAAGACCTGTTCGCCTTTTACGATCAGGTGGCGGGCTGGCCGCTGGACAGTGTCTCTCTCGGTGAGGTGGTCTGCTCCAAGCGTCGTTCCCTCAAGTTTGAGGAATGGCTGGAAATCGCCGAGCGGCTGCGCCAAGCCGGCAAGGAGGTGGTGCTCTCCACCCTGGCGCTGATCGAGGCGGAATCCGAACTCAAGACCCTCAAGCGGATCTGCGATAACCAGGACTTTCTCGTCGAGGCCAACGACATGGCGGCGGTGCACCGGCTCGCCAAGCAGGGCCAGCCCTTCGTCGCCGGTCCCGGGCTCAATATCTACAACGCCCGCACCCTGGCGCTCCTCGCCCGCAAGGGGCTGCGCCGCTGGGTGTTTCCGCTCGAACTCGCGCGCGACAGCTTGGCCGAAATCCAGGCCGAGCGCCCGGCGGGGGTGGAAACCGAGGTGTTCGCCTACGGACGCCTGCCCCTCACCCTCTCGGCCCGTTGTTTCACCGCCCGCGCCCACAACCTGCCCAAGGATGACTGCCAGTTCCGCTGCCTGGATTATCCCGAAGGGATGCTCCTTTCGACCCGGGAACATCAGGCCTTCCTCATCATCAACGGCATCCAGACCCTATCCGCCAAGACCTGCAATCTCATCCCCCAACTCGCGGACCTGAGACGCCTGGGGGTGGACCACCTCCGTATCAGCCCCCAGGCCAGAAACACCGGCCAGGTGGTGGAACTCATCGCCCGGCAGCTCTCGGGCGAGGGCGCCACGCCCCAGGACCGACTCGCCTTGGAAAAACTCGCCCCTGGCGGTGTCTGCGACGGCTACTGGTTCGGCGGCGCGGGGATGGCCAGGCTGGGGCCACCTCCCCTCTGACAAGCGGCCGACTTTGGCATGACCACTGTCAATTCAGCAGGAACAGGGTTCCGGGCATGGGCCATGAAGGCTCGATTATCGTTCTCAAATAAAGAACAATAGCCAATGTAAAGAACATATTGTTCTCTCTATGAGAACGAAAATCGAGCCCGGAGACTCGATGCCCGACCCGGGTTTGGCCCCTGGTCTGGCCCCAAGAGTTGAGCAGGTCGGGCAACAACATCCTATTGCCCGACATTTCGTACCAGATGCCGGGCACAGGTGCCCGACCTGGTCGCTGTGATCCGTTCCGTATCATTCACCCACTACGCTGGTATCTGGCTGCCCTTTCTCAAAAACCCCGAACGTGACCGCTTTGAAGGGAGTGTCCGGACTTGGGTTGACAGCCTGATGCACTACCCTGCCTGAAATGCGCAGGGTTTCACCCGAACCGATGGCGAATCTGAGCGGTGATTCAGTGCGATTAACGAGCCGGCCGCAAGTAGTTCGATAACAGGTAGTCGCCGACTTGTTTGCCAAGGGCGTGGCCGACTTCGGTGCTCGTGCGGAAATGCACGCCGCAAATGCGGCATCAAGCATAGGCGTCTATCTCGGCAACAGTTCCGCCAGCGCGCGGCGTGCTGCCGCGTGCACTGCGCCCTCGGGCGAAGCGCCTGACGAAAACGACGGTAGTGATCCAGGCAAACAACCCTTTGCAGGCTGGCTCCGTCGAAAGCTTCGAGATCTGGTTCATAGGCTCCTCTCTTGCCTGTACCTCTGGTTGCGACATGCAAGGCGATGGCGCGGCGCCATCGCGAAAGGGCGGATTATCTGAGCAGCCCCACGAGATCTGCCTACCCGACGTGAGCGGGCTCGATCTGTTCGATGAGCTGCGTGGGGACTATCCGGCACTACCACTCCTAGCCCTTTCGGCACTGGACGATCCACGCACCGTCAAGGCGGTACTCGCCAGAGGCGCCCTGGGGTACCTTCCCAAGTCATCCTCCCATCCGGTCATGGTCAATGCGCTTCGCCTCATGCTCTCGGGCGGACGCTATCTGCCGCCTGAGATCATCGCGGATGACTGGGTATCTCTGGCGGGACGGAGTACGAGCCTCGGTACCCGCGCGGCGGCTTCCGTTGAGGATTTTGGATTGACCGAGCGCCAACGCCAGGTGCTCGCGCTCATGGCCCAGGGAAAGTCGAACAAGCTGATCTGCCGCGAGCTTGGCCTGGCCGAGGCCACGGTGAAGATCCACGTCACCGCCGTGCTCAGGGCGCTCAAGGTGACGAGCCGCACCCAGGCGGTGGTGATGCTCAACCGGCTGGGCCTGCGGGTGGACGGTCTGGACGGCGAGCCGCCGCCCAGGCCGTAACTCCTCGCCCGGACGGAAGGGTCGCCGGCGAGCGACCCTTTGGGATTGGAGCGGCAACGCAATCCGAGTCCTGGCATCCTGGATAGGACTTCGCTACATCCAGGCTACAGGTTCCATTTCCTCCCGGTGACGCAGCCAGTGTGCGGTTGACAGGGTTCCTAAATGGCCCTAGCCTAAGTCGTACTGAAACCTGTACAGATGTTCTTCGCGCCATGACCACACTCACCGCCACCGATGCCCGCGCGAGCCTGTTCGAGCTCCTGCGAGGGGCCAACGAGCGTCATGAGGTCTACCACATCCGCCACCGTCAGGGCGACGCCGTGCTGATGTCGGAGGCGGAATACGAGAGCCTCATGGAGACCTTGGCGCTTCTGTCCGCTCCGGGGTTCAGGGACGCCTTCGAACGGGCGCGCGACGAGGTGAACAGCGGCGACACCCGATCGTTCGACGAGATATTCGGCGAACCCCAATCAACGAGCCGGTGACCGAACCGGCATGCTACCGGGTGCGCTTCACCCGGCAAGCCGAGAAGGACATTGCGAAACTCACAGACAAGCTGCGTGCCAAGCTCAAGGACATCGTATGCAACCGCCTCGCGGTCGATCCTCACTCCGGAAAGCCCTTGACTGGCCCGCTCAAAGGCTATTGGTCGATGCGTTTGAGCTACCAGGACCGAATCGTTTACAGCATTCAGCAGGACGAGCTTGTCGTCATGGTTGTGCGCGCGCGGACTCACTACGGCGATTGAGCGTATTCCCCCCATTCCCCATGACCAATGGCTGCACCGCCGAAACCAGGTGCTCGACCAGGGCACGCAGCTTGGCTGGTGTCACCGGCTTGAGCAGCACCGGATGCCCACTCGCCTTGGCCTCGCGCACCGATTCGGGGGCCGTGTCGCCGCTGATGAGGGCGGCTGGTATCTCTGTCCCGGCGACCTCGCGCAAGCGCTGGATGACCTGGATGCCGGTCTCCTCACCAGGCAGGCGATAGTCGCAAAGCAGGGCATCGGGTAAGCGGTCGAGCTGATCGAGGGCGGCAACGGCCTCATCCGCATCCGCCGCGACCGCCACCTCAGAGCCCCCAGTGCCGCAGCAGGCTCCCCATGGCCTCGCGGACCAGGGCGTCGTCGTCCACGACGAGCAGGAAGACACCCGAAAGCGTATCCTTCGCGCCCCGGGGCGGCAGCGTGCGCATCTGGGTCGCCGGTCGCCGTCAGGAAAAGCGGAAAAGGGTAGAGTAGAGAGCAGGTTATCATCACTTTAGGCCCGGCCTATCTGTTTCCGCCCCTTTCGTCTGGCGGTGCCTCACGAGCCGGGACGTGGTTACGATAACCTGCCCTCCCTCATCAAACCGTGCATGCGGTTCTCCCGCACACGGCTTTCCGATGTTCTTCATGCCAAGGCGTGCGCCGTTTTCCAGCCAGCTCCCGCAGGGGGCTTGTATAGCCCATAGCGCTCGTAGAGGCTGGTACAGGGGAACCGCTTGAGCGCAGTTCCCCTATCCTTCACCTTGTGGCGCTTGCGCAAGTGAGTCCTTAGCCGCTCTTCTGCGTGGTTCCTGACTTTGCTCATCGCCAGACTGGAGTTGCGGTAGTGGAAGTAGTTTACCCAGCCTCGCAGGCTTCGGTTCACGTTCCTCACCACGTCTTCCAGTGGGATGCCGCTCAGTTCCCGTTGCGTCAATTCCGTCAGCTTGGCCTTGATCTTCTTCACGGCCTTGTCCGAGGGGCGAACGTTCGGGCGTAGCTTGCCCGTCTTCGCACTCGGACTCATCTGGATCGTGAAGCCCAAGAAGTTGAAACTCGCTTCCTTGGCGTCCACGATGTGCGTTTTGGTCTCGTTGAGCCTGAGTCCAAGACGCTCCAGTACATGGCGGATGACTTTCAGCGGTTCGTCCACTCCTCGTCTGCATAGGACGACAAAATCGTCCGCGTAGCGGACGATGTGGGCGCCCAGTTTGTCTTTTAGCCGATGCCGTTCCCATTGCTTGATGAGGGCGAGGATGCCGCCATCGACAATGCGTTCAGCGACCACGGCCAGCCGTTTGGCGTGGGGAATGCTGTCGAAGTATTTCGACAGGTCGGCGTCTATGACTTGGGTGTGGCCGGCCCAGAGCGTTTTGGCGATGTGGTCCACGGCATCGTGCGCCGAGCGTTTGGGGCGGAATCCGTACGAGTGGTCGCAGAAGTCCGCCTCGAAGATCGGTTCGATGACGAGTTTAACCGCCATTTGCGCTACCCGGTCACGGATCGTGGGGATGCCCAGGGGACGCTGACTGCCGTCCGCTTTGGGTATCATGACGCGCCGCACGGGCCTGGCGAGGTAGGTCCTTTCTCGCAGATCACGGGCCAATTCCTGCAGGAATCCTTCTACCCCTTCGTTGCGCTCGATGACCTCAAAGGTCACCCCGTCGATGCCGGGGCTCCCTCCGTTGGACCGGACGAGCCGCCAGGCGTGACTGAGGATGTCCGCCCGGTAGGTCTTGTCGTAAAGCGCGTAGAAACGGTAGGCCGGTTCTTGCTTGGCCTTGGCATAAAGCTTCCTCTGGAGCGTCCTGATGCTGTCCGGGGTGGTTAGCGACATGGCCATCCCCTGATCCTCCGCCCTTCGGTTGCGTGAACAAAGTAGGGTCCCTTCCCTTGGCGGGGGTTGTGTTGTCCCCTCGCCTCAAACGGTACTTTGGCCCCCTCCGACTTCCTGCCTTGGCCGGCGCGCTTTCGTTGCCTTATACACGCCGGTCGGCGGCCTCCCCGCCCCCAAGACTGGATCTCCAGCACTGGGCAACAAATCTTCCAGAACATGCCGACCCTGCTACCCCGGGAGTCGAGAAACGCTACTTCCGTTATTCCAGCGTCCTCCAGCGGCCTTCCCCTTCTGACCACAGGGTCGGCGTCTCCAGCTTTGTTTACGAGGCTACTCATGGGTTCACTTGTGTTACGGCCTGCTCTCTTGCTGTTTGGAAACTTACGACCCCGCGTTACCGCAACGCCGCTTCCTCATGCTACCGGGGCGTACGGTCAGGGCCAATTTATGCTCAGTTCTATACGCAAATCGAGGCCATGACGGGGCAAAAGCGCGAACTGCGCAAGGAACTGGAGGAGGGATCTGCTGCGAATGATGCGCAGCACGATCTGCCACTCTGAATTTAATGACCCTGACCCCTTTTCCCCCGCCTTTTCCCCACCGGCTTGGCCCGAGTGTTGGACGATGAGTTTAGCCATAACCAGATCACCCGCTTCCTGGCGGGAGCCGGTGACACCTCTCGTGATCTGTGGGGATGGGTGAAGCCGGTCGCGCGGGCCATGGAGGCGCTTCCGGGCCTGGGCTGAAAAGGGCCGATTTTTGTTCTTGATTCGAGAACAATGGCTCATTTTAGATTGAATTGTTCTCTCCAGGAGAACAAAAATCGAGCCTGGAGACCCCATGCCCGAACCCAAGGCCACAACAGCCACATGGGCTTTCCTTGCGGCCAGCCATGACCGAAAGACGCGTCATCGCCAAAGTTGAGTTATGTTTGTCGTTGCGCCACATCCGCCTCGGCTTGAGGGTTTCAAGGCGGGGTTAACCCTAACAGGAGGACAGAACATGCATGTCTTGGTCGGAAATCTGGCTCCGGAAACCACCGCGGCTGAACTCAAGGCCACTTTCACCGCGCAGGGTATCGAGGTGAGTGTCGAGCTGCACCACGAGGGCGATCCCCATCGTTTGCTCGCCGTGGTGACGGTGCCCGGGATCAATCGCAACCTGGCGCAGCACCTGGCGGATCGACTCAATGGCCTGGAACACCAGGGACGACGTCTGACCGCCTATGTGCCGCTGTTCGGAGAAGAGAATTGACTGACAAGGCCCGCCGTGGGCCCCCGTCTCCGTCCGCTCGGCCATGGAGACCCTTGGGGCTGTCGGCGGGAGCCGGGGCGGACGTTCAATCGTGATCGGTGTCTTCGATTCCGGCCTGGGCGGTCTGTCGGTTTTGGCCGCCCTGGTGCGCGCCCTGCCCCAGGCCGACTTCATCTACCTCGCCGATTCCGCTCATGTGCCCTACGGCAACAAGGCGGACGCCTACATCACCAGCCGCGTCTTGAGCATCGGCCGGGCTCTGATCGAGCAGGGCTGCGGCCTCTTGGTGGTAGCCTGCAACACGGCCACGGCTACGGCGGTCCAGGATCTGCGCGCCGCCAATCCCGGTGTGACCGTGGTCGGCATCGAGCCGGGTATCAAGCCGGCGGCCCAAACCACCAGGAGCGGTCGTATCGCCGTGCTCGCGACCGAGGCGACGGTGCGGAGCGGGCGCTTGGCGCGCTTGATTCGCGACCATGCCGCCGCTGTCGCCGTCCATCTGGAGCCCTGTCCAGGCTGGGCGACCCGGGTCGAGACCTTGCACCTGGAGGACAGCCTTTTCGGCGATGAGGTGCAGGCCAAGATCATCCCCCTGTTGGAGGCGGGCGTGGATCGCCTGGTCTTGGGCTGCACCCACTACGCCTTTCTGGGACCGCTCTTGCACCCTCTGATACAGGGTCGGGCGGAATTGGTGGATGTCGCCGAGGCCGTGGCCCGCCAAACCCTGAGATTGGCCGGAGAGGCGGCGCTGGGTGAGGGCCGTCTCTATCTCCAAGCGACGATACGCCCGGAAAGGATTCGGGCGGCGTTGCCAGCCCTGGGATTGTCCTGGTTGATCGGGCGTATTCACGAATCACCGCGGCTGGTAACAATCTGAGCCGGCTCAGTCAGCTAGATGCGGTGAGGTATGAACCGCATCAATCGCAAAAGGATG
>WBZP01002892.1_pt1 | contig 19324 bp, 20 predicted proteins | sample 5204301 | NCBI WGS metagenome assembly WBZP01 (sample SAMN12412401, study PRJNA552823) | activated sludge metagenome | isolation source: activated sludge from nitrification reactor of wastewater treatment plant... | place: USA: Pennsylvania | collected 2017 | reverse complement strand
CGACCGGGAGATCGGCGATGAGTGGTTCGAGGTCGGCGTAGGTCTTCGCGGCGAACACGGCCTCGAGCCGCTCGTCGTACTCGGCCCGATCAAGGCGGCCCTCCGCGTAGGCGTCCTGCAGGACCGCCGCGTAGCGATCCCGGTCCGCGTCGGAGGCCCGCATATCCGTCACACTCACGAGCCTACGCGCCGTGCCACCCACAGATCCTCCGCCGGCCAGCGCTGCGCCCACTGCACGTCGGCGATCTCGTAGAAATCGTGGTCGGCCGCATCGGCGGGAGCCGTCAGTTCGTGCAGGGCCTCCACCGCGAATCCGCTGGCCGTCAGCGCCGCGATCCACTCCGAATGTGACGGGTGGTACTCGACGCCGTCGAAGGTCATACGTCCCAGATCCGCATGGCCGCGTTGCAGAGTCGCCGTCGCGGGTCCGGCATCAGGAACGCACAGCGTGGACAGCACGCTGTTGACCAGGAAGACCAGCAGACCCCCAGGGCGCAGAAGCCGGGAGGCCTCCGGCACCCAGCGCCACGGATCGCACCAGACGCTGGCGCCGTGCTCGCTGACCACCAGGTCCGCGCAGCCGGTGGCCAGTGGGACCGCCTGAGCGTCGGCTTGGACCAGCGGGAAGCCCACTCCGGTCTCGACCTGGCAGCGCCGCGCGGTGGCCAGTTGGTCCTCGTTGAGATCCACTGCGATCGGCTGCGCGCCGGCCCGGGCCAACGCGGCTGAGAAGAACGCCGTTCCTGCGCCGAGTTCCACCACGACGCTTCCGGACACCGTCGGCAACCAGCGGTCGGGGACGCCGAACAGACCCCAGCGGATCCCGTCCCGCTCCCACATCCGCATGGCGGCATCACCGGTGTATCGGTGATTGAGCAGCGTCCAGAGGGCTCGGTTGTGGCGGAGCTCGGGATCCATCGGACTCAGTGCTCGACGTGCTCCTTGCTCCCCTTCGCCTGACCGATCCCGGAGAGCAACTCCTCGAACCAGGGCTGGTCGATGTCGAACGGCTTGCCGCCGCGGATCCTCGGGAACTCGATGACGCGTAGTTCGTCACCGGCGTCCTCGTCCTGACCGGTCACGCCGGACTCGCCGCGCAGCGCCGCGTCCACCGCGAGATCGGTGCACTGCTTGATCAGCGCGAGGTCCTCGTCGTTTGCGGCAGCCGACCGGGCGAAGTATCCGCTCTTCCAGACCATCGTCTTCTCAGCGTTGAGCATCGCGGCGAACTGCTTGCCGAACCACTGCCCCGGGTTGACCGTGTCGAGCTTCACGTGGCCGAACGCGTCGCGGCCGACCTCCTCGCCGCGGGCCTGCATCTCCGCCACGATCTCTGCGACTCCTGCCCCCTCGGACAAGAAGATGTTGACGCATCCCACCTCGTCCATCACCGCGCGCAGGCGCTCGGCCTCGGCCGCGATGTCGAAACCCATCTCGGGGACGTACACCCCGTGGACGTCCCACCCGCGGCGGTCCAGACCGATCCCCGGGTTCCACTGCTGGGTGTCGAGCCACTCCCGGTACTTCACCGCGGTGGCGGCCGTGAGCCATCCGCAGTTGCGACCCATCACCTCGTGGATGATCAGCATGCGGGGGTTCGAGGTGTGCTCGGCGATGATGTTCTGCGCGAAGACCGACCCCTGTTCGGCCGCGGTCCAGGCACCCAGCGACTGCTTGATCGGCACCACGTCGTTGTCGATCGTCTTGGGAAGGCCGACCACCGTGAGTTCGTAGCCGTTCTCGTGCAGGAACGCGGCGAGGTCGGCGGCGGTGGTGTTGGTGTCATCGCCTCCGATCGTGTGCAGAACGTCTACGCCGTCCTTGGTGAGTCGATCGGCTGCCACCTTCAGCGGGTCCTGCCCGGGCTGGACCAGACCGCGCTTGACGCAGTCGTCCACATTGGTGAGCTTCACCCGGCTGTTGCCGATGGGGCTGCCGCCGAACTTGTGCAGCAGCGCGGCGTTCTCGCGGACCTCGGGGGTGACTGGAACGGAGTTCCCCAGCAGCAGGCCGTGGTAGCCGTTCAGGTACCCGATGATCTCGATCTCCGGGTCCACGGCTGTGTACTTCTCGATCAGTCCGCCGACGGCCGACGACAGACACGGGGCCAGGCCCCCGGCGGTGAGCAGAGCAACTTTGCGTACGGGCATGGCACAGAGGCTAGTGGTGACCCTTCGGTCCGGGAAAGCCGGTGGGCGTACCGAACTGGTTGAAAACCCCTATCCCAACCGCTCCACCAACCAGTAACACGCACTGACCCACCCGCTTACTCGCTCCCGCACGGCGCGTCGCGTCCAGAAGTGGTCAGCGTCAGGCGACTGCCAACCAGTTCGGTCCGTCAGAAGGTGCCGGTAAGGTGGGCTGGCGTCCACTTGAGGTTGTCGGGAAGCGGTTCCCGCGCCGCGCCAACCCCGAAAGGTCGCCCATCCGCCCGTTTTGCCGCTTTCACCCGACCATTCGAGGTTGAACCGGGTGACCTACCAACCGCAAGTGTCCGCTAGAAGGTGTCGACGTTGGGGTCGGCCTCGTCCAGAAGGTGCAGATGGGCCGGTGGGCGCTCGATGGCCAGGGTCGAGGTGAATGACAGGTCCGGTCCGACGTGGATCAACTCCCCGGGATCCAGCATCCGCCAGTCCTGCTGTTCATCGATGCGCTCGCTGGCGATGATCACCACCTCAGTCGGCTGCGACGCGTGGACGGTGTGACTGGCAAGGGCCGAGGAGGCCACCAGGCCGGTGGCGGGGTCGAGCCGGCGGCGGGCGATGTGAAGAGCTCGCTGGTCGGGATACCTCAGCGCCCACAGATGCCCGGGGGCAGCCACCAGACAATTCAGTGAGTACATCGGGACGTTGTCGGCAAGCCACGCCGCGGCCGCGATGATTCCGGCGCTGACATCGCCGCCGTTGTCCGCGGTCTTCTTCGCGATCAGCGCGGCGTACCGCTCGGAGTCGGTCTGTCCCTGGACCTGTCCCAGGTAGTCGCCAATCTGCGCCTCCACGGCCGGCAGATCCCCGAAGCCGCCGTTGTGCGCCATGATCCGGCCGTCGAAGACGAAGGGGTGTGTGTTCTCCAGCGCATCGTGACCCGCTGTCGCCGCCCGGATGTGGGTGATCAACGTGCGGGCATCCACCGACTTCGCCTCCTTTGTGAACGCGCTGTCGGTGAAGGCGCTGCGCGGCTGCTTGTCCACGTGCGGGGTGTCGTCGTCGGCGAACCAACCGACACCCGTGCCGTCCGGGTTGCGGTGGCTCTCCACCAGGATGCTGTCCGGGGCGTCGACCAGCCAGTAGTCGACGTGGACCCGCTTCTCGCCCGCATTGATCCCGAAGAGTCGGCACATGAGTCCAGTGTGTGCGTCGAGCAGGGCGGTTCGCCTGCCATGCTGCGTGCATGAGTCAAACCGCCCAGCGCTCCGCCACGGGCCGGTTCTTCGGCTACCCGTTGGTGACGATTCTGATCGCGTTCATCATCTTCGGGCCCGTCTTCGGCATCCTCTTCGCGCTGATCTCGCAGATGGTGATCCGCCTGTTCGGCGCCGCCCCGCTGCCGCCTGTCGGTTACCCGACCGACTCAGGCACCCTGCTCGCGTGGGGCTTCGGCAAGCTCCTGGCCGCCGGCGTGCTGTCCTACCTGGCCATCGTGGTCTACCGCGGCCTCATCGCGCGGGGGTGTGAAGGGCGCACGGACACCCCCGAGCTGGCCTTCACCGCGACGGCTCGCCGATGGCTATGGCTCGGTGCCGCCCTGTCGTTCGCCGTCGTGCTGGTGACCTTGGCCGGGATCGCGATCGGAGGCGGCGTCTCCGTGGGCGCCAGTACCTCGCTGGTCGGCGGGCTGCTGGCCGCGCTGGGCCTCAGTGTGTTCGCCGGCGTGGTGGAGGAACTGCTGGCCAGGGGCTCCCTGTTCCGCATAACCGAGCAGCACATCGGCTCCCTGCTGGCCCTGGTGATCACAGCCCTCGTCTTCGGTCTGCAGCACGTGGATAACCCGGGTGCGACCCTGGCGTCGACGCTGAGCGTGGCCATCGGGGGCGGGCTGATGCTGTGTGGCGTGTACATGTTCACGCGCACGCTCTGGGCGACCATCGCGGTGCACGCTGCTTGGAACTTCGGACAGTCCGTACTTGGAATCCCGGTGTCCGGCAACATCCAGACGGGCGTGGTGCAGGTGCGCCTGGAGGGACCGGAGTGGCTTACTGGGGGGGCGTTCGGCATCGAGCCGTCAGTCATCGCGCTGCTGTTGTGGACAGCCGTCTTCGCTGTGGTCGTCGTGCTGGCCGTGCGCGCGGGACGCTGGCAGTCGTGGCGCGCGGCACGCACCGCCGTGGCTGAGGGGCGAGGGTCGGAGCCCGTCGGAATCGACCCCACCCGTCCGGGCTAGTCCGGCTAGCGGTGCGCGGCCGGGACAGGCGTACGCTGATCTTGGTCGACGCCATCCGTCTCATCGCGGGCAGGTCGCGGACGCCGACTCCTAGGTCCGCCGGGACCGCCCCCGACGGCGTGGGGTGGGCACATGTGGGGACGTATCGTCGCGGCAATGGCGACAGCGGCTCTGATTCTCGGAGCAGCGCCGGCGCAAGCCGCCATCCAGAACGAGTTCATCAGCACCTGGGACACGGAGAACACCTCAACCTTCTCGTCCGACTACAAGAGCCTCAAACTCCCCATTCACTCGGGAGGCACGTACAACTTCTGGGTCGACTGGGGTGACGGAACACCCGCACAGAACGTGACCTCATGGCTGGACGCGACGCACACCTACGCTGTAGCCGGCGAGTACACCCTTCACATCACCGGCACTTTCAACGGCTTCCAATTCAATGGCGTCGGCGACAGGTTGAAGCTCCTGAATGTGAGCAAGTGGGGACCTGTGGCACTTGGCAGCGGTGGCAACTACTTCAACGGCGCCGAGAATATGACGATCACGGCAACGGATGCGCCGGACCTCAGCGGTACGACGACGTTGTACGGCGCCTTCTCCGACGCCAAGGCCCTCACCGGCGGCATTTCGAACTGGAACACCAGCACAGTCACCGACCTTTCCTATGCCTTCGACGACGCGTCGAAGTTCAACGACGACCTCAACTGGGACACCAGTCAGGTGACGCGCATGGTCGGCACCTTTCAAGGCGCGTTGGCTTTCAACGGTGACATCGGGTCCTGGAACACCGGCAACGTCCAATACATGAACGAGTGCTTCTACCGCGCACACGCATTCAACCGCGACATCGGGGACTGGGATGTCCGGAAGGTCATCTCGATGATGAACATGTTCTACACGGCGTACGCCTTCAACCAGGACATCGGACGGTGGCAGACGGACAGCCTGCTGAGCACGAGCCTGATGTTCACCATGGCGTATGCCTTCAACCAGGACATCAGCGCGTGGAACACCTCCCACGTCACCGACATGAGCGGCGTGTTCCAGCTCGCCCGAGCGTTCAATCAGGACATCGGCGCATGGAACACCGCGAACGTGACGACCATGGAGGGGGCGTTCGCCGGCGCCTCAGCCTTCAACCAGAACCTAGGTCCGTGGGACGTGCGCAAGGTCGCGAACATGAGCCAGATGATGCGCGACTCGGGTCTGCGGCCCCCGAACTACGACAAGACACTGATCGCCTGGGCCGCACAGGACGTGAAGAACTCCATTTCCTTCTGGGGCAACAGCAAGTACGCCAGTGACGATGCGGTCGCCGCGAGAGCCCACCTGACCGGCACCCACCTGTGGAACATCGCCGACGGAGGACGCGTTCCTGTCCCGGCTGCCCCCAGTGCGATCACAGCAACTCCCGGTGACCGCCGCATCACGGTGACCTGGACGGACACTCCCGCTGCGAACTACCTTCCGGTGGACCACTACACCGCGACAGCCTCACCCGGAGGGCAGACCTGCACGGCTGCCTCCTCGGGCTGCACCCTCGAGGGACTGGCCAACGGCCAGGCCTACTCGCTGACCGTCACCGCAACCTCTGCCGCTGGCACTGGCAGCCCTTCCCCCGCAACAGCGCAGGTGGTTCCGATCGGCCCGGCCTCCGCACCGCAGTCCGTGGTTGCGACGCCGGGACACCGCCAGGTCGCCGTGACATGGGAAGCACCCGCCGATCTCGGCGGTGATGAGATCTCGAGTTACGTGGTGCGCGCCGAGCCGGGTGGTGCGACCTGCACCACTGAGGGCATGACATGCACCCTTGACCAACTGGACAACGCGACCACGTATCGGGTCACGGTCCATGCGACCACCGGCGCCGGGCCAGGGCAGGAGTCAGCTGTCACAGCCACCACCGAACCGGCGTGGATCCAGACGGCGTCCCCGAAGGTCGCCAGGAAGGTCAGGGCCCGCAAGACCGTCCTGCTGCGTACCGGCGTCACGACCAACGCCGGTCAACGCGCCTCCGCCAAGGTGCGGGTCAAGCACCGAGCCGCCAAGGTCCGCATCACCAAGCGCGGCCGGGTCGTCCTGCTGCGGAAGACCCAGCGCCCGTTCACGGTGACCCTGCGCCTGTCGGCCCCAGCGACCGCGGACCACGGCGCCTACTCGTTCACGCGCCGCTGGCGCGCCCGGTAGATGTAGCCACTGCACCGATCGGGTGGAGCGTTGGTTGCACCACTCCGACGGCCCTCGTGGGCGGCGTGATCCGGACCTACCGTGGAAGTGTCCGAGGGAGGGCGATCATGAACGCGCAACCGTGGGGAGTTGCGCTCGGTTGCTTCGTGGCCGGAAGTCTGGCCGCGGTAGGCATCGCGAACGCGACAAGCGCCCCGACCAAGATTCCCGACTCCACCACCGGAGTCATCACCGCCTGCATGGTCAAGAAGACCGGAGCAGTGCGCTTCATCAACGCGCAGGTCGGAAAGACCTGCAGCAAGAAGGAGAAGAAGATCACCTTCAACAAGACCGGGCCGCAGGGACCGAGCAACGGATACGTCGCGAACACGACGGCGACCGTCGGCCTCGACGAGTTGTTGGCGCCCATCGGGCAGGCCAAGAACCGGGTGGTCGAATTGAGCCTGCCGGCTGGGTCGTACCTGGTGAACGCGAGCACCAGCGTGCACCGACTCGGCACCTCCACCACGCAGATCACCTGCTCGGTGCAGGCGACCAGCGGCACGGTAACCAGTGCCCCTGTCATCACCAGCGTGAGCCAGCAGTACTACGACGTGCCGCTGGCCGCCACGGCCTCGTACACCAACACCGCCGCGGCCACCGTCTATCTGCGGTGCAACCCCGACGGACCGACCATCACCGGTGAGGGCGAAGCGAACGGCGGCACGCTCACCGCGACCCGCGTCGGCGAGCTGACCGGTCCGTGAGCCAGTAGGCGCACAGCGGTTGTGTCGTCGCCGAGCCAGCGCACAACCGCTGTGTCTGGGCTGCGGAGGTCCGGAAGTGTGATCTACCCCACCCCAGCGGCTTGCGCAAAGTTACTGACGAGTAGCATTATTAGTTACTGACGGGTAACACGACCCGCTTCCGCCGCTGGCGGTGCTTTGAAAACTCGGGAGACACACCGGTGAGCCACTACAAGAGCAACTTGCGCGACATCGAGTTCAACCTGTTCGAGGTCTTCGGCGGAACCGAGCGGTTCGGAAACGCCCCGTTCGACGACATCGACGTCGACACCGCCAAGGACTTCCTCAACAACACCGAGACGCTGGCGACGGGCATCCTGTCCGACACCTTCGCTTCGGCCGACCGCAACCCCCCGGTGTACGACCCGGCCACCTACTCGGTGACCATGCCCGAGGACTTCAAGAAGTCCTACCAGGCGCTGATGGACACCGAAGGCTGGCGCCTGGAGATCCCCGAGGGCCTCGGCGGTATCAACTGCCCGCCCAGCCTGCGCTGGGCAGTGGCGGAGCTGGTGCTCGGCTCGAACCCCGCCGCATTCATGTACATGTCCGGTCCCGGTTTCGCCGGCATCCTCTACAACCTCGGCAACGAGGAGCAGAAGAAGATGGCCGAGCGCATGATCGACGGGCAGTGGGGCGCCACCATGGTGCTCACCGAGCCCGATGCGGGCTCCGACGTCGGCGCCGGGCGCACCAAGGCGTTCGACAACGGTGACGGCACCTGGCGCATCGAGGGCGTGAAGCGCTTCATCACCTCGGCCGAGCACGACATGAGCGACAACATCATCCACCTCGTCCTGGCCCGCCCCGAGGGCGTGGAGGGCGCAGGCGGCGCCGGTACGAAGGGCCTGAGCCTGTTCGTCGTGCCGAAGTACATGTTCGACGCCGAGACCGGTGAGCTGGGTGCCCGCAACGGTGCCTACGTCACCAACGTCGAGAAGAAGATGGGTCTGAAGGTTTCCACGACCTGCGAGATCACCTTCGGCGAGAAGGAGCCGGCGATCGGTTACCTCGTCGGTGACGTGCACGACGGCATCGCGCAGATGTTCAAGGTCATCGAGTACGCGCGCATGATGGTCGGCACGAAGGCCATCGCCACGCTCAGCACCGGATACCTCAACGCACTGGACTACGCGAAGAACCGCGTGCAGGGCGCCGACCTCACCCAGATGCTGGACAAGACCGCCCCGCGCGTGTCGATCATCCACCACCCGGATGTGCGCCGTTCGCTGATGCTGCAGAAGTCGTACGCCGAGGGCATGCGCGCCCTGGTGCTGTACACCGCGATGTGGCAGGACAAGGTCGCCCAGGCCCGTCTGACCGGCGGCGAGGACGACATGGCCGAGCGCATCAACGACCTGCTGCTGCCCATCGTCAAGGGCGTCGGCTCGGAGCGTTCGTACGAGATGCTCGCGCAGTCGCTGCAGACCCTCGGTGGTTCCGGCTTCCTGCAGGACTACCCGATCGAGCAGTACATCCGTGACGCCAAGATCGACACTCTGTACGAGGGCACCACGGCGATCCAGGGTCTGGACTTCTTCTTCCGGAAGATGGTCCGCGACCAGTTCCAGGCGATCACCAAGGTGGCCGCGGAGATCACCGAGACCGTGAAGAACACCAGCGACGGTGACCAGCTGGCGGCTGAGCGTGAACTGCTCGGCAAGGCACTCGAGGACGTCCAGGGTCTCATCGGCCAGCTGGGCGGCTGGGCGATGGCCTCGCAGCAGGACATCCAGGAGATCTACAAGGTTGGGCTGAACACCACGCGGCTGCTGATGGCCGTGGGCGACCTGATCATCGGATGGCTGCTGCTTCGCCAGGCCGAGGTGGCGTCGGCCGCGCTGGAGAACGGCGCCGCGGCCAAGGACGTCGACTTCTACACGGGGAAGATCGCCGCGGCCAAGTGGTTCGCCCAGAACCGCCTGCCGCTGCTCGCCGGCGAGCGCCTCGCCGCCGAGACGACCAACCTCGAGATCATGGAGCTGTCCGAGGACGCGTTCTAGGTCTCACACGAGCCAGCACCCCGGTTGCCGAACAGGTGGCCGGGGTGCTGCTTTGTGGGGAGCGGACATTTGCGGTTGGAACCGCTCGGCGTACCGAACTGGTTGGGAAGAGTCGCGACATCCCGCCCGCCAACCAATTCAGTACGACTTATGGGTCGCTTTGCCCGATTCGCACGGTTTGGTGCGCACCTTTCTGGTTGGCACGGGTCGCCCGCCAACCAGTTCGGTACGTTCAGGCGCTCTGTCGCCAGTCGAAGGCGTAGGTCTTGGCGCTGCCGAGCTTGACGCGGACCCGGTACGAAGCGGCGCCATTGGTGGGGGTGGCGTTGCAGAAGAACACCGCACCCTTGACCCATCGCTTGCGGGCCGGGCACTTCACGGTCGCCTTCTGGCCGATGACCTCCACGATCTGCTTCTCGATCGTCTGCTGGACGGCTTTGCGGGGGAAGGTGGTGGCTGCCTGAGCCGGGGCCGCCAGGGCGGGCACCGCAAGCCCGGCCACGATGGACATCGTCACAACTGTGCCGCGCATAGGGACTCCTTCAGTAGGCCTTGATCGTACTTCCCCGCATGCGGCCTGCCATCCCTGCTCGACCGGATTGTGATCTTCTCGGACACGCGCTGAGCGGTGCTTGCCGACCGGGGAACGCTCGGCCACGGTGAGCACCATGAGCAACAGCCTGCCCGACGGCGTGAGTGGTGAACCCGTTCTCCATTGGCTCGGGGAGCGCTTCCGCTCCCGGGCGCTGGATGCCGAGAACTTCGACAACCCACGCCTGGAGTACCGTCGGCTCTTCAGCGAGATGTGGGGGACGTTCCTGCTGGTGGTCGTGGCCGCCGGCGGCGGGGTCATCGGCGCCCAGGTCTACGGCGGGGATCTGACCCTGGCGATGAAGGCGCTGGCGCCAGGAATGATGGTCATGGGGATCATCTTCTTCATGGGCACGGTCAGCGGCGCCCACTTGAATCCTGCTGTGACGCTGGCCTTCGCCGTTCGCGGCAACTTCCCCTGGCTGCGGGTGCCGGGGTACATCCTTGCGCAGTTCGCCGGAGCGGTCATCGCGTGTCTGTTCCTGCAGTGGACCTTCGGAGACATCATGGCCGGTGCGACTCTGCCCGCCGACGGTGTCAGCACCGGGACGGCCGCGGGCATGGAGGCGCTGCTGACGCTGGGTCTGGTCAGCGTGATCCTCGGCACCGCCACGGGTGCCCGGAACATCGGGATCGCCGGCGCGATCGCGGTCGGCAGCTACATCGGGCTGGTCTCGGTGTGGGGTGCGCCGGTGTCCGGTGCCTCGATGAACCCCATGCGCTCGTTCGCGCCGGCGCTGGTGGGCTGGGACTTCACCTCGTACTGGGCCTACCTGGTCGGACCGCTGGTGGGGGCCATGATCGCGGTGATGTTCGAATGGATCCTGCGCGGCGCACCGACCAAGGGTGGCGCCGCCGCTGCCCAGGGGATCCTGGGCGCAGACGACCCCTCCGCCCTCTGATGGCACCTCGCATGACCCGGCTCGCCGGGGCAGTGGCAGACCGCGATTCGGCCAACAAGTACGGGCTGGTCGTCATCCTCATCATGGTCTGCTACGTCACCTCGGTGAGCACCGAACATGCAGGTGGCGCGATCGCGGTGATGCTCGTGCAGTTGGTGACGCTGTTCCTCACCTTCTCGGCCTCCGAGTCCCGCAAGGCCCAGCGGATCGCTGGTGTCGCCTGCGTCGTGGTGGCCGTGGTGGCCGTGGCGACTTACGGCTTCGGGGTCGCATTCCAGTTCGACGACTCCGTGATCAAGGTGCTGGCCATTCTCAGCGTCCTGCTGTACCTCGTCGCGCCCTTGGTGATCCTGCGTCACCTCCTGCGCCGGGACAAGGTCGACGCCCGGACCATCCTGGGCGCGGTCGCGATCTATCTGATGCTCGGCATGATGTTCGCCTTCACCTACCGCGCGATCTCGTTGTGGCAGACGCAGCCCTTCTTCGGTACCGACGGCCCGGGCAACGGTGCCAACTTCCTCTTCTTCAGCTTCATCACGCTCACGACCACCGGGTACGGAAATCTGGTGCCGGCGGGCAATCCAGGGCAGTCGATCGCCGTTCTCGAGGCGATCATCGGCCAGCTCTTCCTGGTCACCGCCCTGGCCAAGATCGTCAACGCCTGGCGAGTGCCGGGGATCGGCGGCGGCTCTGGCGGCACCGGATCGAAGTGACGCGCCACCGGCCTGGCTCATGAGGCAGGCTTGACCACATGCGGACCCTCGGCATCGACTGCGGCGGCTCCGGGATCAAGGGATCTGTGCTCGACGCAGAAGGCGGATTGCTGGCCGAAAGGGTGCGCATCAAGACGCCGTACCCGCTACCACCGGAGCGGTTCATCGGCGTTCTGCTGGAGATCGCAGCGCAATTGCCGGAATTCGACAGAGTGACAGTGGGGTTGCCCGGGATGATCCGCCACGGGGTCGTCATCGTGACACCGCACTATCCGAATCTGCACGGCCCCTACACGCGCAAAGATCCCGAGCTCGACGCCGCCTGGCGGCACTGGGACGCGACGGCCGCACTCGAGGAGGCGTTCGGCAAGCCGGTGCGCGTCCTCAACGATGCAGAGGTGCAAGGGGCAGCGGTCATCCAGCGCACGGGCTTGGAGGTCGTGTTCACGCTCGGCACAGGTCTGGGATGTGCGGTCTACGACGACGGGCGCCTGGCCCCGCATCTGGAACTGTCCCATGCCCCTGTCCGCAAGGACTTCACCTACGACACCTGGATGGGCAAGGCCCAATTGAAGCGCCTCGGCCCGCGAAAGTGGTCGCGCCGGATCCTCGCGACCGTCGACGGCATGCGTCCGGTGTTCCGATGGGACCACCTCTATGTCGGCGGTGGGAACGCGAAGCACCTCATGGTCGACCTCGGCAACGACGTGACCATCGTGCCCAACGTTGCCGGAATCCTCGGGGGAGTGCGTGTCTGGGATCTGGATATGGCACGGTGACCCTGCGACAGACGACGCCAACCCCGCTCCCGCGGAACCGGAAATCCTGAAGCTCGACAAGAAGCAGAGCATCATCGGCGGCGCGATCACGATCGTCATCCTGATCATCGTCTTCGCCGGGATTCTGCCGAAGCTGGGCAACTACCAAGACGCATGGGCGTCTGTGCAGGCGATGAGTTGGCGTGACAAAGCGACCTTGGTCTTAGCGATGCGGGTTCCCGGATCACCAGCAGCCACCTAGGCTGACCCCATGTTCGCCGAGTCGCTGCTCGCCCTGTCCACCATCGACGTCAAACCCGTGGAGACGGGCCTGTCCGCGCCGACCAGCGTGGTGGCGGCCCCGAATGGGACCCTGTTCGTCACGGAGAAGCAGGGCCGGATCATCAAGATCCCCAAGACCGGCAAGCCCAAGACGTGGTTCCGGATCAACGTCTCCGACGACGAGGAGCGAGGGCTGTTGTCGATGGTGCGCATCGACGCCAAGCGCTTCTACGCCGCCTACACCGACGGCAAAGGGGCGCTACAGGTCTCGCGCTTCACCAAGGGCGGCGGCCAGCGCAAGATCATCAGGATCCCGCACCCGCAATACGCCAACCACAACGGCGGGCAGCTTCAACTGCACAAGGGGTTGCTCTACATCTCCACAGGGGACGGCGGCGGCAGCGGCGACCCCTTCGGCGCTGCCGAGCGGCTGTCCGACCTGCGCGGCAAGATCCTGCGAATCGACCCGACCTGCGGGTCGAAGCGCTACTGCATCCCTGCCGCCAACCCACGCGCGGGTAGTCCGGTGATCGCCTACGGCCTGCGCAATCCTTGGCGTTTCAGCATCGACACGGTCACCGACGAGATCTGGATCGGCGATGTGGGGCAGAACGAGGTCGAGGAGATCGACCGCATGCGCGTGGGCGCGCCTCTGACGGACTTCGGGTGGTCGTGCTTCGAGGGACGTCGTTCCTACAACCCCGATCGTTGCGCCGGACGCGACGTCACGGCGCCGGTGCTGACCTACGGCCGGTCCGAGGGGGAGAGCGTGACCGGGGGGTACGTCTACCGCGGGTCCAAGGTCCCGAAACTGCGTGGCTGGTACGTCTTCGGGGACTTCGTGAGCGGGCGTCTGTGGGCGTACAAGGACGGCACCCGCAAGCGCATCGGCCGGGCGGACGGGGTGACCTCCTTCGGTGTCGATCAGCGTGGTGAACTGCTGCTCACGACCATCGGCGGTCGCGTCCTGCGGATCACGAAATAGGGTTTGACCATGCGATATGCGTTGACCGGGGCAACCGGATTCGTCGGAGGACACCTCGCTCGACAACTGCGCGAAGCCGGCCACGAGGTCGTTGCGGTGGTCCGCAACCCCGCCAAAGCAGCCGACCTGGAGGCCATCGGGGTCGAGGTGGCACCCGGTGACGTCACGTCCCGGTCCTCACTCGTCGCCGCGTTCGGCGGGGTGGACGGGGTCTACCACGTGGCCGGGTGGTACCACCTCGGCAGTGACCACCCGGAGCAGGGATGGGCGGTCAACGTGCAAGGCACCCGCAACACCCTCGACGCCGCGCGGGAGGCGGAGGTCCCGCGCGTCGTCTACACGTCCACGCTCGCGGTGAACTCGGACACCGGGGGGCAGGTGCGCGACGAGACCTACCACTACACGGGAGCCCACCTGTCCGTGTACGACCACACGAAGGCCCAGGCCCACCTGATCGCCGAGGAGTACGCCGGGCGCGGGCTCGACGTGGTCACGGTCATGCCCGGAGGCATCTACGGGCCGGGAGACACCAGCCAGATCGGTGAACTCATCCGGCAGGCCGCCCACGGCAAGCGGGTCCTGGCACCGTCGGGCCTACGCATGTGCATGGCACACGTCGACGACATCGCGACCGGTCACGTGCTGGGGATGGAGAAGGGCCGCGCCGGCGAGGCCTACATGCTCGCCGGTCCCCAGACGACGCTCGTAGAGGTACTGCGGATCACCTCAGAGATCGCGGGAGGCAAGGCCCCTGTCGTGCTTCCGGACATGGCGGTCGGGGCCAGCGAGAAGATGATGGCCGTGCTCGAGCGTGTTGCACCCGTCCCGTCGACCTACCGCGCCGAGTCGCTGCGGGCGTCGCGCGCCTCCTACCTCGGGTCGCCGGCGAAGGCCAACGCCGAGTTGGGCTGGTTCGCCAGGCCATTGCGCATCGGCCTCGCGGAGACGGTCGAGGAGGAACTGCGGGGCTGAGGGCTGCGCTCTCCATTTGCGACGTTGTTGCGGTTTTCCCGCCGTCCAACCCAGCAACGTCGTCACGAACGCAGGCATGATCGCCCATTTGCGACGTTGTTGCCACCACCGGCGCTCGATTGCGACGTTGTTGCCCGAATCAGGGCCTTGGAACGACAACAAGGTCGCACACCGCGCGGGAGGGCGACAACAACGTCGCACGCGGCGACGGCACCCGCATCAATAAATCGCGCCAAAATCGGTGCATCCAAATCACGGCTCCTCCGCGAACTCCTGTATGCAAGCCATTCCCACAGGAGGAGACATGACAATCAAGCGCACGCTGGCCGCGACCACCGCGGTCGCCGCCACCACCGCCCTCGGCGTCGGCCTGGCCGTCGCCCCCGCCACGGCCAAGCAGGGCACCGCCCCGCTGGCCGGCGTACTGGTCGACCAGAACCAGTTCGACAAGAACGGCAGGGACTACGACATCGTCACTGAGGCCGTGCTCGCCGTCCTGGCCAGCAAGCCGCAGAGCCCGGTGTCGGCACTGACCGACGGCAAGGTCCGCCTGACCGCGTTCGTGCCGCAGGACCGCGCCTTCATCAGCCTGGTCACCGCCGTGACCGGTAGCAAGCCCGCCTCCGAGCAGGCCGCGTTCGAGACCATCGCCGGCGCGTTCAGCATCGACGTGATCGAGCAGATCCTCGAGTACCACGTCGTGCCCGGTGCGACCATCACCGCCAAGAAGGCCGTGAAGGCCAACGGGGCCAAGCTGAAGACCGCCGAGGGCAAGACCCTCAAGGTCATCGTGAAGAAGGGCAAGGTGTTCCTGAAGGACAAGACCGCCGTCACGAAGAACGCGCGGGTCGTCCAGGTGGACATCAACAAGGGCAACCGCCAGATCGCTCACGGCATCAACCAGGTGCTGCTGCCGATCAACCCTGCTGGCTGATTCACGAAAGTGCAGTGAGGTGTCTGTCCTAGCAGCGCCCGCTCGCCGAGCCTCCGCCATGTGCGAGACTCGACCCATGCAGGACGTCGACGTCGCCGAAGTAGGGCGACAACTGGCGGCAGGGGAAGAGTCCGCACTGGCGGAGGCTTACGAGCGTTGGTCACGGCTGGTGTACACCGTGGCTCTGCGCTCGGTGGCCACACAGGCCGATGCCGAGGACATCACGCAGGCGGTGTTCATCTCAGCGTGGCGCAGTCGTGCCAGCTTCAACCCCGAGGCCGGCAACGTGCCGGGGTGGCTGTTGGCCATCACCCGGCGCCGGATCGCCGACCACCACCGCAAACGGCGTGATGAGGTCCCCCTCGACAACGCCCCCGAGACCTCCCACGACGCACCGGACATCACCGACCAGGTCAGTGTCGCCGACGAGATCGACGAGCTCGGCGAACCCGCCGGTCAGATCATCCGGTTGGCGTTCTACGACGACCTCACCCACCAGCAGATCGCCGAGCGGCTCAACATGCCACTCGGTACCGTCAAGAGCCATATCCGCCGCTCGCTGCTCAAAATGCGTGCACGATTGGAGGTGACCCATGCAGCAGCACTGTGATTCCGAAGACCTCGCCCTGCTCGCCCTCGGTGAGCCGGTCGATCCGGCGTGCGAGGAGCATGTGTCCGCCTGCCCGCAGTGCAGCGCCGAACTCGCCGACCTGCGCCAGGTCGTGTCCGTCGGTCGAGCCAGTGGTGGCCCCGACGCACTCGAGTCACCGCCGCCACGGGTCTGGGCGGCGATCTCGGACCAGTTGGCCTCGGAGCCGGTTCCCCTGAAACGACCCGAAACGGCCCCGCCCCGACGACGCTGGACAGGTTTGGTGGCCGCGGCGGCCGCCGGAATTCTGATCGGTGGTGGCGCAGTCGCGGTGATCACCGGGCAGAACACCCCTGAAACGGTGGTGGCCTCCGCCCAATTGGCACCCATGCCCGACGGCCCGGACCGCGGCGGCTCGGCCGAGGCGACGCTCAACCGCACCGATTCCGGGTACACCGTCACCGTCAAGGCCTCGGGTGTGGCTGGACCGGAGGGCTTCTACGAGGTGTGGTTGCTCGACCCGGAGAACAGCGGCCTCATCGCACTCGGCTCCATCGCAGCCGGCGAACAAGAGGCGACGTTCCCGGTCCCGGACGGCGTGGACCTCGACACGTTCAACGCGGTCGACGTCTCCGACGAACCGCTCGACGGCGATCCGACCCACTCCACGGTCACCGTCCTGCGCGGAACGCTGGAGGCCTAGACAACCTACGTAAGCGTAGGTTACGGTGAGGAAACTTACGGATGCGTAGGGAGCCTCGCGTTGACAGTCACCACCGAGCAGTACACCCGTCCCCCCGAGCCCACCCTGGCCGGCCGCAGCGCAGTCACAGCGATCGTGGTCATCCCCCTGCTCGCGGTGGTCGCTGCGGTGCCGGTGGCTTGGAACCACTGGATCAGTTGGCTCGATGTGGCCCTCGGGGTGGTGCTGTACCTGATCACCGCCGTTGGCATCACCGTCGGCTACCACCGCTACTTCACCCACGGCTCGTTCAAAGCGAAGCCCTGGGTGGCTTTCATGCTCGGGGTGGCCGGGTCGCTGGCCCTTGAGGGGTCGATCTCGTCGTGGGTGGCCGGGCATCGCAAGCACCACGCCAACTCCGACGAGGCCGACGACCCGCACTCCCCGTGGCGGTACGGCACGGGCGCATGGGCGGTCACCAAGGGCTTCCTCTGGTCACACATGGGATGGCTGATCGCTCAGGAACCGATCGATGCCAACCGCTGGGCGCCCGACATGCTGAAGCGCCCCCTCACCGCACGGCTGAGTTCCATGTTCCCGTGGTTCGTCCTTGCGACCTTCCTGCTGCCCGCGGTGCTCGGCGGTCTGCTCACGTGGAGTTGGCAGGGTGCGCTCACCGCGTTCTTCTGGGCCGGGCTCGTGCGGATCGCCCTTGTCCACCATGTGACGTGGAGTATCAACTCGGTGTGCCATATCTGGGGTAAGCAACCGTTCGTCAGCCGTGACGAATCCCGCAACGTCGCCTGGCTGGCGGTGCCGAGCCTCGGGGAGTCCTGGCACAACTTCCACCATGCCGAACCCACCAGCGCCCGTCACGGGGTGTTGCCGCATCAGATCGACCCGTCGGCCGCGATGATCAAGTTCGCGGAGGGCAGGGGCTGGGTCTACAACGTGAAGTGGCCCAAACCGGAGCGGATCGAAGCCAAACTGGCCCGACCCGCCACAATGGGGTCGTGACCAGGGTCCGGATGTCCGCTCAGCAGCGGCGGGAACAGTTGCTGAGCGTGGGGAAGGCGTTGTTCGCCTCTCGCGGGTACGAAGCAGTCACGGTCGAGGAGATCGCCGCCGCGGCGGAGGTCTCCAAGCCGGTGGTGTACGAACACTTCGGGGGCAAGGAGGGCCTGTACGCCGTCGTCGTCGACCGCGAGATGCAGGCACTGTTGCAGCGCATCACCGACGCCTTGACCGGCGACCACCCCCGCCTCCTGCTCGAACAGGCGGGCATGGCGCTGTTCGACTACATCGAGGGCGACACCGACGGGTTCCGGATCCTGGTGCGGGATTCGCCAGTGCCCACCGGGAACTTCGCCAGCCTCATCGTCGAGATCGCCGGCCGCGTCGAGTACCTGATGGCCAAGCAGTTCAAGGCGCGCGGATTCAACACCCGCCTCGCTCCGATGTACTCCCAGATGCTGGTCGGAATGGTCGCGCTGACCGGGCAATGGTGGCTCGATGTGCGCAAGCCCGACAAGGACGAGGTCGTCGCCCACCTGGTGAACCTCACCTACAACGGCTTCAGCCACCTCGAGCACAAGCCGAAGCTCTCGGGCGGCTGAGGCCGCGCGGAGCCGGTGGTCCCCGGTTCATCCGTGAGACCTTTGCTCATCCGTTAGTCCCCGGTTCATCGGTGAGACCTTTGCTCATCCGTTAGTCGAAAACAGCCGCAAACCTCTCACCGGAGTGCACAAGGTCTCACCGGAGCGCGAGACCAACGCAGCGACAAGGCCGGAGCCCCGGCCAACCGAGCCGTCCGGGGGATAGAGGTCCGCCCGTTCGCGGGGCACGCTCAGTGCATGGCCGAGTCGCTGCCGCGTACGGCCCGTGGTGACCCTGACCCTGTCCTTCGACCACCGCTGCATCGACGGTGCGCTCGGCTCCGAGGTCCTCACGCGCATCGCCGGCTTCCTCGCAGATCCGGCAATGGGTCTCGCGGGCGCTACGGCGCCACGTTGAGGCCCGTCAGCACCGCCGCCGCCCGGGTCGCATCCCCCTGCACCACCGCCGTTGCCGGATCGGCGCGCCGGCCCGAGCCCAGGCGTAGGAAGTCCAACGGTTCCATCGTGATCGTCACCTGCGCCGTCCCCGGCTCGACGGCCCGGCCGCGGCCGTCATCACCGACACCGACCCAGGCATCGATCCACCCCGTCACGACGAAGTGCAGCACGTCGCCCGGTTCAGCGCCGGCGCGCTTGACCCAGACGTAGCCAAGACTGTCCGCCATCAGCCCTGCGGCCACGTGGGCACCTTCGCCGAGATCCGGTGCGGGCATGTCCAAGGCATCACGGATGTCGAGGTCGTGCAGGAAGATGTCGAAGCATCGCATGCGCAGGACCCGGCCGAACGACCGCTCGATCCCACCCACGCCCGAGACCCGGCGGTCCGATTCCTGGGGTCCGGTGGTCAGCTGCTCAGCACGGGTCGCGAAGGCCTCTGCAAGTTCCGTGCGCACCTCCGACGGCGTCCACCCCCGGCGGTAGTCGACGCCGATCTCGGTGTAGCGC
>WBZP01000242.1_pt2 | contig 19326 bp, 19 predicted proteins | sample 5204301 | NCBI WGS metagenome assembly WBZP01 (sample SAMN12412401, study PRJNA552823) | activated sludge metagenome | isolation source: activated sludge from nitrification reactor of wastewater treatment plant... | place: USA: Pennsylvania | collected 2017 | reverse complement strand
CGTCTTCCCGGAAAAAATATCTCAAAAAATAAAAAAGCACTTCTATTACAGAAGTGCCAAACTATAAACTCTTAACTATAAACTATTTTACTCTGCTTCCGCTACCACTTCCTTCACTTCCGGTATCATCCTTTTCATCATGCCTTCAATACCGGCTTTTAACGTAATCATGGAAGAAGGGCATCCGCTGCAGCTTCCCTGCAACATCAGGTTTACTTTTCCATCTTCATAACTTTTAAACTGGATAGCGCCGCCATCCATTTCCACCGCAGGCTTTACATAATTCTCCAGCAATTCCTTGATGCGTTTTACAATATCATTGTCATCTGCACTAACCGTATTGCTGCTTTCCGTTTTCATGGCCGCCACTTCATCTTCATTTACAACAGGTTTTCCTTCTTCCAGGTATTCTTTCAGGAACTGCTTGATGGTAGGAATGATATCCTGCCAGTCTTCGGTTTCCCCGGTCTTGGTGAGGGTAACAAAATTACTGGCTATAAAAACCGATTTAATAAAAGGAAATGTAAACAATACCTGGGCAAGCGGGGATGGTTTTGCACTGGCTTCATCGGGCAAATCAATACTCTTTCCAGGGTATAACAATTTGTTTGCCACAAACTTCATCGTTTCCGGGTTGGGGGTCATTTCAGTATAAATGCTGATAACCGGATTTCCTGTTTTGATCATACGTTCAATCATTTAATATTCAGTTACAAAAATAACCAATATTAGGGAAGAAGGTTCTGTTTTAAGCCTAAAATTACCCCGTAACCGCGGTTAATTTCTTATTTCGAAAATATAACCGTTTTACTTCCTCAACTAATGTAAGCTGCCGAGGCAACGGAATTTATTTGCTTTTCGTATACCAGGTTAACCGCACACATTGCATTTTCTGTACGTGTAACTGAGTATTAAATAAACATATTCAATCTTTTAACTTTTAAATTCATTTGCATGAAAAAAATTTTACTTTCTGTTTTATTGCTGGCACAATTAAAGGGATTTGCATTAACCCATATCGTGACGGTTTCAAACTTCCAGTTTTCGCCTGCCAACCTGAATGTGGTGGTTGGGGATGTAATCAGGTGGCAATGGGCAAGCGGGTTTCATAATTCCGAGTCATTATTTGTTCCGGCCGGTGCTACGGAGTGGTTATCTCCCAATCTTACAGGTTCGGGCCAGTTTTTTGAATATACTGTTACGGTACCGGGCAATTACCAGTATTACTGCAATATTCATGGTTTGGGTATGTCTGCTTCATTTACTGCCAGTCCGGTGGTTCCCGTAACACTGTCGGCGTTCAGCATCAGTTCCCGTTCAAATAAGCCATACCTTACCTGGATTACCCAATCGGAAACAAATGCAGATTATTTTTCCATACGGAGAAGTGCAGATGCATTCAATTTCTCGGAAATAAGCAAAGTTCCGGCTGCAGGAAATTCAACTACAGAAAGAATATACAAATTTTCAGATATCGGGTATACCGGATCAGATAAATTCGTGTATTACGAAATTGCGATTACAGATAAGGATGGTAAAGTGCAGTTATCGCCGATAAAATTGTATAAAAGAAACGGTGTGCCGCTAAAGATAATTACATCCATTTCGCCCAATCCTGTATCTGAAGCCGGGCACCTTATGATAAAGTTTAATGCTGAAACAGCAGGTACCCTTATTGCAAAGATTACCGATATATCTGGCAAAACAGTGTTGGTTTCGGAACTCTCAGCCTCACAGGGAGTAAACAACGGGCATATTCACCTGGGCGACCTTTCTTCCGGACATTATATTGTACAGTTCACACTGGACGAAATAACTGAAACTTATAAGATCAGGAAAAAGTAGAAAAGGTACAAAGTGCCGGAAAGAAAGGTTTTAGTAAGCTGCTGCTTTGCTGTAACGAATAACAGGCACATACATCCTAATGCGAAGGGAAAATGCTTTTAAGTAGAATAAAGGTATTGGAGTATCTTTATAGAAACAATATTTGATGCCAGCAAAAGCATTCATGATTATTTTAAGTCTTAGCTGTTTGCCCTTTGTATCATCAGCCCAGAAAGTGAAAAGAAAAGGGGAGCCAGTGAAACGTGAGCTGAAGCGTGAAGAGGCTGCCAGGTATCAAATCAGCCAGCTGAACGGCAAGTGGCAGGAAATAAAAAGGGAATCGGTTGAATCAAAAAAATCTGTGGATTTTACAGACAGCCTGGTGATGATATTCAGGGATAATAGTGTTACGATTAAAGATATTACCAGCATGCGGATGACTATGAACGGTGAAGCGGAAATAGAAACACCCGATATGTTGTATGCTGCAGGCGATGAATATCGCATCCTTTTTCTTGATGCACAGAAGCTTATTATTAGGGATGATTCTATTACCAGGGAATTGGAAAAGCGTGAAACCCTCAGTTATGAGCAATATGGCAAGGACCTTATCCGGAAAGACAGTATAACAGAACCGGTTATAACAGATATGCATACCCTGAAAGGAAACTGGTTCATTTACAACAGGAAAGCTGAACCGGGTACGGTTGGCGGAAATACAGCCCTATTAAAATCGCTTGAAATAAATACGGTGAATGATGATGGCATTGCTTTTGGGAAAGTGCAGTATTATGTTTCCGGAATAACAAAGTCGGCGGATTGCCAGCTTGTAACCCAGCAGGGTAAGATAAAAATCATCACAGAACGGGATTCATGGACCTTTTCAATATATAAGGCTGATGGTAAGGAGTTCATATTTGGTGAAAAAGGGAAACTGGTTTATTTTGCTAAAATCCTTTAAAGAATATTTAAACGCTGTTGAATTTGTGACAACATGAATGATTTTATCAGCAGTAAATTCAGGTTCTATTCATTCCTTTCAATGCTGTTGCTGGTATTTGTGCATGGCTATAATCTGGAAAACAGCTATCTCCAGCCATTTACAGTTGTGGAAGAACCTATGACCATAACTGCTTTTACAGAATATTTTCTTGCTAACGGGATATTTCGTTTTCGTATACCCATGTTGTTTATCATTTCCGGGTACTTATTTGCAGCTCATGATGCAAAGCCATACGGGTTGCGTATGAAGAAGCGTTTGAAAACACTGGGAATCCCATATTTAATCTGGAGTGCCGTTGCATTGGGGTTAACGTTTGTATGGCAACAACACCCGGTTACAGCACAGGCGGTAAGCCAGGCACAGTTAGACCAACTGGGCGATAACAGGCCGTATGCAGAAATTGGAATTGCCGGTATTTTGTTGCGCTGGACGCTGGCGCCTGTGGCATTTCAGCTTTGGTTCATCAGGAGCCTGCTTGTTTACAATGCATTGTATCCGTTGTTGCTGAAAGCTGTTTTGAAGATTCCCAAAATATGGTTCCCGATCGTTGTATTTTTATGGCTTACCACTTTCGGACTTATATTTATTGAAGGAGAGGGATTATTGTTTTTTACACTGGGAATAGCAATCCAAAAATCTGCATTTAATATTGAACAGGTGCCCCGGTGGCTGTCACTTAAATTATGGTTGCCTGTATTCATCTTCAGCGCTGCATTAAAAACATTCCTGGCTTTTCAGTTTGGCTGGGATACCACATCCTTTATCATACTTTCCTTATTGCACAAAATATGCGTATTCAGCGGGCTGGTAACGGTTTGGTATGGATGCGATAAACTGGTTCGTTTTTTCATGAGCCGTTGCTGGTTTGTATGGTTAACAGCATTTGCTTTTATCATTTATGCCTTGCATGTTCCCCTTGTCAATTACTGTACACGTATCGCATTTACTTATTTCAGTAATGTACCCAACCTGCGCCTGGTTACTTTCATAGTACTGCCAATCATCATTATTGCCTGCTGTGTTTTAGTTGGAGCCGTTTTAAGAAAAACAATTCCAAAAGTATATGCACTGGCAACGGGAGGCAGGGGATTAAGCTGATTGAATAGTTTACATATTGGCTTATTCCAGAATCCTAAGCTTGGCATAATTCAGCATGATCTTTTTTTCTCCGTTCAGTTCAAAACGGATAGTGGCAATTGGATTATGGGCGGCGCCTTCCATTTTTACCACTTCACCAAAACCGAATTTCTGGTGTTCCACTTTTTGACCGGCTTGCAGGTTGCTGATATCACTGGCAACAAAATTCTCAGAAGGAACATGCTCTTTCACCGGCAAACGGGCAGGCGTAACCGCATATGCCGGTTTCTGTTCTTTTTGTGTGGCAGACTGGTGGCTGCCAAATCCCCTGTGCATGCGTTCATATGCCGATCCTTGTCCCCAGCCGGTTTGTGCATTATTTTTGGCAGCTCCGCCGGCATAGCTCCGGTCTATTTGCTGTTCCGGCATTTCATCAATAAAACGGCTGGGTTCATTTTGCTGCAGTTGCCCGAAACGGTAACGGGCATTCGCATAACTTAAGAATAAATGTTTTTCAGCCCGCGTAATAGCCACATAGAATAACCTTCTTTCCTCTTCCAGTTCTTCGCGTGTATTGATGCTCATGGCATTTGGGAAAAGGGTTTCTTCCAGGCCGCCAACAAACACCACCGGGAACTCAAGCCCTTTGGCAGCATGGATGGTCATCAGCTTTACCACATCCTGGTTTTCTTTGTCGTCATCAGAATCGGTTAACAACACAATCTGTTGCAGGTAACTGCCCAGGCTTTTATCGCCCACTTCACCGTCTTCCAGGTTAGCGGGTGTTTCTATGAATTCTTTGATGGAGTTGAGTAATTCCTGTACGTTCTCGTAGCGGGCCAGGCCTTCCACCGTTTTATCATTGAATAATTCTTTAACGATATTGGTGCTTTTGCCTACAATCACGGCAAGGTCGTACGCATTTTTCTTTGCGAGTTCGCTCTGGAACATTTTGATCATGGTTACAAAACCATCAATGCTTTCTAACGTACCTGCCCTGAATCCGTACATGGCTGCATTTGAAAGGATATCCCAGAAACTGAGGTTGTTTTCATTTGCAAGGAGCACGGCTTTATCAATGGTAGTTTTTCCGATGCCTCGTGCCGGATAATTGATAATTCGTTTTAATGCTTCTTCGTCTTTCGGGTTTACAATGATGCGCAGGTATGCAATAAAATCTTTTATTTCCTTTCGCTGGTAAAAACTCATGCCGCCATAAATCCTGTAAGCTATGCCCATTCGCCGCAACGCTTCTTCAAAACTGCGGCTTTGGGCGTTTGTGCGGTAAAGGATGGCAAAATCCTTATTGAAGAAGTGGTTGCGCAGTTTCAATTCCTGTATGCAGTCGGCAACCATTTTACCTTCGTCATTGTCGGTCATGGTCCGCACCAGCTTTATCTTTTCACCCTCTTCTTTCGCTGTGAACAGCTTTTTCTCGATCTGCCCTTTGTTATTGCTGATTATTTCGTTGGCAACATGAAGTATGTTTTGCGTGCTGCGGTAATTCTGTTCCAGTTTTACCACTTTCACATCTTCATAATCTTTTTGAAATTGCAGGATGTTTTCAATAGTTGCACCCCGGAAGCTGTATATGCTTTGAGCATCGTCGCCCACCACGCATACATTTTCGTGCATGGCCCCCAGCAGTTTGATGATTTCGTATTGCGCCGGGTTGGTATCCTGGTACTCATCAATGAGTATATACCTGAATTTTCGCTGGTATTTGCTTAAAGCGTCAGGGTTGTTTTTCAGCAGGATATACATCTTGAACAGCAGGTCATCAAAATCCATGGCCCCATTTTTAAAACACCTTTTTGCGTAGGCATCATATATCTGGGCTATTGCTGACCGGTTTGCCCGGTTGTCTTCCTGCTGCAGGGCCCAGTCATTTGCATATTCTGCAGGGCCAATAAGCGCATTCTTGGCCGCTGAGATCCTATTATAAACCACATTGGGTTTATAATGCTTGTCATCCAGGTTCAATTCATTGATAACGGTTTTCACAACACTTTTGGCATCATCGGTATCATATATGGTGAAATTGTTTGGGTAACCTATTTTTCCGGCTTCGGTCCTGAGGATACGGGCAAATACGCTATGGAAAGTGCCAATATACAGGTTCCTGGCTTCTGTATTCCCCAGTGTGCGCTCAATGCGCTCCTTCATTTCTGCCGCTGCTTTATTGGTGAATGTTAACGCCAGGATATTAAATGAATCAATCTTATGTTCACTCATCAGGTGAGTGATACGGGTAGTAAGCACTTTTGTCTTTCCGCTACCGGCACCTGCTATGATCATGATCGGTCCGTCTTTGTGCAAAACGGCTTCCATTTGAGGTTCATTCAGTTCCTTTAAATATTGCTGCATTGTGCAAATGTACGAAGTGGGCTACGGAGCTTACCCGGCTGTGGGGAAATATTTATTTACTAACTGGCCGGAAAGATGTTCAATTATTTGATATTATCTTAATTTACATTACATTTTTCCACCTGTAGATTCTTACATGCCGTTCAAAAATAAACTGAAATAATAATCAGCATGAAGCAGTTACTTGCAGGATTGAAAAATTGTTTACTTTTTGTATTATTAACCTTATCATTTTTTGTAATGCAAGCACAACAATTTACCCAAACCGTTACAGGTGAATACTATTTGAAAGCTGTTATGGAAATGGCTTCAGGTTTTAAATTAAATGAAGATTCCACTTTCGATTTTTTCTTTTCATATGGTGCGCTTGACCGTACCGGTTCAGGAAAGTGGGAACTACAGGGCAATACGGTAACTTTTAACAGTGTAAAAGAAAAAACGAATGAGTTTTCGTTGCTGGATAGTAAGATTGATAAGGTTGACAGGGTTACCATCAGGATCATGGAAGCCAATCCTTCACTGAGGTCGCATGTTTTTGCCATCTTGTTTTCAGGCCAGAACAAGGTTGAAGGGGTGACCAATTCCAACGGTGAAATCAGTTTTCCCCGCCAGGAAGTTGACAGCATCCAGCTGGTGCTTGAATTTTGTCCGGAAAAGACCTATGTGTTCAATAACAGCTTAAAACTGCACAATTATTTTGAATTTAAAATAGAAAGAGGGGTGATGAATGTTCATTTTGACCGTGTTACACTTACCCTGGATGAAGAAGGGCTGGAGGGACAACATCCATTATTGAAACCCGGCAGTTACCGGTTCAGTAAAAGGAAGTGAGCCTGAATCTCTTTAACCGGGCGCACTTTCTTCTTTTTTCGTAAATTACAGCCCCATATATAAGGCTACATATGAAAAATACATGTTGGAGAGGATTGTCTATCTTATTGCTGGCCGGCCTGGCTTTTCAATCATGTTCAAGAGAGGATGAATTATTTGATGCACAGGGCGGCACGCTTCCTACCAATTATATCCTGATAAAGGACAATGGGTTTACACCCGATGTAATAACAGTAGCTACCGGCTCATCCATTACATTTGTAAATGATACTAATGAGGAGCACAGCATAGTAAGTGACGACTCATCGGCAATACTTTCAGGTACCATTGCAGTAAACAGTTCATTCTATTTTAAAAAAGATACCGTTGGTATCATACGTTATCATTGCGGAAAACACCCTTCCGTAAGGGGAGCCATCACGCTGCGCCCATAATATGCAACATATTGAGTTCTTCGATATCGACCATTTTGAGAACGATTATTACAGGTTGCAACCTCCCGCTTCATTATCTCATTTTATTGAATTTTTCTGGCAAACGAAATTTGATCATTTGTGGGAAAAATACCCACGTGGCTTTTCCGATATCCTTTTTCCAAATATCGGTTACACGTACCTGTTAAACCTGGGCAGGTCTTTCATTATTCAAATACATGAAGGGTGTATGTATCCATGTGTGCATCTTGTGATGTTTGAACAATGCAGTACCCAACAGTATGTTAAGTTTGCAAATTGGTTAGGCAATCTGCAATCGGGCAATGGCCCACGCTTTCTGGGTCAAAAAAATAAGCTATTGTATGAAATTTGATGCTATTTTACAGTCATAATAAGAGCTATGGCAAATAACAGGCAGGCAGCAATCCGTTTCATTTTTATAACGCTTATGATTGACGTTACCGGGTTAGGCCTGATTCTTCCGGTGTTGCCAAAACTGATCCTCCAATTGATTGACGGCGATATCAGTGACGCGTCAAGGTATGGCGGCCTGCTTACTTTCACTTACGCTATCATACAGTTTATTTTTGCTCCGGTACTGGGCGGATTAAGCGATCAGTTTGGAAGAAGGCCGGTTTTATTATTTTCATTATTTGGATTTGCGCTGGATTACCTGTTCCTGTCATTTGCCCCTACCATCGGCTGGTTATTTGTAGGAAGAGCCGTAGCCGGAATTACAGGCGCCAGCATCACGACGGCGATGGCGTATATCGCAGATATCAGCTCGGCAGAAAACAGGGCAAAGAATTTTGGAATGATCGGTGCTGCTTTCGGGCTTGGATTTATCATTGGGCCGGTAATTGGCGGGTTGCTCGGTTCGTTCGGGCCAAGGGTTCCGTTTATGGTTGCAGCCGGGTTGAGTTTCCTGAACTGTATCTATGGTTATTTTATTTTACCGGAATCATTGCCGGAGACCAATAGGAGAAAATTCAGTTTTAAACGTGCTAATCCATTGGGTTCATTCAGGAGTGTGTCGAAGTACCCGGGTATCAGGGGATTGTTATTTTCATTGTTCCTGGTTTACCTGGCGGCCCATGCCGTGCAAAGCAACTGGAGTTATTTTACTATCGAACGTTTTGGATGGGATGAGAAAATGATTGGCATTTCACTGGGGGTTGTTGGTTTGCTGGTAGCTTCGGTGCAGGGAGGCCTGATCAGGGTGATAAACCCGTTGATTGGAAATGAAAAGAGTGTTTACGCAGGACTTTTACTATATGCATTCGGATTATTACTTTTTGCATTTGCCACAAAAAGCTGGATGATGTTTGTATTCCTGATACCCTATTGCCTGGGAGGTATAACCGGCCCTGCCTTACAATCCCTTATTTCGGGAAATGTACCGGCTAACGGTCAGGGTGAATTGCAGGGCATCATTGCAGGCATGATAAGCCTTACTTCCATTGCAGGCCCGCCTTTGATGACAGGTTTGTTTTCTTATTTTACAAAGCCGGGGGCACCGGTGCATTTCCCGGGATCCGCATTCCTGCTGGGTTCCCTGTTCATGCTGCTAAGCGCATATATCGCTTTCCGTACATTAAGGCCCGGACCTGTACGATGAACAGCATGCGTATTTTCCCAAGGTATTTTCCTTCGGGTTACCGTACCTGTTATGTGCCTGAAAAAAAATTATGCGTATAACGGCGTGTAACACAATAAAAGCCGCTTAAAAACGCTTATATACTACAATTCAAATGCTGCTGATTTGGACTGACTATGAAAACCACAAGAATGAGAAAACTGCTAACCCAACAATGCCACCCGGGCATATGATGCAAATTTCCCTCAAATCTTACTGGTGAAGAATAATCACTGAAACGGCCATGTAATAAGGCCACATCATGATAATAATACCCTTGAAAAGGGTAAATGAAATATTTTTTTGTTAGGCACTACAGGACAACGAAGAGCCCCGGTATTGGACGGGGCTTCTTCATTTTTATAATATGAACATGGCTGCAGCAAGCTGTGTAACCGCACCAACAAGTAAGCCTGCATATATTTCTGCCGGATTATGGTTCCGCAGCAGCAGCCTGGCTGAACATACCAGGCCGGCCAGCAATAGCACAGCGGCTACGGGCCATGTCATCAGCATGCTTTGTGTATGCGAAATGATTATGAAAAAACCAAGCCAGCCTCCCATGGCGATGGCATGCATGCTTATCTTGAAATATATATTTGCTATAAGTGCAGCAGATGAAGCTATAAAAATGCCAAGTACAAATGATGTAAGCAATAAAGGATATTGTGGTTGCTGCCGGAAAACAGTATAGGTCCAGAAATAAAAAATTCCCGCAGCTATATATGGAATGATCCTGTCTTTCCGGGTACGTAAAAAAACGGAATCAATGAATCCTACCGCTTTCAATAACAGAACACTGATGAGCGGAAAAAACACCAGGTTCAGGATTATGATCAGGATGGTTTGTTTTTTTGCTGCATCAGAAAACCCTGTAAAGGCCGTAGGGTGTATATAAACAAGGAATAGTGATACATAGATCGGAATAAAAACAGGATGAAACAGGTAGCTGAAAAATCCGGTGAATAACCGGCCCCCTGTTGAAACTGCAGTATGATTGTCTGTATCTGACAGGTTGTTCCGGCTGTTAATGGCAGTTGTTTCCATGATTGTATTTTTTAGTGGCCGGTTTATAGTGTTTTCCTTAGCCTGGCAACGGGTATGTTCAGTTGTTCCCTGTATTTGGCAACGGTACGCCTGGCTATATTGTAGCCTTTTTCCTGCAGCATGTCAGTTAATTTTTCGTCGCTGTACGGATGTTTCTTGCTTTCGTTCTCTATGATATCCATCAGTATCTTCTTCACTTCCCTGGTGCTTACTTCTTCGCCGCTGTCGGTATTAAGGCTTTCGCTGAAAAAGAATTTCAGGCGATAGGTTCCGAATTCTGTTTGCACAAACTTACTATTTGCCACACGGCTTACGGTTGATATGTCCAGGTTGGTCTTCTCCGCAATATCTTTCAGGATCATTGGCCTCAATTCGGTATCATCACCCGTAAGAAAAAAATCGTACTGGTAGTTCATAATAGCCTCCATGGTATTCAGCAGGGTGTTTTGCCGTTGCTTGATGGCATCAATGAACCATTTTGCCGAATCAATCTTTTGCTTGATGAAAATCACCGCTTCTTTCTGACGCTTATCTTTCTTGCTTCCCCTTTCATAATCTTTAAGCATATCGCGGTAACCTTCACTGATGCGCAGGTCGGGTGCGTTTTTGCTGTTAAGTGTAAGTTCCAGCTTCCCGTTATTGTTGTTAATGAAGAAGTCGGGTATCACATAATTTTCCCCGTTATGCTGTTCACTGGAAATGCCTCCGGGCTTGGGGTTCAGTTTAATTATTTGCGCAATGATCTCCCTCAGTTCTTCGTCTGTAAGGTTGAGTCCGCGTTCAATTTTTTCGTAATGTTTCTTGATAAACTCATCAAAATACTCATCAATCACCCTGATGGCATTTGCAATTACTTTATCCTTACCCTGTTTCCTTTTCAGTTGCAGCAGCAGGCATTCCTGCAGGTTCCTGGCGCCTACACCAGGCGGATCAAAATGCTGTATCAGCATGATGAGTTTAGATATTTCCTTTTCATCCGTCTCAATGTTCTGGCGGAAAGCCATATCGTCAATGATTGAGGGGATATCCCGACGCAGGTAGCCGTCATCATCAAGGCTTCCAACCAGGTGAATGGCAATCTTATGCTGCTTTTCGTTCAAATTGAGCATGCCCACCTGTTGCTGCATCAGTTCCATGAAACTTGATTCAACCTTATGCGGTATTACCCTGTCATCGTCTTTTTCCGGGTAATTATCGTCCCTCAGCTTATAATCGCCCACCTCATCATCTCCGTCGGTAACATATTCACTGATGTCAATATTATCATACTCATCTTCACTGCCATCGGGTTCAAATTCATCCTCCTTTGTATCTTCAAATTCATCCTTGAGGTCAAATTCGTCATCATGGCCTTCTTCCACCTGTTCCAGCGCCGGGTTATCTTCAATTTCTTCCTTTATCCGTTCATCCAGGATGGCAGTAGGCACCTGCAGCAGTTTCATTAACTGAATCTGCTGCGGCGACAGTTTTTGCAAAAGCCTTTGTTGTAAACTCTGTTGTAATGCCATGTTTCATGTAACTGGTTTCCATGCTTATATCCAACAAGGGTTTTCAACATGAGGAAGCCGGTTAATGATGTAAAATTACAATTCTAAAACCTGTATTTTTAGTTAAATCTTCGAAATTTTGCTTTTTTGCACGATTATTGCGGAGAAGGGCTTTTTTGATTGCCGTTTAACAACTTTCCAATCGTTTTTTGTAATGAAATGCAATGTTAGCCTGCGTCGGGCAAATGAGACAATCCGTTTATTCATTTTCTTTTAAGAGGAGCCCGGATGTTAACGGCAAAAGGTACCTGTTTACTAATTTATTTTGGGGGTGGGCGCCGGTATATTGAAATATTGCTCCCGGATGATATCGGCTATTCCGTAAGGATTTCTCTCAAATGTTTTGCTGCTGTAAAAAATCATACCCTGGATATTGGGTGTGGCACGCAGCTTTTCAATCTGCCGTGGAATTTGTGTCTTATCTCTCCAGGCGCTGTGATTGCTTCCGGTACGGTAAATGCCTAATCCTATATAGCAGTTTTTTCCATGACAATTTTTACTCCACCAGTCAACCAGCACTTCATAATCTACATTCTTATGTCCTATTTCCCAATATAGCTGGGGAGCCACGTAATCTATCCAGCCTTTTTTCAGCCATAACAGGATATCAGCATACAGGTCATCGTAATTGCTTTGGGCGCCAATTGTTTTACTGCCGTTTACAGGGTCACGGTCGCCGTTTCTCCAAACACCAAACGGGCTGATACCAAACTGGCATTTGCTGTTTACCTCCTTGATCGTTTTGTACAGCATAGCTATGATAGAATCTACGTTGCTCCTGCGCCAGGCATCCTTTGCCATCCCGTTCCCATATTTCCTGTATGTTTCATGATCAGGGAATTCCCTGCCTGCAATCCTGTATGGATAAAAATAATCATCAAAATGAATGGCGTCTACGGCATAACGTGATACAACATCCTTTACAACACGGTTTACGTAAAGCTGTGCTTCCTTGTTGCCGGGGTCAAAATATTTCTTATCGCCGTAATTGAGGAACCATTCCGGTTTAGTTCTGGTTATATGCGTTTCCGTAATAGAACTGTTGTAAATGTTGAAAATAGCCCTGTAAGGGTTCATCCAGGCGTGAAATTCCATGCCCCGTTTATGTGTTTCATCAATCATGAACTGCAGCGGGTCGTATAAGGGAACAGGTGGCTGGCCCTGTACCCCCGTCAACCATTGGCTCCAGGGTTCGAATGGCGAAGGATAAAATGCATCAGTTGCCGGGCGTATCTGCATAACGATGGCGTTCATACCGTTCTGCTTATGCATATCAAGTAACCTGATGAACTGGGCTTTCTGCTCATCGCTGCTGATGGTCGGTTTTTCGGGGTAGTCTATATTGCTGATGGTTGCTATCCATACTCCACGGAATTCAGGTTTTACTGCTTCCGTTTGGGCATATACGCTATTTAACAGACACAAGGATAACAGGATGGCAGTGATGGTAAGCTTAGGCATGCGGGTTTCTGATTTTATCCAGTAAGGTATTCAGGGTTTTGGCTTCTGCGGCAGTAAGGTTTCCAAACACAGCGTCCATGTCGGGTTCATACCTGTCCATTTTTTCAAGCAGTTTAGAACCCTTTTCAGTGATGGAAACATCTACCAGCCGCTTATCATCCGGGCATACGGTTTTTTTTACCAGCCCTTTTATGATAAGCCTGTCAACAATCCTGCTTGTATCGCTCATCTTGTCAAGCATCCGTTGCCTGATCTGCAGGGTGGAAATCGGTTTGCCGGCTCCCCGTAAAATCCTCAGGATATTAAATTGCTGCGCCGTAATTTTTTCCTTATCAAAAAGGGCTTTCATTTTTTCATTCAACCAGTTATAGGTGTAAATAAGGTTAATTACCCCTTTCTGGTATTCATTCCTGAATTTCGGTTGTGAAATGTCCTTTTCAATACTCATGGTTGCCTGTAAGGTTTTGCAATGATAAGCAATGTATGCCGGAGAAGGGATTTGATACCTCATGATTTTTACCAATCCGTGTACCGGTTTTACATCTTTCCTGTAAAATTAATGGTGAAACAATGAAGCCGAAGATAATCTGTTATGCAATAAGAAAAATTTAACAGGAAATGTTTAGTTATCATTTGCCGTAAATTCATTCATATATATCTTGATCAGGATGATGAAATAACTTACCAGCAACGGCCCGAAAACAAGGCCCATGAAACCGAAAAGGCTCAATCCTACAATCACCCCCAGGACAGTTATCATGGGGTGTACATTTCCCATTTTTTTTAACAGGCCAAGCCTGGTGATATAATCTACGTTTCCGGTTACCAAAACGCTGTACACAGCCAGCCAGATTGCCGGGTTTGTTTGCCCGATAGCCATCAGGTAAATAACCAGCGGAACCCACACAATCATGGTTCCTACTATCGGGAAAAAGGCAAAAACGCCGGTGATGAAGCCCCATAACCCCCAGTCTTCCAAGCCGAATATCCAGTACCCCAGGGCAGCAAATATGCCCTGTACAATACAGATGATGGGAATTCCCAGCGCATTTGACCTGATCATCATTTTCGTTTCTGCAGCCAGTTTGTCTACGCTTTCCTTTTCAAGCGGAATGATCTTGTTCAAATATCTTTCTATTTCTTTTCCGCTAACCAGTAAATAATATAGCAGGAAGAACATCATGATGAGGTTAGTGAGCAGGTTCATGGTACTGTTGAGTATACCGGGAATAAAGGAGGAAATGTTATCTGTGAGTTTATGTACCGTATCATCAGACAGTACTTCCATCCCGGTAATGTCTGTAATCTTTAAGGAAACGGTTTTTATACCCGTTTTTATTTTTTCCTGGTTTGCCAAAAGGCCGTTTACTTTGGGAGATACCATTTTGATGGCCACAAAAACAGGGATAGCCACAATAACCATATAAAAAAGTATGAATAATAAAGCAGTAAGGCTTTTCTTCCATTTTTTTGCATAGATAAGCCTGAAATACCAGGCACGGCTTAATATATAAAGTGTTACACCGCCCAGCAGGCCCGGAATAAACATTCGTAACTCATGGAGCAGAACCACTCCCAGGAACATTATCAAAGCCAGTAACAGCAATTGGCGTAGCCTGTCATTAAAGGTAAAATTCATTGATATGGGTTTGTATTGGTTATTTCCAAACGGATACACCTTCACTGCAATTGGAACAAATGTCGATATTCTTCCGGCTTTTCATCAATTCGCTCCTGAATTGTTTATAGTTTTCATTTTGCCAGATATTCTTGAAGGAATCGTTTTTCAGGTTTCCCAGCTGATGCATCGCATCCTTATCAAAGCAGCAGGGAACAACCAGCCCGTCCCAGGTAATTACATTGGCATGCCATAATTTCCAGCAGCGGTTTGCCAGTTTATTCTTTGCAGTATAAGTTCCGTTTGCATTTTTCCTGTACCGGCTGAAAGCATCGTTTTCCGGAATCAGTTTATTGGGATCTGTTTCATAATCGTACACCTGGGCGGTTTTAAAGCGTACATCTATACCAATTTCTTTTGCCAGCTTCTTAATGTCTGCCACCTGGTGTTCGTTCGGTTTTACCACCAGGAACTGGAAAAAAACATAGGGCGTTTTGCTGTTGAGCGCTTTTTTCCATTTTACAATATTCTTTGCACCTTCAATCACTTTTTCCAGGTTGCCGCCAACACGGTATTGCTGGTATACATCCTGTGTGGTGCCGTCAATGGAGATAATAAGCCTGTCGAGGCCGCTTTCAACCGTTTTTCGGGCAGCCTCATCCGTTAGGTAATGGGCATTGGTAGACGTGGCGGTATAGATGCCTTTCTTTGAAGCATAACTAACCATGTCAAGAAAATCTGTGTTTAGGTAAGGCTCGCCCTGGAAATAAAAAATCAGGTAGAGCAGGTGCCGGTGGATATCGTCGATCGTTTCTGTAAAAAAATCCTTTTTCAGCATACCGGTAGGCCGGGTAAACTGGCGAAGGCCGCTGGGGCATTCGGGGCAGCGCAGGTTGCAACTCGTGGTTGGTTCAAAAGAAATGGAGATGGGTAAACCCCATTGTACCGGTTTTTGAAGCAGGCGGCTGATATAGAAACCGGACAGTACTTTTATGCCGTTCCAGGCCCTGGCCGGGGTAAGCTTGCTAAGCAGGTTAAAACTGTCAGGGATGTTTACAGACGGCATTGTGCAAAAGTAATGCTATTTCTTCAGCCGTTTTCCTGTGTAAGACCCGTTACAGGGAAATGCTAAGCCAATCTATTTCCGGGGTTTCGGACCGGGATACTTTTGCCGTTATGGTCTTAAACTGCAGTTCGTTTTTCAAAAATTTTTCATAGTTGTTGAAAACAACGTTCAGGGTGATGAAGTTCATCACATAGGTCTTAGTTTCAGATGGAAGATAATGTACGATATCCCAGAAACCGGGGTTCTTTTTTCCTGTCTTCTCCATGGCGTTCCATACATTGCCAACACCCCAGTTATAGCTGGCAGCAATCAGCAACCAGTCGTTATTCAGGTTCCTGCATCGGTCACGCAGATACCTTGCTGCTGCTATGGTAGACCGTTTAAAATCTTTTCTTTCATCAACCAATGTATTTTTCTTACCGGTCTTTTTTTCATGCTTTGCTGTTTTACCTGCTTTTGAGGCTACCTTTTTTTCTTTCTTGCCGGCGGGAACAATTTTTAACCCATATTCCCTGGCCACATCATCCATGATCTGCCAGTAACCAACAGCTCCGGCTGATGAAACGGCATTTGGATTGAAACCGCTTTCGAGTGCAATAAGTACCTGGAATTCTTTTGGCACATCATATTTCTTAAATATGGCTGCTACTTTAGGAAATATTTTTTTACTGCGGTTATAAGTACGCTCCAGGTATCCTTTCCTGTTAACGGAAAATTTTTCTATGTAATCAATCGTATGCTGCTCATTGCCCGAAAAGATTTCGGGGAATTCCACATTGGATTCTTTAATTACGATGAGTGAATCCCGCTTATTATCGGGTTGCGCAATCATTTTGCTCCTGGTGGTATCTGAAAAGGAAATTACCGGAAATGCCGTGGAAACTTTTGCCATCAGGCAAAAAGCCAGGATTAAAGCCGGGGCTTTTACGATTGGTGTTTTCAAGGTCAGGTTATTATCGGATGAAATAATAAGGCTTATATAATATTGATTATAAAGCGTTTTTTGAAAACGAATCGCGATGGTATTTATTGCCTTTAATGGTAATTTTTAGCAGAAAAGCCTAATCGCTATTGTAAATGGATGGAATAAGTATATAAACACTACGTATCATGATTTTCTGATTGTATTAACAAAATGGCCAAGAAATCATTTTACCTAGCCCTAAAACTATATTTAACTTAAGTTATGTTTGTACGGAAATTGACGGCGGTTTTATTAAAATGAAAACTGTTGTGTAAATGGAAAAGGTTCATGGCAAAAAGGAAAAAGAATGTAAGCCGCACAGCGATCATTACTGTGGCCATATTGATGTTACTGGCAGTTGCAACATATTATTTCAGTGAATATTATTACAGGCCTTCATTTACACATTACCGTGAGTTCGGAATTTCCCTGCCTTCGGGTTACGCTGTGCACGGAATAGACGTAAGCAGATACCAGGAAAATATTTCCTGGAAAGATGTTCAGGAAATGCAGGTAGGCGGCGTGAAATTATCTTTTACTTTTATAAAGGCAACTGAGGGGTTAAGCAGCATAGATGGGCATTTCAGGCGTAACTGGCACCAGGCCCGCAAATCCGGATTGATAAGAGGTGCATATCATTTTTTTAATCCCGGCAAAAGTGGCAGGGCACAGGCAGTCAATTTTATTGAAAACGTGCAACTGCAAAAAGGCGATCTTCCACCGGTGCTGGATATTGAGCAGGTAAACGGTACATCCGTTACAGATTTGCAGCAACGGGTTTCTGACTGGCTGGTAATGGTTGAAAAGAAATACAAAGTGAAACCGATCATTTATACGAATGCAGATTTTTATAAAACGTTCCTTTCAGGCAGGTTTGATGATTACCCGTTGTGGGTGGCACATTACCTGGTAAAAGACAAACCACGCATCAGCAGGGAATGGCATTTCTGGCAGCATAATGAAAAAGGCCGGGTAAACGGAATCGGTTCATATGTTGATTTTAATGTGTTTAATGGAGACAGTGCAGCGTTTCAGAAATTATTGATCCGGTAGGCGGAATGGGGGTAAGTAGGTATCAAATAAAGGCCACTTAAAACCATCATCAAAAATATGAGATAGTAAAATTAAAGAACGTTTAAACGCTTTCCCGGCCAAATTTTAAATTAATTTGCAAGCCATGGCAATGGAAGACGAAACAAGGGGATTTTTAGTACGTATATTAAATACCATATCCATGGTATTGCTATGGATGATAGCTTGTGTTTTTTTTGGCATCTATCTTAATTATGCCTTTTTTGAAACAGCACCCGGCTGGAAAAATATATTGTTTTATATAGCCTTCCTCGTTAGTTTATTTTTCCTCGTAAGGTACCTGGTACGTAAATGGAAAGATAACCTGCATTAACTGCTATGGTCTGAAACAATCACCCAATTATTATTTATTTTTTTGAAGAGCAGTGTAAAATGGCCACTCAGGTTACCATCAGACCTGGTGAGTTGCCATTTTCCAACAACATGAAAATATAATACTGATAAACGCTTTATGTGCAGGAGGGTAAAATTAAGTTTGCCCATAGAAGCGGTGTCGGGATAGCCTTTGATATAGCTTTGCCTGGTTTGCTCCCATCCATAGGTAATGCCTTCTTTACCAATAAACATCAGTGAATCGCTTTTCCAGTAAGCTTGCATGAAGCGGTTTATATCAGCCTTGTTCCATGCATCTAACTGGTCATTCATAACATTACGGATAATGGTTTCATCGGCTGATTGGGCAACACTCACAACAGCAAAAAGCATCGAAATGAAAAACGCCAGGCACTTTCTTTTCATATTGTTTATTTTGGGAAACAAGGTATGCATTTCCTGTTTCCGGTAAGTAATTACAATAATAAAAAAGCATTAATGCTGGTGATGCGGCGAACTGCATTTACTCCGGTGGCAATACCTGTAATTCAGGTAATGGGCGGTTACTATCAGTATAACGGCAGGTATGAGGAAGTAGTTTTCTGCGCTGTGGAAAAACTGCTTTGTAAATAAAAATAAAAAGCCAATGCTGAACAGGATTACCGGTAAATACGACCGGTGGTGTTTTACAAAGCCATGAAACAAAGAATACGCACCAACCACAAAAGCGATGGCTATCATTGCCCACTCAAAAAAAAGATTATGAATTATGTTTATACCAAACAGGGGCAGAGATGACATTAGCATGGGCAGCAACGTACAATGTATAGCGCAGGCAATGGATGTAATAATTCCCAGTCCGTCCCAGTTCAGTTTTATATTCATGAAGCGGCAAAGGTAATAAAAATGCAATATTGTTGCAAGTTTTTATAAGTAAAACTTCCTTAGTGTTCACCAGGCTTTCAAACTTTGTAATTTTGCAGCATATTCTCATTGTATGAAAAAGAAAATGTTGTGGGTTTACATCGGTTTTTTTGCACTATTGCT
>WBZP01002891.1_pt1 | contig 19327 bp, 14 predicted proteins | sample 5204301 | NCBI WGS metagenome assembly WBZP01 (sample SAMN12412401, study PRJNA552823) | activated sludge metagenome | isolation source: activated sludge from nitrification reactor of wastewater treatment plant... | place: USA: Pennsylvania | collected 2017 | reverse complement strand
GCCCCGGCCGGGGCCGCTGCGCCCCGCCCGCGCCCTCGGCCCAGGTGTCAAGCGTTTCGACCGGTGACAGGAGGCACCCACACTGAAAACTGGTCCAAAGATTGTGCTTGACATTGGGTCCACCTTAACTGTGGGGCAGCCGCCACAAGGTTTGGAAGGCTATCTCAATCGGTGGTGGCAAATTATTCGCCAGCAAGCGGGTGATCAAACAGTGCGCGATCTATTTGGTACACTAACAGCTGCTTTAGGCCCGATTAACCGCACCGACTTGGAAACCATCAATCCCAACCTCGTAGATGATTGGGATGTTGGCTATTTTGACATTGTACTCTCACAGGTGCGACGCTTTGTGGTAGGCAGTGCGGAGCAAGGGTATATGCTGGCCCATCCACGACTTCGTACCTACCTAAGCAGTTGTATCAAGACAAAGCCCTACTGCGAAAAGTTACTTGCCTACTGTGCACAATGGAAACATCATCAAAGTCGCTATGCGTTGGCATACTATGCCGATCATTTGTATATAGAAAGCAATTATGAAACGCTGTTTGCTTTGGCACGAGATAAAGTATTTTACCAAACGCTAATCGATACCTTTCCTGAAGATCCTGACCTCATTGTAAAAACAGCTCGTTTGGCTTTGGAAGGCGCTATCGTGATGGATGAAGCCATCTTAATGGCAGAGTTCCTCATATTGCATGCTCAGCATATCACCTCGATCTTTCAAAAAAAGTCCCCTTTGGAGGTTTACAGAAAAGAAGGCTTAGTACAAGCCATACAAGTCATAAAAACGTATGAGTTCGAGAGTGGAACTCAATGGAGTTTAGTGCTTGTTGGCGAGCTATTGAAAGCCGAGGAAGATGATCAGGCACTTGAAATTATGGAATGGTTGCTGGAACGGGAAATAAACCATTGGTCTAATTGGGAGGGTCAGAATTCCACATTTATGGTAATGCAAAGACTGGGTATATCTCCTGATTTGTTTGTTAATTTTCTTAAGCACGTTCTTTCTGCTAACCGCCATGATTTAAGTAATGTTTTCCTTCAGTTAATTCGAGGTTTTCGTGGTCTGGAGCAGGTAATTCAAGATGTAGGAAGTGATTGGAACCGAATTGCTCTGACACAAGCGATTGAACAAGCAGGGAAAGGATTTGGCTCTGAAGCAATCCGAACTTCAGATACGCTTGTTTCAAATCGGAGCCAATACCTCCCAGTAATCGCCGAAGCTCTTGTTAATGCTGGCGATATTCCTAACTTCAGACGACTACTCATTCCTTGTGCACAATATCTCGATGCGTCATATAAAATGTGCAAACTCCTTGAACAAGCATATCCAGATCGAGCACAGGCTATTGCAAGACTTTCGGAACTCAACGAGAATTAGGAAAATGTGCTATGCCCTTTCCCACCGCCCACGCTCTTCTGATCGGCATCGGCACCTACGCCCACGCGCCACAGCTCGACGTGCCGATCACCGCTGCCGATGCCAATGCCGTGGCTCTAGTGCTGCGCGACCCACAGTACTGCGGCTACTTACCAGAGCAGGTCACACTGCTTTCCGATGCAGCAGCGAGCCGCGAGGGTATCCTGGCGGCGCTCGATGGGCTGGCGGCGCGGGCTGGTGAGGGCGATACAGTCTTTATCTTCTACGCCGGCCATGGTGAGTACGGCGACGACGGCCACTATCTCACCACTCAGGACACCCGGCTGGCCGGACGCAAAGTGGCTGTTGGTACTGGCCTGCGGGAGGCCGAGTTGATCGCGAAGCTGCGAGCCATTAAAGCGAAACGGCTCCTCCTGATTATCAATGCCTGTCATTCGGGCGAAATCTCGCCGGTTCTGGCCCCCGGCGAGGAGCCGCTGACCGGTACTCCGCTGCCGCCGCAGGTCTCGGCTGCGTTGCTGGGCACCGGCGAGGGCCGGGTGATCATCAGTGCCTGTCGTGAGAGCCAGTACTCCTTCATCGGCCCCGGCCCGCTCACGCTCTTCACGCAGGCGCTGGTCGATGGCCTGCAGGGCAAAGGAGTGAGCAGCAACCGTGGCTACATCAGTGTCTTCGACCTCTACACTCACCTCTACTTCGCCCTCGATGAGGCCGTGCCGCGCAAGGTTTCTGCGGCCGTGCGTCAGCGCTACGGCGAGAAGCAGGAGCCGGAACTCACCATCCTCAAGGGTGTCGGGCCGTTCGCCGTGGCGCTCTACCGCGGTGCAACGAACCTCGGCGACTTCAACGCCTCCGGTGGCCCACCAGAGGGTACGGCGGTGCGCGAGGTCAACCCTGCCTATAGCCAAGCCATGCTGCGCCAGCACCAGCAGAGCATCGGCGACAATGCCCAGGTCGGCGCGGCTGTCGCCGGCGATGTCCATGGCAATATCACCGTAGATCAGAGCGGCCAGCGCGGTGGGCTGAGCTTCGGCAGCGGCGGTCAGTTCGGCGACATTAGTATTGGTGATGTTGCCGGACGCGATATTATTAAGACCGGCGATATTAGTGGTAGTGGTATCGCAATTGGACGAGGCGCGCGAAGCACTGTCAGAACGGTTGATACTGGCGGTGGTGATTACGCAGAGGGCAATATTGATAAGCGAAGCGGAACATTTGTGAGCGGCGATCAGTTCAGCATGTCAGGAAACTTCAGTGGCGCAATCTTGAACATCAAGTCAACGCTGACCAATGTTTCGCAAAGCATCGGTGCGGCACCGCACGGTGATGATGCAACGAAGGAACAGTTGCAGACACTGATTACGCAGCTTAGCATGGAGTTGCAGAAGATACCAGCAGAGAAAGTCAGTGATGCCGAGGCGGTAGTTGAGATAGCGAAGGCCGTTGTTGAGCAGGCTACAAAGGCGCAACCAAACAGGACGTTAGTTCAAATCAGTATCGAGGGACTGAAGCATGCCGCACAAAACCTAGCGGTGGTTCTACCAAGCGTGTTACCTTTAACAGAGCAGATTGCGAAAGCAATACGAAGAATTGTATCTAGCTACTAAGATGCACTGAGCTTAACCGCTCTATTTACATTAAGTGGTATCACCACAGGCTGTGCAGGCTCTCTACTGATAATCATTCATAATGGGGGAGATAATGAACAATCAACATCCGGTTACTATTCAAATCGCCTTTGTCGATGCTGATGAGCGTAAACCAGACCCTTTCGCTGTTGGTGAAGAGGCGCGAGAGTCTGTTAACGGTCTGCGAGTACAAGGATATACTGTACAGCCCGCTTACACCGGAGCCCAAGGCGGAGATGTATTTCAGATAGCAACAGAAATTGGTCAGCGCATTGTTGACAACAAGGAATTGCTAATATCACTGATAGGTCTTTCAACTCCTATCCTTTCTTTTCTTCTCAACCGTTATGAGAAGCGTGTTGATAAACGAGAAGCATTGGCTGCCTCAGGGCAGCAAGATAGCTCTATATCTGTTATCTTCACAATTGACCAGGCTAGTATCCCGGTCGAGGCTCGTGACTTAGATGACAATGAACGCTTGCTACAAAAACTCTTGGGAATAAAGCCGGAACTAATCCACACTGTAACGCCAGCGAGCAAACCTGAAATAAGAGTGGAAGTTGGATCGAACTCAAAGCGTGGTCGGTGGTGACAACAAGCAGCGATCGGCAATCATGTTAGCAACTGATAATACGAACGGCAATAACGAAATTGGTCGGCCATCAGGTCGACGTGTAATGCTATTGGCTGGAGTTAACGACGCTCCGTCAGAACCAAATCTTTCTGCACTAAGTTTCGCGGAGAGCAGCACTAAAGACTTGTATGATATGCTTCAAACCGCTCAATGTGGATTTGAGCTGTACGTTCCACCACTTTTGGGTCATAACGCCACCACTCACGCAATACGAACCACACTTCTTGATGCCGTTGAGGATTTAGGCCCTAACGATCTGCTTGTTTTCTATTTCTGTGGCCATGGCCTTCCTGTTAAAATTAAAGCTGACGAACTTGACGTATATCTGATTTCTTACGATTTCAAAGAGAGGCACCTAAAGCGTGATGAGAATGCCCATATTTCTATGCGATGGCTACAGAGGCATGTGCTTAGAAGCGCGAATATTGGAAGAGTTGTACTCTTGCTGGATTGTTGTTACTCCGGATGGATAGGTGAAAAGGCCCCGGATCCATATTTTGGAGAACTCGTTAATCGTTTGCGCTACTATCTTGGCATCGAAAGCGTAGATGAGAGCGCGAGTTATGCTAAAGCTCGTTGGTCTTTAACCGCGTCTAGCCCAACTGGAAAGGCTTTTGAATCGAATGGGAGGAGTGTTTTTGCGGCTGCCCTTCTACGAGCGTTAAACGGCATCAAAGTTGATGACAACGGCTACGTCACTATAAATATACTTGAAAGTTACATCGCTGAAGAAACGGCGATGTATCAAACATGTACTAGATTTGGATTTGGTCCGGACACCCAAGCGGACAGAATATGGTTGGCCTACTACCCCCAATTCGCGAAAGCTATAATTGAAGAGCAGCGCCATCAGGAAGCGCAGAGGAGCATCGAACAAGCGCGCAGAGATGGCCTTCTCCAAGCCATCAATGAAGAAAAATTGGATCCAGATTATTTTGATGAGAGATCCACGCAGCGTTACTCCTTCGATCATACACTCTGTAAGGCAGCTAACGAGGAAGATCTCGAAAGAATGTTACTGGATAAGTTCTTCGAACAACCACGCGTTCAGCAGAGACAAGCACAATCTGCAGAAACATTTTCTGAATGGCAAAATTCCAAGCTGTGGCGAAATCATTACCCTACCCACGGTGCATTGCTATGCTTTGGTAGATATCCTCAACGATGGCTGCCAGGAGCAAGAACCCACTGTATTCGCTGGGAAGGCAACGAACAGGACACCATCCTCGATAGGCAAGACCTTGAAGGTTCTCTCTTGGCTCAGTACGAAAGAATTTTCAACTTTCTGCAAGCGCACCTTCGAATAGTACGCAATCGATCTCGACAGAAAGACGCCGATCAATGGGAAATACCCTTCCCTGCACTACGAGAGGCCATTGCCAACGCTCTCATACATCGGGATTATCCGAAACGTGATGATGGGATCTACATCGAGTTATTTGATAATCGCCTCGAAATCACCAATCCGGGTGTGTTCCCTGTAGGTACTAGTGCAGAAACCTTCATAAATACAGGAACCCAAGGAAGATACACCAATCCATTCATCGCTGATGTATTCTATTTGTCCGGCTATGTTGAGCAGGTTGGTTCTGGTTTGCGCAAGATGAAGAAAGAGATGGAGCAAGCCGGATTACAGCCTCCAGAGTTTCTGGAAAACAAAGACTCGCGAAAAATCAAGGTAATTCTCAGTCGACCGAAGCTGCCCATTACTAGCTTCGAACCGTTGCCCGCTTTTCAAGTACCTTATCCACCTAATCCGCTCTTTCTTGGGCGTAACGCCGAACTTCAACAGTTATCCAGTGCTCTGTTGGGTGAAGGCAGTAAAATTGCGGCAGTACTCCCTGCTATCGCTGGAATAGGTGGCATCGGCAAGACGCAGCTCGCCAGCGAATTTGCTCACCGTTACCGCAACGACTTCCCTGGTGGGGTATTCTGGCTAAATATGGCCCAGCCCGAGACCGTCGCTGTCCAAGTAGCCGCCGCAGGTGGACCAGGAGGCCTTGATCTACCTAGTTGGAGTGAATTAGATTTCGAAGCAAAGATAGTAGCGGTAAGGCGGGCTTGGAACGAGCCGGTACGACGATTGATTGTCTTTGATGACTTAGATGATCCGCGATTGCTCCAACAATGGCGGCCGACGGGAGGTGGGGCACGAGTTCTGATCACTACCCGTCGTGGGGCTTGGACATCAACTAGCGGAGTCCAGCCAGTAGTGTTACAGAGTCTCATGCGTGTGGAAAGCATGCGCCTATTGCTCGGCCCGCGCCATGGACATGATGTTGAAATCGCACTCGCAGATCCAGCAATCGCCACTGAAGCCGATGCGATCTGCGCGGAGGTCGGCGATTTGCCACTGGCTTTGGCCCTGGCCGGGGCTTATCTTGAGCAGACCCCTAACCTGTCACTCGCTGGCTACCGGGCTCGCCTAGCCGAGCAGTTGATCTCTCATCCCTCGCTGGAGGCTGGGCTGGAAGAGAACCTGCCTACCCAACACGCAGAGAGTATTGCGGCCACAATCGCCCTGAGCTATCAGCAGATCAATGCTACGAAACCGTCTGACGCCTTAGCCCTGGGTCTCCTCCAACGTATGGCTCAGCTCGCATCGGCGCCTATCCCACAACGGCTGTTAGTGCGCTTGATAGGGGGAGACCCAAGTAATACAGATCAAATCACCGAGATTGAGTCAACACTGCGCCGTTTAGCAGTAGCCGGGCTCGCTGAACTTATACCTGATAATGGTATAACGCTACATCGCCTCATAGCGGCCTTCGTGCGCAGCCAAGATCACGACGTAGCCGAAAGTGCTAGACAGGCTGCAGATGGACTGATAAAGGAAGCCTACAGCATCAACCAAGCTGGTTATCCATTACGTGGCCAGCCCTATTTGGTGCATATGATGCACTTCACCGCAAGCGAAGTTCAGATTAACGCACACCAACTGGGCCTTTTGAACAACGAATTAGGCACTTTGCTACAAGCACAGGGCGATCTAGCTAGGGCACGGCCCTATTACGAGCGAGCACTGGCAATTTATGAGCAAGCGCTAGGGGCTGATCACCCGGACACAGCTACAAGTTTGAATAACTTGGCAGCGCTCCTCCAAGCACAGGGCGATCTAGCTGGGGCACAGCCCTATTACGAGCGAGCGCTGGCGATTCGTGAGCAACTATTAGGCCCAAACCATCCTGATACTGCACGCAGCTTGAATAATCTGGGTTACCTCTTGCGATCACAGGGGGATTTAGTTGGAGCCCAGCAGTACTACGAACGCGCATTGACAATATACGAACACACTCTCGGAGCGCAGCATCCTGATACAGCCCTTAGCCTTAATAATCTGGGTGCATTGTTACAAGCGCAGGGCGATCTCACTGGAGCCCGACCATATTTAGAGCGTGCATTAGCAATTTCTGAAAAAGCGCTTGGTTCTGATCATCCTACCACAGCTACAAGTCTTAGCAACTTAGGTGCATTGTTACAAGCGCAGGGCGATCTCACTGGAGCCCGACCATACTTAGAGCGTGCATTAGCAATTTCTGAAAAAGCGCTTGGTTCTGATCATCCTACCACAGCTACAAGTCTTAGCAATCTAGGACAATTAGTTCAGGCACAAGGCAACCTCATTGAAGCACAAAAGTACGTTGAGCGAGCAATCGGGATTTATCAGAAGATATTAGGAACAGACCATGCAGCTACAGCACGTAGTGTTAGTAATCTAGGTCTACTGTTGTACGAGCAAGGTGATTTCTCCAATGCACGGAGATATCTGGAACAAGCTCTAGAAGTTCGGGAACGAGTATTAGGGGCCGATCATCCCGATACGGCTGCATCCCTTAATAACCTGGCATTGCTACTGGTTGAGGTCGGCGAATATGCTACTGCACGCCCACTATATGAGCGTAGCTTGGAGATTGTGGAACGAGTATTAGGGGCCGATCATCCCGATACGGCTACATCCCTTAATAACCTGGCATTGCTACTGGTTGAGGTCGGCGAATATGCTACTGCACGCCCACTATATGAGCGTAGCTTGGAGATTGTGGAACGAGTGTTAGGGCCAGAGCATCCAACTACAGCGACAAGCTTAACAAATTTGGGTTTGTTATTCCAGAAACAAGGCAACCTGACTGAAGGGCAACACTACCTTGAGCGAGCACTTGGTATCCATGAACGTGTGCTTGGTACTGAGCATCCGACTACAGTGGCTAACAGACAGCAATTGAACGTGTTATATAGACTTCAACAGCGGCATGCAGCGAAGGATCGACTTATGGAATTAGTAGATCAACTTGCAGAAGCGTTAAATGATCTACCGGAACCTTTAGAGGTTGATGCAGAGGCTGCTAATGAAATGGCGAGGCAAGTACGTGATTATACAACGCGTGAGAACCCAAACAAAACTATGGTGCAGATTAGCACTTCAGGCTTAAGACTGGCAATTCAGAAACTTGCCGCTGATATTCCCAAAGCTGATGATATCAGTCTACGCATTGTTGAGTATGCAGAGAAGCTTATCTCGTAGCCAGAGTATGTTGACTACGTAGGCGTTGGATTCCACAGCTGCAGGCCAGGGACGCGATCAAATCCGCTATCATGGCTGGCCAGATGGCGCAACTTGTGATTACGCATCACCGCCACGATCAGCGAATCGTTGGTCAGTAGGCCATGGTCGCGCCGGAACGCCTTGCTGGCGTGGAGATCTTTCACGGCGAGCGGGAGAATATCAACGCCGGCCTTGCCAATGTCGCTGGCGACGGTGAGATGGCGCGCGAGGCTACGAACGAAGGCGGGGTTCTGCTGGAGATACTCCACCGTCTCGCGCGCTGAACGCTGGAGCTGCTGACGCGCCTCGTTCACCATTACACGGTGGGTGACCTCTGCGACGACGAATGCAGCGGTGAACCCCTGGACAGCTCTCTGCCGGACGCGTTCAAGGAGCTCCAGACACTGCTCCCCAAGCGGGCCAGTGCTCCCAGCCAGGACAAAGATGTTTGCGTCGATAAAGACCGCAGATCCGTCCGGCAGCTGCGCGAGGGATTTCATTCGTCGAGATTCCACTCAGCAATCGACGCAGACATCGCCAGATCAAGCGCGTCTTCCTCCGGGAGCGGCGCCCCAAACCAGCGCGCCACCATCGCCTGGGTCGCTGCTCCACCGGGCGCCTCGGTCGATAGCTGTGTGTCGTCCTCGATCGGGGTGTGCCAGAATGCCGGCTCATCAGCAGGAGCCGGTGATGGCTCGGGTTGCAACGAATACTGGAGACGCTCGGCCAGGAGCGCGACTAGACGCGCCTGGTCAACCGGCGACAGCTGCTCAATGAGCGTCACCGCAGCCTCATACGTTGTTGTCATAGCGCGTCCTCCTTTCTCCTTCACCGGCTGCACCAACCGACTGCTTGCTCAAGTATAGCATGTTCATGTGGGCACTGGGGTGCCCTGATCGATATCGACCCTAAGATAATCCGGCTTGACTGATGCCCGAGCCCTGACCTCCTGCTACGCTGCGCAAAGCCATATTCGTCGTCCCTATGCGCAGGAGTAGCTTGATGAATAGCTCCGTACGTTCTCTTTCCCTCTGGCCCGGCGATGCGCGCCGGTGGTTGCTGTTGCTGATCAGCACGCTGATCAGCATCCTGCTGGCGCTGTTCCTCGCGGTGCCGATCGCCCGCGCCGACTCGCCCTTCAACGACATCACACAGCCGCGGCCGCAGGGCGGTGGCGCTGGAGCCGCCGGTGACTCCTCGTCGGCCGGTGCGCCAGTGCTCCCGGCCATGCTCCCCGACTACGCCGAGCTGCCGCCACCGCTGCTGCTGGCGGCGCGCTCCCGCGCTGCGCTACCCTATGCCGCCCCACAGCAGCAGCAAGGCCCGCAGACCGACCCCAACAACCCGCTGGCCTGGATCGGCCTCGGTCTTAACCCGGGCAAGTGGCTGCTCGACTCGGTGCTCGGGGCTGCAACCGGGATGATCTACTCGATCACCTCGGTCTTTGAGGTGCTTGCCCGCTTCGGCAATGGTCAGATCGTCGATCTGAACGGCCAGATTACGAGCGCATCGAATACAGCCTTCGGCTTTCTGTTCACTACCCCCGAGGCCCTGACTGTCTCGTGGGTCGGTGCGGCAGGATTGGGCAGCCCGCAGGCGCTGCACGACATCATGCGCCAGGCTGCGCTCTCGATCCTGGTGATCATCTGCACCTACCGGGCGCTCTTTGTGTTGACCAGCGGCATGTTTCGTGACGGCCTGGCCGATCTGTTGATCTCGTTCCTCGGCGGATTGCTTGGCATCCAGGGCGCCTGGTGGTTCTGCACCCTGTTCGTTCGCGCGGCCAACCTGATTACTGAGCAGATGCTGTCGGTCGACTTTGGCGGCGGGCTGGGAAACTGGATCCCGCTCGACCCACAGAACTACTTCTGGTCGTCGCTAAGCAGCATCCAGGGCGTCAGCCTGGCGATCGCGCTGGTGACGATTCTCTACTGGGGGACGCTCGCGCTGCTGGCGATTCACGCTCTCGTGCGCATTGTCATGGTCAACTTGATGCTGATCGTTAGCCCGTTTGCCGGCCTGGCGATCGCGACCGGCGGCGGCTGGAACTACGCTCGGGTCTGGTTCTTCCGCTTTGTCGAGCTCCTGGCGACCCCGCTGATCTGGGGCCTGACCCTGGGCTTCGGGCGGGCGCTCATGACCGGCTTCGGCGTCGATACCTAGCCGATCCTCGGCCCGATCCTGGCCGTAATCACGATGCTGATGGTATTCAAAGCGCCGCGGATGCTCGGGTTTGCGGCCCAGGAGGCGGTTACCGGCGCACGCAGCCTGTGGCGTATGTCCGAGCGGGCAGCCTTCGCCGGCATGGTGGGCGGCGGTGCAGCGACCGGCGCAGCTGCGGGCACTGCCGCGGGTGCGTCAGCGGCGGGAAGTAGCGGCAACGCCCCGACGATCTACGTCGACATGCGCAACGCCGGCGTGGTGGATGGACAGTACCGCCAGGAGTGGGATGGCCCGTCGTTCGGCGCCGCAGCCAGTCGGGCTGCGCTGCCGCCTGCATCGGCGCCGCAGATCATCGACGGAGATAAGTGACGATGCAGACCCTCCTTGCGCTCTCGCCACTGATCATCCGCATCCTTAAGATCGTCGTGCCGGTGGTGATTGGGTTGCTGTTGCTGCCAATCATCGCCGCCTCCGCCATCCTGAACAAGAGCACCGTTACCTGGCCGGTGGCCGCACCGACGCAGGTTGCCGCCGGCCAGACGGCCTACCTGGCGACGGGCTGGACGGTGAGCAGCCCCTTTGGCTGGCGCGCCAATCCTGACAGCCCTGGCGAGTGGGAACTCCACGACGGCATCGACCTGGCTGGGTCGATGTTCTGCGACGGCTGCGGCGTACCGCCGATGGGCGATATCGAGGTCGCCGCGGTCGGCTGGGATCAGCCCTACGCCAGCGAGCCGCAGCATGCCGGCGCCGGGGTCGTGGTCGATATGACCCTCCAGCACCCCGAAGAGTCCGGCAGCGTGCTGCTCCGCTACGGCCACCTTCAGCCCTACCAGGTCTGGGTGCGCACGCAAACCTGCACCCAGACCATCGACTGCCCGAGCTACCAGGACGACGACAGCGGCGATGTGAGTGTCTCCTGCCCTGGCGAGGTGATCGCGACCGACGTGAGCGGGGCGACCCGCAGCTACCTCTACGCGACACCGGGGGAATGTACGGCCAGCGTCGGCTGGCCGTCTGATTTCACCCCCGATGGGCCAACCACGATCACCTTTGACCAGCAGATCGTGGCGGGGGAGTCGTCGGCAAATGCGGCGATCACCTTCCGCACACAGAAGCCCCCGCCCCCGACGCCCACCCCGCTGCCGGCCCGGACCCCAGCTGCCACTCCCTGATACCCGGAGACACGCGATGCACTCCCTTCGACGGCTACGGGCCGTGCCTTTCCTGCTGCCGATCATCCTGGTGCTGCTGATCGCGGCCAGTGCGCGTCCGACCTATGCTGGCCCGCCCACACAGGCCGGGCCAACGCCGACTACCCCGCCACCTTCCGGCAGCCCTGATTGTTCGCCCCAGGCGCTGGTACGGCTGCCCGGCGTGCAGGCATCCGACCCGCGCTTGAACGAGCTTGCCGCAGCCAGCTTCGCCCAGGTGCGCCAGGAGATCATCACCCGCACGGGGCAGGATGTCCTGGCGAGCCTTGCCGACGCCCTGCGAGCTCCGGGCTTTCGCAGCAACCGGCCCGGCGTCGCCGACCGCTCCTGGCACAAGGCCGGCCGCGCTATCGACCTGAACCTGAGCGGGCCATTCACCCTTCAGCGCGATGGCGCCTACTTCCGTGTCTTCGTCGGCACGGTGGACATCACCGCGATCTTCGAGGCCAATGGCTGGAGTCGCATCCCGCCCCAGGAGGGCGTGCTTGAGTGGTGGCACTACGAATATCACCCCGACCGCATCTCCTGGCCAAGCGCGATGGCGCAGGTCTGGCAGACCGCCGTGCTCATAGCGGCCTTTCCCGAGATCGATTGGGTCGCGGTCGGCTGCACGACCGGCTCGCTCCCGCCCGGTGACGGGCTCGATCTACCGCCCGGCGCCTGCGTGCCTGACCCGCCGATCTGGGAGGATGCCACCGGTGTGAGCTACAGCCGCGGCTGTGGGCCGCCGGTGCTGCCGCCGGGTGCTCAGAGCGCGACCGGCACGCAGCTGCGGCAGTTCATCGGCACGGTCGGCTGGCTCGGCCAGACCGGGCGGCTCGTTCCACCCGGGCCAGCCGGCGTCCATCTGCACCTTGGCCTGGACATCGGCGTGACGACCGATATGTGCCGCTGGCCACTCCAGGCACCGGGCGTCGCCGAGGGCCAGCCGCCGCCGGGCGCCTACATATGCAGCACTACCTGGGCCGACCCGCTCCAGTTCCTGCCGCAGGCCAACCCAGACACCCTGGCGATGGAGAACGGCACGCCGGTTCCCGTCGTCACTGGCTCTGGCGACCCGACGCTGAGCGAGGCGCTGGTACAGCTGCCGCCGCCCGGCCATCCCGCCGCGACCCTGCTGGAGCCAACCGACCCCGATCACCCGGACGGCACCTGGTGGAGCCCCGGCAATGACGACCGCGCCAACGAGGTGCCCGGCGCGCTCGGCGGCCCGACCATCCTCAACTGGCTGGCCTGGCTCTGGTGCTTCCTGTTTGGCTGGCTGCCGTGGTCGGGGTGTGGGGTGTAGGCTCTGGGATTCCAGATCGAACTCTCCCATTACTGCCAACTAAATACGGGAGGGCAACTTCGCTTATCTATATCGAACACTACTGGAGTTGGCAACCGGAATGTTTCGATTTCCTGGCTCGTTAGTTCTCGCCCAACACGGCAGGCTGCTTCAAGTAACAAGTCTTTTACCTGTGTCATATGTTGGCGTGCAGTTCCGTCAACAGACGCAGTAACAATTCGAAGATCATTCGGGCGGCTAAACGAAGCACTAAGAACGCTACCGGTATGACCTCTAAGGATCATTATTGTCTCGCCAGTTGAAACATCCCAGACACGAGCCGTCTGGTCACTTGATGCAGAAAGTACTTGAGCACCATTTGAGCTAAATTCCACATCCCAGATATCGCCTGTATGGCCCCGCATTTCTACAGGCGGCACATCTCTCATTATATCCCATATACGCACAATTTGATCTGTAGAGCCGGTTACAACTTTACTTCCATCAGGACTAAAAGCTGCGCTTTTGACGGAAGTGCCCGGAATACTCAGTATTCTAACAGGCGATTGGCTCGAAACACTCCAAACTATAGCAGTACCATCATCTGCAGCAGTGACAAAATGTTTACTGTCACTACTAAAGGCCACACTCCAGACAATGCCATCTTGGGTAAGAGCATCGGCACTTTGCCTCCGCGCCTCACCCGTCTGTATCGCTGACGCAACATCCCAAAGCTGTATACTACCATCTTGCGACACAGTAGCGACCCAAGCACTATCAGGACTAAAAACTGCGTCCCAAACGGGCCTAGAATGACCACGCAAGATAGTTATTGGTTTCCATTCGACAGCACTCCAAATTCTTGCAGTGCCATCGCTTAATGAAAAAATAATATAACGACCATCGTTGCTAAAAGCGACGCTGAGAACTTCTTGGGAGAAATTTGCAACTTCTCCTAATAACTGCCCTGTGGTAGCATCCCAACGAAGAGCTCGCTTGTCTCGGGAGGCTGTTACAATTGTTTGTCCATCAGGACTATAAGCAGCATCTCTCACCCAGTCTGTATGACCTCTGAGTGGCGGTAGGGGTCTAGCAGTATGCAATGTCCAGGATCGAATCGTTCCATCATCAGAAGCGGTAAGTACTTGATTACTTGATATACCAAACGCAACGTCTCGCACTGCAGCGGTGTGCCCATCAAGAACAGCGATTAGTCGGCCACTCCTAACATCCCAAACACGTGCTGTGCGATCAATAGATGCTGAGACCAAACGTTCTCCTGAAGAATCGAAATCAACTCGATAAACAGCACCTGTATGCCCTGGTAGTGCAATCAGTAACTCTCCTGTCAGAACATCCCATATATAAACTTGTTGATCACTAGAAGCTGTCGCAAGGCGCCGACCATCTGGACTAAATTCAACATCCCACACAGTACCAGTATGACCAGTCAGCTGCCTAACAAAATCGCCGGTTTCTAAATCCCACAGTTTCACCGTCGAGTCCTCAGATGATGTGGCTATATAACTACGCGTTGACGTAATAACCATGGTTTCTGATAATGATTCACTACCGTCTGATGTATTCGTTGTAGTTGTAGGTGTTATCGCTGGAATAACAACCGTAATTTCAGAAGTAATAGGAGGGCTAATATCAACCCCAAATACAGGGGAAGCGCCGTGGGCCCGCTCTAAATCATGAACGATCGTCCCACTAGACGTTTCCCAAACAGTTGCGCCGGGCTCAAGAGAGCCGGTAATAATATAGCGGCTATCAGGACTAAATGAAATACTAGTTGCGGCCCGCCGGTGCACTAAGCGATGGAGCAATACTCCTCGACGATCCCAAATACGCACCACATTGTCATTCGCCGCAATAGTACCTATATATTTACCATTAGGGCTAACGGCTATGTGTTCTATAGTTCCAGACTGGACAGCCAATGAGACAGAAGACTCGGTTGAACCATCTAAATCATACGTAAGGAGTGAAACCCCATCGCGACTTGAAATAAAGAATATTGAATTAACCTCATCAACCTCCACACTTAGTTGCGGTTTATTGTTTTGATTAATAATGAACCCACTTACACCGGTTTCCTGCTCCAGCAAATCTCGGAGAGTCTGTGCAATACTGGTTGAAGTGTCCCTACTCAAACTTTCGTAAGCCAGAAGCAAACCTGTCTCAGAGCCCTCGCCTTGCACTCGCGCTGCAAATGCAATTCGTTGGGCCTCAGCAGCAGCAGCAGCAGCAGCAGCGCGCATACTCTCAGCTTCAGCAGTGCTTTGTTGAGAGACAGCTACTGTTGCGGCCACCTCAGCAGTGCTACGTTGAGCAACTGCTTCTGTAGCTGCAGCCTGTGCTGTGGCATTCGCGTTCCGCTCACGCTCTGCCGCGGCCCGAAGTGTCTCTCCACTCCAAGCCTGCCAGAGAGCAAATAGGACTACACCAAGAAGAGCAGCTAATGCAATTAGGAGATATCGGGAATTACGAACCGCCCTCGCTTTCTCATCTGCGAGTGCTCGTGCTTGCTGCAATTCGTACTGCTGCCTTCTAATTTCCTCACGCTCTTGCTCAGTGTCAAGTGCAGCCTTTGAACTTGCTCTAATAAACTCCCGCTCCAGTTCAGTGAGATCACCATAATTCTTCGCTTCGCTAAGAAGTGTGCCTCTTAGCAATGCCTCAGGATCTCGATTACGTCGCTCCCATTGCTCTGATGCATCAGTGAAACGCCTTCGGTCGCGAAGGTGTGTCCGTTCATCAGCAAGCCAGTCAACAAGAGTAGGCCAATTTCGAACCAAAGCTTCGTGGGCAACTTCTACCTGTGCATCCGACGCCATTTGCTGCTCTGTCACACGCACTAAGCGAGCGGCGAGAAGCTTCTTCAATACTTTATCGGTGCGATCCTTATCTTCTGGTGCACTAGTATACAAGTCAGATAGGCGTATACGATTGCTAGTTACCTCCAAGCCCCTCCCTGGTCGTACCATTCGCAAAAGTATACGACGCAATTCTACTTGCTCTTGATACATTAAACTGTCGTAAAGAGTGTCGGCACTATTCGCCAATGCTTGTTGGGCGCCTCCTAATTGGCGAAAGGTTTCTATACTTACTAAGTTTCTATTACGTCGCTCCCACAACTTAAGCAGCGTGAACTGGAGTAAAGGAAGGGCAGCAGGCTCACCGAGAATATCGGCAATTAGAAGATCCACCAGACCGGTTTCAAACTTGAGGCCTATTTGTTCTGCAGGTTTCTCAATAGCCTCTCGCAATTCGCCCGCCGATAGTGGCGGAAGGAAAACCTTCGCCTCCTCCCAGAGCAACTGTAGAGCACTAACTTTGGTTACATAACTATCGTAATCACTTCGCATTGTCAAGACTACTCGATTTGAGGTAGATTCGTCATTAACAAACTTTATGAGGTTGTCAATGAAAGCTACCCTGGTATCATCATCGTTACATAAAGTGAACACTTCCTCGAATTGATCTACTATAACCACATATGGAGGGCGCAAATCCTCTTTTGACAGAGCATTCTGCCATGCAGAAAGCGGTTGCGAGCCAGGAACAATCGGGCCCACAAAACCCCACTCATTACTTCCAGGGAGGGGTTGGACTTTAAGTAATGGAATAAGCCCGGCCCGAACGACAGAAGATTTCCCACTACCAGAAGGACCTACAACAGCCAGGAGACGATTATCAACGAGGAAATTTCTTAGATACGCTACGAAAGCTTTTCGTCCAAAGAAAATCTCTGTTGTCGTCTCAGTAAATGCGTCAAGCCCAACGTAAGGGCGCACATCATCAGGAAGATAGGGTGCTCTCTCTATATCGAAATCGTCAATTCTTACAGCGAGCGCCGATTCACCTTCTTCATAAAGGATAGTAGCCCAATGATCTAGAGCCTGCTGAGCAATATCGCGTTCACTTTCATCATTAAGTATAGTACCAGTTTTACGAGCGCGATTTCGAAACACCTTTAGTCTTTGGGCAAATTCCTCGTCGACACCTTGATGCTGCCGATATTCCCTAAGCAAACGAAGATGGGCTTCGCGTAGAGCCATAAGGGAAGAGTACGGCTCGCCAATGATAGGGTCTTTAATGTCGCTTGTATCTTGCATTACTTATGCCCCTAACGCCAACCTTTGTTGGAGATTACCTAGGGGTTGTCCTAGATGAGCAAGTCGTGCACAAAAATCTTTTATTGTTCGGTCAATATCATAGAAACGCAAACTAATAATACGCCGAAAACCAGTGTACCTCGCTTCTAGTTTTGTGTATTCTCCATCTTTGAGAGCCTGATCAAGGCGATCCATATGAAAGAAAATCTCTACTGCCCAATGCTCTTGTCGATCAACACAAAGTGCGGCAACTGACTTGACAATATTTTCCCACTGCTCCTCGAGTTCAATTGGATCATTACTAAGAACAACCTCTACTGCTTGCAAGGTCTTGTCGATAGTCTGCCAAGTGTCATGCTCTTGAACCAGTGCTTGTAGCTGCACACCTATATCAGTGATAGCAGCCACACCATTTTCAAACATCACCCGCAAAACTGAGTCAACAGGAAGTGCAACAAGCTGATCTCGGATATCTGACATCATGCCACCAACGTGCATTTGAGTTAAATTCTCAACTGCTTCGACTAGCTTTTGATTAAATCTTGAAGGATATATGCTTAGGATTCGCCGCAAGTGACGAAAAGCATATTTGACTTTTTCAAAGTCATGCTGATCGAGACCACGCAACAATTCATCACTAACCTCCACCAGTTCATCAACCCAGGCTAATTGGTAGCCTGGTATAATCCCTTGTTTAAAAACTACCTGTAAGTTATTACCAATTTGACGAGCACTCCAGGCGTAAGCAAGCATTTGCTCTTCTGTAAGCGGCTCTCCCAGGGATGACTTTCCACTTGAAATACGGTTAATGTCAACCTTCAAGCCAATGTATGTATGAAGATATAGTTGATGAAGTTGATCATGGACTTCTTTATACGCTTGAAGTCTATCTATTTGCGCCGAAACCTGCTGAAATTGCTCACTATAGATTGCCACTTTTGTTCGCACACCAGAATCATTGATTAGTCGGCCCAAAGCAGACAGTCCGCGCTCAACCGGCTCTATCACTTGAGTTACTGTACTGCTCGACTGTTGCTTCTGTACCCTGACAGTTTTAATCCCGTCAGCCAATGGTTGTATGAATACTTCTTGTGGTAAATTAGACCATTCTTCAAGCGCTACAGTAGCAATACCCTGCCCCCATATTCCTGCCCGCTCTAAATGACTGGCAACAGCTACTACTAAGCCAGTTGCCGCGTCGACGACAGGTGCACCACTATAACCATCAGCTAGTTGTCCACCTTCTTCGATGCGGAGATCCCACGCAGGTGTTGGATTTGGTTGTCCTTGAGCATGAATACCGACCTCGCCGCCAAGAACGCCTCTTAGATCTCGAAGTAAGTGCGTCTTTTCAGGGTGGCGGCGATATCCCGATATAGTAACCGGAAGATTTTGAACCCCTCCAAGAGTAAGTTGCAACAAAGGTTTATCAGCAAGACCTTGTGCTAAGAGCACAGCTAAATCAACCCCCACAGTAACTCCTGAAGCTATCAGGCGCACTGACAAATCAGATCTATAATTAACTACTGCCCCCTCAACACCTCCTACGTCTGCTAGTACATGAGCACAGGTCACCACATAAGAACCCTCATTATCGTGGTACACAACAAAGCCAGAGCCGAAACTTGCAGTGTTTCGTCCAGTAATCAAAACCACGGATTTACTGATTTCAGGTATCACGCGGTATTACGCTTTGGCTTTAGAGAGAATGTGACAGTAATGTTAGCGCTGGCGCTGGCCCTTGCTAGGTATAAATTCCCTTCGCTCTCAAAACTAAAGCCTAGTTCGACCTGAGCACTCTCAATATCCATCTCCTGATTCATTTGTTCCCAAGCCTCCAAGATGGGATGGGACACCTTGAGGATCATAGGGGTAATGCGAGCAAGAGTTGCATCCATAACTTTTTCGGCCGCACCACCCGAAATGGGTCGGGCTTCATCCGCTTGAACTTCCACCTCTACAAGCGTACCATCTCCTAGTTCGATTAGTTTAGTAGCCATTGTAAGCATACCTCCTTGCATAATCTGATGCGACAAAGATTGGTTCCTTGGGCGTCGTCGCGAAAGGCCCTACCGCTTGATCTATGCTGCACGGATATTTCGCTTCCGAGTGCGGGATATGGCGCTGAGACAGGTGTAAGGTGCCACTACACAAATAGGCGGTCTCATAGGAAGTCATGAAGAATCCAAAGACCTTAACAAATTTAAAACCATCGAGATCCTCCGTTTTGGATAGGACGGTTTGTAGAGGCACTAATAGAGAAATCAAGTAGAAATCGGACAGACAAGGTTCCAGCCATAGCGTTCAAGAAACGAACTCTGAAAGATGGTGTTCGTCAGATGCGCCGCGAACCGTTTGGCCAGATTGGGCAGTCGT
>WBZP01002890.1_pt1 | contig 19333 bp, 19 predicted proteins | sample 5204301 | NCBI WGS metagenome assembly WBZP01 (sample SAMN12412401, study PRJNA552823) | activated sludge metagenome | isolation source: activated sludge from nitrification reactor of wastewater treatment plant... | place: USA: Pennsylvania | collected 2017 | reverse complement strand
AACTTCAATTTTTAATTTAATTTCTTGTTGAAATTTCGGCGGCAATCCGGTACAAGGTGCGCTCATGAGCATCCTGAGCGGCATCGCCGACGACGTTTTACAAACCCGCCTTGAGGCGGCGCAAACCGCCTACCTTGACCTATGCGCCGGTGCCGCTGTGGTTTCCGTCCGCGCCGCCGACGGCAAATCCGTCACTTTCAGCCCTGCAACCGTAGGTGATTTGCGTCGGCACATCATGGAGTTGCAAGCGGCGCTCGGTATCGCCCCGTCCCGTCAGTACGGCTACTACTTGACGGGGAACAAAGGGCCGTGATGCGTCGCCTGTTCAGCCGGTTATTCAGTCCCCAACCGCAAGCGGGAGCCTTCGACGCTACGCGCACCTCGCTGAAAACCGCCGATTGGGAAACCGACAGCTACGGCCCGAACAGCGCCCTCGCCGAACTCGGCACGGCCCGCGCCCGCTCCCAAGACGCGGTGCGCAACAATCCGTGGATACGCCGCGCCGTCGGCTTGTACGTCAGTCACCTCATCGGCTGCGGTATCAGTCCACGCCCCAAGCTGGAAGACGCCGCGCTTCGCGCCGACATGTTGGCTCTCTGGGAAGATTGGAGCGGTGAAGCCGACGCCGACGGCGTGTTGCCGCTGGCCTCGTTACAAAGCCAGTGGGCGCGTGGGCGCTTGGAGTCCGGCGAAGTGTTCATCCGATTTCTATCGCTCCCGCGTTCTGCGGATAGCGTGGTTCCGCTGCGCTTGCAAACGCTGGAAGCCGATTTCTTGCCGATGCAAACCGTGTTGCGCACCGGCGATACCGCCCTGAGCTACGGCATGGAACGCGACGCATCCGGCAAACGGCTGGCGTACTGGTTCTACCCGCAACATCCGCGTGATCACTACCTGTTGGCCCGCCCGAATGACTTGCGCCGAGTCGACGCGGCGGACGTTTTACACCATTACGCACCTTCCCGGCCCGGTCAATGCCGTGGCGAACCGGGCACGCTGTCGTCACTGGTTCGGGCGCGGAATATTGACCACTACGAATCGGCTGAAATCACCCGCAAAAAGCTCAAAGCCCGCTTTGTCGGCGCGGTGTACAAAGAGAACATCGAAGAAAACCCCTTCAACGGAACCACAAACGCTTATCTCGATTCGCTCAAAGCACAATTGACGGCCGCGATTAATGCCAACGACGCGGCGTTAATCGCCGACTTGCAAGCTCAGGTAGCAGCCGAGCAAGAAAAACGCAGCATTGTAGACATTGAAGACGGTTACATGCTGCAACTGGCGCTCAATGAAAAAATCGAGATACCGGGCGCAGACATCGGCGACGGCGGCTTAGAGTTTCTGCGCTTTCAATTGCGTTCCGTTGCCGCCGGCATCGGAGTCCCTTATGAACACCTGACGGGGGACTATTCCGGCGCTAATGATCGCATCATGCGCGTTGTTCTGAACACCTTCTACCGCGAATTAGAAGCGAATCAAGACTTGTTGATCGCTCAAGTGTTGCAGCCGATTTGGTGCCGCTTTCTCACCGCCGCCGTACTGTCCGGTCGCCTCAACCTACCCGGCTATTTCGACCATCCGCGTCGCTGGCAAGCGTGTGAATGGCGCGCCCACGCATGGTCCTATGTCAACCCGCTGCAAGAGGCGCAAACCGCTGTTCTGCGCATCCAAAACGGATTAACGAGCCGTTCCGCCGCCGTGGCTGAGTCCGGTTGGGATGCTGAAGAAATAGACCGGCAACAAGCGGCGGATCAAGCGCGGGAAGAAAAGCTTGGCTTGGATTACAGCGCATCGTCAACGACTCAGGACAAGCCCATTCCATGAATGCTTACCCACATATCAGCGCCCGTCTTTTCAATACGCCGCTGATGATACACCCCGGAAAATTGCAAGCGATTGTGACCGGCTTGCAAAGCCGCTTGCATATCAGCGTAGCACCCGCTGCATTCATCACAGCGCAAACAACCCGCGAAAAAGGTGGTTATCGTATTACCGATTCCGGTATCGGCATTTTAGATATTTTCGGCGGCTTAGCACATCACGGCGGCATTCAGGCGGACAGCAGTTATATCGAGGGCTATGACGCTATTGCGCAGTCCCTCGATAAAGCGATGCGTGATACCGCCGTGCGGGCGCTGTTATTGAATTTCGACTCGCCCGGCGGTGAAGTTTCCGGCGCGTTTGACTTGGCGACGATGATCGCCGATGCCCGCGTTAAAAAGCCTATAGCCGCTGTTGCCGGTGATATGGCGGCGTCCGCTGCGTATTTGCTCGCCAGTGCCGCCGGAAAGGTTTATGTCTCGCAAGCCGGTATGGTCGGGAGTATCGGCGTCGTCACATGCCACTTATCCGCCGAAAAGGCGATGGAGAACCGAGGGTACGCCGTCACCCTGCTTTATGCAGGTGCGCACAAAGTAGACGGCAATCCTTATCAAAATCTGCAACCGGAAACCGCTGACCGGCTGCAAGCCGACGTTCAGTTCTATTACGAAAAGTTTGTCAACGCCGTGGCGCAATACCGTCCATCGCTCACACCGGATGCTCTGCGTGCTACGGAAGCCGCTTTTTTTATCGCTGAACAAGCCGTGACTGCCGGTTTAGCCGACGGCGTGATGTCCCCAAATGCTGCATTGAAACTGCTGGAAACCCGTTACGGCAAGCGCCGTGATACCCCGAAAGCCTCTTTACCGAATCAAGGTTATCCCATGTCAGATGTAGAACCTGAAAACACCGTGCCTGTGTTGGACAGTCAACCCACACTCCCGGCCGGAATCGCTCCCGCTGCTATCGTCAAAGCGTGTAATGCCGCCGGTGAACCGCGCCTGGCTGAGTATTTATTGGTACAGCCCGGGTTGACTGAAGCGGCGCTCCAAGAGTCTGTTGCAACAGCGAAATCCATTCGCGCTATCTGCAAAGTAGCCACCGCGCCCAATGCTTTTGCCGATGCCTTGATTGCAGCCGGTACGTCCGTTGTTGATGCCAAATTGGCGGTATGGGACATGCTGGTCGAGCGGGCTGCAAAGCACCCCATTGACGCGACCACGCCGCAACGCACCGGCAATCGCATGAACCGCGCCGCGTTTGACGCTTTGAGTCCCGTTGAAAAGCGCGATTTTGTCCGCAACGGCGGCACGATTACTGATTAAGAGAGAGTTAAATCATGGCCAATACGCTGACCAATTTAATCCCTGATGTGTACGCGGCATTAGATGTTGTGAGCCGCGAACTGACGGGTTTTATTCCCGCAGTTGCACATGATGTATCCGCCGACCGCGTCGGCGTTGGTCAAACGCTGCGTGTGCCGATTGCACCGGCTAATGCCGCCGCCGGTAATATCACGCCCGCTATGTCGTTACCGGCGGCGGCTGATCAAACTATTGCAAACACAACGTTTACGATTAACAAATCCCGATTCGCGCCGTTTTCATGGACTGGGCAAGAACAACACGCCGTCAATAACTACGGTGTCGGATTCCTGACTCTCAAACAACAGCAAATCGCACAAGCGATACGCACACTTGTCAATGAGATGGAATCGGATATTGCAATAGCGGCGTATAAAGGCGCATCCCGTGCGTATGGCACGGCGGCAACGACGCCCTTTGGAACCGCCGGGGATTATTCCGATGCTGCGAAAACGCGGCAAATCTTGGTGGATAACGGCGCGCCTTCGTCGGATTTGTCGTTGGTCATCAATACCACGGCCGGGGCTAATATCCGGGGCAAACAAGCGCAGACCTATATGGCGGGCGACACCTCTTTGCAACGTCAAGGGGTTATTTTTGACATTAACGGCTTTGCGATTCGCGAGAGCGCGCAAGTGCAAACCGCAACGGCGGGCACCATGGCGAGCGCAACGACAACCGCCGCTGCTTTAACGGTTGGTCAAACCGTGCTACCGCTGGCGACGGCGGGCACTGGCGTTGTTGCGGCGGGCGATATTATTACGCTGGCGAACGATAGCAATCAATACGTGGTCAGTGCCGTGTCATTCGCCGGTTCTAATCCAGCATCCGGCGATTCTATTACCCTTGCAGCGCCGGGATTGCGAAAGGCACAAAGCTCAGCGACACGATTAATTACCGTAGTAGCGACGGCGGCGCGTAATATCGGGTTTTCTCGTAATGCTATTCTGCTCGGTACTCGACTCCCGTCGTTACCGGACGGGGGTAAAGATTTAGCGGATGATAGAATGGAAATTACCGACCCTCAGACCGGTCTGAGTTTTGAATTCGCGGCGTATCCCGGATACCGGATGATAGTGTATCACGTCTCAATCGCATGGGGTGTGAGCGTGATTAAGCCTGAGCATGTTGCCGTACTTTTGGGTTAATCGGTGAATCGCTCACCCTTACAACAACCATGGCCCGGTGGTCTTTACGGCCGCAAGGGTCTATTGGTGAATAGCTTTGATCCGATTGCTCTGTTCGCTGGAGGACAGCAAGGCATCTATCTCGCGCCGTGGGATGCATCAACGATTCTCGGCTCCGACGGCGTAAACCCGGCGGCCATTGACGGCGCGGTCAGCATGGCCTTGGATATGTCGGGTAACAACAATCATTGGTCACAAACAACGTCCGCTTATCAGTCGCTGCTGAAAGTGGACGGCGGCGGTAAGCGCTATCTGTCTTTTGACGGCGTTGACGACTTCATGTCGAACAGCAATCTATCGCTGTTTTCGTCAGTTGGCGGAATCACGGTGATCGCGTTGCTGCGGTGGCGTTCATCCCCAACAGTGACAAGAGCATTCTTTTACGCATCTACGCCGACTATCGGCGCGACCCGCTTCACCGTGGGTGGAGGGCGTGTTGCAAATAAGCACTATTCCGCAGCGCGTCGGCTCGATGCAGATGCGGCTGCTGCACTTGACTCAACATCCGATATTTCTCTACAAATCGAATCCGTGACGATGGCTATTGATTATTCAGCATCGTCAGCAAAACTGCGCGTCAATGGCATCGTTAGTGCGGAGTCTGCGGCGTTTCTATCGGCAGGGGTTTCAGACAGCACGGCTTCTAATACAATCCGAATCGGACGGTCGTCAACTACATCATCAGCCGTTGATATTTACGGTCTTTTAGTCGCCCCCCGCATCTTGCCGGATGCCGACATAATAAACGTTGAGAATTTTTTGAAGGCGAAAGCGGGTATTTAAATGACACGATGCTCGTGTTGCTTTTGCAAGTGTTGCGTGATTGAAAATTTATTTGCTCAACTCGTGGGGCTTTATGGCTAATGCAGCGGTTCCTTTTTCCTGTGTTCTCCTAGTGCCGGTCGCTTTAGCGCCGGCAGCCGATGCACTGTCGGTTGCTTTGGGTTATGCCGCGCCGGGCGATGCTACTTACTCTCGCGACCTAATTAAAAACGGAGCTATTGCTTATAAGGGAGCGCATACCTGGGCCAGCGATGTTTTTATCACGCTGATTAACGATGCTCGCAACGGCGTCATCCCCGATGATTTGAGCAATAAAGGCTATTCAGGGGCACAAGTTCAGTATCTTGTTAATGCGATGATCATTTCGGTGCGTAATTTCGGGGAGCCGCTCGATCATTGGAATCTGGTACTGACTGCGAACGGCATCACCGAGCCGCCGCCATCGGAGGACATTTAGTGGCTCAAGAAAACACAACGGTTGCGGGCGGCGTTTACACACGCGATTCAGATGAAGATTCGTTGCGTTATATGCGTCGCGTGAATGACCAAGCGATGCGCGATGAAATACAAATGCTGCGGGAAATCAACCGCGAAAATGAAACGAGATACACCGCTTTAGAGCAAAGGGTTGTTCTGTTGCAGCGGGATTTTGATGATTACGTTGCGCGTTCTCAGCCTGCTATGTCGGCGGCGGAAGGCGTGGCGGATGCGAAACGATTCGGCCGCAACGCTCTCTATTTCACTGTTGCCGTGACCGGCGCATTCGGCGGTATCGTCGCTGTTATGGATTGGTTCTCGAAAAAATGAGCCTCTCTCAAACTGCGTGTTCTGTGTGTCGCCATACTCGGAAAGTGCTACTGTTCACAAGCTGCATTGTCGTCGCGGCCTTGTCGGTTTTCGGCGGTTACACCTTCTATAGCTGGTTAAGCGACGGCGATACCGACGTGACGTTGTCGGAAACCACGCTTTCCAGCCAGCAAGCCGCACCGGCTGATACCGTCATGGTGTATCAGCGGCTTAAAAAAGCGCGCTATTGCGGCGTCCGTATCAAGCGCATTTTATCCGGCGATTGCGGCTATTATGTCCTCCACGATTCGATTCACGCGATTGAAAGCGGATTCGACGGGCGCATTGGTTTTGCCGAGCGTATTCCGTTTGACGCCATTCCCGGCGCGTGTACTTTTCGAGTGCAAGCGCAGTCGTTTTGCAACCCGTTAGATGCGTTGTTGGGTCGCAAAATCGTGGAAGGTCAGTCGGTTCCTTTCACCATCACGCCGCATCAATCATGAGCAACCCACTCAAAGCTATTGCACCCGCGCTGATGAACGTTCTGGCGGAAGCAGGAACCTATACCGACGGCGTGGCGATTCCGGTTGCTATGCGGGCGATTGTCTCCACTTCATTGCAGCAAATAGCAGGCCCTTTTCCGGGCGGCAAGCTGGCTGAAAAACTGATGACGGCAACGGTTTGGCGAGCGGAATTAAACGGGTTGGAGCCGTCACCGGGGGATACGCTGATCATGGGGACAGGGCAAACCTACAAAGTGAAATCCATTCTGTCGGATGACGGCGACTTGGTGGATTTGGCGGTTTTGGCGGTGTAAATGGACTCCCGACGCGAATTAATCCTAGCGGCGCTGGCGACGGCTCTCAACGCCGTGCGCAGTCCTTACGCGCTTGAATACAGCACCAGCCGCGTCGTTTCCGTCACAGATGATGATGACGTCATCACATCCGACTATGACAACGATCTGCATAGCATGTCCGTGATGCTGTCGGCGGTAGACGTTTTCGACGAAAGCACGATAGAGCGCAGCAAAGCCACCAATGCACTACTCGCATGGCTTCAACAAGGCGCTGTTGCCGATAGAGCCTTGGGCGGCTTGTGTGAGGACATTCGCTTGACCCGCGCTTATCCGGTCTACAGCGAATCGCCGAGTCATTTTATTGCCGCGATTGTTGAAGCGACGATCACTTACCGCACCGCGCCGGACAATCCCTTTGTCGCCGCGCCCTAATGAATGTTGAAATCAATCAACAACAACTGGACGATGTAAAAAACCGGCTGGCTCATATTAAAAACGGCGCGGCTATTGCTATGTCGCGGGCGCTGAACAAAACAGCCGCCAAATACAAAACCCAAGCATCAAGAGAAATCCGCAAGCAAGTCGCGCTCAAAGCGTCGGAAACCAAAGACAAATTAAAAATCGTCAAGGCGACGAAAGCCAAATTGTCGGCGTCGCTGCAAGCGGAAAAGCGCGGTTTGTTGTTCTGCCACTTTGTGACGAATTATGGCAATGCACAAAAGGGCCGCCCCAAGACTAAAATCCGCGTCCGCGTCAAAACCGGCGGTTCGACGATTGTCATGGCATCGGCCTTTTACATCTTGACGAAAAACAGCGGGGTCTTAACGCCAGCCGTCAAGAAGGGCGGGCGCGGCGTTAAAGTGCTGTTTGGCCCGTCGGTTTCTCAGGTGTTCAAAAGCGTCAAAGATGATATTGCGCCGATGAGCCGAGAGGATTTAGCTAAAAATTTACAGCACGAAATGGAATGGCTGTTGATGCAATACCCGCCGCCGCCTGGTGATGGAACGGAAGGCGCAACCGAAGAAAGTTGACAACCACAAAAGGCACCTATGAACACACTGATGAAAGATTGGAGTAGAGAATGGCAACTCTCAGCAATGCTGCTCTGTTTTATGAGTCGGCACAAGCGCAACAATCGTTTGCGGCAATGACGGATTCCGGCGACCACATGGCGTTTTCACTGGCAACGAAGCCGTGGAGTAATGCAGCCGGTTATGAATACGCCGTAGTGCCTTACGGACTAGCGACCGGCGGCGTTATTACGCCCGCAGTGGCTGCGTCGAATAACACAGTAGACGTAGCAGCGATGACGCTGTACGCGCCCGGTATGACCGGTGCCAGTACCACCACCGGCCTCATTTCCGTCGGCGCTGCCACCAATATCGCTTGCACCCGTGGTTCCACCAACGGCTATCGCATCACGTCCATTACCGTGGATTCGACCGGCGCGGTGGTAGCGGTTGCCGGTACGGAGTCTACCGCGTTTACGGAAACGCGGGCTGCGGCCGGTGGGCCGCCGTTGATCCCGGTCGGTTCAATAGAAATAGGGCAAGTGCGGTTTTCTTCCACCACCGCCGCCGTGGTGGCTTCGACGGAAATCTATCAGGTGGTCGGTACACATCAAGAACGCTACGATTTTCCGGTTTGGTCGGAAGACCCGTTGCTTGGCAAAATCAAGTTTGCGTCGGCGTTGCCGTTGATTCATACCGGCTCCGTCGCGAAAAAGGTGCAAGCCCGCGTTGCGACGCCTGTTTTCGCTGAAATCCCCCGCTCGAAAGACTGGAAACCGGCGGATACCTCCAACTCGGTTTCATCCGATAATTTCTACGATGGTCCCGTCGGTTCGGTTAGCAGCACGGTATCGCAAGCAACGTTCACCGCGTCTTTGGGTGACGGCACAACCGATGCTTTGCTGGCAAAAGCCGGACAAACCCTCATTTTCAAATTCATGCCGGACCGCAACAAGCTCCCCTATCAATTGACGCAAGGGGTGCTCGGCGTCACCCGCACGTTCGCCGTCGGCGCGAATCCATCCGGCGCGTTCACGGTGTCCGCGTCAAAATCCACCGTGAATCTTGCGTCATGAACACCTTTGATTTGGATAGGTTTTTGTCCAGCGATTTGCCGCCGCGTCAAGCGGCGGTGCCGGTTCCAGATTTGGCGGCGTGGTTTCCCGACGGCACCGAACCGGTGTGGACCGTGCGTGCTTTGACCGGTGAAGAAATCGCCCGCTCCAGCGAAAGCAGCGCCCGCTACAAGCTCGTTGCGGCCTCAATTCAGGCGCTCACAGCGGCCGGGCACAGCGACAACAGCGAAGCCATGGCGCGGCTGATTGGCTACGGCCCGGAAGTGCCGGACGATCTCGCTAAGCGTCTGGATTATCTGACCGTCGCATCCGTCACCCCGGCGATTTCGCGGCCTGTGGCCGTCAAGCTGTTCGCCGCGTATCCGGTGGTCGCCTATCAACTCACTAATAAGATTTTGGAGTTGACGGGACAAGGGCCGGAATTGGGAAAAGAGATGCACTCTATTCCAGCCCCGACGTGTTGATTGCACTGGCGCTTTGCGACCATCACGGGCGTTTCCTCTTTGAGGTTCGCCCTGATTTATTCCCTGAGCGCCGATTAACACCGGTAGAGTGCGATTTATGGGGCTTGTATTACGCGGAAAAAAACCAACGTATCGAGGCGAGTGGTCGTGGCTGATTTGCAAAGCGTGGTGGAATTGGTGTTTCGCGGGATTGATGAAGTCAGCGAAACGTCGGGTAAGATTGCCGGAAACATCAATGCATCGTTCAGCGGCTTGAGTGACAAAATCAGCGGCGTGGCTCAGCCGTTTGCCGATTTAGCCAACAAGTTGTTGTTGGCGGAAGCGGCCTTAATCACTTTCGGCGTGGTCATTGGACAAAAGGCGGTTGCGGAAACCGTTAAATTTCAAGACAGCCTTTATTTGGTGCAAAAGCAATTGGGCGACCAAGGGCCGACGATTGAACAAGCGCGACAGGACATTGAAGCTTTTGCGGCGCAATACGGCAAAAACGCCAATGACGTTGCACAAAGTATGGCGGGTTTTTTAGCGGCCGGTAATGATTATAAAACATCGGCTGATTTAGTAAAGACTTCAACGATGTTGATGATTGCCGGTGAATTGGATGCGCAGTTTTCAACGGACGCCTTAACGCAATCCCTTGCCGGTTTTCGCGTCCCCGCTAAAGATATGGCGGCGGAAGCTCTACACATCGGCGACGTGCTCAATAAAATCGGCGATATTTCCAGCGGTAAATTTGAAGAAATCGTACAGGGTTTCTCGCGCATTAGTCCGACGGCGAAAGACGCCGGGTTTTCCATGGAAGAAACAGCAGCGTCGGTTGCGGCTTTGGTGGATATTTTCGGGTCGGGAGAGATTGCATCCACCGCGTTAAAATCCGGCCTGTTGAGCTTACTTGACCCCAGTAAAGAAGCCAAAGGCGTTCTCGATAAACTGGGAGTGGCTACTACCGACAGCAACGGGGCATTGCGTAGCTCCAAGGATATTATTACCGACTTAGCCGGGAAATGGGGCACGCTGACCGATGCGCAAAAGCAGCAAACGGCGGCGATTGTTTTCGGCAAAGACCAAGCGGGGGCCATGTCCGCGCTCATGGGCGGATGGGGGAAAGTGCAAGATTACGTGGCGCAAATGCTGGATAAAACCACCGGCGCAACCGGCAGTATGGCGCGGGAAGTGGAAGGTAAATTAGGGTTGATTTCTGCATCGGTTGCAAAAACTGATGAAGCATGGCGACAGTTTTTAGAACATCTCGGTAAAAAAATAACCGACGGTGGTGATTTGCAAGGGGTTATCCATTCCGTCGGCGGCTTGGGGGATGCCTTCAAAAAAGTGGTGGATAGCGGCGGCTTTGATGCTCTTTTAACGGTGTTGAAAGCACAAGAGCATGAATTGTCGGCTGTTATTGATACCATCGCCCAGAATTTGCCGGATGCTTTTCAGGGGTTGGATTGGTCGGGGTTGATTGATTCCTTTCAAGGGTTGGAAACAGCGGTTGGAGAGGTCTTTAAAGCTCTTTTCGGCTCCATTGATTTAACGACGGTGGACGGTCTAAGAAGCGCCCTGCAAACCGTGTTGAACACGATTGAAAGCCTGACGTATGCGGTATCCGGTATTGTGCTGGAATTCAAACCGTTTGCCGCCGCAATTGGTGAGGTGATTCAAAACTTTAATCAATTGGAAACTGCCGACAAAATCAATTTCGGCGCAACGCTCGGCGGCATGAAAGCGGTGGTTGATGCCGGGGTAGGGTTGGGTCTGGTATTGCTGGCTATCGGTGAAGCCGGGGCCGATATGGGCGGGGTGCTGGATAGGGTTTTTGGTGGGATTAAAGTCGGTGTTAATGCTTTACAAATGGCGTTTGATGGTGTTGCGCTGATTGTCGTGGGCACAATTGCCAAAGTTGCCGAGGGCATGATTACGATTGATGACCTGAATAGAAAATTAAGAGGTCAAGAGAACGCGCCGAAAAGTCAATTCCGTCAAGAGTTGGATGACATCGTTATCGCGTATCAAGCGGTTCTTCAAAATGCCGAGCGCAATACCCAAGAATTAAAGGACGGTTGGACGCAAGCGACGGGGGAAGCTGGCGACAAAACAAAAAAATTGAATGAAACGCTTCATGAATCGCGGGAGAAATTACAAGCGGCCGGTTCAGCGGCGCGCAATGCCGGTCAAGGTGCTGAAGAGGGTGCGCGTGGATTTGAAGAACTTAAAATCATTGTTCAGGCTGCTGTAGATGCAGCGGAAGAATCCGTTAAAAAGCTCAACAATATCTCGATTAAATCGCCGGAATTCAAGATTGATATACCGGATATTGAAGCGCCGGAAATTGAACTTAAACTGAAAGCGCCGGATAAGTCTATTTTTCAGGATGCGCTTAGCGGTATTGATAGCTTCAGACAAGCCGCCGCCGATTTAAATTTCGGAACGGTGGATTTTCAATTCGACGCATCGGCATTGAAAGACGCCGACGACGCTATTAGAAAATTTAGAGAAAACGAAGGCGGCTATAAAATCAGTTTTGATTTAGATGTCAATAATGGAGAGTTTATTCCAAAATTAACGGCGGATGCCAAAACATTAGCCGATGGTTTTAAGCAGTTGGACGGCACGGTTAAGACGACGCAAGACGGATTTAAATACATCGAAGATGCAACCAGCAGCGCATCCAAGGGCATGTATTTATTAGCGGACGGCACCCTAGCAGGCGGTGAAGCTCTCGATAAAGCCGGACGCTCGTTCAGCGAGTTTAAAGACAAAGCAGGCGGCGCATCCAAAGAAGTCACCGCTTTGCAAAAAGCCCAATCGGCTCTGGATGCGGCGCTCGGTTCCAGCGGTGCCAGCGTCGGCAAGATTACCGACGCTTTCAATCAATACATGGCGGCTATGGGTCAATCCGGCAAACTGACGGTTGACCAATTCATCAATCTGACCAAAGTCACATCGGATTTTAAGGCGAAAATGGAGGAAATCGCCAGCAACGAACGCATCAAGAACATGGAATTCGCCGTTAATTTCAAAACGGCGCAATTGGAAGCGGACGTTAAACGGGTGCAAGCGGCGTTTCAATCCATTGATGCCACCGTGAAAGGAACCGGCGATTTAATCAGCGATTTGTTCGGGAATTTGGTGAATGCGAAAGACGAATTCACGCGACTGGAAATCAAAGAGCAACTGGATTTAGAAAACGAACGCCGCCAAAAAGCATTAGACCTGCAAGCGAAATTGGTAGAAGCGGAAATCAAGCGCATTGAAGCGCAAACCGACGCGCTCAATCGCGGTGATGCGTTGATTACGATTGACGGAAAAGGGTTGCAACCGGAACTTGAAGCATTCATGTGGAAAATCTTGGAAGCGATTCGCATCCGCGCTAATGCTGAGTTTTCCGATTACTTGTTGGGATTGGGGGTCACTTGATCTATCTATCCTCACCGACGTTTGATCCGCAAGGTTGTTTGCGTATCCCGACCGTTCTACAAAATCCGTATCAAGGCAAGCGGCGCGGCAGTGTTACAGCGACCTTGGACGGCGGCGTTTCGGTTTATGACGGCGGTTATTCCGTAGCCGACCAAACCCTGACAGCAACCGTTAAACGGCCGTCCAAGGCTCTTTTAACGGGGTTGCAATACCTTGTCGCGTACTACGGACAAGTCATCTTATGCTGCGAACCGGGTGCTTTTTCCGTGATTCCGCAATTCAATCTCAATAAAGAGATTCTTTCACTCCAATTTCGTATTGTTAAGCGACTGGATTAAGCCATGGCTATTACAACGACCTCTTTTGATCATTTTTGGAAACAAGTCGTAACCGGCGGCATAAATTTAGCAACCGACACGCTCAAACTCGCGCTTGTCACCAGTGCTTACACGCCTGACATTCAGCATACGCAGTGGTCTGATGTGTCAGCTTACGAAGTAGCGTCCGGCAATGGATATACCACCGGTGGTATGGTTCTGAGCACAGTTCCCTCCGACAACAGCCATATGAAGTATGCTAATGTGACGTGGACGGCCTTAACGAAATCCTTTCGTTACGGTGTGCTTTATAAATTGGGAACAGCGAATGGTTTGACAAATCCGTTACTCCTGTATATTTTGTTTGATTCTACGCCAGCCGATGTCGTTAATACCGGCAGCAACTTTGTACATGTTTGGAATGAAGTGGATGGTCTTTTTTACAGACCCGCGTAATCGCGTATGAGCGACGCTACGAACAGCCTTGTTTATTACGGCGGCTCCCTAGCAGATAGCGACTACAACAACGCTAATCCGGTGGTGATTCGCGGCTATGACCTTGCCGGGAACTTGATAGCCTCGATTCGTTACGGCGATGATGTGCCGCCATACACTGCTGAGAACTATCAGGGCTATCAAATGCGGTATTATGTCAACGGTTTTACAGCCGAGGGCGTAGCAACAACCGGCACCGCGATTAACACCGTTCCCCGCTGTTTTCCGTCGGCTTTAGCGGCTGATGTGGACGGGTTTATTTATGCTGCGTCGGATGCCGTTTGGGGCACTACGGTCTATTACGATTATTTCCGCAAATACCGGCGCAACGGCGATAGAGTCCCTTTCCCACAATTGCACGGCGCGCCGATTCATGCGATTGCTTTAGATGCGGCCGGAAACATTTATGTAACCGGGCATCCGGCGGGGGCATCGGCGTTCATCTTCCGCAAATACGACGCGGCCGGTAATCTTTTGTGGTCGAAAGACGGTGAAGTATCCGGTCAAATCGGTTGGGCGATTGCGTTGGACGAAGCCGGTGATGTTTATGTTTTATCCGGCGGCTGGAATGGCACGTATGCCGCTAGTCATTCTGCGCGCATCGCTAAATACAACGCTTCAGGTGCTTTGCAATGGCGTCGGTTTTATTACGGCGATATTAGAGCCGACACGCTTTGCGTCAAAAGCGGAGTCGTTACATCAGCGGTGAATAATAATGAAGGGTTTTATTTTACCGGGCTTCCCGAAACGATTACCGAGTATGTCCTAACGCATGATACCGCGTCCATTAAAGCCATGGAGCGGGATTCCAACGGCAACGCTCTTATCAAATCCCTCGCATTATGGGATGCGGCAACCGGCGGTTTTTTGTCGGCGCTGACTGTTACAAACAGCGCCAACGGATTTCAAGCCGCGTATGGATTTCAACAAACTGCCGATGGGCGGCTGCATATTTGCGCGTATGATACGTTGCAAACCCCTTATTACCATTCTTATGTCGTCCTCAATGCCGACTTATCGTTTGTTTCTAAAACGGCCTTGGTGACGGATTCCGTGCTTGATATTTACGGGGTTTCGCTGCGGGTACACAGTAGCGGGCAACGTTTCTTTTTGACGCCTTCGCGCTATTATTCTTGGGTCGCCGAAAATAGGAACAACTACACGCCGGTTTACGGCTCTTTTCATGCCCACGTTTTATCAGCGGCGGGCGGATGGATTTGGCGCGATAAAAACGCGACGGGAAAAACCGGCGTGTGGTATGACGGCGTGTGGTATGACGGCGTGTCGGCATGGCCCGCAACCGGCACTTACGGCTACGGTTCCGGTTTAATTGGAACTGCCGCCGACGTAGCCGCTTATCTCAACTATATCCCCGATGCGCAGTTAGTGACGATTACCGGCGAGTTGGCTAATGCGTGGTCATTAGCGTGCATAGCTCTTGTCGAAAATACAACCATGCCCGCCTTAGCGATTCCACTTGCTTTTGGCGTCGCTACAACGCTCGGCGATAGATACGTTCATATACCAAGCCTTGCGCTCCGTGTGGCCTTAAAACCGCCGTCTTTTTTACGGGATTTCGTCGGTGCCTATTTGCCGCAAGTGATTTATCGGCTGTTTTTGGAAGGCACCGGCGGGCCTTTTCAGTTGCCTCTGAGTTCTTTTCAAGCACGGCGGAATGACAGCTTGACCAGGCTTTCTGTGGTGTGTCCGCTGGCTACGCAGTCACAGATAGATGCTATCAGCGACCGCGCTGATAATGGGGTTTTAGTGCTTTATCGAGGGCTTCGTTTTTCCGACGGCACGGAACAACTGGATGAAATGATGCGTTGTGATTTAAAGTCGGTACGTTCCGACATCGGGTCATCCCGTGTGCCGTTTTCCTTGGACGGTGAAAGCACCGTGGAGGTCAGCAGCAAAACGCGGATGATGAAGGGCATCAGTTATCGGGCTTATCAGAACGGTCGCCGCCGTGTGCGCTGCGATGTGGACACGTATTTGTTGCCGGGGGATACCGCTGATCTAGGAGGCGATGAAACGCTGTTGGTCGCTGAAATCGTCTATCAGGTGGATTCGGACAGTGCGTTGATGGAGATTGCCGAATAATGGCGACGCCGGTGATTGCAGGGGCGCGCACGGGCGGCGCAACCGTTTGGTTTTACAACGCTTCCGGTTCCGTGGTTTCCACGCTGGATCATGGCGCGGATGTTTATTGCATCGCGACCGATGCCAGCGGCAATATCTACATCGGCGGCGATAGCGTCGGCGGCGTGACGCATCGCAAATACAACAGCGCCGGGTCTGTATTATGGTCGGCTGACCATGGGGCGCGGGTTAATGCGATTGCCGTGGATAGCAGCGGCAATGTTTATATCGGCGGTGCATTGTCCGGCTCCGTCGGCGCTCGCAAATACAACAGTGCTGGTGCTTTGCAATGGTCTACGGATACCGCCGCTGACATTAATGCCGTTTGTATTGGACAAGACGGTTATTTTTATACAGCAGGCGGTAACTACGTCAATAAAAGCAATGTATCCGATGGTGTCTCTTTTTTTAACGTATGGCATGGCGCAACTTTACGCGCTGTTGCCGTAGATTCCAGCGGTAATATCTACTGCGGCGGTGATACACACGGTTCTTATAGTAATAAGCGCACGTATCGAAAATACGATTCCAGCGGGAATTTGATTTGGTATCAAGCATGGGAGACGGGAGATTCCGTGTATGCCATGCTTTTAGCCGATGGTTATTTGTATGTCGGCGGCTATTCGAGTCCCAACTTTTATAAGGTGTCTTTGAGCGGTACGGTACAGTGGTCTGCTACAAACTTCCGTAGTGTCAAAGCGATTGCCGTTGACGCCGCCGGTGTGAGTTATGTGACATCCATTCCATCGGGCATCTTCCAGAAAAACAATAGCAGCGGCGGTTATGTATGGAACGCCTACTATTCAACGGCCGTCAACGGCGTTGCGCTGTTGCCGGATTTGGATACTGTGGTGTATCCGCCGGGGTTGCCGATTCCCCTAGCCCTCGCATTACCGACGATTGAAAGCGCCTTTTTAATACCGGCCTTGGCTCTTGGTTTAAGTCTGGCATCGCCGACGGTGCCGAGTGCGCCGGTGCCGCCGCTCGGTGATGGACAACGAATTTATCGTTGTTATGCAACGGGATTGCCGTCGTTGGTTGAATGGCAACTGCGGTCGCTGCAATGCAAGAAAAGGCGCAATGACAGCACATGGCTTTACGTTGAAATCGCTGCTACCGACCTTTTACTTTCCGCGTCTTTAGACGCTTTAATAGCCGTCGGCGGTCAAATCGTGATTTATAGCGGATTACGCTATAGTTTGCAAAACGAAGTCATGGGGGAAATGCTGCGGGCTGTATTGACCGAATACCGGTATGAAAAAACCGCCTTCAGTCTGTCGTTTGCTTTGACGTGCCGTGTGGCCGCAACGTTGGAAGTTTTACAAACGCGGGTTTTGTCAGGCGTGGTTTCGCGTGGAGACGTGGATGGACGGCGCTCGGTACAATGCGCCGTCCATCCGCAAGTGCGGCCCGGTGATACGGTGAATGACGGGCTACGCACGTTTATCGCGCATACCGTGATGTATTTCATCGGTGCGAGTGAAAGTTTTATGACGATTGATGAGGCCCCGCTTGGGTAAAATCGTGATTACGGAAAATGTCGGGCGCGGGCTGTATCGCGGGCGCTTGCTGTTTAACGTCGGTGTGTTGCAAGCGGCGATTGCGGCTCTCAAGCTGCAACAGTTGGATTATTGGCGCAAACTCAACAACGCGCTGAACGTGCGTAAAGCGTTGCGAGCGGATGTTGCGGCGGCGCGGGAAGCGTTGGACGCGGTGATTCAGCAATGGAAAGACAAACTCGCTGAACAACAACAGACGATGCCGATGCCGCCGGAACCGCCGGTTTTACCACCCGGTTTTGATGCGACCGCAACGCTGACGGATGAAGAGCGTACAGCGGCGCTGGCCCATGCGACGGCCGGCAAAATCAATGAGCGGCGCGCCGCCGTCGGCGCGGCCCCGCTGGCTGAATCGCAAACCCTGAACCGTGCTTTATTTTTATGGGGTCGGGAGCAAACCGGCGGTGCGTATGACCCGGCGGCGGGTGCGGCCGATTATGCAGCGAACACGGACCGCTTGAGCGATTTAGACAGTCAGGGGCGGCTGTTTGCGAATCGGTTGGTTGAGACGGTGCCGGGTATCGCACTGCGCAGCGGGGATGCTTTTCATGTGAGCGGTCCCGACTCTGTGGACGCGGCGGTAGACGCTTTCATGCGCAATCCAGACGCCAAGGCGGCGCTTTTGAGCGCCGATGCCAAGGCAATAGGGGTTTCATACCATCACGCGCCGAATACGTCTGCTACGCACGTTTGGAAAGCGACGGCGGTAGACCCGATGCCCGCACCGCCGGAAAACGCGGATTTTTTTGCATCGGGGCCGGGTAACGACTTGAAAGCGGCGGTTGCTGATCAGCTCGGTGCGGATGTAGCGGAGGGGTTGGACCACGGCCCGGACGGCGGCTCCGGCGGCGGCGGCACGGGTTCGGGATCATGGGCGGAGCCGTGGCAAGCGGTCCATGAATACGGTATCGGAGCACAGGTGCAGGGTACGCGCATAGACGGCTCCATGTGTCTCGCGCAATCGCAAGTGTATGGCGTCTCCGGCGCAGATGAACCGCTGTGGCCGGGCGGCGGCGGTATTGGTGACGGCGGGATTTTATGGATTGTGCTGTCTGATATACCATCAACGGTGGGGGGCGCAGTTGTTGATTACTACAAAGGCATCGGGTTACTGCCGCATTGACATCTACAAACACAACCCAACACGCCGCTAAAACCACCGGCGATACGCTGCACCGCATTGAAGTTCCCAAAACCGACACCTTTACGCCGGAACGGCTCAAAGGCGTGGCGGTGGCTTTTGCGCTGCTGATCCGAAAGCTACAAGCGGCGGACGAGGATATTAAGCGCATCAAAAAGGAACGCATTGAAAACGATAAGAAAATCAAATTTTTAGAGGATATACTCGCCAAATACGATCATAAAATCGTTGATGTTTGGTGCGCGAATTACGCTTATAACCTGAAAGTCGGCGACACTTACAACACGATGGAAGTGCCGGGTTATTATCAAGATGAAACCGTGCCGCGATGGACGACGATCACTTTGCCGAGCGGAAATGCCGTGAACGTATCTTATGATGAACGCAGTTTAAACATTGCGCCGTCGGGTAAAAACTTTCCCAGTCACGGTGATTTAATCATTGCTGAAACGATGAAAGCGGCGGCGGTTTATTACAACTGCGCCATGGAAGCGGGACACCACAAATGGAAACCGACATGGCGCTATGGTATTTTAAAAAGCGATACGTCCGTCATTCAATCCATCAGTGTTTCGGATGTGCTGTTGCATGAATTGCATGTGCGGGGATTCGACAAAGAACAGACGATGATGATTGATGTGGAGCGGGATTTAAAGCAGGTGCCGATTGTCTATCCGCCGTGTGACGGCAAAGCGTTTAAGAAGGATGATGAAGTCTTGGTGTTGTTTGAGGGCTTGGACCGCACGAAACCCAAAATCATCGGGTTTCGGCGGGAACCGGCGGAATGTCCGCCCAGTTGGGATCAAATTCGGTAGGCGCCGCGCTTGACGCCGCCCAAGGTACGGGGCTATGCTGACTGCACTGAAGTGAGTCATGGAAGACGAACGCCCCCGCCGGTCGAAGAAGGGATTGCGTAGGGCCTTGTTTCGCGCAAGCCACGATGCAGGGCGATGCGCGAAACTCCCGGAGCAT
>WBZP01002889.1_pt1 | contig 19336 bp, 13 predicted proteins | sample 5204301 | NCBI WGS metagenome assembly WBZP01 (sample SAMN12412401, study PRJNA552823) | activated sludge metagenome | isolation source: activated sludge from nitrification reactor of wastewater treatment plant... | place: USA: Pennsylvania | collected 2017 | reverse complement strand
CTCTGGCACACAAAAAAGAATCCGACAAGGTTTCACCAAACACACCACCGTATCCAAAAAATAATTGCCCCTGAACATTTTTCATGTAGAAACATTGATCAGTGAAATCTTCAATGAAACCACCTGCAAAATTGTTATTGGTGAGTTGTTCGTTCCACCTTTCATATAGTCCACCTGCCGAATTCCCTTGACAATTGCCTAAGCTGTACAGCAGATTACAAGTTGAGGAGGACTTTTCACCATAAAGATCAAAATCTCCCAGAGATTTATTTTCTGACACAGCTGTTACTGCGCGCTTATCATCTCTAGATTTAATATATTCAATGCATTTTTGGATATTAGGACCTAAACCGGTCTGAAATCCAACCGACCAACAGAAGATATTGGCATAATTTTTATTTCTTTCAAATGTATTTGCCACTCTACTTAAAAAAATTTTTGTAGCTGTTGAATCTTTGGAGAGATCCATTCCTCGCTTTAGAAGAGCACTCAAATCAAGATTACATTCATCCATCATGTATAATCCAAACTTAAGCGCACTTTGATACCAGTATGATTCAAATGGATAATGACTATTCCTTATCGAATTTATATTGTGAAGTTTCATGACATCCATGTCATTATCAATCCATTCCTTATCCAAAATATTTCCATTGATCGGATGAAATTCATGTGCCGCTACACCTTTGATTTTGACATCTTTGTTATTTACCAAAAGGCGTTTTTTGTAGGAAATAGAGTTGAAGGCAATTTTTGAATAAGCGGATTCCAAAAGCTCACCGGTAGCTGATTTGATATTGATGAGTATATCGTAAGTATTGGGAATTTCATCAGACCAAACATTCGCATCATTTAAACCTAGATGAAGTTTGTTGAAAGCCATTGAATTTTGATTTATGTGTGATTTGATTTGAGTAGAAGTTAATACAAATCGTGTTTTTTCATCTAAAATTTTAGCTTCAATAATTACATCAGAAGATAGGGTAGATTTATTCGCTATTTTTGTTTCAACGTCAAGTACTCCTTTTGTTCCATTAAGATTGGTTTTGGCGAAAAAATCATTGATTCTTATCTTCGGCCTAGCCAATAAATACGATGCTCTGTTAATACCTGTCAAGGACCAGCCATCGTGGGTTTCAAAATAGCTTCCATCTGAATACCTTATTAAAATTAAGGTTATTTCATTCCTTCCAGGCTTTAGATACTTATTGAGTAAATACTCGGAGGCTGCTTTGGTATCTTCATTATAACCTACAAGTCCTCCATTCAGATATACAAAGTAACTCGTACTGATGCCTTCAAATACGGCGAAAACATCCCTGTCCGACCAATTTGGAGAAAGTTCAAATGACTTTTTAAGAACAAATACAGCGTTGCTGTCGTGTGGGACTTTTGGATAATCCAAATTAAATGGTAGATCATCATATTTGAATATAGGTTTGCATAAATTTTTCAATTCTGCAAAACCGGGCATTGAAATGTCTAACCAATTCAGGGAGGAGAGGCTATCTTCAATATGTGCCGGGACGTAGTCAGGGCCATTAAAAAACTGATATTTCCAAAAGCCATTCAAATTGGAATAATACTGACTCGAACTATACAAATTTCCTAAAGCTTTGGGCTCTGATTCAAAAACTTTGAAATCAGCTCTGGCGGGTTCTCTTCCAAATTCAAACACTGAAGGATCTTCCCAATAGTTTGGAAATGTCTGCGCTTTTAGAGGAATTGCTGTCAAAGGAATTTCCTGCTTACTAATCTTATTTCCATTTGTACAGGAAGATATCAGGTACAATATCGCCGTAATGCGCATATAGATTTGAAGGTATTTCATATTGTTAAGAGGCATTAAAGGGTATTTTTGAGGTCTGGTATGATGGATATTTTTTGCAAAAGTCTATAAATTAATTGTAATGTCTGCAAGCAATTATAGCATTATTTTGCTTCGATTTATTATAATTTTGCCTCATTGTTAAATGTTTATAAATAGTGAAGAATGAAATTTGTTAAAATAATACTGATCCTGCTCTTAGAAGGACAGTTTATTATGTTGAGAGCACAGGTTAATCAACAAATTCAAGTAGATGTGGTCTACCTTGCATCGGATGAATTGGAAGGCAGGGCTACAGGTTCGAAATCAGAAGTACTTGCTTCTAATTATATTGCAACCAGAATGAAAACCATAGGGTTAAAACCGGGAACAGCTTCAGGTTGGTTTCAAAGTTTTAATGTTCCTCCTAATCCACATCAAAGTCAGAATATTGAGTTGACAGGAAGAAATGTCATTGGTTTCCTGGATAAGAAAGCGAAATCAACCATTGTACTTGGGGCTCATTATGATCATCTTGGACATGGTGTAATTGGATCTTTAGCACCGAATGATCATTCCATACACAATGGTGCAGACGACAATGCAAGCGGGGTTTCATCTTTACTTTGGTTAGCTGAAAAATTAAGTATGGAAAAAGGACTTAAATGCAATATCTTATTTATTGCATTTTCCGGTGAAGAATTTGGTCTCTTTGGATCTAAAGCATTCGTAGATCATTCCACGATACCATTGCAAAAAATTAAGGCTATGATAAACATGGATATGGTTGGCAGATTAAATACCGAAAAAGTTCTTGCAATTGGAGGAGTTGGCACGAGTACCGCCTGGAAAGAAGTATTGGAGGAAGTAAAGCCTTCTAACTTTAGCTTTAATTATACGGAAAGCGGCGTTGGGCCATCCGATCATACTTCATTTTATCTTAAAAATATACCTGTTTTATTTTTCTTCACGGGGCAGCATAAAGATTATCATAAACCTACCGATGACAGCTATCTGATTAATTATGAAGGAATAGAACAGGTATCTAAAATTATTTATGACCTGGTACTAAAGATTAGTCCGTTGAAATCTATGGATTTTCAGAAGACCAAAGATGAAAAAAAGGATGAAGTTGCAGATTTCAAAGTTACGCTCGGTATTATGCCTGATTATGTTTTTAGTGGAAAAGGCCTTAGAATTGATGCCGTCCTGGATGACCGCCCCGCAATGAAAGCCGGAATGAAAAACGGTGATATACTAATATCCCTTGCAGATAAAGAAATTAAGGATATTTATGACTACATGAAAATTCTTGGGGAGCACAAAAAAGGGGACCGAGTAATGGCCAAAGTAATACGCGCAAATCAAGAAATTATCCTTGAAGTGGTTTTCTAATCAGAATAAATAATTTCATCTCGGACCAATATGTATTTCCAATTTCTGCCAAGAAACACATAGAGAAGTATATTCGCAAGTAAAGAGAATGAATATTGATTAAACTTATTTAAGGAATTTTTTTCTGATTTAACTATAGACTTTATTAAAGCCATTAACGCCAAAATACAATTCAGGAGGACTTGCGCCAACACATGAAAATTCAGGAAAAATATTGAGATACAAAAATATTTTTTCCTGTTAAATTCATCTTTATGCTAAGTTTATTAGTAGTATAATCTTGCTTAACTATAAAAATACTTCACCGGCCATTTATTTATTAGCACTAAGCTAGAAGCTAAAAGTCCAAATCAAGTATTATTTAGTTGGGCGGATTCGGAGCAACGTATACCATCATGCTAAGGAATAAGCGATAACTTTTTTCTAAAGGAATAAGCGAAAGTATTTTGCTTATTGATTGTTAGACGAAGAATTCGAAAATTTTTTCTACTTGTAATTTGTTTTTACTGTTCCTTACTCAAATATTCATCTCAGAGACATTGTTCAATTTTTATATTATATTTGATTATTTGGTTGGACGGGCCTCAAGAAAAAACAGCTTTAGCTATTTGTTTCCCCCATTTTTAGTTCTATAACAAAAGTTGTCTTAATATTTGGTATTGATTCTTTGACGTAAATTTTTCCTCCGTGATAATCTTCTATTATTCTTTTACTTAGTGAAAGTCCCAATCCCCAACCTCGTTCTTTGGTTGTAAAACCTGGTTTGAAAATAGTTTGAAATTTACCGGGCAGGATACCTTTACCGGTATCGCTGATTTCAATGAGTAGTCGATCGCTATGTTGGTAATATTAAATTGAAATTTTCCCTTGATCATCCATCGCATCTAAAGAATTGCGTAGGAGATTTTCCAAAACCCATGAGAACAGATTTTTATTCATTAAAATCGAGTAATCCTGTTGTTCTTTCACTGGAAATTGAAACACAATTTTCTTACTTGCTCTCGGCCTTATATATTCTTCTGCTTCCAACAAAACCGAACGGATGGATTCATGTTTTAAAGATGATTTGGATCCAATTTTAGAGAACCTGTCCGAAACCTGCTGTAACTTCACTATATCCTGTTCAATATATTCGATAATTTGTGAATCCGAAAAATGTGCCTCTTCTTTGTTTTTTAACTGTTCTATCCAACCAATCATACCAGAAATTGGTGTTCCCAATTGATGAGCCGTTTCTTTAGCCATGCCAACCCAAACTCTGTTTTGTTCTTCTTTTCTTGATAGATTAAATACCGTATAACCGATGAAAGCGTAGACCAAAAGAAGTACAAATTGTATCCATGGAATATATTGTATAAACTTAACAATTAATGGATATTCGTAATAAATTTTTGGATACTCAGCGGTTTCAATAAATTGATTTGATTTTTCAATTCTTTGTAGAATTGCCAAGGTATCCGGATGCTCTCCATAATTCCAAAACTGATATACATCATTTCTATTCAGCGTTACAACATGTATTTCTTTACCAAGAGAAGATTGCATATCCAATGGATAAGTCACATCTTCGTCAATGTTTGTTGATCTATTTAGCTCCTCTAGTGTTCTGATAAATAAGGAAACATTATTTTTTTCTCGTTGTGCAAGATTATGAGCGAGTTGGTTAGCAAAGTAGATGGGAAGTATCAGAATTATTGCCCCAAAAAAGATAAGGTATATTTTCCAAATGCTGGTTCGCTGATAAATTTCCATTTTTTAAGAACGTTATGGAATAATTTCTAGTTTGGCAAACTTCAACATAATCTTACGGTTTGGTTCGTCAATTTCGTTGAAAAATATGGTAGCAATTCTATTGTCTGAGCCACCTTCAATTTGAATAACTTTACCCTTTCCAAATTTTTGGTGAAGCACAGTCATTCCCTGAACTATTAATTTTGGATCACTGGCCTTTACAGGAATATTAAGATGGCTTATAGATCTGGGTTTATTGGGAATATAACTGGTTTTAACCACTGGGGTAGTATCATCCCAAAGATTTCTGGTGGAGGGACGAAGACTGTTATCTATTTCAAATCTATTATTATCAATTTCTTCAATAAACCTGCTGGGTTCATTCATTCTCAAATTACCAAAATGATATCTTGAATTAGAAAAACTTAAGCAAAGAAACTTTCTGGCGCGGGTAATGGCAACATAAAAAAGACGGCGTTCTTCATCTAATTGATCTGGTTGAGAGAGTGACATATAACTCGGAAACAGGTTTTCTTCTAATCCAGCTACCAACACCGCATCAAATTCTAATCCTTTGGCAGAGTGGACCGACATCAGACTTATGAATTCAGGTCCGATCTCGGTTTCATCCAATTCAGTTATTAATGCAATAGATTGAATATAAGATCCAAGGCTTCTGTCGGTTAGTTCATTTTCTTGAATTTCATCTTCTTCAATAAATTCTTTGATACCATCTAATACAGACATTACATTCTCGAATCTTGAGATGCCTTCTTGACTTAAGTCTTGTTTTAGTTCAGCAGAGAGACCGGAAACTTTAAATAAGTGAACAGCAGCTTCATAAGCATTGGTTTTTTCAGAAAGTCTTTTGGTTTCAAGCAACATGTGATAAAAGTTATGTAGACTTTGACCTGCTTTTCCCGTTGTTTGAAAATGTTCTAGTGCTTCAAAGCTGGAGATGTTTAATTCATCAGCCAATTGAATAATTTTATCAACCGTGCTGTCACCAATACCCCTTTTTGGATAATTGATAATTCTTTTAAAAGCTTCGTTGTCTTTGGGATTGATAACCAATCGAAGATAAGCCAATAGATCTTTTACCTCCTTTCGTTGATAAAAGGATAGGCCTCCAAAAACCTTATAAGCGATATTAACTTTTCGTAAATGCTCTTCAAAAATTCTGGATTGTGCGTTGGTTCTATAAAGAATTGCGATTTCTGAATTTTTAAGATGGAATCTATTTTTTAATTCTACAATGTAATCTGCAAGTCTTCTCCCCTCTTCAGTATCTGAAGCACATCGTAGCAATTTAATTTTCTGACCCTCCTTATTTTCAGTCCAGATCTCTTTTTTTATTTGGCGAGCGTTTTTCGTAATTACATCGTTAGCAGCCTGAACGATGAAATCTGTAGAACGATAATTTTGTTCAAGCTTATATGTTTTGACATCAGGAAAATCACTTTCAAAGTCCAGGATATTTTTTATCGTTGCTCCTCTAAATGAATAAATACTTTGAGCATCATCCCCAACGATGCAAATATTACGTTCACTTCCGGGATATAAAGCAAGTTTTTTAATAATGGCATACTGGAGATAGTTCGTATCCTGAAACTCATCTACCATCAGATATTTGAATTGATTTCTATATTTTTCGAGTACCTGATCACTATTTTCCTGAAAAAGTCTGAAGATTTGTAGCAATAGGTCATCGAAATCCATTGCACCGGCAGCCAGGCACCTTTCCATGTATTTCTTATAAATTTCGGCAGTGGAGGGCATTTTGTTTAATCTGTCCTGTTCAAGAAGATCAGGATCATTGGCATACATTACCGGGGTTACAAGATTGGATTTAGCGTTCGAAATACGATTGCGTATGTGATTGGGGTTATAGTCTTTTGGGTTAAGCTTTAGTTGTTTGACAATTTCTGTAATAAGACTCTTGCTGTCATCGGTATCATAGATCGTGAAATTCGAAGGATAGCCAATTTTTGGGGCTTCAACCCTTAGAATTCTTGCAAAAACGGAGTGAAAAGTTCCACTCCAGACCTTTCTGGCTTTGTCGCCGGCTACGAGTGAAATTCGCTCTGTCATTTCTTTGGCTGCCTTATTGGTAAAGGTCAAAGAAAGTATGTTCTGAGGTAGAACACCAGATTCTAGCAGATAACTTAGCCTATAGGTTAATACCCTTGTCTTACCTGAACCAGGGCCTGCAATGACCATTACCGGTCCATTGGTTTGCATGACAGCGGCAGCCTGAACCTCATTTAATTCTTTTAAATAATCAGTCATCACTTGTTTTCGGAACAGTTTGCAAGATACGCCATTAATAGGAGTCCATTCTTTTCATATAATTTATTTAAATATGAAAAATATTTTACTTTTTAATTCGAAATAGACAATTAATACAAAAATATATTAAAAATTTTTGCAAAAATTAATTGAAATGATAAAAATAGTACAAAATAAATCATATTTTTGCGTTATATTTTATTTTCACTTACTAATAATTTTACCATATGACAAACCATCGCAGCAACGCGCTTAGTCTTTTTTTGTCTAGACCGAAAGCGAACAAGGTATTAGAGACTAGAAAAATCTCGAGTTACTATGCAGAGAATGTATTTACTGAAAATAAGCTAAGGACTTATCTTTCCAATGATGCTTATAAATCTTATACTTTAACGCTTGCGCAAGGCAATAAAATAACCAGAGAGCTGGCTGATCAGATCGCTGCTGCCTTAAAGGCCTGGTGTATGGAACAAGGTACCACACATTATACCCATTGGTTTCAGCCACTTACGGGAACTACCGCAGAGAAACATGATTCCTTTTTCACCTTAAGTGGAAGTGGAGTAGCCATCGAAAAATTTGATGGAGATGCATTGGTTCAACAGGAACCAGACGCCTCTTCGTTTCCCAGTGGCGGATTAAGAGCAACATTTGAGGCCAGGGGGTATACAGCCTGGGATCCACTCTCCCCTGCGTTTATCATGGACATTAGTGGCTCCAAAACCTTATGTATACCAACAGTTTTTATATCTTATACAGGAGAAGCCCTCGATCATAAAGCTCCACTCATAAGGTCGTTGGAAATTCTAGATAAAGCAGCTACCGGAGTGGCTCGTTATTTTGACCGATTTGTCAATAAAGTAAGTGCGACCTTAGGTTGGGAACAAGAATATTTTTTAATTGATAAGGCAATGTATTATGCCAGACCTGATTTAATGGCAAGTGGAAGAACGGTAGTTGGCAGATCTCCGGCCAAAGGACAGCAACTGGAAGACCATTATTTTGGTGCTATTCCGGACAGGGTTTATAACTTCATGGTAGATCTTGAAGTGGAATGCCATAAATTAGGAATTCCAGTTAGAACAAGACATAATGAGGTGGCTCCAAGTCAATTTGAATTGGCGCCGATGTTTGAAGAAGCCAATATTGCTGTTGACCATAATTCATTGTTAATGGATGTTATGGATCGCGTTGCACGAAGACATCATCTTATAACCTTGCTTCATGAAAAGCCATTTGCTGGGATAAATGGTTCGGGAAAACACAATAACTGGTCAATGTCTACAGATACCGGTACAAATTTGCTAAGTCCGGGAAAAACGCCTAGAAACAATTTACAATTTCTAACCTTTTTTATCAATACCATCAAAGCTGTACACGATCATGCTGATCTCCTTCGCGCAAGCATTGCATCTGAAAGCAATGATTACAGATTGGGAGCAAACGAAGCACCTCCTGCTATTATTTCTGTATTTATTGGAGATTTTTTAACGAAGGCGCTTGAAGCTATTGAAGAAAGAGTGGATAAGGATTTTAAAGAAGAGGAAGAAAATGATTTGAAATTAGATATTCACAAAATGATTCCGGATGTAATGATGGATAATACCGATAGAAACAGAACATCCCCATTCGCTTTTACTGGAAATAAATTTGAATTTCGAGCCGTAGGATCATCTGCTAACTGTTCAGAACCGATGATGGTTCTCAATATGATAGTAGCCAATCAACTCAATGAATTTAAGTCAAAAGTTGATAAACATATTGCAGATGGCGAAAAGAAGGATTCAGCCATTTTAATAGAATTAAGATCATGTATCAAATCATGTAAAAAAATACTATTTGAGGGTGATAATTACTCTGAAGCCTGGGCTAAGGAGGCAGAGAAAAGAGGGTTGCCAAATGTTAAAATCACACCGTTGGCTCTTGATGCGCTTGCCAGTACTAAGGCTCAAAAGATTTTTTCAGAATCTGGAATTTTGGGAGTTAAAGAATTAGAAGCAAGGCATGAAATTTACCTTGAAAAATATATTAAGAAAGTGGAGATCGAAGCAAGTTTATTGCATGAATTATCCATTAATCAAATTCTACCGGCATGTCTGAGGTATCAGACTGATTTGTTAAACAATATCAGCGCTGCAATAGAGGCAGGCATTCCAAAGAATAGCATGAAAACACAGCATGAACTTGTTAGCCTTATAGGGAATCATATCGATGGAATGTACAGGGGAATTGAAGAAATGCAAGTAGAAGCAGAGAAGGCACATCACCTGGAGACAACCAGAGAAAAAGCAATTTACTTTTGTGATAAGGTTAAGCCTCTATTCCTCGAAATCAGGAATCACGCAGATACGCTTGAATTATATGTTGAGGATAAATATTGGCCACTCGCAAAATATAGAGAAATATTGTTTAATCGTTAAACAAATGCTCTTTTTGTATGGATATACTTATGATCCTAACAAAAAGTACCGGAAACTGAAATGTGTTGAGCGTTCATGAAGTTAACAAATTTTGATTTCATAGAAAATATGTCAGCATTTCCAAAAGAAGAGTGCCAGACCAGCATTTCAGCTTCCGGTTCTATAGCCAAAATTTTTAGCAAGCATTCTATTAAAGGTAAAGCGAACCATCCAATACGCCCAAGCTGATAATAGCTAAATCAGGTACATTCTACTTAGGTTCATTAATAATTTGATATTCTTATCCTAATCAAAATTAGTTTAGACCACGTATCAACTAATTAGTCTATATCATTTTATTTTTGCCCTTTCAAATGCAAAGCTAATGAATGTAATGAATGCTCAAATTTGGAATAGTAGAACCCTGTCTTTCCTCATCTTATCATTATCGGCCATCTTATTATACTTTAGAAGTATTCAATATGGGTTTGTTTTAGATGATACGATAGTATATGATGAAAATAAATTTGTAGACAAGGGGATATCCGGAATTAAGGATATTTTTTCGAATGAGTCATTTACCGGATATTTTGGGACGCAACAAGATTATGTGGCGGGTGCAAGGTATAGGCCGCTCTCTATAGCAAGCTTTGCAGTTGAAAAACAAATATTTGGAAAATCTCCCAAAGCAGCACATGCCATCAATATTCTACTTTATATACTTTGTGGAATCGTAGTCTATGGATTTCTTCAAAGAATAATCAAAGATCCCGTATGGCAAAAATATATACCATTACTTGGCGCAATGATTTTTATAGTACATCCAATTCATACCGAAGCAGTAGCTAATATAAAAGGAAGGGACGAAATAATGTGTATGCTTTTTTCTATGATGGCTCTTAATCGGAGCTTAGACTTTATGGATAAGCCAGGTCTTAAAAGTTCAGTGTTCATCGGAATAATTTATTTTCTCGGGTTAATGTCAAAAGAAAATGCTATTACCTTTCTTCTGGTTATTCCATTGACAGTAATGTATTTCAGGAATAAATCAATTGTTGAATCTTTTCAAAAAACATGGTTCATATGGATTCCTGCCATTCTTTTTCTAGTAATAAGAACTAAGGTAATCGGATATTTCTTTAGCAATGGAGGCGTCATAACAGATTTAATGAATAATCCATTTGTTGGGATGTCCGCTACAGAAAAAATTTCTACTATATTATTTTGTATTTCATGGTATGTCAAATTGTTGTTCATTCCTACTCCGCTTACACATGATTATTATCCTTACCATGTTCCCAAATTAGGCTTAGATGATGCATGGACTTGGGTTTCTATTATTTTTTTAGTACTTCTTTTTATATTATCTCTTCGATCTAGAAAAAGTACTCCAATAATTTGGTATTCCTTTTTGTTTTTTATGATCGGAATTTCTTTGGTTTCTAATATAGTTTTTCCGGTGGGGACATTTATGAACGAGCGATTCTTATTTATTCCTTCCATATCAATGGTATTGTTGTGCAATCAGTTCTTTATAAAATTTGCAAAAGATGGAGAAAAATACTTTAAGGTTTTATTTCCGGGATTTGGTTTGTTGATCTTATTGTTTGCCGTGAAAACGTATACCAGGGTTCCGGATTGGATGAGTGGAGATACGCTGAATTTTTCAGCAGTTAAAATTTCCAAAAACAGTGCAAGGATAAATTTATTCACAGCAGTAAGTTATTTTCATATGTCTGAAGCAGAAGCCAATCCAATAGAAAAGAAAAAATTATTGGACGAGGCGACCAGATATATTGACAAGTCTTTATATATCTATCCGGACTATGGACAAGCATTAAATATGAAGGCCGGAATCTTGGCTGAGTATCACAAAATAGGAGGTGGAACAGAAGATTTTTTAATACATTTAACCAAAGTTGTTGAACGCAAACCGGATCTAAAATTCGTGAAAGATTATTTGCACTATATGGAATCCAAACCAGATGATAAAGACTTTCTGTATGACTATTATAGTAATGTGGGATATAATATCTTCTTCAAAAAAACAAAGAGGTATGATATGGCTATTGAATACCTGGAGGGGGCTTACAGAATGAGAAGAAATGACAAGCCTTTGTTGGAAAAAATGATTGAAGTTTATTCCATCATTCCTGCAATAAAGGGTGTGCCAGAGAAACAAGCCAAGGATCTTAAGGACAGATTAATAGAATTAAAAACCATTTATCAAATGACACTACATTAATGGATAATTATTACTATGAGATTGCACTAAGTAAAGTAAAAAACATTGGTCCCGTTACCGCCAAATTATTAATTGGTAAATGTGGTAGTGCTCAGCAGGTATTTCAAGAAAAGAAAAGCACCTTAAAAAAACTGGCTGGAATTCCTGGTAATTATGAAGATCATATAGATCTTAATAAGGTAAAAGAGAGTACTGAGGCTGAGATAGACTATATCCTGAAAAATAATATAAAAGTCTTATACTATCTGGATGATCAATATCCTTCAAGGCTTCGACATTATACGGAAAGTCCAATATTATTATTTTATAAAGGAATTGCTGATCTTAATCACCCCAGAACCATTTCAGTCGTTGGAACAAGAAATATTTCAGAGTATGGAAAAATTATTACACAACAATTTGTTGAAGGACTAACCAATGCAGATGTATTGCTAATAAGTGGTTTAGCATATGGCGTTGATTCTGCTGCTCACCGAACTTGTCTAAATCATAAAGTTTTAACCATAGGTGTATTGGGACATGGTCTGGATAAAATTTATCCTTACGAAAATAAAAATCTCGCGGAAAAAATGGTTCAACAAGGTGGATTATTAAGTCAATTTGGGATACGCACCAAACCGGACAGAGAAAATTTTCCGCTGCGAAACAGGATTGTAGCTGCATTATCCGATGCAGTGGTTGTAGTAGAATCAAAGAAAGATGGAGGTAGTATAATTACTGCAGAATTTGCAAATGAATACAATAAGGATGTTTTCGCATTTCCGGGAAGAGTGAATGATGAATGTTCCGAAGGTTGTAATGAATTGATTAAACAAAATAAAGCTATCTTAATTCAAAATGCTCAGGACGTGTTGGATATTATGCAATGGATTCCTGATAAAAATTACCTTAGAACCAAATTTAAACCCGAACTTGTGTTCGAATTGAATGAAGATGAAAAGTCAGTAGTTCAATTAATGGATAAAAATGCGAAGGTGCATATAGATCAAATACATAAGCAAGTTCAATTAACACCCGGAACACTCGCAAGTATTCTGCTCACGCTTGAATTTAGAGGTGTTATTAGAGAGCTTCCAGGAAAATTTTATTTAATAAATCAATAACATGAAAAACTTAATATTTCTATTATTAATACTTTCAGTTTTGTCTTGTTCCCATCATGCAATTCGTCCAGGGAATGAAATAGATAAATCAAGTTCAAATAGAAAGGATGACGCGTCGGGGAAAATAGTTTTCTTGATTGGTGATGGAATGGGCTTATCGCAGGTTTCTTCTTTGGTTTATTCAATAGACAATATTTCTGCTTTTGAAAGATTCAACGTCATTGGATTTCACAAATCTTATTCTGCAGATGATTTGATTACTGACTCAGCTGCAGGAGCATCCGCATTTTCAATTGGCGAAAAGACAAATAATGGATATTTAGGTGTAGATAAGAATAATAATCCAAAAGAGACTATACTGGAGACAGCTAACAAACAAGGCCTAAGTACCGGAATGGTGGTAAGTTCTACGATTGTACATGCAACTCCGGCAGCATTTGTTGCACATGTAAACGATCGAAATTCTTATGAAGCCATTGCAGTAGACCTGCTTGATTCGGGTTGTGACCTTCTTATTGGTGGAGGAGAAAAATATTTTAACCGTAGGATTACCGATTCCTTGAATCTCAATGAAGAACTTCAAAGAAGAAATTACGTGGTCACGGACTATTTTGAAAAAGACTGGAAAGAGGTGATAATTCCAGCAGTCGATAAATTTGTGTACTTTACTGCAGATGGAGATCCATTACCAGCGAGTATGGGAAGAGAGTATCTTCCAAAATCTTCGATAGATGCATTAAATTTCCTGAATAGAAAGAAAAATGGATTTTTTCTTATGATTGAAGGTTCTCAAATTGATTGGGGAGGTCACGCAAATGATTACAATTATGTACTTACCGAAATGAAAGATTTTAATTCAGTATTGAATCAGGTATTAGATTGGGCCCAAAGAGATGGAAACACTACAGTAGTTGTTACAGGAGATCATGAAACTGGCGGTTTAAGTATCTTGCCCGGATCCGTCAAAGGCAAATTGCAAACCCATTTTTCTACCACCAAACATACAGGCTGTTTAATTCCAGTCTATGCCTTTGGTCCAGGCGCTAAGGAATTTGCTGGTATATATGAGAATACTGAAATTTATTTTAAGCTTCGAAAATTACTTCTTAAAAAATAAGCTTTAAAATAATTAGACGATGTCAACCTTATGTAAGGCAATATTTTCTCCATAAAATGATTTGGCAGTTTCTACAAAATGAGTGGAGTAATCGGTAATAAAAAATAAATCTTCAGCTTTTAATTTATCAGTTCTAAGTAAGTCTTCCAAACCTAAGATATATTTTAATTTCATGGCAACGACTTCAGCCGAATCAATAATTGGCAAACGATCATGATAGAAATCACTAATTTCTTTTTTGATAAGGGGATAATGAGTACAAGCTAAAATTAAACTATCCATGTTGCGTAATTCCGGCATCTTAAGGTATTCGTGAATGATGGCTTTGCTGATATTGTTATTGTAAAATCCTTCTTCAATCATTGGAGCTAAAAGAGGCGTTGCAAGCGTAGAGAATTTGAGGTCTTTTTTTCTTCTGCTTAATTTCTCCTGATAAACACCGGAATCAATAGTTGTTTTGGTTGCTATTATGCCTACATGGTGTATGTAATCTTTGCTTATAATATATTCAACCATTGGATCAATAACATTAATAACCGGGAGCTTACCTTTGAAATTATCCCTGAGGACTTCGTAAGCAGCAGCAGAAGCGGTATTACATGCAATTACCAACGCTTTGCAAGAATGATTGTCTACAAGGTATTTTGAAATTAAAATTGAATAATGTCGAATTAATTCCTGGGACTTATCACCATAAGGCATGTGCGCGGTATCACCGATATAAATCAGTTGCTCATCTGGCAATAACTTGTGTATGGCTTGAGCAACGGTTAGTCCACCGATACCCGAGTCAAAAATTCCTATTGGATTGGCCTTTCCGGCCATACATCAGATACCTAATTTTGTTTTAACCAAGGCTGTTACGTCCAGTGATTCCTGTGCGTAAAGCAGAATGCCTGCACTTGAATCAAAAATATAAGTAAATTGATTTTCGGTAGCAACTTCTTTAATGATTCTGTTAACTTTGTCCAGAATAGGTTGTAAGGTCTCTTGTCTTTTGGACATGAGTTGTTTTTGAACTTCTTGTTCGTATTTTCCAATTTCTGCTTCCTGCTCCTTTAGTTTTTTACTTTCATCTTCTAGTGCTTTTGGAGATATTTCTCCAGACTGTTCTTTGCGTTGAAGTTCTTTGTATTTGGATTCAAGATCAGCAACCATCTGTTGCCCTTTTTTTTCTAATTGAGCTTGAAGTGCCTGTAGGTTGGCATCTGCCTGTTTTACTTCCGGAATTTCAGAAAGCAGTGCCTGAGAATTCAAATAACCAAATTTAGGGCTTGTTTGACTGTTGCCATTCATATAGCCGAAAATTACCAGCAAAATTGAGAGGGAAAATTTATAAATGTTCATATTATTTTTAAATTTAAAAAGGTCGCAAATATACATTTTATTTAAGGATATGATGGATCAAATAACTATTTACCAGTAGATCTGAATTTTTTAAGAATCTCTTCTGTTTTATCTAATTCTTTCGAATAATAAATTATCCCAGCTGAACCGCTTGTATCAAAAATTGTCTCATACCCATAACGAGCAGCATAATCTTGAATGGCACTTAAGACCTTATCCTGAATGGGTTTTACGAGATCCTGACGTTTCTTAAATAGGGCGCCCTCATCACCAAATTTGTCTTTTTGAAGTTTACGAGCATCCTTTTCGCGATTCATGATTTCCTCTTCCCTTTGCTTTTTCTGATCTTCTGTCAATAGTACCTGTTCCGCCTGATATTTATTATACATGGCTTTTATCTTATCGTACTCCACTGCAATTTCCTGTTTCCAGGTAGCGGCTGTTTTGTCTAGTTCGTCTTGAGCCTTTTTATAGTCATCAAGATTTTCGAGAATTCTATTTAGGTCAACGAGGGCAAATTTTTGTGCTCCTGCAAAATTTACAAATCCAAGAGCAAGTACAGCGACGATTATTAATTTTAAGTAATTCATCATTGAAGTTTTTATGTGATTCATATTTGTGTGGTAAATGTAAATGGAATAACTAATATTTTGAATAATACGTTTTTCTCCAAACACTTTTAAGTTGCTTTTAACATTAGGCTAAGATTATATTAAGGGTTGTCGAAGTTCAAAGATTTTCTTGCCTTATAAATTGGAACAGTTGAGCAGGGTTCGCCGTAAAGGATGCTTGAACAATGCGGAAGCAGCAGAAATGTAAGTGTCTGGTAAGCAGCTGCAGGTACTGGTTTATGACTACAACCTTTAACCACCACTTTTGCATCTTTAAATGAACTCCAATCTATTTGCCGGAGTTTTTGGTCAAAATATTGAATAATGGCTTCTTCCTCTTTTCCGTAAAAAATATTTTTCACAAAGCCAGAGGAAGATTTGGCGATAAGCATATAAGCCCAGGTTGGGATTATGGCATCAGCGGAACAATAGACACAAAGGATTTTATTTTTTAGAGTTTCCCAATTAAATTCCTTGATAGCAGTTCTAAAGTCCATTTCTTTTAGAATTAATCCCTTAAATAGATAGTCTTTAAGGTCGAAAGAAACTATTTCCTCTTCAGGATAAAATTGCTCAAGATCTATGGTTTTAAGGCTGGATTGAGCAACCCTGTTGATCAGTGTTTTGGGATCATTCATCTTCCGAGCTCATTTTGTTATCATCGGCCGAAATTTCTGCCAACTCTTCAATAGGAGCCGGTTCACCAACAACATTTTCTGGAAGACTGAAGTCTTTCATTTTTGGCAGATCGGATAGACTGTTTAGCCCAAAATATTCCATAAAGCGCAGACTGGTTCCAAATAGGATAGGCCGTCCCGGTCCCTCACTACGGCCCTTAATTTCAATGAGTTCTTTTTCCAGTAGTTTTTGAATGGAGTGATCGCTGTTAACCCCTCTGATTTGCTCAACCTCTGACTTCGAAATCGGTTGTTTGTAAGCGATGATGGCCAAAGACTCCATCGAGGCCTTAGTCAGTTTCTTCTTATTATTGAGTTTAATATATTCGGCCACGACATTGAATTGTGCAGGTTTTGACATAAACTGTAGACCACCTGCAATATCCCTTAACTCAATACCATATTTTTCATCCAAATATCGCTGTTTGACTTGTTCAACCATTTCTTCAACCTGTTGAAGTTCCAAACTCAATCCATATGAATTTTCGAGACAATATTTGATCTCTTCCATTTTAATGGCTTGAGGTGCAGTGAATATTAAACTTTCAATAGCAGGTAGATATGTCCGTTGTTCCATAACGCAAAATTAGTTCTTTATTGTAAAGCCCAAAATCATCAGCCATAAAGAACGAATGACAAAGCCAATTAGTTTTTAACAAGCCCGGCTTATGACCAATTATTGTACAAAAGACCGTGGAACGAATGGATAAATCCAGGAGGTAATGGATTAACAATCAACTGGAAGTAGTAATATTTTTATAATTTTGGGATTGATTAGAAAAGACGTTTATAATCTATAAATCATAATTTTTGGCTAAATCCAGAAGCATTTTTATCTGTAGTTCTTGTGGAACTAAATCTCCAAAATGGATTGGTCATTGTACAGCATGTGGGGAATGGAATACCTACATTGAAGAATTCGAAACCTTGACCAACACGGCTAAAGAAGAACCTTCATGGAAAAAGATGGCCAAGGGACTTCAACCAAATGCAATAAAGCGTCTGGATGAAATTCAGGAAAGTGTCCTAAAGCGATTAGATTGTGGTGATCCTGAGCTGAACCGTGCTTTGGGAGGGGGTCTCGTCAAAGGTTCTGTTACCCTGTTAGCTGGACAACCTGGAATAGGGAAATCCACCTTGCTCTTACAATTGGCTATGACGATTAAACTTGAAAAAGTCTTATATATATCTGGTGAAGAGTCTGAAGAACAGATAAAAATTAGAGCCCAGCGCCTAAAGAAATCACAAAATAACTGCTATCTGTTTTCTGAAACAAACATCGAAAGTATACTTCAGGAAGCCAGCAAAATGTCAGCGGAACTAATTATAATTGATTCAATTCAAACCATATATAATGGTTCAAATAGTTCAACTGCCGGCACGGTTAGCCAAATAAGAGATTGCGCCAATGAGATAATCCGTTATGCCAAAGAAATGAATATTCCCATTTTTATCATTGGGCACATAACCAAGGAAGGAGATATTGCCGGGCCTAAACTTTTAGAACACATGGTTGATACGGTTCTCCATTTTGAAGGGGACAAGCATTATTCTTACAGAATTTTAAGAACCAATAAAAATAGGTTTGGGTCTACTGATGAATTGAGTTTATATGAAATGAATTCAGAAGGATTAAATCCGGTTTTGAATCCTTCTGCTTTGTTGTTGAGCCAACACGATGAAAGATTGAGTGGAAGTGCGGTTGCCTGTACCATCGAAGGACTTAGACCACTTTTGGTCGAGACTCAGGCTTTGGTTGGGGGAGCAGTTTACTCTACTCCCCAAAGGGTGGCAACAGGATTTGACAACAGAAAACTTTCAATGCTTCTTGCCGTATTGGAAAAGCGATGTGGCTTTCATTTTGGAGTACAGGACGTTTTTTTAAACATTGCTGGTGGAATTAGAATTAATGATCCAGCCCTGGATCTAAGTATTGTAGCTTCCTTAATTTCTTCACTTGAAGATCATGCCCTGCATCGACAGATCTGTTTTGCTGGAGAAGTTGGATTATCAGGCGAAATCAGAGCAGTTTCAAGAGTTGATTTAAGGATTCAGGAAGCTGAACGACAGGGTTTTAAGGCCATTTGTATATCCAAATTCAATGGATCCATATTACCAAGAAATAAATCACAAATCAAAATCGTGCAACTCGGTACCGTGCATGAATTGTATGAGAAAGTATTTGCAAAGTAGCAGCTTTTCAATGGATCCAGACTATCAAAATCTCTAAGAATATTCTTTAATTACTTAATAAAAGAAAAATTATCTGGAAAGAGATATAAATCAAAAATCTGAATTTTATAAAATTAAGGTTGATAATAGCACGTTATTCTTATGATAAAATCACGAAAGAGAAGATATTCAACTTAAGCTTTATACATATTCAAAGTAATGATCTCTTCATAAACTTTATCAGGAACCATATATTGTATTGATTTTCCTTGCTTGAGCATTTCTCTGATTCTTGTAGACGAAATGTCTAAAAGAGGGACATCCAGATAACTGATCTTAGCCTTTTGGCTTCCTTGCCATTGTGCTGCAGGTACAGATCGTTTATAGACAAGGATTGGATAATCCCGGAGAATAATTTCATAATTTTTCCACTTGTTAAGACT
>WBZP01000925.1_pt1 | contig 19339 bp, 18 predicted proteins | sample 5204301 | NCBI WGS metagenome assembly WBZP01 (sample SAMN12412401, study PRJNA552823) | activated sludge metagenome | isolation source: activated sludge from nitrification reactor of wastewater treatment plant... | place: USA: Pennsylvania | collected 2017 | reverse complement strand
GCTAACCAATTCCGGATTGACCACGTCCGCGGTCTTGGGGGTCATGACCGCTTCGTACAGGCCGGGTGGCAGCACGTCGATCAGGTCGATGTTGGATGCAAACTCCTGGTGCTCCTTCCTGGCTATTCCACCCCCGACAAAGATGCCGAGATGGCCGATGCTTTCGTGGATGGCGTAGACGATGGTCTGGGCGCCAGCGCGGAGGTCGTCGTCCTTTTCGTACAGATCGACGATCCAGCCCAGCGCCTGTTGCGGCGGGGTGATGTTGTCGCCCTTGGAGCAGAAACACAGGATCGGCGAGCGGATGTTGCGCAGGTCGATCCGCACCCCGTCGCTGGTGACGATTTCGGCGGTGGCGAGCCGGTTGCCGACGAACAGTTGATCGACGATCCACTGCATTTCCTCGGCATTGAGGTTGACGTGGCCACCCCACCATTTCTCGAATTCGAGGAAGCGCGGTCCCTCGGTGTCGACTTTCGCCCAGAGGTCGTAGTTTTTAGCCCAGAGCGTGTTGGCGGGATTTTGCTTCTCGAAGTTTTCGACCAGATAGGCGCCATCGAACTGGCCGGCGCCGAGGTCGCTGGTTAGCGCGGTGATCCAACTGCCGCCCGCCAGCCCGCCGGTGTAGCGCATCGGGTTTTGGCCTTCCACGCCGGCCCAGTAGGACAGCGGCGAGCCGGGGACGATGATCGGGCCGAACAATTCCGGACGGGTCGCGGCCACCATCAGCACCGCCCAGCCGGCCTGACAGTTGCCGATCACGCAGGGCTTGCCGTCGGCGTTGGGATGCAGGGCGATAACCTTCTCCAGAAACACCGCTTCGGCCCGCATGATGTCTTCGATGGTCTGGCCGGGCATGGGGTCGGGGCTGAAACCGACGAAGTAGCAGGGATGGCCGGCGCGCATCGCCACGCCCAGTTCGCTGTCGGCCTTGAAGCCGCCAATGCCCGGCCCGTGCCCAGCGCGCGGGTCCACCACCACGAAGGGGCGTTTCTTCGGGTCGACAATCACGCCTTCCGGCGGCTTGACCCGCACCAGACCGTAATTGACCGGCCGTGCGAAGGTGCGGCCGTCCAGCACCAGTTCGTGCTCGAAACTGAGTACATGTGGCACCGCCTTGGCTTTCTGCGCGTAGTATTGGTCGCTGCGCTGGCGCAGCACGTCCCAGAATAAAATGGTGCGCTGCCAGCCATCGACCCAGTAATCAACGGCCTGTTGGGCAACAGCGGGCAGGACTGGTTGAGTGGAGAGGATGGGGAGGGATGGGGATGGGTCGGTCATGGGTCAAACTCCTCAGGAACTGTGGAATTGCTCCGCTGGTAGCGGGTCAGGCATCTGGATGAGGTGAGCGGGGACACAGGCCTGGTCGCTGACCGTGCGACTCTGGGGGGAAGGCGAAACTGGCTTCGCTCAGGGTCGTGATGTTCATCGGTTAATCTCCTCGTGGAGTCGCTGAACGCCTGGAGAGCGGTCTGGGTGATGTCGCCCAGCGCATGATCCGTGAAATAGGCCATGCGCGAGGCGACACTCATCTTGGGGAAGGTACGGGATCAGCGATTGATCCAGCCGCCGCCACCGCGGCGGTTGACCCAACCGCCACCACCGCCACCACCGTTGATCCAGCCGCCACCACCACCGCCACCGTTGATCCAGCCGCCACCGCCGTAACCGCCGCGACGGTTGGCCCAAGCGCCGGCACTGGCCCGATGGGAAACCGTCAGCCCACCGCCCAGTAGCACTCCGCCAATCACCGCCTGCGACCATTTGCCCAGACCGCGGAGAAATGCGCGTCGTTCCTGTACTTTCGGGGAATTCGTTAATTCGAGAGGCTGTGTATTCTGCTGATCGGTCATGGCTGTTCTCCGCTCACGGGGCTTTCTTCGGGGCTGCGGCAGGTGGGGCCGCCGCCGCCGCCGGAGCCATGCCTGCCGGTGGCGCATCGCCACTGGTCAGGTTGGAAAAGTGCAGGGTCTGAAACTTCCAGCTACCCTTTTCCTTCTTGAGCACCGCCGAGACGTTCAGCACGTACTCCCGCGTTTTGCCATCCGGGGTAATATCCTGCATGTTGCACGAGGCAACCAGCCAAGCGACCTCGCCATGGTGACCGCCGGAGGTGTCCGAGCATGCATGTTTTAACGATCCGGCCTTGAAATCCTTCAAAAATTCTTTGTAAGCGGTTTCAACCTCCGCTTTGCCCTTCCAGAACTCGCCGGGGCCGGTGCCCATCATCACGATGGTGGGATCGTCGGCATAGAGCGCCAGCAATGCCTTGAGGTCCTGCGTTTTCATGGCCTCGTCGTGCTGGTTCAGCACGGCCTTGACCTCGTCCTTGACCGGGTCGGTCTCTGGCGGTTGGGCCGCCCAGACCGGCGTCGTCAGAGCCCAGGCCAGGGTTGCGGCAAGCAAACTGCGATAGTTACGGGGGCAATGTTTTTTCATTGAATAAAGTCCTCTTTGTTGATGATGCCAAGATTTCAATTCAAGCCAGAGTCTTGCGTGTGCCGCTGCCAACCTTCAAGGCTGCGGGCCGGTTGCTTTGCCATGAAACGAGGATAAGCTTACCGCACTTTCAGTATAGAAATATTTCCTGAATCCACGGTGAACGCACCTTCGTTTTGACTAAACCGCTCTGGATGCGCCTGCGCCAGCGGGCGGCGGCCGACCGGACGCCGGCCGAAGAAATCGGCGACCTCTCGCCGCGCGCACGGCGGGGCGGCCGGTCGATCTGTGAAAATCCTGGATACTGACGTCTGCATCGAGATCCTGCGCGGCAATGTCCGGGGCATCGAGCGCCGCCGACAATCACCCAGTGAATGCCCTCGATACCGATCAGCTCCAGATCCTCCAGCAACGGTTCTACCGATAGGAAGCAGACGGGGGCCAGAACCTGACGTAGTCGGTCAATGCGCGGCAGACCGTAGCCACAATCCTCCACCGTGACGCCCAGCCAGACGTTCGCCGGCACGGGGCGGGATGCGAAGAAACCGGGCAGTCGTTCGGCGCGTTTGGTCAGGATTTGATAGGCGTGTTGGAGGTTTGTTTCAATTCAACGGAAGAGGGGCGGAAGCGGCGGTTCAGATCGCGCCTCAGGTTCGGTCGGTCGGGCCTCGGCGTAGGTGGGCGTAGGGCGGCAAGGTCTGCACGCGCGGATCCTCGATTGGCCCGCCAACGGTGAAGTGGTACAGCGACTGCCACGCCAACCCGTCGAGTCCCAACAACCGATGCAGGGCATCGTCGAAGAAGCAGCCGATGCCGGTAGCGCGAAGGCCGGCGGCCTCCGCTTCCAGATAGAGGATCTGCCCCAGCAGTCCCGTTTCCCAGAACAGTTCCCGGTACACCCACGGCGCATCCTGGAGCGGACCGGCGAACGCGGTCAGAAAGCCGAGCGCGAAACAGGAATCGGCGGCGATATCTTGATGGCAGGAAATCACCCGCGCCGCGCCGCGGGCATCGCCCACGGTCAGCTTGTAAAGCGGCAGGTGCTCCGGGGCCTGCTCGACCCGCGACCAGGCCCACTCGCCATGCAGCGCCTGGCGCAGTTCAACCAACGCTCCCACGCTGCGCGCCAGCAGGTAGAGACCGGGCGGAATCCCGTCAATCCGGTGCGCAAACAGCAGCGGATGCACGCGCGGCGGCACTGGCCAGGCATCGAGCGGCGGTACGTCCTGACGCGGCAGCAGCGCGTCCAGCATCCCGAACCAGCGTTCGGCGGTCAACGTGGTCGCGCCATCGAACGCCACCGCGCTGCGCCGCTGGCGGATCAGCGTCGCAGCGCGGGCACGGCAGTTGGAGTCGGCCAGAGGCGGGCGCGCCGGGGATTGGAAGACGGACGCCGGGAGCGCGCCCGGCCGGCAGGCGACGCGGTCGACCGCGTCGATGCCGGGCCAGTCGACCCGGGACTGGCTCAGGCGGTTGGCGCGGCCGGTGAAGGTCAGTCCGCCCGCAAGCGCACGGGGAGAACCATCCGCCGACGGCGGTCCGGGTCCCACCCACAACGCGGCCTCCGGCGCCTCTGGCTCGGCGTCGGTGAAATCCTCCGCCCGTTCCAGCCCCAGCAGCACCGCGATCTCGGCGTCGCCCCAGCCAGCCAGCAGCCGCGCCCGCCAACCCAGAGCGGCTGCGGCATAGGCGATGGCCGCGAGCGCGTGGCCGCAGTCGTGCTGGCAATAGCGATAGGCGCGCAGGCCGTATTTCCAGGCTTCGCGCCAGTGGACGCCGGTCAGCGCCAGCACCACCCCGCCGCGCAGCTCGCTGCCCCAGGTGGCGGAATCCGGCGCGGCCCGCTGTTCAAGCGCGTGGTCGCGGCTCAAGTAATGATGGACGCCGGCGGCCAGACCGGGCACGGCGGCGCAGATCAAGTAGCCCTCGGTCGGATGCAGGTTGCCGCTCGACGGATTGCAGCGCAGCGCCCAACGCGAGCCTCCGTGGTGCTTCCAGGCCGACAGCCCCAGCGACAGTTCGAACAGGAGCGCCACCGCGTCGCGATCCACCGGTTGCGCCACGGGTCGTCGGCCGCCGCGCACCGCCTCGAACGGGGTGGCCAAGGCATCGGCTCGCAGCGGGAGTTCGATCTGCGGTGCACCGGCGTAGCGGCGAAACGGATCGGGCTGGTTGGCCCAGTCGAGTCCGTCCGGTCCGGGCGCGTAGCAATCCAGATGGTGCTTGCTCGCCTGGTGATAGGCGATGATCCCCGCGAGGGGATCGAAATCGAGATGGTCGGGTGTCATGCGGGACTCGCTTAGAGTAGTCTGGCAGGGGTGAAAGTTAAATTTCCGGACCAGTAGCCCGGTGCGAGCGATCCTGGACCAGGAAACCGGCCAACAGCAGCGCCATCAGGGCGACGCCGAACAGCGCCGCCGGCTCCGGCGCGCCCCCGCCGGTGAATGCGCCGGCGCTCGTGATCGGCGCCGCGGGTTCGCCGTAGGCCAGCTCGGTCGTGCCCTTGACCTGGGCCACTGGCACCGGCAGCGTCGGGGTTGACGCGGGGTTGGGGTTGTAAATCTTTTCCGACACCGCGACGAATGCGGTCCACGGCGTCACCAGGGCGAAATTCAGCCCCATCTCGGTGATCCGCTGTTTGAGCGCGTCGGTATCGGCGGCTTCGTTGCCCGGCTGGTGGGCGCCGGTCGTCAGTTGATACTGCAAGTCGCCGATCAGGGAGCGCGCCCAGAGGATCGGCACCGCTTCGCCCTGCGTGCTGGTTTCCGGCAATTCAATCTTCAGCGGCAGGGTCGCCGGGCGGCCATGCACCAAACCGCGCACCGTGATTTCATGATTGCCGGGACGGCCATAGCGGCCCTGAATGCGCAGCGATTGCCCAGCGAACAGATCGGGCACATGGGTGGGACTCGGGTCGCTGACCTCCATGCCGCCCCAGTCGATTTGAATGTCGGTCAACACCGGCGATTGCAGGCGTTCGGCCAGCTCCCCGGCCACTTTTTCCCGATCCTCGGTGGGGTCCATGTAGCGGGTGAAACCGCGCCCGACCCGGCCCATCTCGCTCAACAAGTAACGATTGACGCCGGTGCCCACGCCAAAGGCATACAGTCGCGCGCTACCCAGATTGGCCCGGAGTAGCTTCAGGATCTCGGCTTCGTTGCCGATGTAACCATCGGTCAGGAAGGTGACGATGCGCAGGGCGCCCGCCGGGATCGGCGGGGCCAGGGCTTGACGGATGCCGGTGCTCATCTCGGTGCCGCCCTCGCCGCGCAGCGAATCAGTGTAGCGCAAACCCGCTTGAATATTTTGGGGTGTCGCCGGCAACGGCTGGGCGGAAAATTCGTTGGCGGAATCGCTGAAGCGGATGATGCGGAAACTGTCGGTGGGCCGCAACCGCCGCAATGCGGCCCGCATGAAGGCCTTGCTGGCCTCGATCGGCAGGCCGTCCATCGAACCGGAGCAATCCAGTACGAACACCATCTCGCGAGGGGTGACCTCCGCTTCCGCCGGAACCTGGGGCGGTTCGAGCAGCAGGCTGAAAAAGCCGCCGCGTTGATCGCGGTAGGCCAGCAATCCGGCCTGGGTTCGCGTCCCGGCCAGGGTGTAGCGCAGCACGAAATCGCGGTTGTCCAGGGTCCGACCGTTCGCCAGCTTCACCTCGGCGCGGTCCTTCTCAGGAGTCTCCGTGGTGATCGGGTGGGTACGGCTTTCGATGGCGGTGATCGCCATGCCGGCGTTGACATGGATGGCCAGACCCACCCGCTCCGGGTCGATCTGCTCGGGCACGTTCAATTCGAATACTGGCGGATAGGCGGGCAATTGTTCGACTTCCCACTGACCGTAGGCGGTCTGGCTATTCTTGGCCGTCGCCCCGCCAGAAATCCCGGTTTGCGCGTTCCAGTGCTGGACGCCGCCGCGCGGCTCGGGTTGGCCCGGCGCGACCCCCGCGCCTTGTGGCTGATAGCGCGGCCCCACCACCAGCGGGATGGCGAGTTCGTAGGCGCCGTCCACCCGGGGTACGGTCTGAGCGTAGGTCAGCGTCACCTTGATCGGCAACCCCGGCATCAGGTTGGCGATGTCCTGCGTGAACATGTTCGGGCGGTGCTGGCTGAGCAGCGCGGCGCTGCGGCCTTCGCTCTTGGCTTTCTGGAAGGTGGCGCGGGCTTCCTCAATGCGCTGAATTTTGGCCTGAATCCGCTCGTCGCCGACTTCCATAACCATGGCGTTGACGGCGGCGGTTTCGTTGAGCGGAAATAGATAGCTTGCATGTACCGCCCGGTCCAAGGGATTGGCGAAGGTCTGGGTGACCGTCACCTGCGCCACGTCGCCCTGCACGTCGGCGTCGATATCGGTCTTGAGCAGCGGCAAGGTCACGGGTTTGCCGTCCACCCGCGCCTCGATGCGTCCGCCGAGGTCGTCGGGGGCAATGGCCAGCGCGCCGGACCATGGTAGCCAGGACAGGATGCCGATCAGGACAAGTTGGATGTTCTTCATGAGTGAGTCCTCGCAAGGTCAGAGTTTTAAGGGCAGGGGTTGAGGGTCGGTTGGAAAACGGGGGGGCGGGGGCAAATCCAGCGCGCGCCACACCGCGACGTCAAAGTTTTCCGCCGTTGCCGCCGGCAGTTCCCAGGGCGCGATCCGCTGGATCATCCGCCAGGTCGTCCCGGGTGCTTGCAGCCACCGCCATACCGCCTCGGCGACATGGGTAGTCCATTCGCCCCGCTCCGAGACATAGCTGACGGTCACCCGCCAGACTCGTCCTTGTGGATCGGTGCTACGGTAAACCGCGCTGGGAATGGGGCCGCCGGTTTGGCCGAGATAGCGCACGGTGTGACCGGCGCCGGCCAGGCACTCTTCGGGGGAATGGAGATGGCGCAGCGGCGCGGAGGTGCTCACCACCAGCAAGCCGTAGGGACCATAGGCGGCCCGCGCCGCGCCGCCGCCGTAGCGGGTGAAATACGTCTGCTCCTGGGCGGTGAGCACGCCGGGTTGCGCGGCGAAAATGGCGATGCGGCCGGGTAATTCTGGCGCGGGCAGGGGACGGGCCACGTCCACCGGTTGCGGTGGCAGCACGACGATCCCGCCGCAAGCGGCCAGAAAAGCCAGACCGGCGAGTGGCTTGACCGAAAAGAGTCGCAAGGCGTCCGAGCCGGTGTTGGCCGGCGTTGCCGGAACTGGAACCGCGCCGCTGTCTCCGCGTCGCGCCCAGAGCAGGAGAGGCAACGCCGAAAGCGTCAGCGTGAGGAGTCCGATCATGCTGTGCCAAGGCTCGGCCAGCACGTCCACACCACCCAGCGCCTCGCGGTGAACCAGACCCACCGCCAGGGCGACGATGCGCAGGCTGTTACCCAGCGTCGCCGCCGCCAGCGCGAGCAGTGCGCCCCAACAGGCGTGGCGGGGCGTCGGGCGGGTGAGAACCGCGAGGGCGACGTAAAGCAACAGGAGCAACAGCAAACCGCGCGTCCCGGAACAGGGCAGATCGACCAGTACGGTCTGCCCCTGCCATTGCAGATGAATCCCCTCGCACTGGACCGGAGCGCCCAGACCGAGCGCGGTGCAAGCGCCAACAGCGGAAATTTGCTGCAAAGCAAAGCCGAAACCACGTTGCAGGATGCGTTCGATGGGCAGGGCGAAGGCGAACAGCACCGCCAGCCAGCCGGGCGCCAGCGGACGAGCGCGCCGCTCCAGTCCCAACAACAGGCCGATGGCGTAGACATCCACCGCCAGGGCCGCCGCGCCGAGGACGTTGATCCCCAGCCACTGCCCCAGCAGGCGAATGGCGGCGGTCAGCGCCAGCAGCCCCAGCCCACTCAGGCGTTGCCGCGAGTTGGCAGCCCGCAACGGGCTGGTTGCGCTCCACAGCAGCAGAACGAAGGTCAGCGCCACCACCCAAAGTCCGTAGGAATCGTAGGCAGGATCGAACCAGGTCCCCACCAACCACAGCAGGGGATGGACGGCCAGGAGCGCCAGCCCCAGGATCAGGGCGATGGGACCTAGCAGTGGAAAAATTGTGTAGCGCATGGCGTGACTCCGGTAACTCGCCAGCGCAGTATCAGGACGGGGCGTGCGCGCCGCGTGGCGCGCTCGTGCAAGATGGTGGAATGATTGTGCAAAGCCGGTGCAAGTTGAGTCGCCGCAACTCGCATAACGCTGCCAGTGGTTAAACCGGGCTGAGTTGACGACTTGTCCTTGCCCCCTTGTTAAGGGGGCAGGGGGATCTTCTCCCGTACCGCCACGCGCTGAACGGGGTTGTGGAGCGCATCCCCCGGCGCTAACACGCCACCCCCCTTGAAAAGGGGGACTTGAGTATCAACTCAGCCCGGTTGAAACACTAGCGGCAAGCTGAGTGAAAGTCCTGATCGCTACTCCGGTGCGGTGATTTGGTGGCGGCGCCAAATAAGCCAAAGGCTCATATCATGGAAACGGATACCCACTCCCGTTAGGCCGTTCCCAGATAATGCCAGGCGCGGGCCTTGAACAGGCAGTAGACGGCATCGCCTTCCATCAAGCCGAGATCTTGGACGGCCTTGACGGTAATTTCGGCCAGGATCGGTACGCCGACGTCCACCTCCGCCAACACGCGGTCGGCGATCCGCCGCAGGCCCAGGATGCGGCCCGGCACCTGATTTTGAATGGTGATGTCGGCCACGCGATGGCGGGCCAGGGCGACATCGGTAGCGCGCAGCACAATCCAGGTCTCGGTTCCCGGCGGCAGGGCGGACAGCGGCAGGTGCAGTTCGTGATGATCGTATTGCACCGTGGTACAGCCGATATCCGGTTCGTGTCGGCCAACCGTCACCTGCAACACGTTTTCCAGGCCCAGCGAACGCGCCAGCCCGAGAATGTGATCTTGGCGGATCACTTCCAAAAACGGACCCTGGCCCAGAATGCGGCCCTGTTCCATGATCGCCAGATGCGGGGTCAGATACAGGATTTCATTGATGGCGTGACTGACGTAGAGCATCGGTAGGCGCAACTCGTCCCGTACCCGCCGCAGGAAAGGCAGAATCTGCTGCTTGCGGCCTTCGTCCAGCGCCGCCAGCGGTTCGTCCAGCAGCAGCAGACGAGGCGACGCTAACAGCGTGCGACCCAGCGCCACCCGCTGTCGCTCGCCCCCGGACAGATGGCGCGACCGATGGTGCAGCAAATGGCCGATATCGAGCATGTCGATAATTTGTGTCAGAGTGAATCGCCGTTGCGCCGGTGGCAGTAGCTTGAAACCGTATAGCAGGTTGCGCTCGACCGAGAGGTGGGGGAACAACTGGCTGTCCTGGAACACCAGTCCGACCCGGCGGCGATGCGGTGGTAAATCGATCCGCCGGTGCGCGTCGAACAGCGGGACGCCGTCGAGGCTGATGTGTCCGGTCCGTGGACGCACAAGGCCGGCGATAGCGCGGAGCAGGGTGCTCTTACCGCAACCGGAGGGGCCGAACAGCCCGCTCACCGGCTGCTCCAGCGTCAATTGGCCTTGCAGGGTGAAGGAACCTTGATGGAGTTCGAGATCGAGATCGAGCATGGTGCGCGGCAGGCCAGTCCGGCGGGGTCAAGGTTGCAGTGAAATTGATAATGCCGCCGGAACCGGGATTCGCGGCCGATCCGCATCTACAGCGGACATTGCTCTAGCGCGTTGAGATGCTCACCAATAGGCTTCGCCATGCAACGAACTGGGCTTTCATGCCCGGTTTCTGCTCCGCTCGGCGGGCACGTAGAGTTGTTCCAGCAAATATTTTTTGAACTCCGCCGCATAGGGTTGATTTTTGAGTGCTTCTTCCATGCACAGCAGCCATGTATCGCGCTCTTTGGAGCCAATTTCAAAACGGCTGTGCGCTTGTGGTATTCGGATCGGGCCATATTTTTCCGCGTAAAGTTTTGGGCCACCCAGCCAGCCGCACAGGAATCGAGCCAGCTTGTCTCTCGAAATGGTCAGGTCTGCCGGGTGCATGGCTCTGATTTTGGAAGCTGCGGGGAGTTGGTCCATCGCATCGTAAAAATCATCGACCAGTTTTCTGATGCCCGCTTCACCGCCCGCCGCCCGGTAGGACGCATCGCCGACTCCGTAGGGAGGCTTGTCTTGGTTTTCAAATCCCGAGATGAGCAATGATCCGACTCCTCAAGTGCGCATGGATGAAATGGCTCGGGTATTCGGCCTGTCGGCGGTCGCGATCAGGCCCTTCGATTCCCCAGCAACCGTTCCACTCGCCGCGCGCCCAGTTCGCTGACCCACAGCGCCGCCAGCGCCAGCAGGATGGAAATGACCACCAGCCGCAGCGCCGGACCGTCGCCGCCGGGAATCTGCGTGTAGGTATAGATCGCCAGCGGCAGGGTGCGGGTCTCGCCGGCCACGTTGCCGACGAAGGTCACCGTCGCGCCGAACTCGCCCAAGCTGCGGGCAAACGCCAGCACCAGTCCGGTCAGAATGCCGGGCAGCGATAGCGGGACGGTTACCGTCAGCCAGACCCGTAACGGCCCCGCGCCCAGGGTGCGCGCCGCTTCTTCCAACCGGGGTTCCACCAGCGTCACTGCCAGCCGCACCGCCCGCACCATCAGCGGAAAGGCCATCAGCGCCGAGGCGACCACCGCGCCCTGCCAGGTAAACGCCAGCGCGATGCCCCAGGTCTCGTACAGCCAGCGGCCGAGCGGTCCCTGCCGGCCCAGCACCAGCAGCAGCAGATAACCGGGGACCACCGGCGGCAGCACCAGCGGCAGATGCACCAGCCCGTCCACGATAGCCTTGCCGGGAAAACGAATCCGCGCCAACAGCCAGCCGGTCACGATGCCCGGCACGGCGATCAGCGCGGTGCACCACAGCCCGATCTTGAGCGACAGCCAGAGCGCGGTCAGCTCTTCGGGCGTGGGTTGCAGCGATAGCCACACGGCCGGCCGTCAGTTGAGCACGGTGAACCCGTACTGGCGGAATACCTTCGCCGCCGCCGGGGTGAGCAGGAAATCCAGGAATCCTTGCGCCGCCGGTTTGGCGCCTTGCACCAGCGCGACCGGATAGAGCACGGGCGGGTGAGTATCGACGGGAAAGACGCCGAGCACCTCGACCTTGTCGGACACCTTGGCATCGGTTTCGTAGACGATGCCGACCGCGCATTCGCCGCGCTCCACGAAGGCCAGCGCCGAGCGCACGTCCGGCGCCGCCGCCAGGCGCGGCTCCAACGCCGGCCACCAGCCCAGCGCGGTTAGCGCCTGTTTGCTGTATTGGCCAATTGGCACTTCGGGACCGCAGGAACACCAGCGGCCCTTAAAGGCGCCGGGCAAGTCGAAGCCTTTTTCCAGTTTCACCGGAAACCCCTGGCCTTTGGGCGCGACCAGCACCAGCCGGTTGCCGAGCAGGTTGCGGCGGCTGGTTTTGACAATCTTGTCCTTGCCGTCGAGATAATCCATCCATTTCACATCGGCGGAAACGAACACGTCCGCCGGCGCGCCCTGTTCGATTTGTTTGGCCAGGGCGGAGGCTGCGGCGAAGGACGTAACGACCTTGACGCCTTTCTCCTTTTCATATAACGCGGCGAGATCCTGGATCGCGTTGGTGGTGCTGGCGGCGGCGAACACGGTGATTTGATCCGCCGCCCAGACGGGTAGGGCTAGCCCGGTCGCCAGCCAAAGCAGGCCGATTCCCAGCCAGCGAAGAAAAGTTCCATGGAACATCGAAAATCTCCTCTGATCGGCTGCGACTACAGCGCCACGCCCAGAATGACGCTGGACGACTTGATCACCGCCACCGCCGCGTCGCCTTCCTTGAGCGCCAGCCCGTCGATGCTGGCGTTGGTGATGGTGGCGGTGACGGTTTTGCCGCCCGCCAACTGGAGGGTGACTTCGCCGTTGACCGCGCCCTTCTTGCAGTCTGAAACCGTGCCGCGCAAGAGATTGCGGGCGCTGAGTTTCAGTTTCTCGGCGCCGGTCATGATGATGACCGAGGAGGCTTTCACCAGGGCGTAAACCTCGCTGCCTTCCTGGAGTCCCAGATTTTCGACGCTGCCGCGAGTGATCAAGGCGGTCATGTGGTCGCCGCCACCGATGTCCACACCGACCTCGGCGTTAATCGGGCCGACGTTCAAGCTGGTCACCCGACCCAGGAACTGATTTCTTGCGCTGGTCTGCATCATCAATCTCCGCATGAAGTTCACTAACTCGTCCACGTCGTGGATCTTTTCGCCCAACCGGCCCAGAAACCGCCGGTATTCCCCTTCCACCGCGTCGTACAACTGGATTTGCCGCAGCCCGTACTCGGTGATCCGGCTGCCGCCGCCGTGCTTGCCGCCGGTGGCGCTGGCTACCAAGGGTTGTTCGGCCATGTTGTTCATGGTGGCCACTGCATCCCAGGCGGCCTTGTAGCTTAGCTTGACCGCCTTGGCCGCTTGGGTGATGGAGCCGGTCGCCGCAATCTGGCGCAACAGCGCCATCTGTCGCTGGCCCAATAAGGGCCATTCCCGCGCCGAGTCCAAGCGGATCAGCCCCGGCAACGCGCCCGCTTCGTTCTGATTCCGCATGGTGTTTTCCCGGTCCGAGAACAGCGTTATAAAGTTAGCTATATAACGCTGGCCATAATCCATTCATTCATGGCGGAAAACAAGGGCTTTATCGAAGTGTTGCGATTCCTTGATGACGCCAAATCGGCCAAATCAAACGACTCCGGCATTTTGCTCCCGCGTCGCCGATATGCGGTCGCGGGATGCAACGCCGGAGTTTGGGTCGTTCACGCCGCCAGCGGCAGCGCTTCGTGGGTGAAACACGCCTTGGGACAGACCCGCGAACACGCTTCACAGCCAATGCAATCCATGGCATTCGAGAGCGTCATAAAGGAGTTGTCGCTGTCGTCATCGTCGTCATCGTCATCGTCGTCGTCCAGATCGACGTCGTCGATGGCCCGTTGCACGATGGTCAGCACATCGCGGGGGCAGACCTTGAAGCAACGGCCGCAGCCGATGCATTTTTGCTCGTTCAGCGCGGTCACGAACTGGGGGGTCCAGGACGTGCCGCCACGGGTGATGCCGGTGATGATCGGTTCAGCGCCCATACTGTTTTTACCTCGCTCGGATGAATAGCCCCGGCGCCGGACGCAAAACCAGACCGGGAGCCGTAAAAAAACCGTCGTTTGTTCCTATTCCCGCCAACCTTCCGCTTCCATCATGGCAAAGCGTTCGTCGGTGCTTTCGGTCTGATGCTGGCGGGCGATGGCTCGGTTGAGCCAGACTGGCGCCTGGCCACCGCGCAAGGCCGCTTGAAGATCGGCGAGCAGGGGAGCGATGGCCGCGCCGGCGTCTACCCGAATCGGCTGAATCCCCAGAGCCAGCAATTGCTGGATGGCGGAGCCACCGACAGCCTGGCAGTAAACCACCGCGCAACCCTGTAACAGCGCCAGCTTGGCGGCGAGCTTGTCTTCGTGGCCGTCGCGGTCGAGATCGCCGAACTGGGCGAATTCCACCACGGTCGCTTGTTCGGCGGTCACGGCGTAGATGAGAATCGCGCTGGCGGCGCCGAAGTGCTGGTCGACCCGGTGGCGGTCGCTGGTGGCGAAGGCGGCTTTCACGGTGGGAATCATGCGTTGGCTCTCAATGCCGCCAGTCAGGATTCGCAAATGTCTGCGTAGCGCCATGACTCGCCTCCTGCCATGAGTCGGCTTTGCGGGAATAGATGGAGTGGTAGGGAGCGACTGCGTGGTCGGTCTGCGCCAGCAACGCATTGGCCAAATCGAACAGCAATTGCCGGCTGCCGCTGTAGCCGATCCAGGTGCATTGGTAACCGCCGATGCGGTCGTACTGAGGGATTCCCGCGCGCAGTAGCGGTACTCCCAGCCGATCCGCCGTCTCGGCGGCGTGGGAATTGCTGATGACCAACTTCGCCCCGTGCGCGCGGGCCAGATCTTCCAAATCCTCCAGATCGCCGATTCGCACTTGGGACAACGGCATACGAGCCAGCACCGGCGCACGGCTGGAGGCCACCGCCGCCACGACTTCCGCGCCGGTTTCGGCCAGCAACTCGCTGAAAGCGTGCAGCAGATCGGGATCGGCAGCCAAGGCGATTCGGGCCTGTCCCAGCATAAAATGAGTGTCGAGCAGCGCATCCTGCAATTGCGCCCGCTGCCGTTCCAGCCGCGCCGGCACCTTGCGGCCGGAGATGCCTGCCAAGGTCATGACCAAGCGGTCGTTGGCTTCCAGCCCCAGCAAATGGTCGAAGCGATGCACCGGCACGCCCGTCCGGCTTTCCAACAATTCGGCGGCGGCATAGAGCGATGGACCGATCACCAAGGTGGCGGCGGCGTCGCCCAAGGTGGCGAAAGCGGATAGCGGCGTGCCGCCGATGGTGACCGGCGAGAAATCCTCCGCGTCGAGATGGCCGTCCAGCGAATCCGACAGATCGGGAATCAACACCGGGTGCAGCCCGAAGCGTTCGATCAGTTCGCGCAACGCTTCCAGGTCGCCGGGCGTCAGCAGCGAGCCGCACAACACGTTGACCTGATGGGCGCGGTGACCCGGAGCGGTGCCGGCCTCGTCGGCCATTGGAACCCATTCGGCGATCATGGCCTGCACCGCCGCCGCGAAGCCGCTTTCCAGGCAGCCGTTGAAATCAGGGGTATTGACCGGCACGATCCGCACGTTCTGAAATTCGGGATGCCGGGCGCGGAACACCTTGAGCACGCGGTGAATGTCGGTGCCTTGCGCTTCCGAAAGGCCGGTAGTCAGGAGTCCGATGACCGCCGGTCGATTCTTTTCAGCAATGGTTTTCAGCGCCGCGATCAGATTGTCGTCCGCGCCCATGATGCTGCTGACCTGATCCATCGCGGTGCTTTGCAGCGGGATCGGTTCCCGAAAATGCCGCACCAGGAATACCTTGGCGAAGGCGGTGCAGCCTTGGGCGCCGTGCAGCAAGGGCATGGCGCGGTTGAGGCCGAGCACCGCCAGACTGGCGCCCAACGGCTGACTGGTTTTCAGGGGACTGACCGCCAGCGGTTTGTTGCGACCCAGAATTTCAGCCATGTGACTTCTCCCGTTCGCCGTGCCACTTAGCCTCACCCCCGGCCCCTCTCCCGACGGGCGAGGGGAGCGAATGTACAATCTCGCCATCACCCCCAACCCCTCTCCCAACGGGCGAGGGGAGTACATGCCAGGGCGCCGGTCGCCGCACCGCCGCCCAAACCGGATTTTCCAGGGCGCGGGTCAGTTGCCGCGCCAGCGTCAACATGCCCTGATAGCCAGCGTAACCGTGTTCCCGTTCCTGATTGACGTCCAGGAACGGCAACCGCGCCTTGACGGCGGTGTACATATTGCGTCCACCGGCGATCAGAATGTCCGCCCGATATTCGCGGGCCAGATTCAGCAACGCGCGGGCGTTGCCGTCCTCGATCATTTTGGCGTCCTCGCCCATCAGCGCGCGAATGCGTTCCTTGTCTTCCTCGGTAGATTTCTTGGTGCCGGTCGCCACGACATGGATGCCCAAATCCTGCAAGGCGGCGACGATGGACCAGGACTTGACTCCGCCGGTGTAAAGCAGCGCCCGCTTGCCACGCAGCCGCTCGCGCCAGGGGGCCAGTTCCACGGCGAGCCGGGCTTCCTCGCGGGCGATCAGCGCCTCGACGCGGGCGCCGAGATCGGGATCGTCGAGCAGCCGGGCGAAGTCGCGCAAGGCGCTAGAGACATCGCCGATGCCGTAGAAACTGCCTTCAAACCAGGGCGTGCCGAAGCGCTCCCGCAATTTGCGCGCGACGTTGAGCATGGCGCGCGAACAGACCACCATGGTGACCTCGGCCCGGTGCATGGTCTGCACTTCGCGGTAGCGGGCGTCGCCGGACAGGGCGCATAGCACCCGCAAGCCCAGCTCGTCGAACAGCGGCAGGGTGTGCCAGAATTCCCCGGCGATGTTGTATTCGCCGATCAAATTGATGTCGTGGACGCGCAAGCCGGGACGGGCGGGGTCCACCGGTGGAGGTTCCGGCTCGCGCCCGCCGACCACATACTTGACCATGGTCTCCCCAGCCAGCCGGTTGCCGAGATTCTTGTTGCCGTAGAACCCGGCGGCGTCCACTGGAATCACCGGCACCCCCCAGCGTTCGGCCGCCGCCTTGCACACCGCTTCCAGGTCGTCGCCGATCAGCGCGGTGACGCAGGTGCTATAGACGAACACCGCCGCCGGCGAATAACGGTCGACGGCCTGCTTGATGGCGTGGAACAGCCGTTTCTCGCCGCGCCCCATGATTACGTCCTGTTCGCTCAAGTCGGTGGTCATGCCGAGCTTGAACAGGGTCGGGCCGCTGGAGCGGGTGCCGCGATTGTCCCAGGAACTCCCGGCGCAGCCGCTCGGACCATGCACGATATGGGCGACGTCGGCGATGGGCAGCAGGGCAATCTGCGCGCCGTCGAAGGTGCAGCCACCAGCGGTGGCGCCGGGCGTCGGGCGGGCACAACCGGATTTGCTTTTCAGGTTGTGAGTACAGGCCGGCTCATTCAGCAATGCGGCGAGATCGCTGGATTTCATCGAGATTTCTCACGGTTATTGCTCCCTCTCCTTCAAGGAGAGGGAGTCGAGGGGTGAGATGTTTTCAACCCGCCACCGTCTCGCCCAACAGTTCGGGCTTGACCAGTTCGAGCCACTCCTCCAGGCGTTCGTTCGTCATGTCCGCCTGATTGTCCTGATCGAGCACCAGACCGACGAACTCGCCGTCGCGGAACGCCTTGGATTTGGTGAACTCGTAACCCTCCGCTGGCCAGCTTCCGACCAGTCGCGCGCCCAGTTTCCTGAGCTTCTTGTACAGAATGCCCAGCGCGTCGACGAATTCATCGGGATAACCCACCTGATCGCCCAGACCGAACAGGGTGACGGTCTTGCCGCTCAAATCCACGCTTTCCAGGATCGGGAGAAACTCGGTCAAGGATTCCGGCAGTTCGCCATCGCCCAGGGTTGGAGTACCGAAGATCAAGGCATCGCAAGCAGTCAAATCTTCCGCCCTGGTGCCCTTGACGTTGAACAACTCGATCTCGCCCTCGTCGAATTGCTTTTTGATCATCTTGGCCACCTTGCGGGTGTTGCCGGTGTCGGTGGCGTAGAACAAACCAATCTTGGCCATGATGATTACCTCGTTGAATGGAGAGTTGTTTCGATCAGGAATCCACACATTCGGCCGCGACCGCGAGCACCACCCCGGTCGCCGCCTGGAAATCCTCGGTCAAGCGCAGGCAATGTTGCCGACCGTCCACCAGATAAAGATTGATGCCGGCGCCGCGCAGTACCGGCTCGACATCGTTAATGTCGTCGTCCAGACAGTGGGTGAAGTACAGGCCGGGGTACACCTGGCGCAAATGGGCCAGCGCGGCGTAGTCCACGCCCAGGGTTTCCGCCAAGTGGGCGATGTCGTTGATTTGGCGCGGGGTGATCATGAAGCTTCCCCGGTTTCAGCCAGGAGCGAATCGCCCGCCGGCACGTTGGATCTGACCGGCTCGCGGCCGATGATCCGGGCCAGCCAGGGCGGCGGTTCGCCGGCCAGCACCTGTTGCAGTTCGCGCAGCAGAACCGGGATGTCCTCGGCCTGCGGACGCTTGAAGGGATGAACGCCGCTGTTCACCACGCGGGCCGCGGCGGGGCCACCAATGGACAGCACGCAGAGCAGATCGCAATCATCGATCAGCGCCACCCGCTCCGCGCTGTGGTCCACGCTGAGCCGGGTCGTGGCCGGCGCCGGCCGCACCGCGACCAGCCGGGCTTCCGTCGCCGACACCTGATAAATCAGGAAGCGGGCGCAGGAACCAAAGTGGCCATCCAGGCGCTCGCCGTGGTTGGAGGCGCAAGCGACCTGAATGGAACCCGGCAGCGGGCTTTCGCGAGGGGACTGGGGCGCCGGGATTCCGCTTTCCGTCATGGCCTCGTCTTCGCCGTGCAGATAGTGCAGCGCCAGCCGCAGCGTCGCGCCGTCGATCTCGTCCAAGGCGCCGTCGGCGCCGGTCTTGAGATCCTTGACCTTCAGGCCGTTGAGCTTGACTTCGGTCAGCGGTTCACCGACCACCGCGATCAGCACCCTCAGCAATTGCCCCGAAGTAGTGTCGGGCAGTGACCGCGCCGCCAGCCCGATGCGCAGCGCGAGGCAATCAGGAAGTGGGCTGGCGCTGGTCATAGCCGCTTCACTCGCACGGTCAGCGGCAGCTTGGGCATCTGCGCAAACGGTTCGAGATAGAACCGCGAACCGTCGGACAACTGCATTTCACCGCCCCAAGATCCCGGACCGTTATGCTCCAGCGCGACCACGGTTTCCTCGTGATCCTTCTTGGTGATGTAGAACACCAGTTCGCCGGCCGCGTTGTTGCGCAACATGACTGAGGGCATGGTTGAATTCTCCTGTCGTGGAATGTAGAACCGGCTTCCCAGCCGGTTTGACGGGCTGGAAGCCCGTCCCGCCTTCTGGTCAGCGCACCAAATCGAAGGCGTAATCGGTTTCGCCCAGCGTCATGGTGTCCTGGTCCAGTTTTTCCATCACCGCATTCACCAGGGCCTTGAGCATGTACATCGCGCCCTCGTAACCGAGGGTGGTGTCGCGGTGCAGATGGTGGCGGTCGAACAGCGGGAAGCCGATCCGGATCAGCGGCACCTCATGTTCCTTGCCCTTGTGCAGAGTGTCGCGCTGAATGAACTTGCCGTAGGAATTGCCGATCAGGAAATCGGGTTTGTCGCCGAACACCAGCGAGCGTAAATGCCACAGGTCCTTGCCGGCGTAGACTTCGGCGTCCTGACCATAAGGCGAGCTCTTGAGCAGCTTGCTGATGTCCTTGGCCCAGCGTTTATTACCGTTGTGACACAGCACATGCAGCGGTTCGGCGCCCAGTTCCAGCAGGAACTGGCACATGCCGGTCACGAAGTCGGGATCGCCGAACACCGAAAACCGCTTGCCGTGCAGCCAGGTATGCGAATC